>Ga0335085_10003295_pt1 | contig 28244 bp, 24 predicted proteins | sample Lox_Sample_45_FD_206712 | JGI IMG/M metagenome (GOLD analysis project Ga0335085, IMG submission 206712) | Soil microbial communities from Loxahatchee National Wildlife Refuge, Florida, United States - Lox_Sample_4.5 | ecosystem: Environmental > Terrestrial > Soil > Wetlands | place: USA... | reverse complement strand
CCGCGCGGGCTCGGCGCGGCAGGTGCTGGCCGTGCACCTGCCCAAGTCGCGCAGCTACATGCACCTGGACACGGTCATCACCATGTGCGACCGCGACCTGGTCACGCTGTTCCCGCCGGTGGTGTATGGCGCGCGGACCTGGGCCATCCGGCCCGGCGCGTCCGCCGACGACCTGGTCACCGAGGAACAGCGCGGCACGCTGCCCGAGCACATGGCCCGGGCGCTGGGCGTGCCGGAGATGCGGGTGGTGGAGACCGGCGGCGACACGTTCGAGGCCGAGCGCGAGCAATGGGACGACGGCAACAACGTCGTCGCGCTGGAACCCGGGGTGGTCATCGGCTACGAGCGCAACGTCGGGACGAACACCGCGCTGCGCAAGGCCGGCATTGAGGTGATCACCATCGAAGGCTTCGAGCTGGGCCGCGGCCGAGGCGGCTCGCACTGCATGACCTGCCCACTGGAACGCGACCCCGCGTTCTGACCGAGCCCGAGGAGCCCGGCAATGGCGTTCAATCTGAAAAACAGGAGCTTTCTCAAAGAGATGGATTTCACTCCGCGCGAGCTTGGCTACCTGCTGAAGCTGTCGGAGGCGCTCAAGCTGGCCAAATATGCCGGTACCGAGCAACCGCGGCTGACCGGCCAGGAGATCGCGCTCATCTTCGAGAAGACCTCGACCCGGACCCGGTCCTCGTTCGAGGTGGCCGCCTACGACCAGGGCGCGCACGTGACCTACCTGGACCCGTCCGGGTCGCAGCTCGGGCACAAGGAATCGATCGCCGACACGGCCGCCGTGCTGGGCCGGATGTACGACGCGATCGAATACCGGGGCGCGCGGCAGGCCGATGTCGAGGCGCTGTCCGAGCACGCCGGCGTGCCGGTCTACAACGGGCTGACGGCCGAGTGGCACCCGACCCAGATGCTGGCCGATTTCCTCACGATGGGGGAGGCCAGCGGCAAGCCGTACCACCGCATCGCGTACGCGTTCGTGGGGGACTGCCGGTTCAACATGGGCCGCTCGCTGCTGATCATGGGCGCGCTGATGGGCAGCGACGTGCGGCTGGCCGGCCCGCGCGAGCTGCAGCCGCCGAAAGACATCGTGGCCAGCGCCGAGGACATCGCCCGGCAGACCGGGGCGCGGGTCACCGTGACCGACAACGTGGCCCAGGCCGTGGCCGGGGCCGACTTCATCCACACCGACGTGTGGGTGTCCATGGGGGAGCCCAAGGACGTGTGGGAGCAGCGCGTCCGGCTGCTCGCGCCGTACCAGGTCAACGCCAGCCTGCTGGAGAAGACCGGCAACCGGGCGGTCAGGTTCATGCACTGCCTGCCCGCGTTCCACGACACCAGCACCGTGGTGGGTAAGGAAATCATGGAGCACACCGGGATGACCTCGGGCCTGGAGGTCACCGACGAGGTGTTCCAGTCCGGCGCCAGCATCGTCTTCGATCAGGCGGAGAACCGTCTGCACACGATCAAGGCCGTGCTCGTCGCCACGCTCGGTTAAGCAATTCAGGCAAGAAGACAAGAAAGGACAAGACAATGGCTGATCTGATCGCCATCGGATACCCGGACGAGACCACCGCCGACGACGCGGCCGCGGAAGCCTACCGGCTGGCCAAGGACCTGATCATCCAGCCGGACGCGATCGCGGTCATCATCCGCAAGCAGGATGGCAGCTACCAGGTGCACACCAACCATGGCGGGGGCGGCGGCGCCGGGGCGATCTGGGGCTCGTTCTGGGGGTTCCTGTTCGGGCTGCTGTTCTTCATCCCGGTGCTCGGCATGGCCATCGGGGCCGGCATGGGCGCGCTGATGGGCCACCTGACCAAGAGCAGCATCGACAACCAGTTCCGTGAGCAGGTGCGGGACATGCTCAAGCCGGGCACCTCGGCGCTGTTCCTGATGCTGGAGAAGGTCACCCCGGACAAGGCCGTCGAGGCCATGCGTCAGTACGGCGGCACCGTCCTCAAGACCTCGCTGTCCAAGGAAGACGAGAAGGCGCTGCAGGAGGAGCTGCACGGGTCGCAGGCTGGCTGAGCCGTCATGAAGAAGATGAAGCGGAAGGAGTACGAGCGCCAGATGCGCGTCCTGCATGGCGAGCTGGTGGCCATGCAGGAGTGGGTCAAGGCGTCCGGGGCCAAGATCTGCATCGTGTTCGAGGGCCGGGACACGGCCGGGAAGGGCGGCACCATCAAGCGGATCACCGAGCGGGTCAGCCCGCGGGTGTTCCGGGTGGTGGCGCTGCCCGCCCCGACCGAGCGGGAGAAGACCCAGATGTACATCCAGCGGTACATCCCGCACTTCCCGGCAGCGGGCGAAGTCGTGATCTTCGACCGGAGCTGGTACAACCGGGCCGGCGTGGAGCGGGTGATGGGGTTCTGCACCCCGGAGGAGACCGACCGGTTCCTGCGCCTGGTGCCCGGGGTCGAGAAGGCCATGACCGACGACGGGATCCTGCTGATCAAGTACTGGCTGGAAGTCAGCCAGGACGAGCAGACCCGGCGGCTGGAAAGCCGGATCCACGACCCGCGGAAGGTCTGGAAGCTGTCGGCCATGGACCTGAAGTCCTACCGGCGCTGGTACGACTACTCGCGGGCCCGGGACGCGATGTTCGCCGCGACCGACACCGACTGGGCGCCGTGGTACGTGGCGCACAGCGACGACAAGCGGCGCGCCCGGCTCAACATCATCCACCACCTGCTCAGCCAGGTTCCGTACAAGCCGCTGCCGAGCCATGACGTTACGCTGCCTAAGCGGCAGCGGCCGGGCGGCTACACCGAGCCGGACCTGCGGTTGCGGTACATCCCGACACCGTTCTGAGGAGGGGGCAGGGCATAGCGACACTTAAGTCAACATCAACAAGAGGGTCCTTCTTTGCTGGTCACACCAGCACCTCAGGCCGCACGAGCCAGAGGGATGACGGGCCGCGCCCGGAGGGCGGGCTCCGGCTACATGCGGGGGGGCTCGGTGTAGCGGCGCTGCTCGGTCACCTCGGTCGCCGCCTGCTGGCGCCGCCGCGCGTACATCAGGCCGATGGCCACGCACAGGCCCGCCACCCCGCCAATCATCAGGATCACCCCGATGACCTGCAGATCGACGTTCTTCGGAGTCCAGGTGACGGCGAAGCGGAGGATCGCGCCGATGATGATCAGGGCAATGCTTCCGCCAATGGTCACTGACGGCCTCCTTCCGGCTCGCGCCGCCTGGCCGGCGGCTTATGCCTTGATGGACTATTGCTGGCCGCGCGGCCGCCTGCCTCACCCGCGAGGGGTGACCCCGGCGGCCTCACCCGGGCCCGGCCGCAACCGGCCGCGCGCGACCGGGCCGTTGCCCCAGCCCAGGACGTGCGTAATCGCCCAAATCGCCGGCCCAGCCGGGATTACAGGCCGATCGCGGGCCCCGGGCCGGCCGGGCGGACCCGGCCGGCATTCACCCGGCCCGGGGGAGGTGCCGACCCGGCCGGATCAGCGACGGTTAACGGGCCTGCCGCCGAGGGGCACCCGCAACCGGGGGGCACAGGTGCCCAACGGCGGCAGGCTTGCCCAGGGTCCCGGCCGAGGAGGTGACCTGGTGTCCGAGGTCGGTAGCAACACGGCGGACGGGGACACCCCGACGTCCGCGAGCATCACCGGGGACGAGCGGGCCGAGCTCGAGCGTCTCCGCGCCGAGGTCGCCGAGCTGCGTGGCCGGCCGGCCACGCCGGCCCCCCCGGCCCGGCGCCGGCGGGGCGGCTGGCGTGCCCCGGTGGCCACCTCGCTCATCGTGATCGGCTGCATCCTGGCCCCGATCTCGGTCATCGCGGTGTGGACCGCGAACCAGGTCTCCAACACCAACCGGTACGTGGAGAACGTGGCCCCGCTGATCCACGAGCCGGCCATCCAGGCGGCGCTGACCGACAAGATCACCACCCAGATCGAGGCGCACCTGCCCATCCAGTCGCTCACCAATCAAGCGGCGGACACCCTGACCAATAAGGGCTTCACCCGGGTCGGCACCCTGCTGCACTCGTTCTCCGGGTCACTGGCCAGCGCGGTGTTCGGCTTCATCCACGGCCAGGTGGCCAAGATCGTCAAGAGCCAGCAGGTGGCGACCTTGTGGGTGAACCTGAACCGCAGGGTGCACGGCCAGCTGGTCAAGGTGCTGTCCGGCCAGGGTGGTAATAATGCCGCCATCACCACCAGCAATGGCAAGGTGGTCCTGAACCTCGGCCCGGTCATCAACGTGGTCAAGACGAAACTGGCGGCCAAAGGCCTCAGCATTGTCAGCGCCATCCCGTACATCAACCCGCAGTTTGCCCTGTTCAACGACAAGTACCTGGTGCAGGCGCAGTCCGGTTACCGGCTGCTCAATGACCTGAAGATCGTGCTGCCGATCGTGACCCTGCTGCTGCTCGGCGCCGGGATCTACCTGGCCCGTGGGCACCGGCGGGCCACCGTCGGCGCCGGGCTGGGGCTGGCCGCGTCGATGCTGGTGCTCGGCATCGCGCTGGCCATCGCCCGGGGCATCTACCTGAACAGCGTGCCGAGCAGCACGCTGCCCAGCGACGCGGCCGCGGTCCTGTACGACACGCTGGTCCGGTTCATCAAGGACGGGCTGCGCATCTTGCTCGTCGTCGGCCTGATCGTGGCCATCGCGGCGTTCTTCACCGGGCCGTCGGTCACCGCCGTCCGCACCCGCCAGGGGCTGAGCCGCGGCATCGGCTGGCTGCGGTCCGGCGGCGAGCGGGCCGGGCTGCGCACCGGGCCGGTCGGCGCGTGGACCTACCAGCACCGCACCGCGCTGCGGATCGCCGCGGTGGCCCTGTTCGCCATCATCTTCGTGTTCCTGGCCACCCCGAGCGCCGCTTCGGCGATCATCCTGGCCATCCTGCTCCTGGTGGTGCTGGGGCTGATCGAGTTCATCGGGCGCCCACCGGCGCCCAGTCCAGCGGAGGCCCAGGCGGCCAACAGCGGCAGCTAGCTCCATGGTCGCCCAAGCGGCCGGCCTGGCCGTGCTCGCCGCGATCTCCCCGACGGTGCTGCTGGTGGCCGCGGTCTACCTCGGCTCGGCCCGGCCCCGGGCGACCTTGCTCTTCTACCTGATCGGCGCGCTGCTGATGAGCACGGCGATGGCCGCCGTGGTGCTGGTGGTGCTACGGGCGGGCGGCTTCAGCCTGTCGCACCACCGGGCGCCCCGCTATGGGCTGCGGCTGGGCCTGGGCATCCTGCTGCTGCTCGGCGGGCTGTTCCTGGCCGTTAGGAAGAAGAAGCCGCCCGGCCCGGACCAGCCGCAGAAGGGCCTGACCGCCCGGCTGATCTCCAACCCGGCGCCGTACACCGCGTTCCTGGCCGGCATCCTGATCTTCGCGCCGGGACTGACCTTCATCGCCGCCATCCAGGTGGTGGCCACGGCCAAGGCCAGCCTGGACGCCACGATCACGGCGCTGGCCGTCATCGTGGTCATCAACGTCTCGCTGGTCTGGCTGCCGCTGCTCTGCTACCTGGCCGCACCGGGGCCGACCGCCCGCTTGCTGGTGGCGTTCAACGCCTGGCTGCGCCGGAATGGCCGGCTGATCCTGGCCCTGGTCATGATCGCCGCCGGGCTCATCGTGGCCATCAACGGGCTGGCCGGCCTGATCTCAAAGTAATTATCTGACCGGCATCGCGCTGGCGGTCGTCAGCGCCCTGGTCAACCTGGCCTTCCTGGCCGCCTACCCGGTGTGGGGGGTCATCCTGATCGCCCTGGACATCGTGGTCATCTACGCGCTGGCCATGCACGGCCGGGAGATGAAGTCGGTCTGACCCGCTAACGGCGGGGCCGGGACGAGCTGGCCCGGCGGGTGCGGGCCCGCCGTGCCCCCGCTGGCCCGCGCGGGGCCTGCGCCGGTGCACGGCCGGATCCCCGGCCGGCCGCGCCACGGAACCCGGCCACCAGCCGGGCGACCAGGGTGGCCAGGAAGACCTGGCCGGTGATGGCCTCGAGCACCGCGACCGTCCGGCCGCCGCTGGCCGCCGCGACGAAGTCGCCGTAGCCGGTCGTGGTCAGCGTGACGAAGCTGAAGTACTGGAACGTCCGGGTATCACCGGGCTGGTGATCGGCGAAGAACGTGTTACCGCCGAAGCGGAACATGGCCGCGTAGAACGCCGCGAACATCAGGCCGATCACCAGGTACGCGCTGATGGCCCCGTAGATGCTCTGCAGCGTGATCTCGGGCCGGGCCAGCACCCGGCGCACGATGAGCACCGCGGCCAGCAGCAGGATCAGCCCGGTCCATACATTGGCCACGCCCGCGCCGGGCCCATTGATATCCACCAGCAGCAGCACCGCCGCCAGCGCCGAACCAGCCAGCACGGCAATGGTTCCGATCCGGACGCGCTTCGGCGGCAGTTGGCCGTTCCGCAGCGCGATCAGCACCACGGCCAGGAACAGCAATACCTGGAACGCGCTGATCACCACGCCACTGGTGAACGCACTGAGCAGATAGGTGAAGACCAGGATGAGCAGCAGCAGGCCGGACCGGTTTCCGCTGCCCAGCCGCAACCCGGCCAGCGCGGGGTGCGATTCCAGCCGGGTGGTCATGCTGCCAGTCTGGGCCGGGCGGGTGAGCTTCCGCTTCACCCGCCCGGGGTGGCCCGGCGGCCGCCGGGATCAGCTGGACTTCTGGCCGTGCAGGGCTTCCTGCAGCTCCTGCTCGCCTTCCTTGGACAGCGAGGACTTGAGCACGGTGCCGCCGAACCGGCTGAGGGCCTCGGTCGCCTTGTCCGGGGTCACTTTCTCCACCATCAGGAACAGCGCGGACGTGCCCGGCTTGAGCATGCCGCGGACCTGCTCCTGGAACTCGCGGTCGATGCCCGACTTGGTGATCTTCCCCATCAGCGCGCCCATGCCCGCGCCGATGGCCAGGCCGAAGAACGGGATGAAGAACAGCAGCCCGAACAGCAGCCCCCAGAACATCCCCCAGGTCGCCCCGGTGCCCACCGGATGGTGGCTGGTGTGCACGTGGAACTTGCCCTCCTTGTCGCGGACGATGACCGCGATCGCGTCGGGCTCGATGATGAGATCCTGGGCCAGCCGGCGCGCCTCATCGGCCGCCATCTCGGCCGTCCCCTCGTCGGGGTAACCAATGGCAATAAGGTCAGCCATGATGTCCTTCCCTCTCCGGAAAATGTGGCGGACACAGTCCACCGCCAGGCCCGGCTGGGCCGCCCCACCCGCACGGGGTGAACAGCGGCACTAACAGGCTGATGACCTCGGCCTCGGTTTCCAGCGCGGTCTTGATCCGGCCGAGGACCAGCCCCGGCCCGGGCAGCGCGGCGTAGGTGGCCAGCACCGCGCTGCGGAAGCTCGGGTGAATGGCATCCCGGCCTAGCTGCTGGGTGATCCCCGCGTCGGCCAGGCCGTCCATCAGCCCGCGCGCACTGGCGGCCAGCCGCAGCCGGGTGCCGATGGAGGTCAGCCGCTGGTGCACCGACAGGATGGCGGCGCACGCTTCGTCGTCGAGGCTGGTGACCGGGCCGAGGTCGAGCACCACGGTGCCGACCGGGCAGCCGCAGTGGAGCACCCGGCGCACGATCGCGTCGGCCAGCCTGCTGCCCTGGCAGCCCTCCAGCGAGCTGGTCACGGCCAGGCAGGTCAGCTGGGACCGGGCCTGCCGCGCGGCGGCCCGGGCCTTGATCCGGCCGGAGATGATGGCCGAGGCGCGCGCCGCCCGCTGGCGCATGACACCCGGCTGGCCGCGGCCCGCTGGCTCCGGCGCGAGCAGCGGCATGACGTGCGGACGGCTCATCTCAGCGGGCCTCCCGGACCGGTGTCCCATACCCAGCGGCCGCCAGCCCGGATCCCGGCGCTGGCTCGGGGTAGCCGCTATCCAGCCTCGCCGGGCGCGAGCCGTCACGCATCACCCAGACCGGGCGAATACTCCGGTAAGTCCTTACTCAACGCCACTGCCGTGCTGATCAGCTCGCTGTGCGCGGCCGCCAGCGGATGGTTGCCAGCGAACCGCCGGCGCAATGGGTCATAGCCCTCGGCCAGCAGCCCTACGTCGTTGCGCAACTCGAGTACGGCGGTGAAGACCGCCCGGGCCTGGGCCGGCCGGCCGGCCGCGGCCAGGCACCGGGCCAGCCAGAACGAGCCGGGCAGGTAGCCCACCGCGCTGGGCGGCAGCCCGTCGGCATCGGCTGGGCCCTGGGGCTGGTAGCGCAACAGCACCCCGCTGTCGTCCAGCTCACGGCCGATGGCCTCGATGGTTCCGGCCAGCCGCGGGTCGCCGGGCGGCAGGAAGCCGAGCAGCGTCAGCTGCAGCAGCGCGGCGTCCACCGGGGCGGCGCCGTACCGCTGGGTGAAGCTGCGCCGGTCCACGTCGAAGCCGCGGTCCAGCACGTCCGCGTGCACCTGGGCGCGCAGCCGGCGCCAGCCCTCAGCCGGCTCCGGGTCGCCGAACCGGTCGATCATCGTCACGGCGGCGTCCGCGGCCGCCCAGACCATGGCCTTGCTGTGCACGAAGTGCTGCGGCGGGGCGCGCATCTCCCAGAGGCCGGCATCCGGCTGCTGCCAGCGCGCCTCCAGGAATGGCAGCAGGCCGGCCGGCTCGCCCGGGCCGGGCAGGCCGGGCAGGCCGGCCGCGCGGCCGGCCAGGCGGGCGTGCAGCAGGTAGCCGAACGTGCCCAGCTCGGCCCGGCCCGCCGCGGCGTTGCCGAGCCGCACCGGCTGGGCCCCGTGGTAGCCGGGCAGCCAGCCGGCGTTCAGCTCCGGGAGGCGGCGCTCACCGGCCACCCGGTACACCGGCTGGGCCTGGGCCGCCGGGCCGGCCACCGCGTCCTCCAGCCAGCCGAGCAGGCGGCCGGCTTCGCGGTCGGCCCCGGTGGCCAGGAACGCGTCGAGACCGGCGGCCGCGTCCCGGATCCAGCAGTACCGGTAGTCCCAGTTGCGCACGCCCGCCGGCTGCTGCGGCAGGGACGTGGTGGGTGCGGCCAGCAGGCCGCCGGTGGGCTCGTAGCTGAGCGCCTTGAGGGTGATCAGCGAGCGGGTCACCGCGTCCCGCCACTCGCCGCGGCAGCGCAGCCCGGCCACCCAGGCCTGCCACCAGCGCGCGGTCTGCGCGGCCAGCGCACCGGCCGCGGGCCGCTCCGGGGCGGGCCGGTGGGCCGGGCGCCAGACCGCCGCCATCGGGACCTGCTGGCCGGCCGCGACGCAGAACCGGGCCTGCGCCGCACCGCCCTCGGTGCTCACCCGCACCGGGCTGAACAGCCACAGCGTGTGCGCGCCGCCGGTGAGCTGGGTGGCGTTGCCGTGCCGCCGGACCCGGGGGATGGTCTGCCCGTACTCGAACCGCGGGGCCAGCGTCATCCGCATGTCGACCCGGCCGGTCACCCCGTCCACCAGCCGGATCAGCACCGGGTCGGGACCGCGCAGCGGCATGCAGTCGGCCACCCGGACGGTCCCGGAAGCGGTCGCGAACTCGGTCTCCAGCACCAGCGTGCCGGGCAGGTACCGGCGGCGGACCCGCCCGGCCGGCCCGGCCGGGGCGATCTGCCAGTGGCCGTTGCGCTCGTCGCCGAGCAGCGCGGCGAAGCAGGCTTCGGAGTCGAACCGGGGCAGGCACAGCCAGTCGACGGAACCGTCCCGGCTGATCAGCGCGGCCGTGTGCAGGTCACCGACGAGTGCGTACTCCTCGATCGGCGCCGGCATGCGCGCCAGGCTGGCTGGGCCGCCGCCGGACGTCGTCATCCCCCACGGGTGACGCGCGGGCCGACGGGGAAGGTGAATGTGAAGCGAAGCGGACGCCGGCCCTGCCCGGGATATGCCCGCGAGGGAGGTAGGAAGCTGATGACACAGCCAGAGAAGCCAGCCACGGCGGCGAAGAAGCCCACGGCGGCGAGGAAGACCACGGGGGCGAGCAAGACCACGGCGGCGCGCCAGGGCGCCAAGCCCGCCACCAGCCGCACCGGCAGCACGGCCAGCCGCACCAGCAGCACCGCGAGCCGCGGCGCGACGGCCAGCCGGGGGACCACGGCCAGCCGGGGGACGACCGCGAGCCGCAGCACGACCGCGAGCCGCAGCACGACCGCGAGCCGCAGCACGACCGCCAGCCGCAGCACGGGCAGCCGCAGCACGGGCAGCCGCAGCACGGGCAGCCGCAGCACGGCCAGCCGGACCACGGCTAGCAAAGCCAGCACGGCGCGCCGCAGCACGGCCAGCCGGAGCACCAGGACCACGCCGGCCAGGACCGGGGACATCCCCGCGGCGGTCCGGGCCGCGATGAAGCCCGCCGGCAACGGGTCCGCGGCCGCGGCCCGGCTGTGCCGCGGCGTGCCGGAAGCGGCGCTCAAGAGCGTGGTGCTGCCGCGCAGCCAGTCGACCGGCCTGGAGGCCCCGGCCAGCCAGCAGAGCCCGGCCGAGCGGCGGGCCCGCGGCAAGGCGGCCCGTGGGATCGTGCCACGGGAGAAGCATGCCGAGTGGACGCCGCCCACGAACCGCCCCGATCCGGTGGCCCTGCTGGAGGAGCAGGGCAAGTCCCGGGTCCCCGACCTGGTGCCGGTGCGCTACGGCCGGATGATGGAGACCCCGTTCACCTACTACCGCGGCGCGGCGCTGCCGATGGCCAGCGACCTGGCCTGCACCCCGTCCACCGGCATCATCGTGCAGGCGTGCGGGGACGCGCACCTGTCCAACTTCGGCATCTTCGCCTCCCCGGAGCGCAAGCTGCTCTTCGACGTGAACGACTTCGACGAGACGCTGCCCGGGCCGTGGGAGTGGGATGTGAAGCGGCTGGCGGCCAGCATGGAGGTGGCCGCGCGGAACAGCAATTTCTCCGACAGGGACCGCAGGAAGATCCTGCTGGCCACCGCATTCGGGTACCGGAACTCGATGCGCAACCTGGCCGGGCTGTCCAACCTCGACGTCTGGTACACCCAGGTCGACATCGAGCAACTCCGCCAGCAGTTCGCCGACCGGCTCACCGCACGGCAGCAGAAGGTGCTGGACAAGGGACTGGTCAAGGCGCGCACCCGGGACAGCATGCAGGAACTGCGCAAGCTGACCACGAACGAGAACGGCCGCCCGCAGATCGTGGCCGACCCGCCGGTCATCGTCCCGCTACGGGACCTGCTCGGCGACGATTTCAAGGGCATGGACCTGGCCGGCATGATGAACTCCCTGATCGGCCAGTACCGGCGCAGCCTGCAGCCCGACCGGCGGGTGCTGCTGGAGCAGTACGAGTTCGTCGACATGGCCCACAAGGTGGTCGGCGTGGGCAGCGTCGGCACCCGCTGCTGGATCGTGCTGATGCTCGGCCGTGACGACACCGACCCACTGTTCCTGCAGGTCAAGGAGGCCCAGGACTCGGTTCTCTGCGAGTACGCGTTCGCCAGCAGGTACAACAACCAGGGTGAGCGGGTGGTCAATGGCCAGCGGCTGATGCAGGCGTCGAGCGACATCTTCCTCGGCTGGCAGCGGACCACCGGGCTGGACGGCAAGATGCGTGATTTCTACATCCGCCAGCTGCGCGACTGGAAGTTCTCGGTGGACATCGGCACGCTGATCCCGAAGGGCATGCGCCTGTACGGGCAGCTGTGCGGCGCCACCCTGGCCCGGGCGCACGCCCGGTCGGGTGATGAGATCGCGATCGCCTCCTACCTGGGTAACTCGACCGTGTTCGACAACGCGATCGCCGACTTCGCGGCGGCCTACGCGGACCAGAACGAGCGGGACTTCGAGGCGTTCACCAAGGCCATCAAGGACGGCCGGCTGGTCGCCGAGCGCGGGGTCTAAGTGAGCAGGGCCTAGCAGGAGGGGAGCTTGCTGCACGTACGGGTGGTGAGCCCGGCCGGGCTCACCGGACGGGTGGTGACCGAGCTCAGCGAGCATCCAGGCGTGCGCAACCTGGTGGTGCTGCCCGGCGCGGCACAGCGCCCGGACGGCGACGCGGTGCAGTTCGACCTGCTGAACGCGTCGGCCAACCCGGTGCTGCATCAACTCCGCCGGCTCGACCTCGACAACCTGGGCTCGGTCACGGTCGGCCAGGTGAACGTGGTGCTGGACGCGCCGCCGAGCCCGAGAGCCGAGCGGCGCTACGCCCGGCGGGAACGGGTGCCGGTCTGGGAGCTGGTCGAGGGGACCATCCGGGCCAACGCCAGTTACCCGCCCAGCTTCTACCTGCTGCTGGTCATCGCCGGGCTGATCGCCGCGGTGGGCATGCTGACCAACTCGCAGATCCTCATCGTCGGGGCCATGGTGGTCGGCCCGGAGTACTACGCGATCATCGCGGCCGCGCTGGGCCTGACGGCCATGGGCGGCGGCAGGCGGGACTGGACCGCGGTCCGGGTCTCGCTGGCCGCGCTGGGCTATGGCTTCCTGGCCGCGATCGTGGTCACGCTGCTTTTCGGCCTGGCGGTGCGCGGGGCCGGGCAGGTGCCCGCGTCGTATCAGCACGGGGTCAGGCCGGTGGCCGAGCTGATCAACTCGCCGAACATCTACTCGGTCATCGTCGCCGTGCTGGCCGGCCTGGTCGGCGTGGTGTCGCTCACCGAGTCCCGGGCCAACGCGCTGATCGGGGTGTTCATCTCGGTGACCACGATCCCGGCGGCCGCGTCCATCGGCCTGTCCCTCGCGTTCGCCAGCTGGCACGATGCCCGGGGCTCGATCGCGCAGCTGGTGCTGAACGTGGTGCTGCTGATCGTGGTGGGCGCGGCCGGGCTGAGCACCCAGCGATTCATCTGGCGGCGGCGGTCCAGCCAGGAGGTCACAGAATCGCGATCGGATTGACCGGGCTGCCGGTGCCCGCGGGCAGCCGCAGCGGGGCGATGACGCACAGGAAGGACCACCGGCCGGCCTGCTCGCACGCGGGCACCAGCCCGGCGAAGTCCAGGTAGTCGAGCAGCTGCACGCCGAGCGCGTTGATGGCCAGCACATGGATGGGGAAGTCGACCTGGTCGGCTGGGCTGCCCGCGCTGTCGTTGTTGCTGTCGCTGCCCAGCACCGCGACCTGCCGGTCGGCGATGAACTCCATGGCCGCCGGGTGCAGCCCGGCCCGCAGGCTGGCCGCGTCCCACGGGCCCATTTCGGCGCGCCGCCGCCGGTGCCCGACCCGGACGAACAGCAGGTCGCCGCGGCCCACCCGGACCTGCTGGGCCCGCTCGGCCGCGGCCAGGTCGCCGGCGGTCACGTGGTCGCCCGGCTCCAGCCAGCGCACCCCGCGCAGCCGGGGGATGTCCAGCAGCACGCCGCGCCCGGTGATGCCGTCCTTGTCCAGCCCGACGTGCAGTTCCGCGGCCCCGCCCGGGGTGACGGTGTCCGCCGGCACCCCGTTGTACAGGTGACCGTCGTAGATGACGTGGCACAGCGCGTCCAGGTGGGTGTCCGCGTTGCCGTGCACGTTCATCTCCACCCGGTCGGTGGCGAACGACAGCCCGGTCGGGCCGGCATCCTGCGCGGTCCCGGTCATCGGGTGCCGGGCCGGGTCCGGGTTGTCCGGGGTGACCCTGGTGGCCACGGTGGCGGCCAGGCTGACCGTGCGGCCCAGCCGGACCTCGGCCACCGCGGCGCGCACCTCGGCCGGGGTGATGTAGTTGAGCGCGCCGCGCCGGTCCTCCGGTCCCCAGGGCAGCTGCCCGCGCAGCCGGTCATACAGCTCCCGGAAGGTGGCCTCGGTCATGCCTGCGGTAGACCTAGAGTTCATCGATACCTCCACGGAAAGAGGCCCGATGGCCCCGGAACGGCTGGTAGCCGTGAGCTACCCGGTTGACGGCGAACTCACCACGGTGAACACCGACGTGCTCGGCGGCAGCGCCACGGTGCGCTTCCTGGCCGGGCTGGAGCAGGACGCGCAGCTGGACGTGCTGCGCCAGGCCAGCGCGCTGATCGGCTGGCAGCTCAGCCGGGAGCTGCCGGCCAGCGGCCTGGCCGGCGCGGCCGGCCTGGGCTTCATCCAGCTGTTGTCGGCCGGCCTGGACAGCGTGGACTTCGCCGCCATCCCGGACCACGTCACCGTGGCGGGCAACGTCGGCGCGTACGCCGACCCCATCGCCGAGCATGTCATGGCGATGACGCTCAGCCTGGCCAAGCACCTGCAGATCGAGCACGCCGCGCTGGCCCGGGGCCAGTTCGACCGGCCCGCCCCGTCGCTGACCCTGTATGGGGCGGTGTGCGGCATCCTCGGCTTCGGCGGGATCGGCCAGGCCACGGCGCGGCTGATGCGCCCGTTCGGCGCCCGCATTCACGCGGTGAACCACTCCGGCCGTACGGCCGAGCCGGTGGACTGGGTGGGCACCCTGGCCGACCTGGACCAGGTGCTGGCCACGGCGGACGTGCTGGTCATCTCGCTGCCGCTGACCACCGGCACCCGCGGGCTGATCGGCGCGCGCGAGCTGGGCCTGATGAAGCCGGACGCGATCCTGATCAACGTGGCCCGCGGCGCGATCGTGGACGAGCGGGCGCTGTATGGGCACCTGGCCGCCAGCCCGCGGTTCTCGGCCGGCCTGGACGCCTGGTGGGACGAGCCGCGCGGCGGGGGCGCGTTCCATACCAACTACCCCTTCTTCGAGCTGCCCAACGTGCTGGGCTCCCCGCACAACTCCGGGGATGTGCCCGGCATCGAGGCGTTCGCCGCGCGCCGGGCGGCCGAGAACGTGCGCCGGTTCCTGCACGGCGAGACGGTCACCGGGGTGGCCCGCCGGGCCGACTATGCCGGCTTCCGCTGAGGGTCGCGCTGAGCGTCAGGGGCCGGGGCGCGCGCCGTGTACACGTCGGCCACCTGGCCCACCTGACCGCTGGTGAACGTGCGTTCCTGGCGCAGGTCCCGGGTGAACGCGAACCACCAGGACGCCGTCGCGCCGAGCCGGTTGCGGAACCCGGTCATGAACGCGATGTGGATGAACAGCCAGCCCCACCAGCCGATGAAGCCGGACAGGCGCAGCTTCCCGGCCGACATGACCGCGGAACCGCGGGAGATATAGGCGGCCGAGCCGAGGTCGTGGTAGCGGAACGGCTTGTCCTCCGGCTGGCCCGCCAGCCTGCGCTTGATCCGGTGCGCCGCGTACAGGCCGCCCTGCATGGCCACCTCGGCCACCCCGGGCAGCCCGTCCAGGCTCATCATGTCGCCGGCCACGGTGATCTCCGGGTGGCCCGGGATGGTCAGGTCCGGGTTGACCAGGATCCGGCCAGCCCGGTCCCGGGTCGCCCCGGTGGCCTCGGCCACCGCCGCGGCCAGCGGCGGCGCCTCCACCCCGGCCGTCCACAGCACGGTGCCCGCGTCGTGCCGGGTGGTCTTGCCGTCGGCGTCGCGCACCTCCACCCCGTACAGATCGACCTTGGTCACGATCGTGCCCATGTGCAACTCGACGCCGAGCTTGCGCAGCGCGGCCGCGGCCTTGCCGGACAGTTCGGGGCCGAACGAGGCCAGCGGGGCCTGGCCCCCGTCCACCAGCACCACCCGGGCGTCCTGCGGCTCGATGTGCCGGTACTCGGCGCGCAGCGTCTTCGTCGCCACCTCGCGGATCTGGCCGGCCAGTTCCACCCCGGTCGGGCCGGCGCCGACCAGGACGAACGTGAGCCAGTGCGTGCTCTCCGCCCGGCTGGTGGCGGTCTCGGCCATCTCGAACGCGCCGAACACCCGCCGCCGGATGGTCAGCGCGTCCTCGATCGTCTTCATCCCGGGTGCGAGCACGCGGAACTCGTCGTGCCCGAAGTACGACTGGCGCACCCCGGCCGCCAGGATCAGGTCGTCGTAGCCGAACTCGAGCACCTCACCCATCGGCCGCCGGGCCTGCAGGGTGTGCGCGGCGGCGTCGATGCCGGTCACCTCGGCCAGCACGCACTCCACGTTGCGGTGCTTCTTGAGGACCTGGCGCAGCGGCGCGGCGATCTTCCCCTCGGACAGGATCCCGGTGGCGCACTGGTACAGCAGCGGCTGGAACAAGTGGTGCTCGGCGCGGTCGATGAGGGTGATGGAGACCGGGGCCCGGCGCAGCGCCCGGGTGGCGAACAGCCCGGCGAACCCGCCGCCCACGATCACTACCCGGCGGCCCTGGTCGGCCATCGTCCCTCCCCCGTGGTTAACGTGGATAGAGAGCGGTCAGCGTGGATCAAGCCAGACGTCCCGGGCGGGCAGCAGCCGGTCGGCTTCTTTCGGCCCCCAGGTCCCCTTGGCGTACGGGTGCACCGGCACGGTGTTACCGAGGACCGGGTCTACCACTCGCCAGGCCGCCTCGACCGAGTCCTGCCGGGCGAACAGCGAGGCGTCCCCGTCCAGCGCGGCGCCGATCAGCCGGTCGTAGGGCCGCTGGTCCGAGCCCGGCCGCTCGGCGAATATCAGTTCCTCGCTCTGCGGCTCCCAGCCCGCGCCGGGCTTCTTGCCGGCCAGGCTGATCCCCACCTCAGTCTCCGGGTTGACCCGGAACCGCAGCGTGTTGTTGTCCGGCAGCGGGTCCAGGCCGAAGATGTCGTACGGCGCGCGCTTGAACCGCACGGTGACTTCGGTGGCGGTGACCGGCAGGCACTTGCCCGCCCGGATCAGCACCGGCACGCCCGACCAGCGCCACGACTCGACCCGGAACCGGGCGGCCACGAACGTCTCCACGGTGGATCGCGGGTTCACCCCGGCCACGTCGTGGTACCCCTCGTACTGGCCGCGGACCACCTCCTCCCGCTCAAGCGGCAGTATCGCCGAGAGCAGCGAGGACTTGGCGTCCCGCCAGGAGTGCAGCCCGGTGCCGTGCGGCGGCTCGGCCATCACCGTGGCCATCACCTGGAGCATGTGGTTCTGCAGCACGTCCCGGATCGCGCCGGTCCGGTCGTAGAACCGGCCCCGGTCCGAGACGTCGAACGCCTCGGCCATCGTGATCTGGATGCTCTCCACGTGGTCCCGGTTGAGCAGCGGCTCGATGATCGAGTTCGCGAACCGGACGAACACCACGTTCTCTACCGGGTCCAGGCCCAGCCAGTGGTCCACCCGGAAGATCGCGTCCTCCGGGAAGTACTGGTGCATCAGCTGGTTCAGCTTGATCGCGCTGTCCAGATCGGTGCCGAATGGCTTCTCCACCATGATCCGGTTGCCCTTGGCCCGGCCTGCGGTGGCAATGCCTTGCGCGATCCGGCCGAACAGCACGGGCGGCACCTCGAGGTAGAACAATATGCTCTGGCCCGCCCCGACCGCGTCCGACATGGCGTGGTAGGTGGCGTCGTCGTCGAGATCGCCATCCACGTACTTGAGTAGCCCCAGCATCCTCTTGGCCGGGGCGCTGTCCGGGTCCATCTTGTTCAGCTTGAGCGACGCGACCGCGTAGTCGCGGAACTGGTCCAGCCCCCAGCCATTCTTGGCCACCCCGATCACCGGCACGTCGAGCGCCCCGCGCTCGACCAGCCCGACCAGCGCCGGGAACGTTTCCAGCTTGGCGAGATCCCCGGTAGCGCCGAAGATGACCAGTGCGTCAACCTGCTCTGCTGCCATCTGAGCTCCTTTAGCTCCCCGGTGTTTAGGGGTGCTGCAGCTATCTGAGCGCGGGCGCGCCCCGCTGGCATCGCCTCACGCGGGTGAATCAGGTTCCCGGCCACATTACTTACTGGGCCGCCTTTCCCCCATTCGGGGTCGGCTGCCTGGCCAGCAGCTTGGGCGGCTGGAAGTCGCCCGGGCTGAGCCGCTGCCGGAACACGTAATACGTCCAGGTCTGGTAGGCCAGCACGACCGGAAGGAAGATGATCACCACCACCGTCATCACCTTGAGCGAATAGGCGCCGGACGCGCTGTTGTACACGGTGAGGTTGTTGGCCGGGCTGGTGCTGGACACCATCACGTTGGGATACAGGCCCACGAAGATCGACACGATGCAGGCCGCCATGGTGACCGTGGTCGCGGCGAACGCGAACCCGGTGCGTCCCTCCCAGACCAGCCAGAGGGCGGCGATGACGGCCAGGATGGCCAGCAGCTCGACCGGATTGAGGAAGAACTTGCTGCTATAGGTGACGTGTGTCCAGATCACGAACGCGCACACCGCGGCGGCGGTGAACGGCGCCACCTGCCGGGCCACCCGGCCGGCGCGTTCCTGCAACTCGCCGGTGGTCTTCAGGCCCAGGAACGTGGCGCCGTGCAGCGCGCAGATCAGGACCAGGGTGACCCCGGTGACCAGCGCGTAGGGCTGGAGCAGGTTCCAGAACGAGCCGGTGTACTCGTGGCTCGCGTTGATCGGCAGCCCGTTGAGCAGGTCACCCAGGCCCACGCCGATCAGCAGCGGGGCCAGCAGGCTGCCCACCGTGAGCAGCACGTCCCAGGTACGCCGCCAGCGCAGCGCGTCGCGCTTGCCCCGGTATTCGAAGGCCACGCCGCGGACGATCAGCGCGGCCAGCAGCAGTACCAGGGCCAGATAGAGGCCGGAGAACATCGTGGCGTACCAGCCGGGGAAGGCGGCGAACATGGCCGCGCCCGCGACGATCAGCCACACCTCGTTGCCATCCCACAGCGGCCCGATCGTGTTGATGGCGGCCCGCCGGCTGGGCTCGTCCCGGCCGACCACGTCGTGCAGCATGCCCACCCCGAAGTCGAAGCCCTCGAGGATGAAGAAGCCGGTCCACAGCACCGCGATGACGATGAACCAGAACGGGATGAGATGGTTCATGGCGACCTCAATACTGGATGGCCGGCACGGGGGCGTCCTGGTCGGCGTCCGCGTGAGCCGGCGGTAGCTGCTGGCGGGAGTACTTGAGCATCAGCAGCAGGTCCACCGTGCCCAGCGCCGCGTACAGCACCACGAAAGCCACCAGGCTGATCCAGATGGATGTGGCGCTGACCGACGGGGATACGGCGTTCCTGGTCAGCATGATGCCCTGCACGACCCATGGCTGCCGGCCGCTCTCGGTCAGGAACCAGCCCGCGGTGTTCAGCAGGAACGGCAGCACCGCGCCCCACACCGCCACCCACAGGAACAATCGCGAGGTGGCCAGCGTCTTGCGGCGGATCAGCCATAGCCCCCACAGGCCAATCAGGAAGACCAGGACCGCCAGGTAGGCCATCACCCGCATGGCCCAGTACTGAATGAACACGTTCGGAACGTAGTTGCCGGGCCCGTACTTGGCCGCGTACTGCGACTGCAGCGGGCTGAGCCCGATGACCTTGCCGTTCCAGGAGTTGGTGGCCAGCAGGGACAGCAGGTGCGGGATCGCGATGATCTGGGTGGGCGTGTGGTCGTTGTTCCCGCCGCCGATCTGGAACAGGGAGAACGAGCAGGGCTGGCAGGTGGTCCACTGGGCCTCGGCCGCCGCGATCTTCATGGGCTGGTAGCGCGCCTCGATCACGCCCAGCTCGTCGCCCACCAGCATGGTGAACAAGATGGCCGGGACCAGGACGATCAGCGCCAGCCGCGCCGACCGGGTGAACGCCTCCTGGTTGCCCTGGTGGCGCAGCTGCCAGGCGGAGACGGCCAGCATGATGGCCGCGCCGGTGGTCAGCGAGGCCAGCAGGACCTTCGAGTACCCCCACAGGAACACCGGGTTGGTGAACACCGCCCAGATGTCGTTCAGCTGGGGCTTGCCGTGCACCATCTGGTAGCCGACCGGGTGCTGCATCCACGAGTTGGCCGCCATGATGAACGCCGCCGACAGCACCGTGCCCAGCGAGACCAGCCAGATGGTCAGCAGGTGCACGCGGCGGGACAGCCGGTCCCAGCCGAACAGCCACAGCCCGAGGAACGTGGATTCGAGGAAGAACGCGGCCAGTCCTTCCATGGCCAATGGCGCGCCGAAGATGTTGCCGACCAGCCGGGAGTAGGCCGACCAGTTCATCCCGAACTGGAACTCCTGTACCAGCCCGGTCACCACGCCGATCGCGATGTTGATCACCAGCAGCGTGCCGAAAAACCGGGTCAGCCGCAGATACTCGGGCTGCTTGTTCCGGTACCACGCGGTTTGCAGCAGCGCGGTGAGAAACGCCAGCCCGATCGTCACCGGCACGAAGAAGAAGTGGTTGACCGTGACAAAGCCAAACTGCCAGCGCGCCAGGTCGACCGCGTTCATACGTCCCCCGGATCAGCTGTGATTCAGCCCTCGAGTCAGGACTGCGACACCTGCTCGCGGGTGCCGTTCCGCCAGGCGGTCGCGCCTGCCGCGACACCGGCCTTGGCCCGGTTCCAGTGGTGCTTGGCCATTTCGGTGGGCGGCACCTCCTGGCGGTTGGCCCAGTCCCGCGCGGCCATGGCCAGCGCGGTACCCGCCACGGCCAGGCCGGCCATGCCGACCAGGCCGGCCAGCCCCATCAGCGCGCCGCCGACAAGCAGTGGCCTGGTGTTCATCCGGAACGCCGTGTCCGGGCTGCTGGAGTTCGTCATGATCCGGACACTGCCGGGGCGCAGGCCGCCGGGCATCATCCTCTACGGGTGAATGCCAGCTCAGCGCGCTCACCCGGACCAGGCGATGTGAGCCAACAACCGGGGCGGCATAGTAGACGGGTGACTGAACGCTATGACGTGATCATTATTGGCACCGGCGCGGGCGGCGGCACGCTGGCGCACACGCTGGCCTCATCAGGCAAGAAGATCCTGCTCCTGGAGCGCGGCGACTACCTGCCACGGGAAATGGACAACTGGGACCCCAAGCCGGTGTTTGTAGAAGGTAAATACATTACCAAGGACACCTGGTACGACAGCGCTGGCAAGCCATTCCAGCCTCAGGTGCACTACTTCGTCGGCGGGGCGACCAAGATGTACGGGGCCGCGCTGTACCGGCTGCGGCCTGAGGATTTCGGCGAGCTCAAGCACGTGGACGGGGTCTCACCGGCCTGGCCGCTCAGCTACGCCGAGTTCGAGCCGTGGTACACCAAGGCCGAGTGGCTGTACCAGGTGCACGGCGCGCACGGCGAGGACCCCACCGAGGGGTCGTGGTCCAGGCAGTACCCGTGGCCCGCGGTCAGCCACGAGCCGCGCATCCAGCAGCTCTCCAACGATCTGGCCGCGGCCGGGTATCACCCGTTCCACGCGCCGTGCGGGATCCTGCTCGACGAGGCCCGCCGGCCGGCCAGCACCTGCATCCGGTGTGCCACGTGCGACGGCTACCCGTGCCTGGTGCACGCCAAGTCCGACGCCGAGGTGATCGCGGTCCGGCCGATTCTGGTCCGGCCGAACGTCACCCTGCTCACCGGCGCGGAGGTGCTCCGGCTGGAGACCGACGGCGCCGGGCGGTCGGTCACCGGCGTGGTGACGGCGCGCGATGGCGGCGAGGAGACCTACCAGGGCGACATCGTGGCGCTCTGCGCGGGCGCCTCGAACAGCGCCAAGATCCTGCTGCGCTCGGCCACCGATCAGCACCCGGATGGCCTGGCCAACGGGTCCGGCCAGGTCGGCCGGAATTACATGTACCACAACAGCCGGGCCATGGTGGCGCTGGGCAAGGAGCGCAACGACACGGTGTTCCAGAAGACGCTGGCCATCAACGACTTCTACCTGCCGGGCAACGGCCGGGAATGGCCGCTGGGCAACATCCAGATGCTGGGCAAGTCCAACGCCGAGGCGATGCGCGGCGAGGAGCCGAAGCTGACCAAGCTGGCCCCGCAGTGGAGCCTGGAGGAAGTGGCCAAGCACGCCGTGGACCTCTGGCTGACCACCGAGGACGTGCCCCAGCCGGGCAACCGGGTCACCGTGGACCGGGACGGCAACGTGCGCCTCAGCTACACGCAGTGCAACACGGCCGAGGCTGACGACCTCTACAAGGAGGTCAGGACGATGCTGAACCACGTCGGCATGGCCGCGCACCACATCCTGGACAAGAACTACTACATGAAGATGAACGTGCCCATCGCCGGCTGCGCGCACCAGGCGGGCACCTGCCGGTTCGGCACCGACCCGGCCAGCTCGGTCCTGGACCTCGACTGCAAAGCCCATGAACTGGACAATCTGTACGTCGTGGACACCAGCTTCTTCCCCAGCATCGGCGCGGTGAATCCGGCGCTGACCGCGATGGCCAACGCGATCCGGGTCGGCGAGCACCTCACCGGACGGCTCGGCTGAACGCGCTGGCCGTTAAGCAAACAAAGGGCTTGTAATAGCCCGCTGCGGGTGAGGACGGGAACCGGCCTGGCAGGGAAACGTGGCCGGCATGAGGGCTGGCCCGCTTGGCGCTGCGCTGCTGAGCGCGGTGCTGCTGGCCGCGGGGTGCTCGTCGGGCGGCAGCACCGCCGGCAGCCCGTCGCCCAGTGTTTCTTCACCCAGTTCTTCCACGCCCAGCGCGTCGTCGGCCGCCTCGGCCACCGTCTGCCCCAAGGTGCAGGCGGTGCGCTCGTCCCTGTCCGAGCTGGCCCACATCAGCTTCGGCCCGAACGCCCTGACCAAGCTCAAAACCGACCTCGGCAACGTCAAAGACAGCCTGACCGCGCTGCATGAGACGGCCGGGACCGAGTGGTCGTCGCAGATCACTGCGCTGCGCAGCGCCCTGAGCAAGCTGGGGAAGACGATCAGCAACCTGGGCAGCCAGTCCAGCGCGACCGCGGCGGCCGCGGCGGTGTCCAAGGACCTGGCCGCGGTCACCGCGGCGGGCAGCAACCTGCTGGCCGCGGCCAGCGTGCGCTGCCCGGAAGCCAGCCCGAGCCCGTCTGGATAAAGGAGCACCACGATGGCGCGCTATCCCAACATCAGTGACCACGGGCTGATCGGCGACCTGCAGACCGCCGCGCTGGTCAGCACCGATGCGAGCGTGGACTGGTTCTGCTGCCCGCGGTTCGACTCGCCGAGCGTGTTCGGTGCCCTCCTGGACGCGGACAAGGGCGGCTACTTCCAGATCAAGCCGGACCGCGACGACTACGTCACCCGGCAGCTGTACTTCCCGGATACGGCCATCCTGATCACCCGGTTCATGACCCCGGACGGGGTGGGCGAGGTGCGCGACTTCATGCCGATCGCGGGCCAGCGGGTGACCAGCCACCACCGGATCGTCCGGCAGGTCCGGGTGGTCCGCGGCGAGATGAAGTTCGTCGCCGACATCAAGCCGCGCTTCGACTACGGCCGCAAGGAACACCAGCTGGAGCTGACCAAAGAAGGCGCGGTGTTCCGCTGCGACGACGTGGAACTGACCGTGCACACCGTGGGTCATCGCGGCGCCACCCCGGCCGACCTGGGCACCGAGTTCGAGCGGATCGGCGAGGATCTGCGCCTGCACCGGACGCTCAAGGAAGGCGAGAGCGCCGGCACGGTGCTGGAATGGATGGGCGGGCGGCCGCGGCGGCTGCCCGAGGGCGCGGTGCAGGAACTGTCCGACGAGACCGCCGCGTACTGGCGGAACTGGCTGCGCCGGTCCACCTACACCGGCCGGTGGCGGGAGATGGTGACCCGGTCGGCCATGACGCTCAAGCTGATGACCTACGCGCCGACCGGCGCGCTGGTCGCCGCGCCCACCGCCGGGCTGCCCGAGCAGACCGGCGGTGAGCGGAACTGGGACTACCGGTACACCTGGATCCGGGACGCATCGTTCTCGGTCTACGCCCTGCTCGGGCTGGGGTATGTGGAGGAGGCGGCCGCGTTCGGCATCTGGGTCCGGGACCGGCTGGTCGAGCTGGAAGACGCGAACGCGATGCGCCCGCTCAAGATCATGTACCGGGTGGACGGGTCATCCGACCTGACCGAGGAGAGCCTGGACCACTGGGAGGGCTGGCGCGGCTCCCGCCCGGTGCGCATCGGCAACGGCGCCGCCGACCAGCTCCAGCTGGACATCTACGGCGAGGCCATGGACGCGTTCAACCACGCGGACACGCAGGGCCTGCAGGCGGCGCACCAGGGCTGGACCGCCATCGTGAAAATGATCGACTGGCTGTGCGAGCACTGGGACCAGCCCGAGGAGGGCATCTGGGAGACCCGCGGCGGGCAGAAGAACTTCACCTACGGGCGGTTCCAGTGCTGGGTGGCGCTGGACCGGGCCATCCGGATCTCCGAGCGGCGCGGCCGGCCCGCCGACATCTACCGCTGGCGGTCCGAGCGGGACCGCATCTACCAGCAGGTGATGGAGCGCGGCTGGAACGGCAAGGAACGCGCCTTCACCCAGCACTATGACACGGGGGTGCTGGACTCCTCGCTGCTGCTGATGCCGCTGATGGGCTTCGTGTCGCCATTCGACCCGATGTGGATCGAGACGCTGGAGGCGATGGACAAGAAGCTGGTCTCGGACAGCCTGGTCTACCGGTACGACCCGGACGCCTCCCCGGACGGGCTGCGGGGCAGCGAGGGCACGTTCTCGCTGTGCACGTTCTGGTACGTGGACGCGCTGGCCCGGTCCGGCCGGCTGGACGAGGCCACGCTGGTGTTCGAGAAGATGCAGACCTACGCCAACCACCTTGGCCTGTACTCCGAGGAGATCGGGCTGACCGGGGAGCAGCTGGGCAACTTCCCGCAGGCGTTCAGCCACCTGTCGCTGATCAACGCGGCCATCAACCTCGACTACCAGCTCGACCACGGGGTCGGGAACCTCGGGTCGCTGCTGGAACGAGCCCGGCGGATTCCCGGCGCGGGGCGGCTCTAACCCGGGTGCCGCCGGGCTGGGCGCGTGCTCACCCGGTCTGGTGGCTGACCGGCCGTCCGGAACGCCCGGTTTCTCACCCGTGGCGGGTGAGGGAGGGCGGTGCCGTGCGCCCAATCATGGGTGAACGGGAGGCCGTATCCACTGGCGGTTGATTTCAGCCGGCCAGGGGTATGACCCGCAAAGGCATCTGACCTGCGCATTCACCCCAACGGGATGAGGATGGCCGGCGTGTGGCCAGCAGGTCAGCGCTCTCGGGGGGATATTGCATGACGAGCACGATCGATGGTGCGGCCGAGCCTGCCCAGGTTCTGCCGGACGACACGGCGCTGGCCGAGGATCTGCTGGCCGCGGAGGCCCCGGCCGCAGAAGGCAGCCTGCTGGACGGGACCGCCGGTGACGGTGGCCAGCCATCCCGGTTCCTCGAAGGCAAGCTGCAGATCCCGCAGCCGCATTTCCCGGTGCTGCGCCGCCGCCGCATTACGGGCCTGCTCGACCAGGCCGCCCGCAACCGGGTCACGCTCATCAGCGGGCCGGCCGGCGCGGGCAAGACGGTGGCCTGCGCCACCTGGGCCAGCGCGACCGCGCAGAACCGCCGGGTGGCCTGGCTGACCGTGGACGCCGAGGACCAGCAGGCCTGGTTCTGGGCTTACGTGTGCGCGGCGCTGGCCCGCCTCCGGGCCATACCGGCCGACGTGCTGCGCTCGCTGGAGGACACCAGCCCGGACCGGTTCCCGCTCCGCCTGGTCGAGGCGGCCCAGCTGTTCACCGAGCCGGTGGTGCTGATCCTGGACGACGTGCACGAGCTGGCCGACCCGGCCGTGCTGAGCGGTCTCGACCTGATCATCCGGCACGCCCCGGGCACGCTGCGGCTGGTGCTGTCGGCCCGGCAGCCACCGGCCCTGCAGCTGGCCCGGCTGCGGGTGTCCGGCGAACTGGCCGACGTCGGCGGCCCCGACCTGGCCTGCACGTCCGACGAGGCCGACGCGTACTTCGCCATGCTGGGCATCGACGTGGACCAGGGCGCACGGGACGAACTGCTGCGCCGGACCCAGGGCTGGATGGCCGGGCTGCGGCTGGCCGCGATGCGCGCGCACAGCGCCCCGGCGCCCGGCGCGAAGATCACCGATCTGGTCGGTGACGAGCCCATCGTGACCGACTACCTGTGGGACGAGGTGCTGGGCAAGCAGCCGCCTGCCACCCGGATGTTCCTGCTGCGCACCAGCATCACCGGCGAGGTGACCGGGGACCTGGCCGACGCGCTGACCGGGCAGGGCGGCAGCGCGCGCACGCTGGAGCGGCTGAGCCGGGAGAACAGCTTCGTCGAGGTGGTGGACCGCGAGCGCGGCGGTTACGCCTATCATCCGCTGCTGCGCGAGGTGCTCACCGCCGAGCTGAACCGGGAGATACCGCACGAGATCCCGGTGCTGCTGCGCCGGGCGGCCCGCTGGTACGCCGCGCACGACCAGCCGCTGCGCTCGGTGCGCTGCGCGGCCCAGGCCGAGGACTGGGACTACGCGGCGCAGATCCTGGCCGAGGCGGGCGCCGGGGTGGCCAGCCCCGGGTCCACCGCCGAGCTGGAGGGCGTGCTGGCGCTGTTCCCGCCGGACCGCTCGGCCGATGACCCGGCGGTCGCCGCGGCCTGGGCCGCGGCCCGGCTGTGGGACGGCGACCACGAGGGCGCGGCCGCCTACCTGGAAAACGGCGACCAGGCGCTGGGCCGGGCCGCGCCGGCCATGCGCCGGGTCATGGAGCCGACGCTGGCCGCGCTGCGGGTCATGCTGGCCGGCTGCCGGGCCGACCCCGATCCGGCCCTGCTGGCCGGGGCCGCCGTGCTGGCCGAGCGGTGCGCGGGCGCGGCCACCGCCCAGCCCGAGCACCGGGCCGTCGGGCTGCTGTGGTTCGCGGTCGGCGTGGCCCGGCTGCGCCGCTGGGAGATCCAGGCCGCCCGGCACGCGCTGCGGCACGCCGACCGCCAGCTGGCCGCCGGGAACCTGGCCGCCCTGCAGGCCCGGGCCCGGGCCTGGCGGGCGCTGGCCGAAGCGTGGTCCGGCGACCTCAGCGCGGCCCAGCGGTCAGCCAGCGACGTGCCCGCCACCCGCGGCCTGGACCCGGCCACCGCCGGGGCGGCCGCGGAGCTGGCCGCGCTGGCCCGGGCGCAGGTCAGCCTGCGCCGCGACGACCTGTCCTCGGCCCAGCGGCTGCTCGAGGACATCAGCTCCGGGCTGGCCGGGCAGTTCCCCGGCGAGCCGCCGGTCAGCGCGATGACCGCGCTCATCCGGGCCCGGGTGCTGCTGGCCGACGGCGACGCCACCGCGGCCATCGCCACGGCGTCCCGGCTGCGCGAAACCTACGGCCCGGCCTACCTGGCCCTCTCCGACGTGGTCACGGTGGCCGAGGGCGACGCGGCGCTGCGGGCCGGCAACACCGGCCGTACCCGCGCGGTGCTGCTGCTGGTCGAGGAGGGCGAGCACTTCGACCGGGCCGACGGCCGGCTGCTGCGGGCCGGGCTCCTGCTCGCCGACGGGGAGTTCAAGGCGGCCCTGGAGGCCGTGCAGCCGTGCCTGGACGAGGACACCGCCGGGACCACCCGGCACGAGCGGATCAGCGGGCTGCTCGTCGCCGCGGTGGCGCACCGCCGCCTGGGCGGCGCCGATGAGGCCGCCGCGCTGCTCGAGCAGGCGCTCGCGCTGGCCGAGCCGGACGGCGCTTACCGGGCCTTCCTGGACGGCGGGGCCGCGGTCCGCTCCGCGATGACCGTGCTGATCCCGCCGACCAGCCGGCACGCCGGTTTCGCCGGGCGGATCCTGGAGCGGTTCGACGCCCAGGTGCCCCAGGGCGGCACGTCGGCCGCGCGGGCCAGCGTGCCGCTGACCGACAGCGAGCGGGCGGTGCTGCGCTTCCTGCCCTCGCACATGACCAACGAGGAGATCTCGCAGGCGCTGTTCCTGTCCATCAACACGGTCAAGACCCACCTGCGCTCGGCCTACCGCAAGCTCGGCGTGAGCTCGCGCCGCGAGGCCATCGCCCGTGGCCGCCGTCTCGGCCTGCTGTTATCCGGCGCTGTTATCCGGCGCTGTTATCCGGCGGCTGGTACGTCGCGGCGGGGCCACCTGGACCGGTGACCCCGCCGCATCGGCCCCCGCCCGGTACCCCTCTCCGCCGGACCATGACGGGATCCCGCGGCCTACGGCAGGGGTACGTCACCGGTGCGGGCCCCGGATCACCGGGCCGGAGGCTCAGTCCAGGCCCGGCGCCGCTCAGTCCAGGCCCAGTGCCGCGGCCGCGGCCAGCACGCCGGTCACCTGGCCGGGCTGGCCGGTGACGTCCGCGCCCAGCCCGTCCGGGGTCAGACGGCTGGCCACCAGCCGGCAGAAACTGACCGCATCCGCCACCACCCGGACCGGCGCCGGGTCGTGGCTGCCCGCGCCGATCGTGACGTCCCAGGTCCCGCCGCCGGGGCCGGTCAGCACCAGGTGGACGCTGATCCGCTCGGCCAGGCCGGCGCGGCCGGCGCCGATCGGCAGCCCCATCGCCGCCAGCGTGGTCATCAGGTGCAGCGTGGCCGGGTCCGGGGCGGCCGGCGGCCGCCCCGCGGCCTGGCGGATATCGGCGTCGTGCGTCCACACCTCGAAGGCCCGGACGATCAGCATCGCGTCGAGCGGCAGCTGCATGCTGTGCAGTTCGTAGATGCCTGGGCCCGTGCTGGCTGGCCCGGTGGTGGCCGCTGCAGTGACGGCCTCGGCCAGGCTGAGCGTCCGGTCCGCGGCCCGGCGCCACTCGGCCCG
>Ga0335085_10003294_pt1 | contig 28247 bp, 26 predicted proteins | sample Lox_Sample_45_FD_206712 | JGI IMG/M metagenome (GOLD analysis project Ga0335085, IMG submission 206712) | Soil microbial communities from Loxahatchee National Wildlife Refuge, Florida, United States - Lox_Sample_4.5 | ecosystem: Environmental > Terrestrial > Soil > Wetlands | place: USA... | reverse complement strand
TCTTGTCGATGAGGTCCTGGCCCTCGACATATTGCGAGGCCGAGCGCGACAGCAGACCTTCCGGGTTGAAATTGGGCTTGCCGCCGAGCTGGTTGATGCGCTCGGCAGCCTGCATCATGTGCTGCTGCTCTTCCGCGGCATGAGTGGCGAATTCCTCTTTCACCGCCTCGCTGGAGATGCCGGTCGCGGTGACGGCGTGGAAGGTGTAGCGCAGCACGCACACCAGCTCGGTCGCGACCACGTCTTGCAGAAGCTCGATCGTCTTCTTGACGTCGCCCTGATAGGTCGACGTCACGGCGCCGCTGTCGAGGTTCTTGCGCGCGCGCTCGCGCAGCGTTTTCACGTCGGTGAGAAACGCACTCTCGGCCTGGGTGACTTCGACGGCAGGGGCGGTTTGGGCGGGGGCTTGGGCCATGCTCGAAAATCCTCTCGTTGCATGCATTTCTTGGCGCGGCAGCGGCGCCGGCGACGCGGCGCCGGCTTGGGCAAAGCCGGCGTCCATGCGAGAAATGCAGCGGCGGGGTTTCCGTTCCGTCGAAGGACCACGTGTCCCGCACGTGCAGAGTGCCGGCAAGGCTCGCGCGGGCCTCATAAAAGCCCAAATATCTTCATGATTTTTAATGAATTTTTACCGCTTGGCGGCAGCATGCTATGCTAACGTTTAGCGCCATGGCTCGCCGCTTCGAATGACCGCTCTCGCCCCCCGATGAACCGACCGCTGGCCGTCCTGATCCTCGCCGCGGGGCAGGGGACGCGCATGAAGTCGGCGCTTCCCAAAGTCCTGCACAAAGTCGCCAACCGGCCGATGATCGCCCATGCCCTGGCGGCCGCCCAGGCCCTGAAGCCCGAGCGCGTCGTCGCGGTGATCGGACCCGGCATGGAGCCGGTCGCCGAGTCAGTCGCGCCGGTCCCGACCGTGGTCCAGGCGCTGCAGCGCGGCACCGGCGACGCCGTGATGGCGGCTCGGGACGCGCTCGATGGTTTTGCCGGCGATGTGCTGGTGCTTTATGGCGACACGCCGCTGACCACGCCCGAGACGCTCGCCAAGCTCCTCGCCGAGCGGCAACGCGCGAACGCGGCGGTGGCGATCATCGGCATGCGGCCGGATGAGCCGGGGGCTTACGGCCGGCTCGTCCTCGGCAAGGACGGCGCGCTCGCGGCGATCGTCGAGGCGAAAGACGCGAGCGACGCGCAACGCCAGATCACGCTGTGCAATTCCGGCGTCATGGCGATCGACGGGAAGCAGCTCTGGTCGCTGCTCGATGCCGTCGGCAACAGCAACGCCAAGCACGAATACTATCTGACCGATATCGTCGGCATCGCGCGCGCGCGCGGCCTCGCCTGCGCTGCGATCGAGGCGCCAGTCGAGGAGATGATGGGCGTCAATTCGCGCGCCGAGCTCGCCGAAGCGGAAGCCGTGATGCAGCGCCGCCTGCGCGCGCATCACATGGCCGAGGGTGTGACCTTCACCGCGCCGGAGACGGTGTTCCTCTCCGCCGATACCAGGCTCGGCCGCGATTGCGTCGTCGGGCCGTTCGTCGTCTTCGGGCCGGAGGTCACGATCGGCAACGGCGTCGAGATTCCCGCCTTCTGCCATCTCGCCGGCGCCAAGGTCGGCGATAACGCGATCCTCGGGCCGTTCGCGCGGCTGCGTCCCGGCGCGGAGCTGGCGGACGGCGTGCATATCGGCAATTTCGTCGAGGTGAAGAATTCGACGCTCGCGACCGGCGTCAAAGCCAACCACCTCGCCTATCTCGGCGATGCGTCGGTGGGCGAGGGCACGAATATCGGCGCCGGCACCATCACCTGCAATTACGACGGCATCGACAAGCATCGCACCGAGATCGGCAAGGATGTGTTCGTCGGCACCAATTCTTCCCTCGTCGCGCCGGTCAAGATCGGCGACGGCGCGATGATCGCAGCCGGCTCGGTCATCACCGACGACGTGCCCGCCGATGCGCTGGCGCTCGGCCGCGGCCGGCAGGTCGTGAAAGAAAGCCGCGCCGCTGCGTGGAAAGCGCAAAAGCGCGCCAAAAAATCGTCGAAAAAGAAACGGTAGCTAGAGAATATGTGCGGCATCGTCGGCATCATCGGACGTCAGGAAGTCGCGCCTTTGCTCATCGACGGGCTGCGGCGCCTCGAATATCGCGGCTATGATTCGGCCGGCATCGCGACTTTGGTCGACGGCTCGATCGAGCGCCGCCGCGCCGAGGGCAAGCTCTCCGCGCTCGCCAATTTGATCGATCGCCAGCCGGTGCAGGGCAATATCGGCATCGGCCATACGCGTTGGGCGACGCACGGCGTGCCCTCGGAGCGCAACGCGCATCCGATCGCGACGCGCGAGGTTGCCGTCGTCCATAACGGCATCATCGAGAATTTCCAGGCGCTGAAGGCCGAGCTGACCGGCCTCGGCTTCGCCTTCGAGAGCCAGACCGACACCGAAGTCGTCGCGCTGATGGTGACGCGCTATTTGCGCGACGGGATGAGCCCAGAAAAAGCGGTCGAGAAAACGCTCAAGCGCTTGGAAGGCGCTTTCGCGCTGGTGATGCTCTTCGCCGGCCACAGCGATCTCTTGATCTGCGCGCGCCGCGGCTCGCCGCTCGCGATCGGCTACGGCGAGGGCGAGATGTATGTCGGCTCGGATGCGCTGGCGCTGGCGCCGCTCACCCGCCGCATCGTCTATCTCGAGGAAGGCGATTGGGCGGTGGTGCGCGCCTCGGGCGCGGCGATCCGCGACGCTGCCGGCCGCGAAGCACAGCGCGAGATCAAGGAAACCGCGCTTTCGGGCGCGGCGATCGGCAAAGGCAATCACCGCCACTTCATGAAGAAGGAGATCTTCGAGCAGCCGGCGGTGATCGGCGACACGCTGATGGCGCATTTCAACCCGGTGACGCGCAGCGTCCATCTGCCGCATCTGCCGTTCGATCTCGGCAAGATCGAGCGCGCGACGATCATCGCCTGCGGCACGTCGTACCATGCGGGCCTCATCGCCAAATACTGGATCGAGCAGATCGCGCGTGTGCCGTGCGATGTCGATATCGCCTCGGAATTCCGCTACCGCGCGCCGGACATGCAGCCGGGGGGTCTCGCGCTCTTCATCTCGCAAAGCGGCGAGACCGCCGACACGCTGGCGGCGCTGCGCTATGCGAAATCGCAACACCAGCGCATCGTCGCGGTGGTGAACCAGCCGGAAAGCTCGATCGCGCGCGAAGCCGATGCGGTGCTCGCGACCTTGGCGGGGCCGGAGATCGGCGTCGCCTCGACCAAAGCCTTCACCACGCAGCTGGTCGTGCTCGCCTGCCTCGCCATCGCGCTGGCGCGGGCGCGCGGCAAGATCGACAAGGAGCGCGAGGCCGCGCTCTCGACGGCGCTCACCGAAGTGCCCTCGCGCGCCAGCGAGGTGCTCAATCATGACGGCCGCATCGAGAAGATGGCGGCGTGGTTCGCCGAGGCGCGCGACGTGCTTTATCTCGGCCGCGGCACGTCCTATCCGCTGGCGCTCGAAGGCGCGTTGAAGCTGAAAGAGATTTCCTACATCCACGCCGAAGGCTATGCCGCCGGCGAGATGAAGCATGGGCCGATCGCCTTGATCGACGACAAGGTGCCGATCGTCGTCCTGATCCCGCGCGACGAGCTCTTCGAGAAGACGCTCTCCAACGTGCAGGAAGTGCTGGCGCGTGGCGGCAAGGTGGTCGCGATCTCCGACAAGGAAGGCCTCGCGCGCCTCGACGGCCAGCTCACCGAGGCGATCGAAGTGCCCTATTGCGATCCGTTCGTGACGCCGCTGCTCTATGCGATTCCCGCGCAGCTCCTCGCCTATCACGTCGCCGTCGCCAAGGGCACCGATGTCGACCAGCCGCGCAACCTCGCCAAGAGCGTGACGGTCGAGTAGCGGGTAGCGCGCGGCGCTGCGCGCGTCGGCGGCGATTTCGTCAGCACAGCTCGTCCCGTGAATACGGCATTCACCCGATAGCGGTCGAGCGCCGCGATCGGTTTCCGTAAGGTATGCGAATTGTGTGCAAGCGCCGTCGGGGTGGCTTTGTGCTCGCGGCGTCGGTCTTCGGCCTCGCGCTTGCCGGCTGCGCGCCCGCGGGCGACGTTGCTCCGCCGCAACCGGCGATCGAGGCTCCGAGCGTCGTCGAAACCGCGCCGCGCGCGGTCGAGTACGGCGTTGCCTCGTGGTATCGCCCACGCTCCAAGAAAAGCCGTACCGCCACGGGCGAGCATTTCGACGGCGTCGCCCTGACGGCGGCGCATCGCAGCTTGCCGTTCAATACGATGGTGCGCGTGACCAATATCTCGAATGGCCGCTCGGCGGTGCTGCGCATCAACGATCGCGGGCCGAGCGACCGGCGGCGCGTGATCGATGTCTCCGCCGAAGCCGCCGCCGCGCTCGATATGAAGCGGGACGGGCTTGCCTCGGTGCGCATCGACGTTCTGCCCGCTTACGAGGTACTCTCGCAACCCCTGACGCAGTCCTCCGCACGATAAGCAGCGCAATCCCCGCCATAAGCGTGACGGTGAAGTCGCCGGGCGCCCGCGCTAAACTGGTCGCGTTGCAAGGCGGGGAGGCGAGATGATGACGGATGACGCGCTGGCGCGGATCGGCGGCAAGGCGGTGCCGCGCGAGATCGGCGAGACCGAGAGGAATTTGCGCATCGAGCTCGCGGCGGCGTTTCGCATCGCACATCATTTCGGCTGGAATTACGACACGCTCAACCACATCACCCTGCGCCTGCCGGGGACCGACACGTTCCTGATGAATCCGCTCGGCCTCGGCTGGGACGAGATCACCGCGTCGTCGCTGGCGACGGCGGATTACGCGGGCAAGATATCGAGCCACAGTGGCGTGAAGCTGGCGCCGGCGGGATTCAATTTCCACAGCGGCATCCTCAAGGCGCGGCGCGACATCAACTGCGTGCTGCATGTCCATGAATCGGCGGGGGCGGTGATCGGCGCGCTGGACGAGGGGCTCGTCGTCTACAACCAGAGCGGCTGCGCCTTGCATGGCGAGGTCGGCTATCACGCGTTCGAGGGGCTCGCGCGCGTCGACGACGAAGTGCCGCGCATCTTGCGCGATCTCGGCAGCAAGCACACGCTGATCATGACCAATCATGGGCTGCTCTCGGTCGGCGCCTCGGTGGCGGAAGCCTTCGGCTATATGCGGGCGCTGATCGACGCTTGCACGCTGCAAGAGCGGGTGATGGCGACCGGCGGCACGCGCAGGCCGATCGCGGCGACGCTGCAGGAGCATACCAAGGCGCAGATGTCGGGCGGCCGCAACGGGCCGCGCGAGGATATGTCCTGGCACTACTGGAAGCGTCTCGCGGAGCGGCTCGATCCGGGCTTCGCCTCCTAGGATGCGAGCCATGACAGATTCACCGATCGTCATCATCGGGGGCGGCCCGGTCGGCATGGTGCTGGCGCTGAACCTCGCGGCTTTCGGCGTGCGCTCGACCCTCGTCAACACCGAGCCGAACTCGCGCTGGCACCCCAAGGGCAACACGCATAATTCGCGGACGATGGAGCATTACCGCCGCCTCGGCATCAGCAAGAAGCTGCGCCAGGTCGGCTTGCCGCCGGATCATCCGACCGACGTCGCCTATTTCACCACGCTCAACGGCTGGGAGATGGCGCGCCATAAGCTGCCGTCCGAGAACGAGAAGATGGCGCGCGTCGCCGAAGCGGCGCCGACGGATCAGGAGCCGGAGCCGCTGTTCCGCGCCAATCAGATGTATGTGGAGGCCGAGCTCTTCCGGCATGTGCAGAGCGTCGAGCTGATCGATGCGCGCTATGGCTGGCGCTGCACGGCGCTCGCGCAAGAGAGCGACGGCACATTCAAGATCGCAATCGAAGAGGTGGCGACCGGCCGGCGCGACGATCTCGGCGCGCGGTATCTCGTCGGCTGCGACGGCGGGCACAGCATCGTGCGCAACTGGCTCGGTATTTCCTATCGCGGCGAGCGGCCGTCGGAAGACGCGTTCACCAGCGGCGCCACGCTCGCGAACCACGTGCGGGCGCCGGCGCTCTACGACAGCGTCTTGAAGCGCCACAAACGCGCCTGGCATCAATGGGCGGTCAATCCGAAGGTGCGCGGCCTGATCCAGACCCTCGACGGGAAAGGCGATTTTCTCTTCAGCACGCGCATCAAGAGCGTCGACGAGCCGCCCGACCGGAATTACATCGCGCAGCGCTTTCTCGCCTGCGTCGGCGAAGACGTGCCGCTCGAATTCCTCGGCCATATGCCGTGGACCGCAGGGCAGGCGGCGGTCGCCGACAGTTTCGGCCGCGGCAAGGTCTGGCTCGCTGGCGACGCCGTGCATCTCTTCACGCCCACCGGCGGCTTCGGCATGAACACCGGCATGGATGACGCGGCCAATCTCGGCTGGAAGCTCGCGGCGATGGTCGAGGGCTGGGGCGGGCCGCATCTCCTTGCGAGCTATGAAGCCGAGCGCCGCCCGATTGCCTTCCGCAACACCGGCATGGCGAAGCGCTTCTCGCTCGATCTCAACGAAGCGCCGGTCGATCCCGAGATGATGGACGACAGCGCCGCCGGCGCCGCGGCGCGGGCGCGGACCGGCGCGTTCTTCTCGCGCTTCGGCGAGGAGTTCGCCTCGCTCGGGATCCAGCTCGGCGCGCGCTACGAAGGCTCGCGCATCGTCGCATCCGACGGCACGGCGCCGCCGCGGGACGATCCGACGATCTATACGCCGAGCGCCTGTCCCGGCGGCCGCGCGCCGCATCTCTTCCTCGGCCGCGGCGATTCACTCTTCGATCATTTCGCGACCGGGTTCACGCTGCTGCGCCTCGGCGGCGATGCCGATAGCGGCCCGCTGGCCCGCGCGGCGGCGGCCCGCGGCATCCCATTCAAATCATTCGATGTGCGGCTGCGCCAAGGCCGCGATCTCTACGAAGCCGATCTGGCGCTGATCCGGCCGGATCAGCATGTCGCCTGGCGCGGCGACCGCCTGCCCGTGGACGGCGACGCGCTTCTGGCGCAGGTCACGGGGTGGATTTGAGCGCGGCTACTCCGCCATCATCCGGGCGAGGGGTTTGAGCGCATCGGAATGCGGGGTTTTCCCCGCCAGCTCGGCGAGACGCTCGCAGGCCTCCGCGATCTTGAGCAGATCCTCGCGCGTCGCCTGATCGCGCGTTTTCGCGGCCCGCAGGCGCGTTTCCGCCGCGCGCTCGTGCCAAAAACCCTGATTCTCGGACCATATTGCCATGTCCCAGGCCCTCCATTTTCGGTGCACGGTTCGGGGCTTTTCGCCTCCTTTCGCGCGACCGCGATCAAACTCCCACGCCGGCGCGACCCGGGTCTTTCAAATTCTTGCTGACTGGTAGTTGGCAATAGTGTTCTATTAAATATAGCATCCAAGAGGCCGGCCTACAGGAAATCCCCGAGGGCGCCGCCACCGGCGATTGTTGTAGCCTCAGGTGATCGCAGTGAATTCGCTGGGTTAGCGCCTTGGTTGGGGGAACGGAGATCGCGGCGAGGAACGCCGCCGGCACGATCGCAGCCGCGCAGCCCTTCCAATGGGGCAGCTTGGCGACGGCGCAATTATACGCCTCGCGCTCCTGGTCCGGAGGCGTCGCCTACAATATCCGTCGCACGGCCTCCGAGATGGCCTGGGTCAGCGATCAGTACCGGGTCAGCCTGCAGCTCGCGCCGATCCGCGACGCCGCGATCCAGGTCGAAGGCGCGCGCACGCGCGACTACCCGGTGCTCGCGCCGCTTTCCTTCACACCGGCCAATGTTGCCATCCGAACCTGCATGCCGGAGGGCGCGGTGGTGGCGGTCATGCAATCGCCCGCGACCTACGACGATATCGCCGCGGAAATGGTCCATGTCGACAAGCTCGATTACGGGCCGCTCTGGTCGATCGAGGATCGGGTTCTAGAGAATCTCGTCCGCCTCGTGCAGCGCGAGATCGCCGGACCGTTCGGTGACGATTTGCTGATGCCGGTGCTGAGCCGCGCCATCGCCACGCGGATTGCGCGGCTGTTCGCGGGCTCCGATGCAAAGCTCGCCGAGATCGGCAAGCTCGGCGCCGACCGCGTCGGCCGCGTCGTCGACTATATCGACGCGCATCTCGGCGACCCGCTCTCGCTCGATGCGATCGCCGGTGTCGCGTGCCTGAGCCCGTTCCATTTCGCGCGCTGCTTCAAATCGACGACCGGCAGCGGCCTCCATCAATTCGTGATCCGCCGGCGCATTCAGCGCGCGAAGGAGCTCATCGCGCGGCCGGATCTGTCGCTGGCCGAGATCGCGGTGAGCGTCGGCTTCGCCAGCCAGGCGGCGCTGACCAGCCGCTTCACGCGCGAAGTCGGGCGAACGCCCGGCGCCTACCGCCGCGCCTTCCGCGACGACCCGTCCGGCGGAGGGGCCGATGACGCGAGCTGACACGCGCAGCGCGTGGTGGATCGTTTTCCTGCTCTGGCTCTTCATGCTGATCAATTTCGCCGACAAAGCCATCCTCGGCCTCGCGGCGGTGCCGATCATGCGCGAGCTCGGGCTGACGCCGTCGGAATTCGGTCTGCTCGGCTCGAGCTTTTTCTTTCTCTTCGCGCTCTCGGCGGTGGGCTCGGGATTCCTCGTCAATCGTGTCGGGCCGCGCTGGCCGATCCTCATCATGGCGCTGCTCTGGACCATCGCGCAGCTGCCGATGATCGTTCCGGTCGGCTTCGCGGCCGTGATGGGCTGTCGCATCCTGCTCGGCGCGGCCGAAGGCCCGGCCTATCCGACCGCTTTGCACGCGGCCTACAATCGCTTCGCTGATGCGCGCCGCGCCGTGCCGACGCTGGTGCTGGCGCTCGGTGCGATCGCCGGGCTGCTGGCCGCGCCGGCGCTCACCTATCTCATCGTCTATGCGTCGTGGCACGTCGCCTTCGCGGTGCTCGGCCTATCGAGCTTCCTCTGGGCGGGCGCGTGGCTGGTCTTCGGCGAGGATGCCGCAGCACCGGAGCGGATTCCGTTCTACGCCGAGCGCCAGATCGCGAAGATCCCCTATTCGCGCTTGCTGCTGGCGCCGACCACCCTGGCCACGGTGATTTGCGGCTATGTCGCTTATTCGGGCCTGTCGCTTCTGCTCGTGTGGTTCACGCCTTATTTGAGCCAGGCGCTCGGCTATTCGACGGCGACCGCGGGCTGGCTCAGCGCCTTGCCGCCGGCCGGTATGGGAATCGTGATGACGATTTCTGCCTTGCTGTCGGAGCGGGCCGTACTCGGCGGCATGCCGACGCGGCGCGCGCGCGGCATCGTCACGGCTGTCGGGGTCATTCTCGGCGGCATCGCCATCTGCCTCATACCGGTCTGTTCATCGAGCGCATTGAAGGTCGCGATGATGGTGCTGGGCGTCGCGCTGCCGTCGTCGATCTATGTCTTCGCCCATCCGATCGTCAGCGAGTTCACGCCGCCCGAGCAGCGCGCGGCGGTGCTGTCGATCAACAACGCGGCGATCACGCTCGCCGGCATCGCCGCACCTTATACGATGGGCCGGTTCATCGAGGGCGGCGCCTCGGTGCAGGCCGGCTACGAGCACGGCTTCCTGATCTGCGGCATCGCGACGCTGATCGGCGGCCTGATCGGCGCGTATTTCCTGCGGCCGCAAACCGAGCTGGTGCGGCTCGGTCGCGAGGCCGCGCGCTGATCAGAGCTGCCTATGCTCGCATCATCATTGGGCGGTGCTGCGCTTTGGCCGAGCCAGGGCGGCGGCGAGCGCCTCGGGGTCGCGGAAGCGGAGCTCGTATTGTCCGAACGGTATCTCGATTCCGTTCGCGCGCAGCGCGTCGTAGAGGGCGACCAGCACCTCGCCCTTGATGTTCGTGACCCCATTTTCGGCATCGGCGATCCAGAAGCGCAAGACGAAATCGACGCTGCTGCTGCCGAAGCCGGTCGCGTGGCAGAGCGGCACTTGCGCTTTGACGACGCGCGCCGGCGCGAGCGCGGCCGCGCTGGCGATTTCGCGCACCTTGTGCAGATCGCTGCCATAGGCAACGCCGAACGGAACATCGAGGCGCACCAGCGGATTGGAATAGGTCCAGTTGACGACGCGATTGGTGATCAGCTCCTCGTTCGGCAGGAGATAATCCTTGCCGTCGCGCGCGCGCACGGAGACGTAGCGCGCCGCCATCGAGGTGATGCGGCCGAACGTGTCGCCGATCTCGATGACGTCGCCCGGCTTGATCGAGCGGTCGAGCAGCAGGATGACGCCGCTGACGAAATTCGAGACCACTTTCTGCAAGCCGAGGCCGACACCGACGCCGACCGCGCCGCTGAAAAGGGCCAGCGCCGTCAGGTCAATGCCGACCGCGTCGAGGGCGATCACCACGGCGAGCACGACGAGGACGATCTTCACCGTGTTGCCGATCAGCACCTGCACCGAGGGCGTCAGGCTGGTGATGCGGTTGATGCGCGATTGCGCGAGCCGGGAAGCAGCGAACGCCGCCCAGACCAGGAGGAACAGCAACAGCGCCGCCTCGATCAGCGTCAGCAGCGAGAGACGCAGGCTGCCGACGGTGAGCGCGAAATTATCGAGCGTCGCGGTGAGCGCGGCGCGCAGCCCGAGGATGTCGATCGCGGCGAGGAACCAGACGATGACGGCGATGGTGTGCGACAGCGCCGCGTCGCGCACCAGTGCCGTGGTCGCGCGGATGACGATCCAGGCGAGCAGCAGGCTCGCCGCGATATGCGCGAAATTGGCGGGATAGCCGGCGACGTTCAGCGCGAAGATCGCGATGATGATGGTCGCCCACCAGAGCAGCGGCAGGGCGAGGGACTGCGTCACCGAGATCATTCGCGGCGTGCGCAGCCGCGGATCGACGCGCTCGGCCAGGGCGGTGGCGCGGGCGCGGCTCGCGCGCCGCAGCAGCATCGCGACGAGCAAGCCGGCGGCGATGAGGACGAGCTGCACCGCCGCGGCGATCAGCGCCGCGCGCGTCAGATCGGCATGGGCGTCGAGCCAGTTCAGCGGCGCGGCAAAGAAGCGATCCAAGGCTCGGCTCCTGCTCGTTGCGAGAAAAACCCGCCGGCCCAGCTTCCGGTTGCCCGATCCTGCCGGTGGCCGCGGGGAAGCCTCCGCCTTGTCATTGCCACATTCCGACTCAAGGCTCGGGTGAGCGGGGCGGCGGAGGGCGAGGCTTGAGCGATCAACCCAAGACCATCGGCATCCTGACGAGCGGCGGCGATTGCGCGGGTCTCAACGCCGTGATCCGCGCCGTCGTGTCGCGCGCGATCCTCGGCTATGGCTGGCGCGTCCTCGGCATCCGGCAGGGCACGCAAGGCCTGCTCAAGCGGCCCATCGAATATGAAGCGCTCGACCTGCGCGCCGCGAGCTGCAACGTGCTGCGCCTGGGCGGCACGATCCTCGGCACGACGAACAAAGGCGACCCGTTCGATTTCCCGATGAACGACGGCACGCGCAAGGACCGCTCGGCCGAGATCATCGAAGGGCTGCGGCTGCTCGGCGTCGACGCGCTGATCGGCGTCGGCGGCGACGGCAGCCTCACCATCCTGCGGCGCCTGGCGCAGCAGGGCGGCATCAATTTCGTCGGCATCCCGAAGACGATCGACAACGATGTCGGCGCGACCGAAGCCTCTATCGGCTACGACACGGCGGTCGCCGTCGCAACCGAAGCGCTCGATCGCCTGCAGCCGACCGCGGCGAGCCATGATCGCGTCATGATCCTCGAAGTGATGGGGCGCGATGCCGGGCATATCGCGCTCGCGGCGGGTATCGCCGGCGGCGCCGACATCATCCTCATCCCCGAGATTCCCTATCGCATGGATGTCGTCGCGGCGCATATCGGCGCGATCCAGCGCAGCAACCGGAATTTCGCGCTCGTCGTCGTCGCCGAGGCGGTGGCCGACCGCACCGGCCAGACAATCCACCGCCAGCAAGGGGGCGGCGCGACGACCTATGGCGGCATCGGCCAGATTCTCGGTCATGCGATCGCCGAGCTCACCGGCGCCGAGACGCGCGTCACCGTGCTCGGCCATGTGCAGCGCGGCGGCCAGCCGGATTGGGACGACCGCATTCTCGGCTCGGCGTTCGGCGTGCATGCGGTCGATCTCATCGCCGCGGGCAAGTTCGATCGCATGCTCGCCTGGCAGAACCGCCGCGTCATCGATGTGCCGCTGGCCGAAGCGATCGCCCGGCCGCAGCTCGTCGATCTCGACGGCTCGCTGGTGCGCACCGCGCGCGGCCTCGGCATTTGTCTCGGCGATTCCTAAGCATTCCACGGGATGGCGCCGTCATTTGACCCGGCCCTAGAATCGCGCCACCCTGGAATGGGGAGACAATTGTGGGCGGCTATGCCATGAACGATGCGAAGGAATTACGCGCGAAAGCGCAGCAAGCGCGTCGCGCCGCGAGCATCCGCACGAACAGCGGGCAGGCGGCCGACCGGCAATTGCTGGCCATGGCCGTCCGCCTCGAGCGCCAGGCCGAGCAAGCCGAGAAGCAAGCGGCCATCCTCGCCAAGCTGCGGATGTAGGCGACGGGGCGCGGAGCGCGGCCGCGAGCCGTGCGGTCACCGCGGAACGCGATCATCTAGCCGTTGCGGATGGCGAAGCCCAGCGCGCGCTCGCCGGCGAAGCTTTTTGCCGGTGCGTTCGGCGATCTCTTGCGCTACGAGGGAGAAGCCCGCGTAGCGGGGGCAAGAGGGGACCGGATGAGCAAAGCCTATCGACGACGAGCGACTTGTATCGGCGCCGCCGGCGCATTGTTCCTGCTGTTGGCCGGCATGCCGGCTTTTGCCGATGCGCCGGCGGGCTGCGCAGCGCCGCTGCCGCGCGCGGCCTCGGCCGCGACGCAGGCGAGCAATCTCTTCTTCGAAAAGCAGCAGCTCATCCGCTATCGCTGCACGCGCTACGACGCCGATCTCGCGCGCGTCGACCGGGCCGCCGCGGCGTGGATCGCGCAGCGCGCCTCGCAGGTCGCCCAGCCGGCGCTGGTGCTCGACATCGACGAGACCTCGCTGTCGAACTGGGCGGTGATGTATCACAACGATTTCTCTTATTTCCGCGACGGCGATTGCGATTTGAATTCGGCGCGCGCCTGCGGCCAGGCGGCCTGGGAGAAAACCGCGGCGGCGCCGGCGATCGGCCCGACGCTCGCGCTCTTCAACGCGGCGAAGGCGCGTGGCGTCGCGGTGTTCTTCGTCACTGGCCGGCGCGAAAGCGCCGAGGAGCGTGCCGCGACCGAAGCCAATCTGCGCAACGCGGGCTATGACGGCTGGACCGGCCTGGTGATGCATCCGGCGGCATCGCGCGAGGCGTCGGTCGCGATCTACAAGAGCGGCGCGCGGGCGAAGATCGAGGCCGAGGGGTATCGCATCATCGCCAATGTCGGCGACCAGCAGAGCGATCTTGCCCTCGGCCATGCCGAGCGCCGCTTCAAGCTGCCGAATCCGTTCTACTATCTGCCGTGAAAACGAAAGCGGCAGCGTTTCCGCTGCCGCTTCTTTCCGAACAGATGTTCGCCCAGTTCGGTGGGGCGCTTAGTGGTGATGCCCGCCGTGCCAATGATCGCCGTGCCAATGATCGCCGTGCCAGCCACCGCCGAAGCCGAAACCGATGCCGATGGTCGGGCCGACCACGACCGGGGGCGGCGCGTAATAGGCCGGCGGCGCATAGACGACCGGGGGCGGCGCCTGATAGGGGTAGCAATAGCCGTTGGCGTAGTAGTAGCCGGCCGCGCAAGCCGGGGTCGGGGCCGCATAAACTTGCGCCGAAGCGGCGGTCGAGCTCATGCCGAGGGCCAGCATTCCCACCCCTGCGAAGCCCAACATTGCCGCTAGAACCTTGCCGCGTTTCATCGCTCTAAACTCCTCGATACCAGAGGCGCATTCCGCCTCGCTCATGAGAACGATATAGGCATGCTTATCATTCCGTTCGAGCAACAATAGGAAGCTATCAGCGATTTAACGTTGCACGATTCGCGCAAACGAAAACGGCGCCGCCATCGGCGACGCCGTTGCCAAACTCTCGTGTTCGCTTAGTGATGCCAGTGGCCGTGGCCGCCGCCGAAGCCGAAAGCGAAGCCCACGGTCGGCGCCACGACGACGGGCGCCGGGTAATAGGCGGGCGGCGGGGCGTAGACCGGCCGGTTCGGATAGCAGTAGCCCGCATACCAATGATAGTACGGGCCGCAATAGCGATCGGCCGAAGCCGGGGTCGAGCCCAAGCCGAGGACCATCATCCCCACCCCGGCGATGCCCAAACCTGCCGCTAAAATCTTGCCGCGTGTCATGGCTCAACTCCTCAAATCGCGCGAGGCATACCGTGCCTCAGCCTCACAACGATATAGGCAGGCTTATCATTCCCATCCACGATTAGGGCTCAAAAGCCATAGATGTAGCGAGAGCGTGGCGGGCAATAATGAAATCCGTGAAAGGTAAATACCGAGCGCTCCATGCCGATGGCATGGGCTTAGCCGTTGGGCGCGGGGCCCGGCGGCGGCGCGAGAGCCTATCCGCCGACTATTGTTTTGACGCGAGCGCCTGGTGGAAAGCCTGCGGCACCGTCAAGTCCGGTTTCGCCGAGCATTGTTGCATCACTTTCGCGATGTTGTCGGCGATCTTGCCGACATCGATGACGCGCATATGGGCGCTCGCCGCGAGATAGCCGTAGTAGAACATCGCCGCCGAAGCGCGATCGTCGTCGGAGGCGCCCAGCAAATCCGAACAATGCACGCGCGTGACGTCCCATTTACCGGGGGCGACCTGCGCGCCCGAAGGCGCCGCGGCCGGCGGCTGCGAGGATTGTTGCGCAAACGCGGTGCCGGCGACGACCGTGAGAGCGGCGATGAGCAAGATCTTCATGGGTCGCATGCCTCCGATTGACCGTCGAGCGCGAGCAGATTCAGTAACAACTACCGGAACTGCGAGCGGCGCCGCGCCGCGCTGCCGCGCCGACACCGCCGACCACCGAGCCGATCGCGGCGCCCTTGCCGGCATCGCCGGCGATGGCGCCGATCGCCGCGCCGCCGGCAGCCCCGCGCGCCGCACCGCGCAGCGGGGTTGGCGTGACGGCATAACAAGGCGGCGGCGGTGGCGGGGCATAGGCTTGCGGCGGATATCCCGGCGGCGGGGGATTGCCATATTGGGCTTGGGCAAGCGGCGGGGCAGCCGCTATGGCGAGGCAACAAGCCGCGGCGAGAAGGATCGCGCGCGGCGTCGCGCGGCGCGATTGCCAAATTCGGTGTTGATGAGGGCGGCGAAGATCCGGCATGGCGGGCGCGCGATTGCTGTTCAATCCATGAATAAGCAGCGGCCGCCCGGGCTCACATCGGGTGAAACCCGGATTGGCCGGCGGGAATAGGTCGAGGATTGCCGTAGGCACATCAGGGCTTTAGGCTTGATTTCGATGTTGCTCGCCGCGCGTTCAGAGAGTTTCCCGCCGTGACCAAAAACGTTGAGCCGATTCTCATCGCCGGTGGCGGACCCGTCGGCTTGTTCGCGGCATTGCTGCTTGGTCGCGCCGGTCTGGCTGTGCGGCTTTTCGACGAGAATGCCGCGCCGCAGGAAGATCCGCGCGCCGCGACGACGCATCCGGCGACGCTCGAAGTGCTGGCGCCGGCCGGGCTGGTCGCGGATATGGCGCGGGTCGGGCTGGTGTGCCCGATCTTCCAGTTCTGGGATCGGCCGAGCGGCGAGAAAGTCGCCGAGTTCGATCATGCGCTGCTCGCCAACGACACAAGCCAGCCGCGCGTCATCCAATGCGAGCAGTTCAAGACCGCGCATCTCATCCTCGAGCGGCTTGCCGCTTTGCCGAATGTCGAGGTCATGTGGGGCCATCGCGTCGCCGCGGTAACGCAAGACGCGAGCGGCGTCGCTGTCACGGTGGCGAGCGGCGATCGAGAGACGGTGCATCGCGGCGCCTATCTCGTCGGCGCCGATGGCGGGCGCAGCGTCGTGCGCAAGGCGTGCAACATCGAATTCGAGGGCTTCACCTGGCCCGAGCGCTTCATCGTGCTGACGACGCCATTCGATTTCGAGGCCGAGCGCGGCTATTGCCCGCGCAGCTATTTCGCCGATCCCGACGAATGGTGCAATTGCTTCAAGGTCTCGGCGAACGGCCCGCCGGGCTTGTGGCGCACGGTCTATCCGACCGATCCCGCCGCGAGCGAGGCGGTGCTGATGAGCGATGCGGCGGTGCAGGCGCGGCTGCAGAAATTCTTCCCGTCGCCCAAGCCTTACGAGATCGTCCATCGCAATCTCTATGTCACGCATCAGCGCGTCGCGGCGCGTTTCCGCCAGGGCCGCGTGCTGCTCGCCGGCGATGCAGCGCATGTCAACAATCCGATCGGCGGCATGGGGCTCAATGGCGGGCTGCAGGACGCCGCCAACCTCGCCGAGAAGCTCGTGCGCGTGACGCTGGGCGGCGAGACCGAGCGGCTGCTCGATCTCTATGATTGGCAGCGCCGCACGGTGATGAGCGAATTCGTCCAGCAGCAATCGATCGCCAACAAGCAGCGCCTCGAGGCGCGCGATGCCGAGACGCGAAAGCGCAACCTCGACGAGCTGCGCCGTATTTCCGAAGATCCAGCCCGCGCCCGCCAGTTCCTGCTGCGCTCCTCGATGATCGAGAGCCAACGCAAGGCGGACGCGCTCACTTTGGAGGATGTGCCGGGATGAGGCACGGTTCTCACAACGTCATTGTGAGCGAAGCGAAGCAATCCAGGACAACACCCGGATGTCTCCCTGGATTGCTTCGTCGCTGCGCTCCTCGCAATGACGGACAATGGGACAAGGATCGTCCATGAAAATCGCGCTGCCCGATCTGATCTCGAATTCCTATTTCCCGGCGGCGGCGGCCTCGGCGCTCGGGTTTTTCAAGGCGGAAGGGCTCGACCTCACGCACGAGCTCGTCTTTCCGGTCGATCGCGCCTATCGCGAGCTGCGCGACGGCAAGGTCGATTTCGTCGCCGGCTCGGCGCATTCGGCGCTCGCGGCCTTTCCCGAATGGCAGGGCGTCAAGCTGCTCTGCGCCCAGGCGCAGGGCATGTACTGGTTCCTTGTCATGCATCGCCGCTTCGACGCCAAGCGCGGCCAGATCGATGTCGTCAAAGGCAAGCGCATCGGCGCCGCGCCCTGGGTCGATATGGGCCTGCAGCGGCTGCTCATTACCGCCGGCTACGATCTCGCGCGCGACGGCATCAAGATCGCGCCGGTGCCGGGGGCCGCGGCCGGCAGCTCGCCGACGGTGAATTTCGGCCTTACCGCGGCGAAGGCGCTGGAAGAAGGCACGATCGACGGTTTCTGGGCGAACGGCATGGGCGCCGAGGTCGCGGTGACCCGCGGCATCGGCACGGTGGTGCTCGACGTGCGGCGCGGCGACGGGCCGAAACCCTGCTTCAACTACACGATGGCCTCCGTGGCGACAACCGACGCGCTGATCGTGCGCGCGCCGGAGCAAGCCGCCGCCGTCGTGCGCGCCATCGTCAAGACACAGCGCGCGCTCGCCGCCGATCCGGCGCTCGCGGCCAAAGCGGGCGCGATGCTCTTCCCGCCGGCGGAAGCGGCGCTGATCGCCGAGCTGATCCGCCGCGATGCGCCGTATTACGATCCGAGCATCGGGCGCGATTTCGTCGCCGGCATGAATCAGTTCGCGCGCGATCTCGGCATCCTCAAAGGCGATCCCGCTTACGAGGACGTGGTCGCGACGCAATTCGCGCCGCTGTGGCGGGAGTAAGGAAAGCCTGTCGCTATCGTCACTGCGAGCGAAGCGAAGCAATCCAGTGGTAGAGGCGTACCGGATTGCTTCGTCGCTACGCTCCTCGCAATGACGATAAAATGGGAGTGAAGACGATGTTCGACAATCTTTTCCGTCTCGACAAGAAGCTCGCGGTCGTGACTGGCGCGGGCAACGGGCTCGGGCGATCTTTCGCGCTCGGCCTGGCGGCTTTCGGGGCGAACGTGATCTGTGCGGATCGCAATCTCGACGGCGCGGAGGAGACCGCATCGCTCGCCAAGCAGTCGCGGCTCGAGGCCGAGGCGATGCACAACGACGTCGCTGACGTTGGCTCGGTCGATGCGCTCTGGGACAAGATCAAGGCGCGCTACGGCCGCGTCGATATTCTCGTCAACAATGCCGGCATCGCCACGGCGAGCGGCCGCACGCATGAATTCAGCATCGAAGATTGGGACCGGCTGATGGCGATCAACCTGCGCGGCGTGTTCCTCTCGACGCGCCGCGCGCTGCAATTGATGCTGCCGGGGCCGGGCTCGATCATCAATATCGCCTCGGTCGCGGCGTTGCGCGGCTATTACCCGGGCTTCGTGTCGCTGCAGGTGAATTATTCGACCGCGAAGGCGGGCGTGATCGGCTTCACGCGCCAGGTCGCGGCCGAATACGCGAAAGAGAAGATCCGCGTCAACGCCATCGCGCCCGGCTGGCATGGCGGCACGGCGCTCGCGGCGGAGCGCCGCGCCGTCTCAACGCCGGAGCAGATGGCGCAATTCGAGAAGGCGCTGCACGAGCGCATCCCGATGAAGCATCGCGGCGTGCCCGACGATCTCGTCGGCCTCGCGGTCTATCTCGCCAGCGATGCGTCGCATTACGTCACCGGCCAGGTGATCGCGCATGATGGGGGCTGGGACGCCGCGATCGTTTAGCGTCCGTTCGGGACGGCCATCTGCCCATTCGGCAGAATGATCACGTCGTTGGGCAGCGGCGCGCCGCCGTCGCGATCGGCCGGGGCGTAGGACCGCGTCGAATAGCCGGGCGGCGGCGATTGCGGCAGGGCCGGAACGCCCGGCGGCATCGGCGCATCGCTCGCTTGCGGCGGGGCGCCGATCGTGCCGAGCGCATGCGGCTGCTGGCCATTCACATAGGTGACGCCGTCGATCGTCACGGTATCGGGCCCGGTCGGCGCCGGTGCCGCATTCGCGGGCTGCCGCTGCTGTTGCGGCGCCGGGAATTGCGGCTGCGGCGGCGCGAAATTGGCCGGCGCGTCGCGATTGAGCTGTTGCGGCTGGCCGGTCGCTTGCGGCACGTCCATTTGCGGTTGGGACGGGCGCGGACGCGGCCGGGGTAGGGGCTCGGGCGCAGCGGTCGGCAGCGTCACGGCCGGCGGCGCTGCTTCCTGCGGTGCCGGCGCGGGTTTCGGCGGCGTGATCGCTGCTTCCTTGCGCGGCGTCTCGCGCTTTGCTTCGGGCTTTGCCGCGTCATGTTTCGCCGGCGGCGTCAGGATCGGCGCCGGCGCCGCGGCCGGCTGCTTCTTCGCGACCGGCGGCGCCGATGCAGGTGCCGGCGCGGGCGTGGTTGCGGGGTTGGCGACAGGCGGGCCGAGGCTGCCGGGATTGGCGGCCGCTTCCGAGATCGTTTTCTTCGGCGGCGGCGGCGCCTCATAGGGGACGCTCTTCGGCGCCGGCGTCGCGGCGACGTCGCGCGTCGGTTGCTGATCGGGCGCGACGGGCGGCGCCGCCACGAGCGGCGCGGGGGCCGCGTTCGTGTCGGCTCCGTTATCGGCGTTGTTCGCCGGTTGCGGCGGCGTCGTGTAGCCGGTGCCGTTGTTGCGCATGGTGAAGCCCGGCGGCTGCAGCAAGCCGGCCGGCGCCGGTCGCGCCATGAAATTATGCCAGGCATAGGCCGCGCCGACCGCGACCACCGCGACCGAGGCGAGCGCCGCGATCCAGCCGAAGCCGCGGCGGCGATTTTCCTGCTCGTCGAAGAGGTGGTGATAGAGCGGGCGCTCGCCTTCGGGAACGCGCGTGTCGAGCGCTTTCTCGCGCCGCGCGCGCGGATCGAAATCGTCGTCGCGCTCGACGCGGGGGCCCGTGCCGCGCTCGAAAGAGGTATCGCGGCCGTAGCCGAATTCTTCTGCATCCTCGCGGTCGACCCGCAGCCCGGTTTGCGGTTTGCGGGCGGCGGCGGGCCCGGGGCTGGGTCGCGCGTCGCGCGCGCCGGGTCGCTTCGGATTGAAGGACAGCACCGGCTCGGCGCGCAGCTCGTCGTTCTGCCGGGCCGTGCGGCGGCCGAAGCGATTATTCGAGGATGACATGCTCTATTCCTTACTCGCGCGAAGCTTTACGCCTCGTTACGCCCCGTTGATCCGAATGGCCCGTTAAGCCAAATGGGCTCGATGGCCCGGTTGCCCCCGATCGGCCTGGCGCGCCCACCGTCATGGGTGCGCCCATCGTCTTGGCGCCTAGCTCCGGTTGCGTTGGGCGAAGTCGCCGACCCCCGCCTTCACCTTCGCCAGCAGGTTGAAAATCACCGGCCGGGGGTCTTTGTCATAGTCGCTGTAAAGATAATAGGAAACAAGCCGGCCGTTAATCGCCGTCATCGCCATGACGCAAGCCTGGTTGAAAGTGCCGTCGCCACCTTGGGCTTTGGATAGATAGGCGAAATAAACCGCCTGCTTGTCGCGGTCGATCGCGCCCAGCGCGGAGAAGCTTTGCAGCGCGAGCTTGCTCTCGGCCCCGGCGAGTCGCTGGTCGAGCGTCGCTTTGACGCTCGTCTGATCCGGCATCGCGCCCGCGATCTGATCGATCGTCGCGCGGTTGACGGTCCGGTCGAGATCGACCTTCGGCGTCATCAGCAAGCCGAAGTCGCGGATGCGCGATTGATTGGCGATCGTGTCCTGAAGCTGGCCGCAATCGGCGAACGCCGTGTCGATGACGTTGTCGGGATTGAGCCGGCCCTGCTGGAGACGCACCGCTTCGAGCAGCGATGCGGGATAGAGGCAGCTTCCCGCCGGCGGCGCGAAGCTGAGCGTCACGCGGCCGATGGTCAGCGCGGTCGGTTCGGTTTCGGCTTGCGGCGTCGCAGCCGCAGCGGTCGGTGCGTCGGCGGCGGCGCTCTCCGGCGCGGCTTGCGACAGCGGCCGATGCTGATAGCCGACGATCGTGTAGAAGGCGGTGGCGAAGAGCACGATGGCGATGCGCAGCGGCCAGGGTCGCGCGATGAGCGGCGCGCGCGGCAGCGCCGGCTCGGTCGCGGCGGCCGGCCCGCGCATCAGGCGAAAGCTCACCTCCAGCGCGACAGCCGCAGCGAGGCCGATCAACACACCGGTCCCGATCGAGAAAACCCACCGCATCGAATCCATCCCGCCAGGGTACGAAGAAACCGGGCAGCTTTGTGGCGATGTTACCCGGAGAAAAGCGCGGACTTTGCTGTAGGCGACAACGCCCGAGGCGGCAATTTTCAGCCATCGCAAAAAGTAAATTCCCGGCAAGATTTGCCGCCTCGCGCGCGCCGCCGCTGAAAGCCGCGGGTTTTCCGGGCGGTTTTCCTGGCATGGCGCTTGCGGAACGGTGGGACATGAAACGCATTCTGGTGATCGGCGCTTTTGTCGCGGCGGCGCTCGTGGCCGAGCTTCCGGCAGCGCGGGCGGAGTTCTTCAGCCTCGATGGCCGCTTCCAGTGTCTCGAAAGCGGCGCGGCGGTCTGTGGCGATGCGCGGAAAATCGTCCCGCCGCCGCGGCCGGCGCCGCCGCCGGCCGTCGTCTCCTCCGTCGCGCCCGCGCCGGTCGAGCCGGTTGTCGTCGCGGCATTGCCTTCGCCGGCACCGCCGGCTGCACCGGCGCCGGCTACCGCCGCGCGGCCGGTCGATCCGCTGCAAGTGGTCGCCGCGCGCGTTCAGGCGCGGCGCCCGAGCAGCAACGATCTCGCCTGGTTGGCGCAAGCCGCGCAGGGCGGCAATGCACGCGCGATCGAGCTGCTCGCCTGGTGCAAGCTCAACGCGATCGGCATGGCACGCGACCCGGTCGAGGCGTATCTGCTCTACGGCGCCGCGGGCACCGCGGCATTGCCGAATGCGCGCGAGAACCAGCGGCTGATCTACGAGCGCGATCTCGATTCCGGCCAGCGCCAGCAGGTCCTCGATCTCGCCAATGAAGGCGTGACGCTGGCGCGCCTCATGCCGAGCGCGCGCTAACTCTCCGGCGAACGGCCCATTGATCTCGGGCGGTATCTAGGGGATTCTACCGCCATGCCTGCCACGCCCCCGCCGCCATCCCACCCGACGCCGAACACGGCGCGCCCGAAAGAGCGCGAGCTCGCGCAATGGAACGAGCGCTTCGATCGCGCCAATTACTGGTTCGGCACCGAGCCGACGCCGTTCCTCAAGGAGCAGGCGCATCGCCTGAAGCCGGGCATGACCGCGCTGGCGATTGCCGATGGCGAGGGACGCAACGGTGTCTGGCTGGCGCGGCAGGGGCTGAAGGTCACCAGCGTCGATCTCTCGCCCAAGGGCATCGCCAAGGCGCAGCAGCTTGCCAAGCGCTCGGGCGTCGAGATCGAAACCATCTGCGCCGATCTCGAGAGCTGGGATTGGGGCGCGCCGCGTTTCGATCTGGTCGTCGGCATCCTCTTCCAATTCGCCGGCCCGGCTTGGCGCGACGGCATTTTCCGGCAGATGAAGGATGTGCTGAAGCCCGGCGGGCTGGTCATGATCCAGGGCTATCGCCCGGAGCAGATCGCCTACGGCACCGGCGGCCCGCCGTTCGTTGAGAATTTGTATACGGCGGAGCTGCTGCGCGCCGCTTTCGCCGAATGCGAGATTCTCCATCTCGCCGAATACGACCGCGAGCAGCCCGAAGGCATGCAGCATCGCGGCGGCTTGAGCGCGCTGATCGACATGGTCGCGCGCAAGCGCTGAGCCCTCTCCACAACGACCCATAGAGGCGGCGCCAAGCTACTATCTCGGCTTGCGCCCGATGCCGGGGCGGCCGCCTGAACCCCTTGAAAATTAGCTTCAATTTTAGCCTTTCGCGGCGCCGGACGGCGCTGTTTTTGGCCCAAATTTAACCTTTCGCGCCGAGCCTAGGGGCGGGCGCGCGAAGGAGCGCTGCCCGCTATTTGCGAGCACGGTGAAACGGACAAGCGCGTGACCCGTCTACGTAAGACGCCTGCGGCGATCCTGATCGTCGGCGCGGCCGCCATTCTGTTCGGCGTGCTCGGCCTGACGAGCTGGCGCTTGTTCGATACGCGCGAGATGGCGATCGAGAGCGCGTATCAGGTCTCGCAGAATCTCGTCTCGACGCTCGAGGTCGAGATCCGCCGCGATCTCGATACCTATGCGCTGTCGCTGCAAGCTGTGGCCGAGGGGCTGAAGCTGCCTGAGATCGCGACGCTCAGTCCGCGGCTGCGCAACGCGATCCTCTTCGACAATTCATCGCATGCGCCGCAATACGGCTCGATCCTGGTGCTCGACGAGAACGGCAAGCTGAAGCTCAACTCCACCGCGCGCATCGCGCCTGACACCGATTTTTCCGATCGCGACTTCTTCACGATGCATCGCGACAATCCGGATCTCGCCATCCGGTTGTCGGCGCCCTATTACCAGACCCTCAACGGCGACGGGCTGTTGGTGCTCAGCCGGCGCCTCGAATATCCCGACGGCCGCTTCGCCGGCGTCGTCGCGGGCGCGCTGCGCCTGCGCTATGTCGAGCAGCTGCTCGACGGCATCAAGACCGACAACGGCTCGTGGATCACGCTGCTGATGACCGACGGCACGATTGTCGCGCGCTCGCCGCATCGCCCCAGCGATGTCGGCCGCAATCTCGCCAACGCGCCGATCCTCGATCATTTCGTTCGCGCGCGCGCGGGCGAATTCGAGGCGGCTTCGCTCGCAAGCCCCGATGCGCGGCTTTTCGTCTACAAGCAGGTCGGCGATTTCCCGCTGCTGATCAGCGTCAGCTCGCCGAAAGCGGCGGTGCTGGTCGATTGGTGGCACAAGGCGATCATCATCTGCGTGCTGGTCGGATGCTTCATGATCCTGGTCGGCGCGATCGGGTGGGTCCTCTATCGCGAGCTGGCCCGCCGCGCCCGCGCCGAGCGGCGCGCGCGCGAGAACGAGGAGCGCTATCGCCTTCTTGCCGATAATTCCTCCGATCTGATCGTGCTGACGCGCGACGGCGAGACGATCTATGTGTCGCCGGCGTCGCGCCGGATTTATGGCTACGCGCCCGAGGAGCTGATCGGCACCAAGCTCCAGGACCGCGTTCATCCGGAGGATCTGCCGGCGCTGGCCGCGGCCGAAGCGGAAGTGCGTGCTAAGGGCGAGGCGCTCGTTGTCTACCGCTGCCGCACCAAGAAAGGCGAGATGATCTCGGTCGAGGCGAGCTGGCGACGCTCCTCCTCCGCCGACGGCCGATCCACCGAGTTCGTGGTCGTTGCGCGCGACATCACGCAGCGAGTCCGCAACGAAGAGGCCTTGCGCGCGGCGAAAGAGCACGCCGATACGGCGAACCGCGCGAAATCGGCGTTCCTCGCGCATATGAGCCACGAGATCCGCACGCCGATGAACGGCATCCTCGGCATGAATCATCTCCTGATGGCGACGGGGCTCAACGAGGAGCAGCGCGATTACGCCCGGACGATCGGTGATTCGGCCTCGTCGCTGTTGCGGATCATCGACGACATCCTCGATGAATCGAAGCTCGAAGCCGGCAAGGTCGAGATCGAATATGCCGATTTCGATCTCGGCAAGACGCTCGACGACGTCGTCTCGATTCTGCGGCCGCGCGCGGCGCAAAAATGCGTGCGGCTCGGCATGGCGGTCAATCCCGCGGCCTGCGGCTGGTTCCGCGGCGACGCGGTGCGGCTGCGCCAGGTGCTGCTCAACATTGCCGGCAACGCGGTCAAATTCACCGATCTCGGCCATGTCGATATCGACGTCTCCGTGCCGCGCGTGCTCGGCGACCAGGTGGTCGTACGCTTCGAGGTCGCGGACACCGGCGTCGGTATCGACGAGGCGGCGCAGGCGAACCTGTTCCAAAAATTCACCCAGGCCGACGTCTCGATCAGCCGACGCTTCGGCGGCACCGGCCTCGGTCTCGCCATCGCCAAGCAGCTCGTCGAGCTGATGGGCGGCACGATCGGCTTCTCGAGCGTGGTCGGCAAGGGCAGCCTCTTCTGCTTCGAGATCCCGCTCGAGCGGGTCGCCGAGGCGCCGGCCGAGAAAGCGCCCGAGCCAGTGCCGCCGCCGCCGACGGGGCCGCAGCGCGCGCTCGACGTGTTGATCGTCGAGGACAACAAGGTCAACCAGCATGTCGCCGAGCTGATCGTGGCGCATGCGGGTCACCGCGTCGATCTCGCCGACAACGGCCGTGAGGCGGTCGAGGCGGCGCGCAGCAAAGGTTACGACGTGATCCTGATGGATTTGCAGATGCCCGAGCTCGACGGCATCGCGGCGGCGAAAGAGATCCGCCAGTTCCCCGGCCGAGCCGGCCAGGTGCCGATCATCGCGCTCACCTCGCACGCCATGGCGGGAACGCGCGAAGAAGTGATCGCCGCCGGCATGGACGATTACGTCTCGAAGCCTTTCGATGCCAACATGCTGGTCGCGAAGCTGCAGCATCTCGCGGCCTTCCGCGCCGCCGGCGAGGAGCGCGTGTCCGCGCCCGCAGCGGAGCCGGCGGAAGCCAAGGGCGATGCGCGATTCGATCGCGACAAGCTCGACCAGCTCAGCGCCGCGACCAACGCCGCCACCTTCATGCCGCTGCTCTCGAGCCTCATCGAGGCGATCGAGCAGCGTGTCGCGCTGACCCTTGGCTTGATCGCGGGCGAGGATCTCACCCAGGCAGCGCGCGAGGCGCATGATATCGTCGCGATCGCCGGCAATGTCGGCGCCATGCGGCTCAGCGCGCTGGCGCGGCAGCTGCAGCATGCCTGCCAGGCAAGTGACGCCGCAAAATCGCGCGCGATCGCGGCGGAGCTCGGCGCCGAGGCCGACGCGGTCCTGCCGCTGATACGCGACTACCGCGCGGCCAAGGCCGCCTGACGCCGAAGATCGGAGAACGAGTATGACTGCCGTCATCACCATGGAAAAGCCGGTTGTCGTCGCGGTCGATGATTCGCGCGAGATGCTGGACATCTTGAAGAGCCTCATCGCCGGCGCCGGCTATCGCTTCTTCGGCGCTACCAGCGCCAATCAATGTATGCGGCTGGTGCGCGACGTCGAGCCCGATCTCATCCTCCTCGACATCCAGATGCCCGAGGTCGACGGTTTCGAGCTCTGCCGCCAAATCCGCGCCATCGAGGCGTTCAAGCACGTTCCGGTGGTTTTCGTGACCGCGCGACGCACGGCGCAGGACGTGAAGGCGGGCATCGCCGCCGGCGGCAACGACTTCATCACCAAGCCGTTCGACGCCAAGAACATGATGGCGCGCGTCGACCGCTGGGTGAAGCAGAAGCAGGTCTGACCGACGCGCCGCGCGACAGGGCGGCCGCACGCTCTTATAGTCTCGCGGATCGGCAGCGAGCCGGCGCGCCATCGCGCGGCCGCGAGAAAAACCGGCGATAAACGACGGAGCGGAGGAAGGGATGAGCGGCGTGCGGCGGATCGTGACCGGCCATCGCGGCGACGGCAAGGCGATCATCACATCGGACCGCGTCTTCGAGCCCCAGTCGGTGCCGAGCGGGGATGCGCGGTTTGCAAAGCTCTGGGTGACCCAGACCAGCCCGGCCGACAATCGCGACGAGCGCGACGGCGCTGAGCTGGCGAGCGGGCTCACCTGCGTCGACGGGTCGGTCCTGCGCATCGTCGACATGCAGCCCGGCAAGGTCTCGCCGATGCACAAGACCAATTCCGTCGATTACGGCATCGTGCTCTCGGGCGAGATCGAGATGCGTTTGGATAGCGGCGAGGCGACGCGGTTGAAGCCGGGCGACGTCGTCGTGCAGCGCGGCACCAATCACGCCTGGGCCAATGTCGGCACGGGCGTGGCGCGCATGGCCTTCGTGCTGATCGATGCGCTGCCGCTCGGCGACGGCAGCGGCGTCACGCCCTAAGCGGCCCTCATGCCTTCTTGTTGAAGCGCGGGAAGAGCGGCGCCGCGTTCCCGCGATCGACCGCCTCGCGCAGCGCCGGCGGCAGATGCAGCGCTTTCAAGCCGGCATCGACCTCGGGGATTTTCACATAGGGATCGTCGGTACCGAAGAGGATGTGCTTCGGCCCCGACAGGGCGACAACGCCGGCCCACGACCAGGGGAAGAACGCGCTCGCGGTGTCGACATAGATCTTCTGCAGCTCGTAGATCGGGCCTTTCGGCGCGCGCGGCTGCATCTTCGGATTGCGGAAGCTGCCCGAGATGCGGCCGGCGAGCATCGGCAAGGTGCCGCCGCCATGCGAGAAGATCCATTTGATGTCGGGGTATTTCGCGAGCTGGCCGCTGTAGAGCAGGCTGGTGATGGTGCGCATCGTATCGAAAGGGAATTCGACGATCGCCGAGACCACATCCGGCATCATCTGGCCGCAGCATTGCGGTTGGGTCGGATGGACGAAGGCGACCGCCTTGCGGCGGTTGAGCTCGGCCAAGACCGGATCGAAGGCGACATCGCCGAGATATTTGCCGGCATAGGACGGCGCGAAGCGCACGCCGTCGCCGTGCAGCGTGTCCATCACGTAGCCGATCTCGGCGAGGGTCGTGTCGACATTCGGCAGCGGCATCATGCCGAAGCAGCCGAAGCGCCCGGGATGATCGACGGTGAGCTTCGCCAGCCACTCGTTGCAGGAGCGCACCACGCCGGCGAAATCGCCGGGCAGGCGGCCATTGAGGTCGGGGCTCGAGACGATCGCCGTCTCGATCCCGTATTTGTCCATCTCGGCGAGCGCGCTTTCGAGCGACCAGGCACCGGTATCGAGCGGCGAGCGGAAGGTCGCGTTGCCCTGCGCCATCCACTCTATATAGGCGGGCGGCGGTACGTGATGATGTACATCAATGCGGCGCGGCTTATAGGGTGCTGCTATCGCGTTCGAAACGAGGGCTGGGGGGAGCAGCGCGGTCGCGCCGGCTGCCCCGAGCCCGAAGAGAAATTGTCGCCGCTGCACGGAAACGATGTCGTTCATGTGCCTTCCCCCCAGCGCGCCGGCCGAGCCGACGGCGCTTATTTTGCGTCTGTTGGCCGGCAGCGATTATAGCACTCGCCGCGTCGACATCGCGCCGGGACGAAGCGGCTCTATGCTTTTGCCAACCCGCCATCGCCATGATAGGTTGACCCAATCACCCGGTATCACGAACGAGGGCATGGCTTGATGCGCGCGTTCGCCTATGTAGCTGGTGGTCTCGCCTTCTTGCTGCTGATCAGTGGCGGCACGGTTCGGGCGCAAAGCCAACAAACGGTGCCTGCCGGATCGATCCCCGATATGGCCGAACGCGTGCAGCCCTGCGCGCCGTGCCACGGCGCCCAGGGCGAGGGCGGCAAGAATCCCTATTTTCCGCGCCTCGCCGGCAAGCCCGCCGGTTATCTCTTCAACCAGCTGCTCGCGTTCCGCCAGGGCCGCCGGCATTACGCGC
>Ga0335085_10003293_pt1 | contig 28247 bp, 25 predicted proteins | sample Lox_Sample_45_FD_206712 | JGI IMG/M metagenome (GOLD analysis project Ga0335085, IMG submission 206712) | Soil microbial communities from Loxahatchee National Wildlife Refuge, Florida, United States - Lox_Sample_4.5 | ecosystem: Environmental > Terrestrial > Soil > Wetlands | place: USA... | reverse complement strand
CGACGCACCGCGGCCACGATATCGCGCGTATGATCCCCGTCCTGGATGATGAAATGTTTTCCGGGCGTCGGATAGTCGGCGATGCCTTCGCTGTCGCTGATTTCGGCCGCGCCTGGAACATCGAGCAGCTCCAGCCGTGCAGGCCTCAAGTTTCCGTCTTCGTCGATATCCGGAAACCAGTGAATCTCGTCTGCCTTCGCGCCGATCGCGGTGGAGCGGCAGCGGCGGACGAGTGTTTTGTAAAAAAGATCGGCCGCTTTCGGGTCGGTGTATTTTATCCAGGAACCGGCGGCGCAAAGCAGGCGCGCCGTTTCGTTGGAATTATTCGGCATCAGTTTTGCCGCTTCCCACGCGAGCGCCGCCGCCTGGTAGCGAAAATGAAATCGCAGGTCGGGATCGGTTTTTTGTTCCGAGGCACGCTTTAATTCGTCGGCGGACGGGGCGAGGATCTCGGGTTCGCCGTTTGTCCGGGAGTCCTCGGTCACGCCGCCTTCAAATTCTCCATCATACATGTGCCAGTCGGGGGCCGATTCCGTGCCGAAGAGGTTCATGCCGTTGGTTCGCGCGATGAATGCCGCCGCCGCCAAAGCTTTCGCGCGCTCATCGGCGGCGAATGATTCGTTCCAGCCGTCACCCAGGGCTTGCATGAATTGGTCGTAGGCCGGCAGCCACTCCGCCGGATAATAAGGCCGCGCTTCCAGACCGCGGCTTTCGCGCGTCAATCGGCGCGCGAGGAGATAGCGAACGCTGGTCGTGGTCTGTTCAAGGGCGGTTTCGCTCGATGGGCCGTTCGTATCGCTGTCATCGGTGTTGGTGGAGGGAGGAATGGCCGGCCAGTTTGCGTCCACGTAGGTTTTCAATTCATCCAGGGTCAGCACGTGATCGGCAAGGTAGGCCGCGTCCGCCGAAAAATCTCCCCGAAGCAAAAGATCGTAGGCCTGGGAATATTCGTGCTGCGAAAGTTTCAGCGCTCCAAGCTCGCCGCGAATGTAATGAGCGGCGGAAACGATTCCTTCATCATTTGACACGAGCAGGGAACTGGCGAAAGTCGTTTCGGTTTGGTTCGTGTCGTCGGTCGGATCCTCCAGCGGAAAACTCTCGATGATGCGGGAGAGCAATTCCGTGGCTTCCGGAACTTTCCCGGCACGCAGAAATAATTTTGCTTCAACCCACAGCGCCACGGGCGAATCCCCGGCGCGTTTTACCCAGCGCAACGCCGCCGGCATATCATCGGCCTGGTACGCCGCGAGCGCGAATTGTTCGGCGGATTGCACATCATTCACGCCGGCTCGTTCCACGGCCTCCAGCCAGGCTTTGGTGGTCGGGTCGCCGTTGGAGGCAGCGGAATGATTGGAATGCAAATCGGAAATCAAAAACGCCGTCACCAACCGGCGTGTTTTCGGTTCCAGCGCAAGCGGCGCCAGCGCTTTCGGACCGGCGTTCACGGCGCGGCCGAGGGCGATCCGCAGGGATTCGCCGGCGCCCGAACCGCCTGCGGCATATTGGTCCAAATAAAGTTCGATGGCGGTTTGGAACTCGTTCGCGCGCAGGGCGAGGCGCGCTTCCCATCCGATGCCGGCTGCGGCGAGGCCGGTCGGATCGGCAAAACCCTGCGCCGCCAGGTCACGAACCTGGCGATAATAAGCGCGCGCTTTCTTCGGGTCTTCACTTTCCCACGAGCGGCCCAGCATGAACGCGGCGGCGGTGGATTTGTATTGCCGTTCGGCGGCGGGGCGGTTCAGGATTTTTTCCCATGCCTGCCGCGCGGCGGTTTTATCCGGGACGTTTGGATTGCTCCAGGAAATGGCGCCGTCGAAATAATCGGCGAATTCACCCGGCAATCCGGACAGGACGGTGATGCTTGGGAATGCCGGCTGCGAAGCCGTCGGTTCGCCGCGGCGCTCTTCGCCATCGACCCATTCAACCGGCGCCGAGTCTTTCCATTCCGCGAAGGCGTCCACGAACTGTTGCAACTTCTGGCGCTCGGCGAGATGGCTGGCGACGATTTGTTCAATCGCGCTGGTGGATTTGCCGGCGTGGGCGAGGGCCTCGCGCAAACCGGCGAGTTCCGCCTGCAATGTTTCTTCGGCAAAACTGTTCGTAGACGTCACGGCGGGGAAACGCGCCGGGGCCAATTGCATTCGATCCAGTTCGTGATAAAAGTCCGCCACCGGCGCGATGAGCACGGACTGGTCGCCGCGGTCGAGCATGTTGTTGGAGGACCATGGCGCATAGGCCAAAAGAGGACTGACACTGAAAAACAAGGGCGCAAGGAGAGCGGCCTTGAGACTTTTTGATTTCAATCTGCACCTCACTATCTCGGTCAAACCGCAGCCATCCGGCGGTTTGCTTTCGCCGGCCGCAATGCGGCCGGGCTGCGATTGGTTTTGGAATAGTATCGGGGAAGTTCCCGCCTCGAGCAGGTTGAAGCCGTGCAAACCAGCGGCCGCCACCAGCCGGGCCCCGCCCACGCGAGACCTGCGGACTTCCACGACGAGCCGTGAGGAAAGGTCGAGTTCGCCGTCATTTGCGGGATTGATTTTCACCAACCCCGTCTCGACTTGGCGCGCTGCGCCCCGCAAACTGTCACGGGGGTAAACGCGAGGCGACTATGGCACCGAGGGTCAGCCAATGCCAGAGAAAGTTATCCACAATCGACAAAACGGTATTTCGCCGCAAATCGCCCAAAAAACACCTCAAAAGCCCGCCACGCCTCCCGTAGCGCGGACATTCCCGGGTTCTGGTGACTCTTCCAGTCGCCCGCTATTCAGGCCAAAGAACGGAATTTGGAAATCAGATTTCTACTGCGTCGCTTTTAACCGAATCCATGTAGTTGATTTTAAGGGTAGCGCAGCTGCCTCGGCTGCCGTTCGGCCCGCCTCAGGTCGAACAAAAGCGCGTGCGGAGGTACCAAACGGTGAGTCAATTTCGAGCGCTACAGTGAAGCCGCGAGGCGCGGCTCACTGCGCCCGAGGCGGGCGCGCTCCCCTCCAACTACATGGATTCGGTTTAACTCATGGTAAAAACGACATCGAAAGAAAGGAGAAGTGGGAGGCGATGCGAAAGGGCAAAGGATGTTATTGCATGAAAGGGAAAATTGTTCTCAATTCTAAAGCCAAGCTGAGGCGACCATTTAGTCCGCCCAAGCGGGATTCACGCGCGTCAATCGTCATGCTCGCACCTTCATTTTTATGGTTTTTGCGGTTTTTTGCGGTTTTTTGCGCCCTGTTTTTTCCATTCTTCGGACGTCCGACTATTTGGAGCAGTGTTTTCATGAACCACAGCCACAATTTTCAGTTGTCATTTCTGGCCGGAGGTGCATGCTCGATTTGAAGGAGCCACTATGAAAAACATCATTCTCTCGATTTTGTTCGTCGCCTGCGCGGCGCTCGCCGTCGTTTGTTTCGTGCAGGAAAGCAAACTGCAGAAGCAAGGCGCGGAGTTGGCGCAATCAAAACAACAGCTCGCCACTTTGCAAACGGAGTTGAAGGAAAAAACCGATGCGATCGAGGCGGCGAAATTGTCGGAGGTGAAAAATAAAATCCTGCAGCAAACGCTGAACGAGAGCACCACGGCCGCGGTCGAGCAGTCCAAAAAAGCGGAGCAATTGCAGCAATCCCTTGCGGAGGCGAAGACGAACAATCCGCTGCATAGCATCAGTGCGATGCTCAAAGACCCCAAGATGCGCGAGATGATGAAAGCGCAGCAGAAGGCGGTCATTGGGCCCATGATCGCGAAGCAGTACGGGGATCTGTTCACGCAGTTGAATTTAACGCCGGATCAACAGGCGAACCTCAAAGATCTGATTGAAAAGCGAATGCTCGCCGGCGCCGATGCGGGTGTGTCGATGATGGACGACAGCATCGATGCCTCCCAACGCGCCGACCTGGTGAAACAAATCAAGACCCAGACGGATGAGGTCGACAGTGAAATCAAGGAGGCCCTGGGCGATCAGAATTATCAGGCGTTTCAAGCGTATGAAAAGACCGTTCCCGACCGCATGAACGTGAGCCAGTTCAACGACCAATTTGCCGGGACGAGCAGCGCGTTGAGCGCGGACCAGCAGACGCAATTAATTCAGGCGATGAGCGACGCGCGCAATAATTTCAACTGGACTTCCGGATTGAACCAGCAGAATCCCGGCGCAAACGGAGATGTGGCCTCTCTGCTCACGGACGAAAATATCGACAAGTTCACGCAGGAACGCGAACAGTTCGATGATCAATTTCTTGCGCGCGCGCAGCAAATCCTGACGCCCGAACAGCTGCAGGCGTTCAAGGCGTTTCAAGCCACCCAGCGCCAGATGCAGATCATGGGGATGAAAATGGCGAAGCAGATGCTCGGCCACTGAATTAGTGGGGCACTTGCGCGGCCAGTTCTTCCGCCGGATACGTCCAAATCTCCGCCAGGGTCGGATGGTAATGCGGCATCGCGGCAAGCTCGTGGAAAGTCATTCGTTTGTGCATCGCGGCGATGATTTCATGGATGAGTTCTCCGCCCGCGGGGCCGACACACGCGCCGCCGATGATTTCGCCCGTGTGCGGTTCAGCCAGCAGTTTCACAAAACCGTCCTTCGCTTCCATGATGAGCGATTTCCCATGGTCGTTGAACGGATATTTCGCCGTGAGATAGGGGATGTTGCGCACGTGCGCGCGTTTTTCCGTCAGGCCCACCGATGCTATCTGCGGGTCCGTGAAAACAACTTCCGTGAGCAGGCGATAATCCATGGACTTTGTCCGATCGGGATGCAGGATGTTGTGCGCGGCAATTTCGCCTTGCTGGATGGCGATATGGACGATCTCATGCAAACCGGTGCAATCGCCTGCCGCGTAAATGTGCGGCGCGGTGGTTTGCATTTGGGCATTCGTGAGAATGCGGCCGAATTCCAGTTGCGCGCCAATTTTGTCCAGCGCCAGCGACGCGACATTTGGAACGCGGCCGAGTGCGAAGAAAATATCCTCGGCGAGCACGCGCTTGGTTTCGCCTTCGTGTTGGAAAAAAACTTCCTTGAGCGCTCCGATCTTCCGTGCGTCGAGGAGTTTCGTGCCGGTGTAAACGGTGATGCCTTCGCGGCGAAAAACTTCCTCGATGACCGCCGCGGCGTCCGAATCCATTTCGTGCAGGACGTGAGGGCTGCGTTGAATCAAAGTGACCTTCGCGCCGAAACGCGCGAAGAATTGCGCGAATTCCAGAGCCACGGCGCCACCGCCGAGGACCACAAGGGAGCGGGGGAGCTTGGTCAGTTCCAACGCGGTGTCGCTGTTCAGGCAGCCGACTTCGTTCAGTTGGGGCAGGGGAGACGGCGCGACGCGGGAGCCCGTGGCGATGACGAAATGGGAGGCCGTTATTTTCCGGCCATCGCCCAATTCAAGTGTGTGCGGATCAGTGAAGCGTGCCATGGCACGAATCAATTCGAATTTGCCGTTGGTGAGCTGTTGCGCGCGGCAATCGGCGAATTCGCGGACCATCGCGTCCTTTCGCGCCATGACTTTCGCGAAATCAAAAGTTACTTCGCTGCGGATGCCCCACGCTTCGGGATGGCTGGCGAGATGCATGACTTCCGCGGCGTAAAGCAACGCCTTGGTCGGCATGCAGCCGCGCAGGATGCACAATCCGCCGAGTTCGTCGGCGCCGTCGATGACGACGGTTTTGAGGCCCTCACAGGCGGTCGTGCGCGCCGCCGCGTAGCCGCCGCTGCCGCCGCCAATGATGGCGACGTCAAAGTCATGGTTCGGATTCGACTTCACGCCGGGACAATAGACGACCGGCGCGTGTCTTACAACGACATCATAAAAAAGAACGCGCTCGTCGCGGGTCCTTGCGTCTGTGCCGAACGGAATTATTTAATGACCGTCGTGACCATCATGTCCATCGTGACCGTCGCCATCGTGGTGGCCATCCGTGGGAGCCTGTGGATGCTCAGCAGGCGGTGCCACTTCGCGAGGTTGAGGGCGTGGTGTGACTTCGTGGGGTTGGGAATGTGGCACTTCGTCGCGTCCCGTTGGCGGCAACTGTTTTTCCGGCGGCGCTACGGGGTGTTGCGGCGGAGCAGGGACTTCCTTTCCGGGCTCAACCGGAGCGGGCTTGGGAGTCCCGGGATACACGCGCGGCGTTTCGCGGCCGGTCGGTGGATTCAGATCAGGACGCTGCGCCGGCTGTTGAGGGGCGTGTTGATCGGGGCGAATTGTCGGCGCGGGAACCGGTGCGGACTCCTTCACTTCCGGTTGTTGCTGTTGATAATTTCTCTGTTGCTCACGTCCGGTGGGCGCCGGAGTTTCATGGCGTTGCGATTCAGCCGGTTTCTGTTCCGGGCGCTGTTCCTCGTGGCGAATGTTCTCCGGACGGGGAGTTTGCTGGATGACATCACGCACGGGGCGCGGCGTGAATTTGGCTCCGGTTGCACGTTCGATGTGATCGACGGCCGGGCCGCGGTTCTCGAAGATCGTGTGCTGATGCCCGTTAAAATCAACCGACCGGCGCTGGAAATCTTTGACCACATGTGTGCGGTCGATGATTGTCCTGTTGTTCACGACGAAATCGTGCCGGCTGTGGAAATGATCGTGGAAACGATGGATGTCGCAAAAGACGAAAAACGACGGAGCAAGAACCGCCAATCCTGGTCCACAGGGAGCCCAGCCGATGTAGTCATCGCTGTCCCGCCAGGTGACCCAGGCCGGCGCCCATTCGGTGCCCGGAATCCACACCCAGCCGATGCTCGGGTCGTTGTACCACGAGCCGTAATGATAGCAGGCCCACGCCCAGGGTTCATCGCTTTGCCAATACCAGCCGGCATCAGTCCATTCCCAGTAACCGATAGTGTAAGGTTGCCAGTCGGCTGCCATGCCCGTTGGATGCCAGCAGCGGCCGTACGGGGCGACTTGCGTCCACGTGCCATACGGCGCGAGTGGTGCGTTAAAGTCGGCGACGGCGTTGATTTGCATGCCCGCCGAAATATTGACTTGGGCGCGGGCGATCCGCGGGCTGGCCGCAGTGATCGCGGCGCAAGCCATTAAGATAATTGCCAGGCGTTCTCTCATAAATGAAACCTCCAGTTATTGCTTTGAGTTGTGGCGGCAACGCGCGCGAGCAGAAACACAATCGATATTCGAGGGCGTGCCGAACCACTCCTTGGTGTCCCGATACTGCTGGGACCATTGATCTCATGACCATTAAAATGTCCACTGCAATGCCGGACAATGCACGGTAGTAGAGGTACCCAAATCAGGGCTGTTTTAATGGTATTTTAAGAGGGTCAAAATAGAGTTGAGGAAATTGGGACTTGGGGCACTTTAGGACTATGAGAACGAAATGGACTCTCGCTGCGATTCTGGCAGCGGCGCTGGTTCTGGTTGGCTGCCAGTCGCTCCCGCCCGGTGCGGAGCCGGGACCGCATCACACAATGGCTTATATTGTTCCTGTCGAGACCTCACCGCCGGGGGCGCGAATTGAGGTGAACGGACAGGACATGGGCACCGCTCCTCTCAACATCAAGATATTCGGAGACCCGGACGGAACATTCCACGATTTCGGTTCTTATTATTACATCGTCCGCGCTCTTCCGGTTTCCACGAATGAATATGTGCAGACGCGATTTTTTCGGACGGGCAAAAATTTCACGCCCGAGGATCGCATTCCGTCGAAAATTTATTTCGACATGACCCGCCCGGAGCCACCCAATCCGAATCCGCCGCCGGTGTATTATTACGGGCCGCCGCCGTATCCTTATTACTATTACGGGCCTGGTCCTTACTGGGGGCCGTATTGGGGACCGAGTTTCCGGTTTTATTTCGGACCCGGATACTACCGTCACTGGTAAGTCGCGGAGCCGGATTGCGTTCGTGAAGGGACCTTACTTGAACTGGTCCAACCAGGCGGTTTGTTGCCAGGTCTTAACGGGAGTGTTCTTTTGTGGCGCGCCGGGGGTGCTGCGGCCATTGAGGATGTAATCCCGCATCAGGTGGCCGAGGTGCTGGACAACTTCCCGGTGCTGATCGAGGACATTCGTTTTTTCCGCCGGATCAGCGACGCAATTGAAGAGTTGAAAGCGCGGCCAGCCGTCTGTTTTGTCGCGGCCCGGCCTCGGGTAGCTCCAACCGCCGGAGTCGGGGCAGAACGCCAGTTTCCATTGTCCCTCGCGAATGCCGAAGGAGCCGTTGATGGAACTTTCCACGAGCACGGTGCGTTCACCGGGACCTTTGCCGAGGAGTTGGGGAAGGAATGTGATGCTGTCTTCTGCGGCGTTATCCGGGAGTTTCACGCCGAGCATATCCGCGCAGGTCGCCATGAAATCGCCAAGGCAGACGAAGTCCCCGCTTTCTGAACCGGGCGCGACGTGGCCGGGCCACCGGACAATGAGGGGAATGCGATGGCCGCCGTCAAAAATGTCCGCCTTGTAACCGCGCCGACCGCTGCTGGGGTCGTGCCCGTGTGATGTGAGATAAGGAATGTCCGCTTCCGGTGAGCAGCCATTGTCGCTGGTGAAAACGACAAGGGTATTTCTGTCGAGGCCATTTCGCTTGAGGGCATCCAACACTTCGCCCACGCAAGCGTCGCTCTCCATCACGTAGTCCGCATAATAATTCAGCCCACTTTTGCCGAGCCATTCGATCGATGGGGCAATCGGCGTGTGCGGCGTGGGAAAGGCGACGTAGAGATAGAAAGGTTTTCCGCTCTTCGCGGCGCGATCAATGTAATCGACGGCCCGCCTGGTGAAGGTTGGCAGAACATCTTCCGCGTTGAAGCCGGGCGCTTGCGGGCCGACGCGAGTTTTCTTGCCATTGCGACCAGTGAGGAAGCCGTTCCTGATGGTGGGTTGGGCTGTGACGTGGTCGTTCTCGATGTAAGTGTAAGGCGGCATGTCGAGCGACGCGCTGATGCCGAAGAATTCATCGAATCCAAGCGTGATGGGTGTGCGGCCGATGGGCTTGGTGAAATCAATGCCGGTGGCAGCATTCGGGTTTCGGTTGGTCTGAGCGAATTCCTCCTCGCCCATGTCCATTTCCCTTGCGCCGCCGGATTTGCGGCCCCAATCCAGTCCCAGATGCCATTTGCCGATGTAGGCGGTTTGATAGCCGTTGTTGCGAAGCATCTCGGCGACGGTCAGGCGGTTTTCCTCAATCAACGGTTTGCTGAATCCGCCGAGCACGCCGCTCTTGAGGTGGGAGCGCCAATTGTAACGGCCCGTGAGAATGTTGTAGCGCGACGGCGTGCAGACCGCGGAGGAGGAATGCGCTTCGGCAAAGGACATTCCGTCGGCAGCGAGTTGGTCGATGCGCGGGGTTTTGATTTTGCCAAGTGGATTTTGAGAATCCACGTCGCCATAACCCAAATCGTCGGTCAGAATGTAGACGATATTGGGCCGATCAGTTTCTTTGGCAGTTTTGCCGGCGGGTTTGCTCTGGCAACCACACAAGGCGGTAAAGGTGAGGGCAAGCAGGAGTCGCGAGAGAAATCGCTTAGTCATAAAATGTGGGCCGGTTGATCCGGGTCAGGGGTGTTTATTTGTCACGGTCGCTCGGGCGAAGAAAGACGGCGCAAGTCGGGGAGGGGATATCGGTGAAAACATCGGAGGCTTTTAAGCGTCCGGCGCTCGGATCAATGCCGCACACAAGGGCTGTGTTTGAGTCCTGATTGCAAATCAGCAGATATTTGCCAAAAGGATCGATGCCAAAATATCGCGGTGTTTTCCCTCCGGTGCTCTGCTCCGCGACCCAACTGAGCGTTCCCTTCTTCGAATCGATTGAAAACGATCTAACCGTGTCATTGCCGCGATTGGATGCGAACAAAAATTTGCCCGAAGGCAAAATCGCAATTTCCGCGGCTTTATTCGGGCCATGATAATTCTCCGGCAGCGAGGAAAGGGTCTGCAATTCCTTCAACGCCCCGGTGCTCTTATCGTAAGCGAAAGCAGACAGGGTGGAGTCGATTTCGTTGATGAGGTAAGCGAATTTTCCGTTTGGATGGAACACGATGTGCCGAGGTCCGGCCCCGGGCTTGACCGTGACAAAAGGCGGATTGTTCGCGGCCAATCGGCCATGTTCGGAATCGAATTTAAAAATCATTACCTTGTCCGTGCCGAGATCGCACACGAATGCGAAGCGGTTATCGGGACTCAGTGCCACACAATGCGCGTGCGGACCTAACTGCCGCGCAGGGTTCGGGCCTCTGCCAGTGTCTTGAATCACGCAGGTCGCTTCGCCGAGGGCGCCGTCCTGGTTGACCGGCAATACCGCGATGCTGCCGCTCTCATAATTTGCCACGAAAAGGTTTTTGCCGGTTTTATCCAGGACAACGTGGCACGGGCCGTTGCCCATGGAAGAACGCTGATTGATGAGCTTCAATTTTCCGGTTGCGGCGTCGATGGAAAAAGCGCTGACGCCTCCACCGGGCCTGCCGTTGAATGTGCTCGTTTCATTCGCGCAAAATAACAAATGGCGTTTGCCGTCCAGCGTCAGAAATGAAGGGCTTTCGGTTTCCGCGGCAACGCCCAGCGGCACAAGAGTGGCGTTCTGGGAAATCTTGTCGCCCTCAGTCCGCAGCCAAAAGAGATAAATGCCCTTGCTCCCGGCCGGCGTGCCTGTGAAAGTGCCGACGTAAACCAGCGTCGCATTCTTCGGCGGAGCGTTGCCGGATTGAGCACTCCCGTTTTCCGCCGCCCGAAGAAATCCGCCAGAAAATAAAAGTAAAAAGAGGGATACGAAAGCGTTGCGAAGAATCCCAATCACGGAGGTTTGGGTGAAAGCTCTGGGCATGATCATTGATGATTCGTGATAAAGGAGACGATTCATTTAAACGAAGAGTTACACAGTTATTCTCGACCTTGAATTCTCATTCCCAGCGCACCCGGCGCGTGGTATCCTTGGGTTATGGTCAATCGCCTGCTGCCGCCTGTGCTGACGCGCCGCCGCATTTGGCTGGCGTGCGGCATTGCTGTGGCTGCGGATGGCCTTCAACTGCTTCTGGCCCCGACGGCTGCGGTCGGCTGGTTGTTCCTGGACGATGCCATTGACGTTGTCGCGATGGTTTCGCTGACGGCGGTGCTCGGTTTTCATCCGTTTTTTCTGCCAACATTCATCGCGGAGCTGGTTCCCGTCGTCGACATGTTGCCCACGTGGACGGGTTGCACGGCGCTGGTGATTGCGACGCGCAGAAAACAGCAACGCGCCGCGGAAGCGCCTCCGAAAATGCCGCCGCCCGGGGTCATCGATATTTAAGCTTTCAAAATTTCGCGCGCGGCGCGAAGTCCGCTTTCGAGCGCGCCAAACACAGTTCCCATTTGCGCATCGGTCGCCGTGGCTTCGCCCGCGAAAAACAATGTTCCTTCCGTCGGCGCGCCGAGCACCTTCGGCAGATCCAGTCCATTCACCGGAATGTAACTGTAAGCGCCGCGAATGTGCGCGTCATTGGCCCAATTATAAGTGTAACTGGAAACAAGCTGCCGGCGCAGCGAAGACGCGCCAAAGATTTTGCGCAAGATGCCGAGCGCCAAAATCTCCAAGTCAACTGACGAACGCGTCGAAAGCCCATCCGCCTTCGGGCCGCCGGTCCATCCGGTCAACGCGGGGCCGCGCGGATCGCTCCACCAGGTCGGTATCGGCTCATCCGGCGCGTGAATAAAACCGAAGTCGGCTTTTGGCCACCATTCTTTACGAAAGACGAGGGTGATTTTGGTGACATTGCCGAATTGCATTTGATCGGCTGCCTCCTGCTTTTCGGCGAGCTCAGGCTCAAACAAAACTTCTCTCGCCTTCCAGACGCCGAGCGGCAGCGTAATGAGCGCGGTCTCGGCGGGAAACATTTCCTCGCCGCCTCCGCGATGAACGGTAATTTCCACGGCCCCGCGCTTCCAGCGGATTCTCCGCGCCAGGGTTTCTTTCACCAGCGTCCCGCCGCGCGTGCGGATTTGATTTTCGAAAAATTGCACGAGCGCGGAGTAGCCTTCGTTGACCCGGCCCTGGTAGTCGCCCTTCATTTTCTCGGCGGATCGTTCGCCTTTGAGCAAGCCATGCACCCCGATGCGTTCGGTGTGCGCAGCATCGAAACCCTCCACGAACATGGTCATCAACCGGCGCGTGTGATCGTTAATCTTTTGTTTTGCGATGAATTCTTTAAAGGAACAATCCGGTTTGCGTGGATTGATTTGATTCATTATTTCACCGACTTTTCCCCAGATTTCCACCGGCTTCAGTTTTCCTCTTTCAAAGAGGCGATTGGTCGTCGGCACGTCGTGCGTGGAAAGTCCGGCGGCGCGAATGGCTTTCAACAGCGGCTTGCTTTTTCCGTGGATGAATTCTGCGCCGAGTTCAATGGGCAGATTGCCTTGATGAATCGTGTGGATGCGCCCGCCAAAGCGGTCTTTGGCCTCGAGCACAGTGACGGTGCAACCGGCGCGTAGCAACTCATTCGCCGCGCTTAAACCCGCAATGCCTCCACCAATGATGACGACGCTCTTACCCATGCGCATTAATCTAGCATCGCGGCGCGAGGGAAACGCGTAGGGAAACTTCGTAGTGGGCGCATTAATTTGAGCCTAACAGTTCTCGTACTTCCAATTGCGCGATTTGCCGGTGGCGAGCCATTGGAGGGCGGTTTTAATGCGTTTGGCGCGTGTCTCCGGACGCTTTGCCTCGATAATCCATTGGAGATATTCCTTCCGATGGCTATGGCTGAAATTATCGAACGCGGCGCGCGCCTTTTTGTTTTTATTGAGCGCTGCGTTGAAATCGGGCGGAACGACGAGGTTCTTTTTGGGAGCACGTTTCGGCGCGGGCTTTTTGACGCCCGCCTCATTGAGTTCCGCAGCTTTTTTGATGTAGCCCAACAGCGTTTTGCGATCGGGCAAATCGGAGAGCGCCGTGATGCGGCCGAATTGTCCCATGCCCCCTTCGCGAGAGGCGTCGCCCAAAAATAATTTTCCGTTCCAGAAATGCAGCGTGCAATGCTGTTTGAAACCGGCCATGCCGAAGAGAATGCCTTTGTGTAGAAAATGCGGCATTTGCCACTTCAGAGCTTCTTCGACATCGGGGCAGGCCGTGTGCGCGAGTTTGCGAAGGTGGACCAGGATTGGCTTCGCGAAATCGGCGGCCTTTGCGATATAAGCGTCAACGCGCGGGTCTTTTTTGGGCATGGCCCAGTCAATTTGTTTATCTGGCAAAGTCAATTCTGAAATCCGTTCCTGGTCGGTTGACAGCCCGGGCAAGTGGCTGAATGATTCGGCCATGAGTGAAATCATTTACCCGCGCAGTTCACGTGAAGTCATGGATGGCTGGATGCATCTGCCGCGTTATGTGGACAAAATCCGGCTGCATCTCGCCGGCAAACTGCACAACGATTACCGGGCCAATTTTGGAAAGGGCTTCGATGCCATGTGGCTGAAGGCTGCCGGAGTTTCGCACGAGCAAATGATTGAAGTGGTCAAAAACTCGTTCATTGATGGGCAGGTGTGCGATTGGGTGCGGACGAACGTCAAAAAATCCCCGGCCGAAAAGCGGGCGCACGGCGAAATGATGCTCAATCGCCCTGTTCCCGATGACGCTGCTGCGCAGGAGCGCTTCAAATTGCGCAAACAGGAGTTCAACCTCGGGCACCGCGATGATGTGAAAACGTTTGTGGATCTGAACGACGCCGACGAGAAGAGATTTTAGAATTTCCATTTGATTGACAGCACGCATTGGCATGCGAATGATTCCTGCATGAGCGATATCATTTATCCCCGCAGTCCCCGGGAAACCATGTGCGGCTGGATGCATCTGCCCCGCTACATTGACAAACTCCGCCTTCACTTCGCCGGGAAATTGCATCCGGATTATCAGCCGAATCTCGGCAAAGGTTTTGATGGTGCTTGGCTGGAATTGGCCGGAGTGGACAGGAATCAATTTGAGGAGGTGGTGCGCAATAGCATCACGGATGGGCAGGTGTGCGATTGGGTGCTGAAAAACGTGAAGAAACCCGACTCAGCAAAGGCACAGCAGCGCGAACGCATGTTGAATTATCCGCGCAAAGACGACACCGATGGGCAGAATCGGCTGAAAATGCGCAAGGAACAATCCGGCCTCTCCCATCGAGACGACATCCAGTGTTTCGTCGACTATATCGACGCGGACGAGAAGAGGATTTGAAGCCGCGAAGACCGACCGACAATAGCTTTGGCCGAAAGTGTCCGCCGGCGTTCTCCGAGCATGAAAGAGAGCGCGACATTCTGAGTGGTCAAATAATTTCTGCAAACTCTGTGAATTGAATTCATCACCAATAATGAAAATCAACGTTTCCCTACCACTACTGTCATTGTGCTTTCTCGGGTTCCACACCGCAGCAGCAGACCAGAAGCTGGATTTAACAAAAGAAAAAGTCCTCTACGAAGTCGGTTACTCGCACCTCGATACGCAGTGGCGGTGGACCTATCCGCAGGTGATTTCTGAATTTATTCCCAACACTGTCCACCAGAACGAACCGTTGTTCAAAAAATACCCCGATTACATTTTCAACTGGACCGGCGCGAATCGCTATCGGTTCATGAAGGAATATCACCCCGATGATTTTGCGAAGGTGAAAAAATGGGTGGCCGCTGGCCGCTGGTTCCCGGCGGGTTCATCGTGGGAGGAAAACGACGTAAATGTACCCTCCTCGGAATCGCTCATCCGCCAGATTTTATTCGGTCATGAATTTTTCAAAAAAGAATTCGGCACCGAGAGCGACGAATACATGATTCCGGATTGCTTCGGATTTCCCGCTTCGCTGCCGTCGGTGATAGCCCATTGCGGCTTGCGGGGTTTCTCGACGCAAAAATTGACTTGGGGGTCCGCTGTAGGCATTCCCTTCAATGTGGGTGTCTGGGAGGGATTGGACGGTGAATCCGTGATCGCGGCGTTGAATCCGGGAGGTTATACCGAGCAGATTAAAGAGGATCTGAGCGTCGACCCGCGTTGGGTTGAGCGCTTGGAGAACAACGGCAAAACCAGCGGCATTTTTGCCGATTACCAGTATTATGGCACCGGAGATCGCGGCGGAGCTCCGAGTGAAGGCTCGGTTCGCTTTCTGGAAAAAAGCCTGACCAATGCCGCGGCGCAAGTGCATGTCGTGTCCGCCCGCTCCGACCAGATGTTCCGGGACATCACCGATGCTGAAAAAGCGAAGCTCCCGAAATACAAAGGCGATCTTCTGCTCACGCAACATTCCGCTGGCTCCATTTCCTCCGAGGCCTACATGAAGCGCTGGAACCGAAAGAACGAACTGCTCGCCGATGCCGCCGAGCGCGCGTGCGTGGCAGCGGACCTCCTTGGCGCCGCGCCGTATCCGAAAGAAAAATTGCATCGCGCGTGGGAATTGGTTCTGGGTGGACAATTCCACGATCTCCTGCCCGGCACGTCGGTGCCCAAAGCCTTCGAGTACACCTGGAACGATGAAATCATCGCCATGAACTGCTTCGCTGAAGCGTTGCAGAATGGCGTTGGAGGCGTGGCGCAAGGTTTGGACACGCGCGCGGAGGGCGTCCCATTGGTGGTCTACAATCCGCTCTCCATCGCTCGCGAAGATGTGGCCGAAGCAGAAGTGGAATTTCCCCAGGGCACAAGTGGTGTTCAGGTTTTCGACGGTGAAGGAAAGGCTGTGCCGACTCAGGTTCTTTCCGTGAACGAGGGCAAGTACCATTTCCTGTTCCTTGCCAAAGTTCCGTCCGTTGGTTTCGTCGTTTATTCTGTGCGGGCCGCGTCCGCCGCCGCGTTGCCTGGCGGGTTGAAAGTGAGCGACCGCTCTCTGGAGAATGGCCGTTATCGTGTCACGTTGGACGATTCCGGCGACATCGCGAGCATTTTCGATAAGGCCGCCAATCGTGAACTGCTTTCGTCTCCCGCGCGGCTGGCGTTTCAGACGGAAAACCCGCAAAAGTATCCGGCGTGGAACATGGATTGGGATGATCAGTCCGCCGCGCCTCGCGGCTATGTGACGGGAACGGCGAAGTTTAAAGTTGTGGAAAGCGGCCCGGTGCGCGTTGCGGTCGAAGTGCGGCGCGAAAGTGAAAATTCCGTGTTCTCACAAACGATTTGCCTTTCCGCTGGTGATGCCGGAAATCGCGTGGAAGTAAACAATCACATCGAGTGGCAGAGCAGGGCGTGTGCGTTGAAGGCAACGTTCCCGCTCGCAATCAGCAATCCGCTGGCGACCTATAATTGGGAAATCGGCAAAATCGAGCGCGGTAATAACGATCCAAAAAAATACGAAGTCCCCAGCCATCAATGGTTCGACTTGACCGACAGCTCCGGCGTTTATGGCGTTTCCATTTTGAATGACACCAAATATGGCAGCGACAAACCGGCGGATAATTTGTTGCGCCTCACACTCCTTTATACACCCGGCGTGAAAAACGTGCGTGATTATAAGGAGCAGCAATACCAGGATTGGGGCACGCACGATTTTATCTACGGCATCTACGGCCACGATGGCGATTGGCGCAAAGGAAAAAGCGACTGGCAATCCATGCGTCTTGGCCAGCCGCTGATGGTCTTCCGCACCTCGCCCCACGAGGGAAAACTCGGCCGCAGCTTCAGCCTCCTGCATCTCGACTCGGACGACATCGCCGTGCGCGCGGTCAAAATGGCGGAGGACGGCGACCAGGTTGTCGTGCGTTTGCAGGAGCTCAACGGCAGCGGCGCGAAAGCCGTTCAATTGGCAGCGGCGAACGGCATCAAAAACGCCGCCGAATTGAACGGGGTCGAGAAGAGGCTCGGAAATCTCAAAAACTCCGATGGTTCACTGGCCCTGGATTTCAAAGGTTACCAATTGCGGACGCTGGGACTGAAGCTCGGCGCTCCCGTGAAGTTGCCACCGCCGGTTTCAGTGGCGGTGAAGCTTCCTTACAATCTGGATATTTTCAGCTTCAGCGACGCCATGTATGACGGCGGTTGTGATGACGATGGCGCAACCATTCCCGCTGAAATGATCGATGACACTGTGACTTCCGAAGGCATTCGCTTCAAGATCGGGCCGACCGCCAACGGCAAGGAGAACGCTGTTTCCTGCGACGGCCAGACAATCGCTTTGCCCAAAGGGGAATTTAACGCGATCTACCTGCTCGCCATGGCGGTTCAGGGCGATACGGATGGCATCTTCACGGTGGACGGACGTGCCATTTCGCTGCGCATCGAAGATTGGTCGGGCTATATCGGGCAATGGGATAATCGCGTGTTTCGCGACGAGATTCCGCCCATCACTTATTCCGTCACCAGTCCGCTGGAACGTCTGGATGCCGGTTTCATCAAGCGCGACCCGCTCGCATGGTTCTGCTCGCACCGACACACGCAGCAGGGTGACGACCAGGTTTATACTTACAGCTACTTGTTCAAATATCGGCTGGACGCCCCGCCCGGCGCCAGGACGCTCACGCTCCCGAAGAATTCACGCATTCGCGTCGTGGCTGTGAGCATGGTGCGCGATGAAAACGACTCCACCGTAGCGGCGCATCCGCTCTACGACGATTTTACCGGGCGCACCGCGATAAAATTGACCAAGGCAGATTGAGATCGGAGAAAGGGGTATCTCAGCGAAACAGCGACGACTTCGCGTTCGATGTGATGGCGAGTACCGCCGGATGAACCAGCTTGCGTTCGGCAGTCACCGCGTAGAATTGTTGCTGGCATTCCTCCGTTTGGCCGATCGCGCGAAGTCCAAATCGCGTGGCAGCTTCTTTCGCAACCAAAGTCGGGACGCACATGAACCCAAGGCGGTTCAGCGCGAGAATGTTCACGAACGCCGGATCTTCGATCTCTGCAACTAATCTCGGCCGGACGCCGGTCGAATGAAACCACTTTTCCAACGAGCGACGCAATCCGCTATTGGACATCGGCAACAGGGCCGGCGCACCGTGCAGTGACCTGGGAAACCCCCGTCGCAATTTCGCGGCAAGCTGCGGATCGGCGCAGAAAGTCACGCCGCATTCACCCAGGTAATGGTTGAACACGTTGGGCGTGGTTCCGCTGGGCGCCGGTTCATCGGCCAGCACCACGTCCAACCGGTATGCGACCAGATCGTCCAGCATGTCCGAGACCTTGGTCTCCCAACAGCCCACTTGCACGGGTTGTGCGAGGCGGAAAATGGGTTCGATAATGCGATAGGTGACGAGTTTCGGCAGGGCATCGGCAACCCCGAGGCGCAGGCGGAGCGGGCGTGAAGTGGGGCGCTGTCTCGCCGCCTCCAGCAGGTCTTGCCCGATGGAAAAAATTTCTTCTGCGTAAACCAGCGCATGCTGGCCCGCCTCGGTCAGGACGAGGTTGCGGCCGGCACGACGGAACAGCTTTTCGCCCAAAACTCCTTCCAGCGCGTGAATCTGCGCGCTGATGGTCGGTTGCGACACGTGGAGCTTGGCAGCGGCCTTCGTCAGGCCGCCTTCTCTGGCGACCATCCAAAAGTAGCGCAAATGGTGGTAATTCAGGAATTCCACGCCCAAAGCGTCTTTCACTTAAACCTAAAAGTCCAATTGAGAAATCGTATTAGTCTCATTTGCGTTTTCCAGTGATTCTGGAGGCATGAAAATGAAAATAACCATCCTGGCCCTGTTGGTTGCTGTCACGCCGCAGATGCGTGCCGCCATCAACCGGACCTTCAGGCCGGACGATTTCGAAGTCGTCTGGACAGCGAATCCATCCGAAGCCGCCACGGCGTCTGCGCAGCATCATCTGGACTTGCTGTTGCTCGACCTCGACCCGAGGTCGGCCGGGAGCCAGAGAGTCTTTGAAAACTTGAAGACAGCCAATCCCGACGCGCGTGTGGTGGTTCTCACGGAATACAAGGCGGCACGGGAGGGAGCCATCAGGGGCACGGCAGACGTTGTAATTGAGAAGCCGTTCGATATCGCCGAGTTGGCCGACACCGTCCACGAACTGTTTAAAACCCCCGTGACGGATGCGGAGCGATGCCGGGCCATTGAGGCGGCCGGCAAGTTTCGTGAGAAACTGTGGCTGCGCGCGAACACGCCGCTCGCCATCCCAACTCCTTACCAACGATGGGGGCTCAATGAATGAGTCCGGTATCGCTCAAAAATGCAACGCAAATTCAAAAGCAATATGAAAATTCAATTCCAACTTCGCGGACTTAACGACAATGTCGAATTACGTCGCTGGCTGCGGCAATCACTGGAACGATTGGAAGCATTTGTTCCCATCAGTGACGCTGCCGTGGTGGTCGAGCGCGAACGAAACGGCGCTCCGGCCTTTCGCTCGTTTGCGCTGCTCGCGGTGCCCGGGCCGGATATTCACTCGGAAGCCCGGGACCACACGCTGGAGGCCGTCTGGCTCAAAGTGATTGCCTCTTTACGAAAGCAAATTGATCGGCGCAAATTCCGGCAGGATGCGCGGCTGAAATGGAATGGCTACGTGCGCGGCCGCGCCACGTGGCGACCGGGCTGCGGTTGCAGGCAGGGCATAACCAGTGCGCCGAAGGAGTAAGCTGCAAGCCGCAAAACTACCCCTTCGCAGATTGCATTGGCGTTTCGCAAACTCAACGGTAACGGCGACCTGAGCAGGACGACAATATTCCTTCCATTACTTTGGTCTGCAACATGGCCCGTTCGCTGAGTCGATCAAACGAACTTTCGTGGCCCTCTCCCGCGGCGATCGTCGCGATTTTCTTCGGAGCACCGACCAGGGGTAGATTCCTCGGGTTGCCGGGCATCGCTGAACCAAACTGGCGTGGTGCATTGGCTCTCATATTCATTCTCCGCATAAGCCGCATCACCCTGAATCAACGTAGGCCTCCGGCCCGGGATTCGCCATCTGCAATATCTCGCAAAAGCCTTGCCGATTCTGGCTGGCGTCTCGACGCGCCAAAATCCGTGCAGAGATTTGCAAGATTGACACAGTGCCAAATCAAAAAGAGGAGTTAGAGTATTTAGACTTCTATGAGCGACCCGGTCGACAATGAAGAGCGACGTGAACTTGCCTGGATAAAGGCGTACATGGATATCGCCGGAGCGAGCGAAACTGAGGCTCGGGGAGTCTTCATGTATATGGGGTGCGGCAAAACTCCGAGCGGAAATGGAAGTGCTTCTTTCGATTCCGGCACCGAGGTTCACCACTCCTCGGAAAACGACGTTGAGACTTTGTCTTTGATGCGTTGATGCGGGCCGCCCGCCACTTCAGGCGGCCTTCAACCCGGTGTTCTTCGTTTCGATCGGTTTTCCCGCGATCGACCTGTATTTAGTCGGGCAAAAGAGAACAAAAAGTTGCCAAGAAAAACGTAGCGGATCCCGTGTGAGGGTGCTCAATTTAAGTGAGGTGTTGTTATGAAGACAGGCACCTATGCGTCGACTTTCTCCCATGCCGCCGACGGTGACGCGGTTCTTCTCCGGGTGTATTTCGAGTACATCGATGTTCTGGCGGAATCTGTTTGCGTGGTGGGCACGTTCAATCAAAGGCATCCGGGCGCGACGCCCCAAATTTTATGAAAACGCAGCTTTCCGACTTTGTCAGTGTCACTTCTCCGTCAAAACCGGTTATCGAGGTCGTAATGGTCTATGACGATTTTGCTTCAGGCCGGCACGCCATGGAGATCTATCATCGGCTGATCTCGCAATTCGACGGGAAATGCGAGTTTCGTCTTCGCGATTGGACGATTGGCTTGTTGAGAAACCACGCGCTGAACGACATTGCCATCCAGGAAGCTACAGACGCGCAGGTAATCATTATTGCGCTTGGAGGTGAAGAACTGCCGCCGGCTGTGAAAAAATGGGTGGAAGGCTGGCGGGTGTACAGGAGCGCGCCGCATGCGATACTGTCCGCATTTCTGACCTGCCGGGCACATGCCGATGGTTCTTATCCCGTCGAAGATTATCTGAGGCACTCGGCGGCCGATTGCGGGAGGGAGTTTCTGATCGAGAAATCGCAGCCGTGGGTGGATTGGTGCGAGGTTCCACCCAAAGCAGTTTCGTCACAAAAACCCAAACTGAAACGTTTATGAAATTCAAACCCAATGCAAAAAGCGGCGGTGTTTCGGTCGAATTCTCTCCCAGCGAAGTCCAGCTGCCAGGGAGCGATGAGGCCTTCAAGTCGATGGCGGCATTCGCCCTCAAAAGAATCCTTGTGCCAGTGGATTTTTCGGAGTGCTCGAACAAGGCGCTGGGATACGCGATTCCGTTCGCGAAACAGTTCGGCGCCGAAGTGACGCTCATCCACGCGCTGTCATACCCGTTCGAAGCCGCCGAAGTCGCAGCGGCCGAGGCCGAAGCCATGCAAGCGGCACGAAGAGAATTGAATTCCCTGCTGACAAAAATTGGCGGCGTTATTCCCTCTCAAGGCATCATCCGGATGGGAAATCCGGCGGACGAAATCGTCGAGACCGCCCGGGAATTCGGGGCGGATTTGATTGTTATGTCCACTCATGGGAGAGCTGGACTCGCGCACATGCTCCTTGGAAGCACGACGGAACACGTTGTGCGACACGCGCCATGTCCGGTGCTCGTCGTCAGAGAGAAACAACATGAATTTGTTGTGGGCGACCAGAGGGTGCCGTCGTGATTCGCGGATCCTGTTGACCCTGAAACAGGCATCAGCCTGCGGATGAGCGAAAAACTGTTGCATCCAGAGACGGGCTGGCACAGGCTCAACGCATGAGTGCATCCTCCTTCTCCCGTCGTCAATTCATCCGCCGGGCCGCTCTCACCGCCATCGGCTTTCCCTTTGCAAGCTCGCTTGCCGCACGCGCCGCCGCGAGCGAACCGCGCAAGCTCGGTTTCGCGCTCGTCGGCCTGGGCAGTCTCAGCAGGGGCCAATTGGCGCCCGCGTTGCAGCAGACGCAGTTTTGCCGGCTCGCCGCGATTGTCACCGGCACGCCTTCCAAGATTCCCGTTTGGAAAAACCGCTACAACATTCCGGACAAGAACGTTTACAACTACGACACGATGGAGCAGATGGCCGACAATCCGGATATCGATGTCGTCTACGTGGTCACACCCAACGGGCTGCATGGGGAACACACTATAAAGGCGGCCAAGGCCGGCAAACATGTCTTCTGCGAGAAGCCGATGGAGGCAACGGTCGAAAAATGCCAGCGGATGATTGATGCGGCCAAAAAGGCGGGGCGGATGCTGGGTGTGGGGTATCGCTGCCAGTTTGATCCGAATCATTTGGAATGCCGGCGGCTGGCCAAAGAGAAGGTCTTTGGTGAATTGAAAACAATTGAGGCGGGTTTCAGCCGGGGCATCAGTGCAAATGAGTGGCGCCTGAACAAGACGCTGGCGGGCGGCGGACCGTTGATGGACGTGGGCATTTACGCGTTGCAGACGTGTCGCTTCGTGAGCGGCGAGGAGCCGGTGGAAGTCACGGCCAGTTTTGGGCCGGTAACCGATCCGGAGAAATTCAAGGAAGTTGAAGAGAGCGTCGAATGGGAAATGACTTTTCCCAGCGGATTGAAGACGAAGTGCCGGACCAATTATGAAAGGAATGACGCGAACAGTTTCATGGTGACCGCGGAAAAAGGAACGTTCGGTTTGAATCCCGCCTACGGTTACAACGGCGGGCGCGGCATGCGCAGTGATGGGCAGCCGATTCAACTCCCGGCCATCAACCAGTTCGCAGCCGAGATGGACGATTTTGCGCAGTGCATCCTGAATAACAAGCCCACCAAAGTTCCCGGCGAGGAAGGTCTCCGCGACGTCAAGATCATGATGGCGATTTACGAATCCGCCCGAATCGGCAAGCCGGTGAAGCTCGTGTAAAAACCCGCTGGAGAAACATTATGAAGAGGTGTGTCGCGGTTTCTGCTGTGTTTATGGCCGTCGCGTTTTCACACGCGGCGTTGCCGGTGCAATCGACTTTCACCGGCGTCAAATCGGCCCGCACGTGGTCCTTGAAGGAACTGAACAGCCAGCTGCCCTCGGATTGGACGGGCTACAACTTTCTCGTGCTCGAATTCAAAGCGTCGTCATCGCAGCGTTTCGATCTCGGCCTCGAAACGGCAACGGGCCATTGTTCCAGACGCATCGGGCCTTTTGCCGGCGTGTGGGTGCGCGCGGCGATTCCGCTGCGATTCTATCGGCAGCCTCCGGGCAACGCGGCCGATCTTGCGGCCACTTACAATCAGCCGCGCCGCTCCTACTGGATCAATCTCGGGGGCGATGGCCATGTGGGGCCGACGACAAACGTAACCGGCATCAGCGTTTCCATGGACTATCCGGTCGGTGCGCCGACGCTGGAAATCCGCTCGGTCACTCTTGCGACCAATGATCCCGGCGATGAAGTGTTGGAAGGAAAGCCGTTGCTGGACGAATTCGGCCAATACACTCACGCCGATTGGCCAGGAAAAATCCATTCGCTGGATGAATTGAAAAAGAACTGGGATGCGGAGGCCGCTGGCCTGAGCAAGGGCGGGGTAACCAATCGCGATTCTTACGGCGGCTTTTTGAACACTCACGCCAGGGCGACTGGCTTTTTCCGCGTTGAACAAATCGATGGCCGTTGGTGGTTCGTCGATCCGGACGGACATTTGTTTTACTCAACGGGCGTGAATGGCGTGGGCGTGAGTTCGCCCACGCGTGTGGAGGGTCGCAGGGATTTATTTGCCGCCTTGCCGCCGGCGGATCTCATGCCCGGCGCTTTTGGCAACCGCGGCGGACTGGGCGGTTCGTTCTACACATGGAATTTACAGCGTCGTTACGGTGATGATTGGCGCGACAAATGGGCCGAACTGACGACGCAGCGGCTCACTTCATGGGGTTTCAACACGATGCATAATTGGGGCGCGACGAATCAGACCGAGCCGCGCGTGCCTTACGCGCTCATGCTGCGCGGCTGGCAAGTCGGCCCATCCTTTATGGGCTTGCCGGATGTCTACGCGGAGGATTTCGCCCGGCGTGTGGATGAAGCCGCCGCGAGCCAGCTGGAGCCGCGCAAAAAGGATCCTTTCATGCTCGGCTTTTTCATCGGCAATGAACCGTCATGGCCGGGACGCGAGAGCCAGATGTGCGACGCTATTCTCTCCTCCGAACCAAGTGCAATTCAGAAGCGCCTGAAAACATTTCTCGCCGATGGTGACACTCGCGCGCGTCGTAAACAATTCGTCCTCGATGCTTTTCAGGTTTATCTGGACACCATCAACGCCGCGCTCCGCAAACATGATCCCAATCATCTCAATCTCGGCATCCGCTTCGGCGGCAGCCCGAGCGATGATGTTCTGAAGGCCGCGCACGGCTTCGACGTTTTCAGTGTGAACATTTACAGCTACGTGCCGTCGCGCAAAAGTTTGGACCGCATTTATTCGCTCGTACAGAAGCCGATTCTGATTGGCGAATTTCACATCGGTGCCCCCGAACGCGGCATGGCGCAGGGCCTTGTGCAGGCGATGAACCAGGAGGAACGCGGCGTCGCCTATCGTTATTATGTGGAGCAAAGCGCCGCGCATCCGGCGGTCGTGGGCACGCATTGGTTTCAATGGCTGGACCAGCCTGTGACCGGTCGCTTCGATGGCGAGAATTACAACATTGGTTTCGTGGACGTAAGCGATCAGCCCTATCCCGAAATGGTCGCAGCCGCGAAACTGACGCATGATCGGTTGCTCGCGATTCACAGCGGAACCATTCCGCCGACGGAACGGAGGGCTAAAGCTTCCGAAGCTGGAGTGCCGGGCGTGCCCGCTTCACAGGGAAAAACGGCACCGCGCCCGTTGTATCGCGACCCGGTATTTGACGCACCAACGGATCCCGTGCTGTGCTTCAACGCGGAGCAAAATAAGTGGTTCATGTATTACACCGCACGGCGTGCGACGGCCACAAATACCCCTGGTGTGACGTGGGTTCACGGCTCGAATATCGGCATGGCAGAATCATCGGATGGCGGCGCCACGTGGACGTATCGCGGCACGGCGGACATCAGTTACGGGAAGGACGAGCATCCGAACGATTACACGTATTGGGCGCCGGAAGTCATTTGGGTGGCAGGGAAATATCATATGTTTCTCACATTTGTGCCGGGCATTTTCACAAACTGGGATCACCCGCGGCAGATCATTCATCTGACAAGTGCGGACGGTGTGAAATGGGACGCGATCGGGCCGGTGGATTTGAACTCCGACCGCGTGATTGATCCGTGCGTGATGCAACTGGCGAATGGCACGTGGCGCATGTGGTACAAGGACGAGCGCAAACCAAAACCTCTCTCTTATGCTGACAGCACGGACCTGATGGCGTGGAAAACAAAGGGCAATGCCGTGACGAACTTCAGCGGCGAGGGGCCCAAAGTGTTTCACTGGAAAAATAAATACTGGCTGGTGGCGGATTGCTGGCGAAACGGAATGCGTGTCTGGAGTTCGGACGACTGCACGGACTGGAAATTGCAAGATCAGGCGCTGTTCGGAAATCACGGCGACGTAGTGGTAAGCGGCGACCGTGCGTGGTGGTTTTATTTCAACGGCCCAAATTCGATTCATGACAGCCGCCGAACGGCAATCAACGTTGTTGAGCTTGCGGCTGTAGATGGAAAATTGATTCCAGGTAATCCAGACGAGCCGACCCTGATTGATTTGAAATCCGAGCGTGAAATGGAGCGATAATCACAAAAACGGCGAAAATAATCTCGCGATGGCATCGCGCAACTTCGTCGGGTAGCCGCGTGCGTCGGCTTCCGCCAAAGTCATCTCGTGCGCGCCGCGGAGTTTCTCCTCGATGATTTTTCCCATCCGTTCCGCAAAATTGCGTCCGTAAGCTTCGAGATTGAGTTCGAAATTGAGCCGGAGGCTGCGTGCATCCCAATTGGCCGAGCCCAACAACACCCAATGCCCGTCCACGATCATCAATTTGGAGTGATCGAAGGGTGGTGGGGTGAGCCAGATCCGGCAACCGCGTTCCAGCACCTGCCACCACATGGAGCGCGACGCCCAATCCACGAAGCGCAAATTGCTGTTCGCCGGCAAAATAATATCCACGCGCACACCGCGCAAGGCCGCGAGATTCAGCGCGGTGACAAGCGAATTGCCCGGCAAAAAATAGGGCGTAAGGATCTGCACCGAATTCTGCGCTTCCGCCAGCGCGGCCAATAATGTCCAGCGCACGGTTTCAAAATCCGCGTCCGGTCCGTCCGTGATGATTCGTGCGACGGTATGACCTCGGTCCGGCAATTCGGGAAACCATAAATCACCATCGAGCACCTCACCCGTCGTGAACGCCCAATCGGACGCAAACGCCTCCTGCAATTGCGCGACCACGGGCCCTTCGATGCGAAAGTGCAAATCGCGCACGGGGCTTTTGGGTTTGTCGGCGAGCACATTGCCCTGGCGGATATTCATGCCACCGGTGAAAGCCGTCTGCCCGTCGATCACCAGGACCTTGCGGTGGTTCCGGAGATTGACGGTAGTCACGCGCCATGGCGTGAATAAGGACGCGGGCAAAAATTTTGCAACGGGAACTTTTTCGTGTTTCAACCGATGTGTAATAGGCGGCCACGAGTAACGCGTCCCGGCGGCATCAATCAAGACGCGAACCTGCACGCCGCGTTTGACGGCGCGGGCGAGTGCGTCGGCGAATTGTTTTCCGCTGGCGTCGTTGTCGAAGATGTAGCTGAGCAGCGAGATGGATTTCTTCGCGGAATCAATTGCCGCCAACATTGCCGGGAAGGCTTCATCGCCGTTGACGAGTGGGTCGAGATGATTGTCGGGAGTCAAAGGCTGTTTGATGACGCGGCTGACGACGCGGGCGAGCATTTCCAGATTTTCGACGGCGGAGGTTTGCGTTTCGCCCAAATCCCTGGGAATGGGGCGGACGACGGTTTGGCGCACGCCGAGTGAAATCGCGCGGCGGCGAATGCGGTTCACGCCGAGCGCGAGATAAAGTATCGGGCCGAGCAGCGGCAAAGACCAGATCGCGCCGAGCCAAAGAGTCGCGGCGCGGGAATCGCGCTTATTGAGCAGCGCATGAATGGAGGCGAGCATCGCGGCCAGAAAATGAAACGTCACCACCACGTGCGGCCAGAATCGATAAATTAGGTCGAGCCAGTTGATAGCACGAACATTCTCGGAGGGAAGGGCAGGCAGCGCAAGTGTCTTGGAGCCGCGTTATTTGTTTCTAAATTCCCGAGGCCAGGACGACTTGCTCGCGTTTGATCCATCCCACGCGTTGGACGTCCACCTGGACTTGCAGCCAGTCGTTCTTCGTGTCCAGCACGGCCACCTCGGCGCCGTCATGGACGGTGGCGCGCGTGGGGGCGGCATCGAGGGGACCATTATGGATCACCGCGTCCGGAGCAATGACAATCGCGGTCTTCATCGAATTGCTGGTCGAGGCCGCTCCCAGAAAAAAGGCGAGCGCAATAAGCGCAAGCGCACCGCTCCAGAGAAATGTTCGCAACGATTGTTTCAGCTGCGGGCGGAATTGAAGCGCGATCATCAACGCGAGCCACAGCCACAACACGGTTGCCGTGAGCATTGCCCACTCGTTCACCGTCAGGGCTGCCAGAAATTGCTGCCAGCGGGTGGGCGTGAGCGTTGGATTTTGCACGCGGGCGCGGACGAATTCGAGATTGGCGCGGACATCCGGATCGTGAGGCGCGATGGTCCGGGCGTCGCGATATGCGGCTATGGCGCGGCCAAGCTGGCCCGATTTGAAGAACGCATTGCCGAGGTTGAAATAAATCGCCGATGAAGCCGTCCCGGATTGAATCATTTGCTCGTAGGCAGCGGCGGCGTCGGAAAATTTTCCTTCTTCGTAAAGTTTATTTGCCGAATCAAAACTGGACGAAACGTCCGCCGCGAAGCCCGCCGAGGCGAACAGCAGCGCGGCCAGCAGAACAATCCGCAGAAAAACATTTTTGCGATTGGCAATGGGCCGGTTCATACGTTCAATTCGCGCAATTCGTCCAGCACGGTTTCCAGTTTTGGAATGATGCCGGCCAGTTCCTCGCTGGAACGGACAGGCGCGTAGCGGGCCAGGTTGCAGGTTTGAAAAAGTTCGTGCAACGAACCGAGTGTTTCTTCAGGAACACCGGCTGGGCGCAACCGTTCATCAATGACGGCTTCGGTAATGGCTGAGGCCGGCAAGTCAAGCCGCTCACCGAGCTGCTCCTGCAACAGGCGGAATAGCGTCGCGAAAAAGGCATCCGAATCGTTTTGCGCGGCCTGATTGTGAAACTCCTGCAATCCATCGCGGACGAGCTGGGCCACCTGGCGCTGGCGGCGCAGGCGCGGGTTGTTGGCGAGCGTTTCCTTTCGTTTGCGCCAGATCACGCAGGATAAAAGCGCGAAGGCGGGAACGCCCTGCAATGCGAGGAACCAGGGTTGTT
>Ga0335085_10003292_pt1 | contig 28252 bp, 28 predicted proteins | sample Lox_Sample_45_FD_206712 | JGI IMG/M metagenome (GOLD analysis project Ga0335085, IMG submission 206712) | Soil microbial communities from Loxahatchee National Wildlife Refuge, Florida, United States - Lox_Sample_4.5 | ecosystem: Environmental > Terrestrial > Soil > Wetlands | place: USA... | reverse complement strand
ATCGTCGGTTTATTGCTCACGAGGAACTGCCGTCCGATCAGCCGCTTGTTGACGATCGCAAGATTACCGTCGATGCGCCCCTTGAGAAAGGTGAGCACGGCGGGGTCACCCGCGGGCTTGGCAAAGTTCTTTAGAAAGCGGTATGGACCGAGGAATCCGTTGACTTTTTGATTGTCGAAAATCATCCACCGCAGTGCTTCCAGCTCTTCGTCCTCGTTCTCCGGCTTGAACTTGCCGCTGCGCCTGGCGAGGTAGGTGAGGATCACGCCCGACTGTGTAAGCTTTTTCTTGCCATGCACGAGTACTGGCACTTCGCCCATCTCGTTCACATCGGTTCGGTACTCAGGCGTGCGTTGGACTCCTTTACCGAAAAAATCGATCCAGACCGGCTCCCAGTCGGCACCAATCAGGTTGAGCATCAGGGCGGCACGATAGGCGTTTCCGGACTGGGCGAAACAGTAAAGCTGGTATTCCGGCATGGCGGCTCCAAGTCTGTCTGTGTTCAGCGTGCCAGTGTAACAGGACTGCCGGCGGTGGATTGACCTTCGAAGTGTGTGCCAGCGGACTTGAATTGTGCCAGCGGCTGGTTTTCATTCCCGGTGATGGTAAGAGCGCCGCCTTCCATTGCCCAGCGCCGGCTCATGTAGAAACCACCCGGGCAGCCGCCATCGGGAGCGACTGTTCCGCTGCGTGCCTCCGGCGGCCCGCGAAATTCCAGCCCACAGGACGGCGCGTTTGGTGCGCTCAATATCCATCGGCCAACCAGAGAAGAATCCAAAGCTGCTGGAGTGGGAGCGGATGAATCCAACGAAAGCTGCTCGCCGGCGCACCCCGTGAGCGTCAGGACGACAAGGACCCCGGTTGCGGCCCTGACGACAATCATCCCCCAGCGCCTTACTTCATGGTTGGAATTACAAATTCGGCGCCTTCTTTCGTGCCCGTCGGCCAGCGCGAGGTGATGGTCTTGGTTTTGGTATAAAAACGAATCGAATCCGGTCCGTGCTGATTGAGGTCGCCGAAGCCCGAGCGCTTCCAGCCGCCAAAGGTATGATAGGCGAGCGGAACCGGAATCGCGAAATTCACGCCGACCATGCCAACCTGCACACGATTTACGAAATCGCGTGCGGCGTCGCCGTCGCGTGTGAAGATAGCGACCCCGTTACCGTATTCATGTTCGGAGGGAAGACGTACTGCTTCCTCGTAGTCTTTCGCGCGTACGACCGAAAGCACTGGACCGAAGATTTCTTCCTTGTATATACGCATATTTGGCTTCACGTCATCGAACAGACAGCCGCCCATGAAATTTCCGTTTTCGTAGCCCTGCAATTTGAAACCCCGGCCGTCGACTACGAGTTTGGCGCCTTCTTTCACGCCGATGTCGACATAGTCTTTCACACGATTCAGGGCACTCTTGGTTACCAGCGGTCCATAGTCAGCTTGGGGATCGTTTGATGGACCGATCTTGAGGCTTTCGACGCGCGGGATGAGTTTTTCGACGAGGATATCCGCGGTTTTTTTCCCGACCGGGACCGCCACCGATACCGCCATGCAGCGTTCGCCGGCAGACCCGTAGCCCGCTCCGACGAGAGCATCGACGGCCTGGTCCATGTCGGCGTCAGGCATCACGATCATATGGTTCTTGGCGCCACCAAAACATTGGACGCGTTTGCCGTGGGCGCAACCAGTTGAGTAGATGTATTCCGCGATTGCCGATGAGCCAACGAAGCCGATCGCCATCACGCGTGGATCGGTGAGCAAGGTATCGACTGCTTCTTTATCGCCGTTGACTACATTGAGTATGCCGGCAGGTAGTCCGGCATCGATCATCAATTCAGCAAGACGCATCGGGACGGACGGATCGCGCTCCGATGGCTTAAGGATAAAGGCGTTGCCGCAGGCAATGGCCGGCGCGAATTTCCACATCGGGATCATTGCCGGGAAATTAAATGGCGTGATACCCGCGACGACGCCCAAGGGTTGCCGGATGGAATAAAGATCAATTCCGGGTCCGGCGCCTTCCGTAAATTCGCCCTTCAGCAGATGCGGAATCCCACAAGCAAATTCGACCACCTCAACGCCGCGCTGAATGTCGCCGCGCGCGTCGGGAATTGTCTTTCCATGCTCGGAAGAGAGAAGCTTGGCGAGCGTATCGAACTCTCTCTGGACCAGTTCGAGAAATTTAAACATGACGCGGGCACGGCGCTGCGGATTGGTTGCCGCCCAGCCTGGCTGAGCCGCCTGCGCATTCGCGATTGCGTGCTCGACCTCGGAGTGTTTGGCGAGCGCGACCTTGGCTTGGACTTCACCGGTATTGGGATCAAACACATCGCCAAAACGCCTCGAGCCACCCGCAACCGCCTTGCCACCTATGAAATGGCCGATCTCACGCATGGGTCGCACTCCTCCGATTATTTTGCGGTCTTGGACACGGACCTTGGGCATTTGGCGCCATTTTGCGGCGATTTTCGCAGTTTTTCCGAAGCAGGTCACGCGTTGAAGGCCCTTTGCGGGCGTTTTTTCTTTCACCAACGGTTAGCCTTTACCCCCTCTTAACAGCGCCAGTCTAGGGTTAACCCTGGATGGTTTTGTGCCGGAACGTGCGCGCGTTGGGTGGGTAAGTAATGGATATCTCGACTGGTCTAGGGCTCCTGGCCGGTGCTGGCGTCCTGGCAACTCTGATTCTTCTCGGCGGCGATTTGCGCATGTTTGCGGACATGCATGCCGCCATCGTCATCTTCGGCGGTTCATTCGCCGCAACCCTGATCCGCTTTCCGCTCGCTTCGATCTTCCACGGCTTACCGCTCGGCGCGAAATTCGCCTTCACATTGAGACGCATGAGTCAGCGCGATTTGGTCGACGAAATCGCAGGGCTGGCAGAAGTTGCGCGCAAGCAGGGACCGATCGGCCTGGAAAAGGTTGAAATAGAGGACCCATTCCTCGCCAAGGGTGTCCGTTTCGTCGCCGACGGTTACGACGGAAACTTTATTCGTGACAACCTGGAACGCGATCGCGACAATTTTCTCACACACTTGGATGAAGGCCAGAAAATATATCGCGCAGTAGGTGACTGCGCGCCGGCCTTTGGAATGATCGGGACTTTGATCGGCATGGTGCAGATGTTCGCCAACATGACCGATCCGTCAAAACTAGGTCCATTCATGGCGGTTGCCTTGCTGGCAACCTTTTACGGTGCGGCCGTCGCTAACCTGCTGTGTCTGCCGATTGCCGACAAGCTGCATCTCAAACTGGTTGATGAAGAAATCAATCGCACTCTGATCATCGACGGAATTCTGATGATCCGCGAGGGCAAGAGTCCAACTCTGGTGCGCGAGATGCTGCTTGCCTACCTTCCGGAAAAGCACCGCCACAGTGAAGAAGAAAGCACGGAAGAAGCGGTGGAAGCTGTCGCCGCGTAGTAGGGCGTGTTTGAAGGTATCTGATGGCGAGACGCAAGGAAGCCGGTCACGGTGGCGGTCACGGGTGGTTCGTCACCTTCGCCGATCTAATGGGCTTGCTTGTCAGCTTTTTCGTGATGCTGGTCGCTTTCTCCACCCAAGACCAGGCGAAGCTTCAGGTCGTCGCGGGATCGATGCGTGATGCCTTCGGCGTTCAGGACCGCGTGCGTTATTCCGGCATTATTGAAATTCTTGGCCTGCCGACGCGCCCTCGGCTCAAAAATGCCGCGCACATCGATCCGTCTGAAGCCTCAGCCACGCCATCGCCCGAGGAAAGCGACCGACAACGGGCCTATGGCGCCCGTTTCAAGGAAGATCGCAAATTCTCGCTTGCGTCCGCGTCCCTGCGACAAGCATTGCAGGAAATGCCGGAGATCACGGAAGCGTCCAAGAACATCATGCTTGAGGAGACCAAACAGGGTCTCAACATCGAGATTGTCGATCAGGATGGACGCTCGATGTTTCCCGACGGCGGCAAGGAACCCTATGAGCGGACGCGAAAGTTGATTCAAAAGATCGCGCCACAACTCAAAGCTATGCCGTATCGCCTTTCGATTGTCGGCCACACTGCCTCAAGCAAAGTACCGCCGAAACCCGGCTATGGGCCATGGGAACTGTCCGCCGATCGCGCGAATGCCGTGCGTCAAATCTTGGATGCCGAGGGTGTGCCGTCAGGAAATATATTTATGGTGGCGGGAAAGGCCGACACGGACCCGTTGTTCCCCGATGATCCCTCCATGTCCCCAAATCGGCGGGTTACCATTACTCTGATGCGGGAAGAGCCGCCGTTACCGGCTGATTTGACCCCTTAACACAGTTCTCGGAACCGCTTGGGCTTTCGATTGGTTGCAGTCAATCAGCCGGACAGGGCCGGTATTCTCTGGGCTCGCGCGGTGATATAAGGCCCGCCTTCAAATCGATCGGCGGATCACGGCAATTTTCAATGAACGACGGCGCGAACCAGGCTACGGCGTCCGCGCATATAGGGCATGACGCCCCTCCCGGAATTTTGCCCCTGGCACTTGGCAGCGTCGGCGTTGTCTATGGCGACATAGGTACCAGTCCGCTCTACGCCTTTCGTGAGGCGGCGATCGCAGCGAGTGATGGCCACGTCGTCACTCGAGGCGTCGTTCTCGGTGTGCTTTCGCTTATTGTCTGGGCGCTGATCATAACGGTGACACTCAAATACGTTTTGATCCTGTTGCGCGCTGACAATAACGGTGAAGGCGGCACGCTTTCCCTTACTGCGCTGGCGACTCGGGCGCTTGGCCGACGCACGGCCTTCGTTTTTATCGTCGGTGTAATCGGAGCATCGATGTTTCTTGGTGACTCTGTGATCACCCCGGCGATCTCGGTGCTCTCCGCAGTAGAAGGGCTCAAACTGGCAAGCTCTGCGTTCAGCGAATTTGTTGTGCCGCTGACTGTCATTATTCTGATTGCGCTGTTCGCTGCACAAAGCCGCGGCACCGCGAAAGTCGCAGCGATGTTCGGGCCAATCATGGTTATCTGGTTCGTATCGATCGCGATTGCCGGCGCCTTGCACATTCGCGACGATCCGACGGTCATTGGCGCGATCAATCCGTTTTACGGGATTGATTTCCTCATTCATCACGGCGCGATTGGTTTGGTCACGCTTGGCGCGGTATTTCTCGTCGTCACCGGTGGCGAAGCGCTTTATGCCGACCTCGGTCACTTCGGACGGAAGCCCATCCAGGTCGCGTGGCTTGGACTCGTTTTGCCCGCGCTGCTGATCAACTATTTCGGTCAAGGAGCCAAGGTACTGGCCGACCCGGCAGCGATCGAGAATCCGTTTTACAGGTTGGTCCCTGAGGCTTTTTTGCTGCCGATGATCGTGCTGGCCACGGCCGCGACAGTCATCGCGAGCCAAGCGGTTATCACGGGCGCCTATTCACTCGTGCATCAGGCGATCCAGCTCGGCCTGTTACCCAGACTGGCTATCCTGCACACCTCGGCCTCGCATGTTGGTCAAATCTATATTCCTCGTGTGACCTTTTCGTTGATGCTTGGCGTGCTTCTTCTGGTTGGCCTGTTCCGTACGTCGAGCGCGCTCGCTTCCGCCTACGGTATTGCGGTTGCTACGACCATGGTTGTGGACGGGATACTTGCATTCATCGTGATCTGGAAGGGGTGGCAGTGGCCTCTTTGGAAAACTGTGCTGTTGATCGCCCCATTTGTGATCGTCGACGTGGTGTTCTTTTCGGCCAATTTTCTCAAGTTGTTTGAAGGAGCCTGGGCGCCACTCTTGTTCGGTGCAAGCATGGTTCTTTTGATTCTGACGTGGCGACGCGGGACCGGTATTCTGGTTAACAAGACGCGGCGAACAGAAGTGCCGCTCGATACTTTATTTCGCAGTTTGGAAAAGAAGCCACCGTATCTTGTTCCGGGCACTGCGGTGTTCCTCACCAGTGATCCGGAGTTCGCACCGACTGCGCTATTGCACAATCTCAAGCACAACAAGGTGCTGCACGAGAACAACGTAATTCTTACGATCATCACCGCGGACACACCCCGTGTGCCGGAAGAGGGGCGCGTGCGGATCACGCCGATGTCAAAACATTTTTCGCGGGTATCGCTGAAGTTCGGCTATATGGAGCAACCGAACGTGCCAAAAGCGCTGGCTATCGCACGCAAGCATGGTTGGCAATTCGATATCATGTCGACGTCCTTTTTTCTGTCGCGGCGTGCGCTCAAGCCCTCGGCGAAATCGGGCATGCCGTCCTGGCAGGATCATTTGTTCATCGCACTCGCGCGTTCGGCGAGCGATGCGACAGACTTCTTCCAGATACCGACAGGGCGTGTGGTGGAAGTCGGAACGCAGGTCACGGTCTAGAGGACTTCCTTAAGGCTTTGATTTTTCGATAGAATTACTTCGGCCAAGCTGTGTTTTTTGCATGGCTCAGAAAGTTGAATTGCGCTAATGGCGGTGCTGAGCGGAAATAGGGAGCGTTATAAGCCGCGTCCCAATCGAAATTTTGCATTGCAGTATCTCAAGGCAACCTATGTCCCATAGCATTGGCGCCGTACCCGGCGGCTCGATTGCGGCCGCCGAGGGCGGCGACGCGCCAGCCAAGGTCGGCTTCTGGTCTTTAGCGCTTGGCAGTATTGGCGTCGTCTACGGGGACATTGGGACAAGTCCTCTATATGCCTTGCGGGAGGCGGTCCTGGCGGCGACCGGATCCGGCAATCCCGCGAGCGAGCCGGTCGTCCTCGGCATACTCTCCCTGATCATCTGGGCGCTGCTCCTGGTCGTCACCGCCAAGTACGTGTTGATCCTGCTGCGTGCTGACAATAAGGGCGAGGGCGGCACCCTTGCTTTGATGGCTCTTGCGTCTCGTTCGTTGATGCGTCGTGGCGGCGTTGTGATCCTGCTTGGTATTATTAGCGGCGCTTTGTTTTACGGTGACGCCATCATTACGCCGGCACTTTCAGTTCTCTCTGCAATCGAGGGCCTGAAAGTAGTGACACCAGCGTTCGACGCCTACGTGGTGCCGATCACGGTGCTCGTGCTCGTCGTGCTGTTTATGGTGCAGTCACGCGGCACCGCGCGGGTCGCCGCTTTCTTTGGTCCGGTCACATTGTTTTGGTTCGCCACGATCGCAGCCGCGGGCATTTGGCATGTTGGCCAAAACCTGACGGTGCTGTTGGCATTCAATCCATGGTACGGCGTGAACTTTCTCCTCCATCACGGACTCGTCGGCTTTTACACACTCGGTGCTGTCTTTCTTGTGGTGACGGGCGCGGAAGCTCTTTATGCCGATCTTGGTCATTTTGGCCGTGGTCCAATTCGCTTCGCCTGGTTGGTCGTCGTGCTTCCAGCACTCACTTTCAATTATTTGGGGCAGGGAGCGCTGGTGCTCACCAATCCAAATTCGGTGGAGAATCCATTCTTTCTGCTCTACCCCGATTGGGCGCTGTTGCCGATGGTGCTGCTCGCAACCGCGGCTACGGTCATAGCGAGCCAGGCTGTGATCACCGGGGCGTATTCACTCACGCGGCAGGCCATCCAGCTCGGCCTTTTGCCGCGGCTTGAAATCCGTCACACCTCGGAGGCTTTGTTCGGGCAGATCTATATGCCGCGTGTCAACACTCTGCTGCTGATTGGTGTTCTTTTGCTGGTCGCATTGTTTCGTTCATCAAGTGCTCTTGCCTCCGCTTATGGAATCGCGGTGACTGGCACCATGGTGGTCACGGGAATGATGGCTATCGTCGTGATATGGCGGGTTTGGCACTGGCCCCTGATCGGAGCTTTGGCGCTGATGCTGCCATTCTTATTCATCGATTTCACGTTTTTATCCGCCAACCTGCTCAAGATCGTGGAAGGCGGATGGATGCCGCTGGCGCTTGGCGCATTGGTGATGGCGGTGATGTATACGTGGCGGCGCGGCAGCCGACTTTTATTCGAGAAAACACGGCGCCAGGAAACGCCTCTCGAATCTCTCGTAAAAAATTTGGAAAAAAAGCCGCCGGCGCGGGTTGCGGGGACGGCCGTATTTCTCACCAGCGACCCGGTCAGTGCGCCAACCGCGCTACTGCATAGCCTCAAACACTATAAGGTCCTGCACGAGAAGAACGTAATCCTGACAGTCGAAACTGCCGATGGGCCTCGCGTTGATCCCGCGGAGCGAGTGCGTATCGAACCCGTCGGGAAAACGTTTTCGCGGGTGGTGCTACGTTTCGGCTTTATGGAAACCCCGAATGTGCCGAAAGCGCTGGCTATTGCGCGCAAGCTCGGCTGGCAGTTTGACATTATGTCGACCTCCTTCTTCCTATCACGGCGGTCGCTTAAACCCGCTGCCCACTCGGGAATGCCGCACTGGCAGGATCGCCTCTTTATCGGGCTCACTCGGGTGGCCAACGATGCGACCGACTATTTTCAGATACCCACCGGACGCGTGGTCGAGGTCGGCACCCAGGTGACGATCTAGGCATCCCCGTCCCGAAGACGGGTGCGTCATATCGAATTTCCGGCTAAATACCGCTGTTCGTTGGCAAAGGAGTTTCGGCAATGGCCGATGAAATGCCGCGCGCGGGCGAAGTCACCAACCTCACACCGGAACAGGTCTCTACCGGCTTGCGCGAAGGTCGCATGCTGCTGGTTGATGTGCGAGAACCAAACGAGACGTCGGTAGAAAGCTATCCAGATGCGGTGATCGTGCCGCTATCATCTTTCGACCCCGCCGCCATACCAGATCCGCAAGGCAAGCAGGTCGTTTTCGCTTGCCGATCAGGTCGACGTTCGGTGACTGCCTCGCTCGCCGCCCAGGATAGCGGCTACCCTTACAAGGCGCATCTCGCTGGCGGTATTATCGCCTGGAAAGCAGCCGGCCTTCCGACCAAGACCTGAACCAATCGACCTGAGGCTTCCATGCGCCGCGCGTTTCTCGTTATCGCCTTGGTTCTTAGCCCGGGTGTGACCGGCATCAGTATGACCTCGGCGCAGGACGCACGTTTGGTCAATGTCTACAATTGGTCCGATTATATCGACGCCAAAGTTCTTGAAGACTTTACAAAGGAAACGGGCATCAAGGTGCAATACGACACCTTTGATGCCAATGAGACGCTTGAAACGAAACTGCTTGCCGGAAAATCCGGCTATGACGTGGTGGTGCCAACCGCTTATTTCCTGGAAAGACAAATAAAGGCTGGGGTCTTTCAGAAGCTCGACAAAAAAAAGCTCAAGAATCTTGGCAACGTCTGGCCTGACATAGCCACGCGGCTGGCCGTCTACGACCCGGGCAACCAATACGCCGTCAATTACATGTGGGGCACGACCGGCATCGGTTACAACGTGAAGGCGATGCGTGAGCGCCTGGGACCCGACGCAAAAATCGACAGTTGGGACATCGTGTTCAAGCCAGAAAATCTCGCGAAGTTTCGGGACTGCGGCGTTCACATGCTCGATTCAGCTGACGATATTATCCCCGCTGCGCTGCATTTCCTCGGCCTTAATCCGAATTCGACAGACCCCAAAGAGCTTGAGAAAGCCACAGAACTATTAATGAAAGTCCGCTCTTCGGTGCGAAAATTCCACTCCTCCGAGTATCTCAATGCATTGGCAAGCGGCGAAATATGCTTGGTCGTTGGCTGGTCGGGTGACATCAAGCAGTCGCAGAAACGTGCGATCGAAGCGAAAAACGGCGTAGACATCGGCTATGCGATTCCAAAAGAAGGCGCGCAGATGTTTTTCGACAACCTCGCCATACCGAACGACGCGAGCCACGTCGCCGAGGCGCACGCTTTCATCGATTACCTGTTGCGGCCGGAGGTAGCGGCAAAAAACAGCAATCTCGTCGCGTATGCCAATGGAAATCTGGCCAGCCAGAAATTCGTTGATAGCGCTGTGCTCGATGACAAGAGTGTATATCCGGACGCCGCGACAATGAACCGGCTGTACACCGTAAGTGCGCGCGATCAGAAGTCGCAGCGCCTCGTGAATCGCCTATGGACGAAGGTCAAGACTGGCCGCTGACCGACTGATCTTCCGGTCGCCAGCGACGGTGCATCCACAACCATTGTTCCGGATGTTCGCGAATCCAGCCTTCGATCACGGACGTGATGATCTGCATTGTGCCGGTGATATCGACCTTGTTCTCGGCATCGCGCGCTGGCCTGATCTCCTCGCTTAATTCGGCGCGGAACCGATGATCCGGCAGCCGCACAATACGGGTGCCATGGATCGGACAATCAAAATGGTCAGCAAGCCGCGCCAGCAGTGGATTTGCCATGGTGGGCCGGCCAAAGAAAGTCACTGGAACGCCCCGGACGTAGTACTGATCAACGAGCATGCCCACATGAGCACCACGCTCGAGTGCTTCGGCGATTTTCATCGGCGCATAAAGATCAGTTGAGATCAGTTCGCCCATACTGGCTGTACGAGTCTCGGTGACCCAACGGTCGATGCCGGCAATATTTGGCCGCCGGTAGAGCACTGCACTGTCTAGCTTGTAGGTGGCCGCGCAGATAGCCGGTAACTCCCAATTGGCGAGATGGGCAGCGAAGATCAGCGCCGGTCTTCCGTCGTCCAACAGCCTGTGAAATCGCTCGATATCTGGTTGCGCGAGCTCGATACGGCTTTGTTCGGGGTGCTCCCGGTCGTAACTCCAAAGCCGATCGAGGTGCGCAAATTCTGCGCCCATACGGCCGAGATTGTCCCAACAGCCCCTCAGGATATCGTCAATTTCGACCTTGGATTTCTCAGGAAAGGCGGCGACAAGATTGGCACGTCCAACTTGATTTTCCCTTAGCAGCGGTCCGATCGTACGCATTGCCCAACCGGCGAAATCGGCCAACTTGTCAGGATCGGTCAGACGTAAACCCTTGAGCAGGCTGATCGCGAATAATCCGGTCAGCGCATTACTGACCCGCTTGAAACCGCGGCGCAGGCGCAGGATCATCCCCCTCATGACGATATGACCGTCTTTGCCCGGCGCATGATTTTTTCGGCGACCGTGCGTTAGAAGTTTACGATCACCTTGCCGAACACCTGCCGGCTTTCAAGCCGATCAAGGCCACGTTCAAATTCGGTGAGCGTCACCTCAGTGTCTATGATCGGCGTCATGCCCGCAGCGATCTTAGACAGGCTGTCACGGATATTGCGCATTGAGGCCCCGAACGACCCAAATATCTTGTATTGCTGTTGGAAGAGCTGCATCAGGTTAATTGTCACGGTCGGGCCGGCAGTCGAGCCACAGGTCACCAATCGTCCGCCACGTTTGAGGCAGAGGAGGGATCCATTGAATCCTTCGCCGCCAACGTGTTCAAAGACCACGTCGACGCCTTTCTTTGCAGTGAGCTTGCGGGTGACGCCTTCGAAGCGGTCGGTCTTGTAGTTGATGACGTGATCGGCGCCCAGCGCTTTAGCTTTCGCCGCCTTGGAATCGTCGCCGACTGTAGTAATTACCGTGCAGCCGAGTGCCTTCGCCATCTTGATCGCCACCGAGCCGATGCCTGAACCACCGGCATGTACCAGGATAATCTCTCCGGGTTTGAGCTTGGCATTGTCGAACAGCATGTGCTCGACAGTGCCGAAAGCAATCGGAGCACAGGCGGCGTCGCGCAGTGAAACGCCAGTCGGCACCGGGATCACCAGTCGCGCTGGGAGATTGATCAATTCGCGTGCAAAACCGTCAATATGAAAGCCCATAATGCCGCTGACGTTTTCGCACAGATTGTCACGACCTTCGCGGCACGCAGGACACTTTCCGCAAGTCATGGCGCCATACATCACAACCTTGTCGCCGGGCTTAAAGCCAGTTACGCCCTTACCGACGGCGGCAATCTCGCCGGAGGCCTCGGCGCCAACTACAAGCGGCAACTGCCGCTTTGTGAAAGCCATGCCGCGGAAGCCCCACAGGTCGAGATGATTTAATGCAACCGCTTTGATACGGATTTGAACCTCGCCTTCGCCGGGCGGCAAAGGCGATTGGATGTCGGCAAGTTCAAGCTTGCGGTCGGCGATCAGTCTCAACGCACGCATGGTGATCTGGCTCGCGCGACCGTCAGGCCGGCTCGATCCCCATCACCAGCGATACGTTTTGCCCACCAAAACCAAACGAATTCGAAATGGCGTGACGCACGGTTGCGTCGCGCGCCTTATTAGGCACCACGTCGAGCGGTATCGCCGGATCGGGAACAACGTAGTTGATTGTGGGCGGAATGCGTTGGTGCTGTAACGTGAGCAGCGTAAACACCGCTTCAACAGCACCGGCCGCTGAAAGCGTGTGGCCGATCATCGATTTGTTGGAAGAAATCGGCAGGCTCTTTATCCGATCTCCAAAGACGGTCGCACAGCCAAGATATTCCATTTTGTCGTTTTCAGGCGTGCTGGTGCCATGGGCATTGATGTAGTCGATGTCGTTCGGCGTGAGGCCGGCATCACCAATAGCATTGGCTATGCAACCGATGATTGGCTTGCCATCGGGACTCGAACGGGTGCGATGGAAAGCATCGGTCATCTCGCCGCAGCCTTCGAGCATTCCGAGGATTTTGGCGCCACGCGCTTTGGCCGTTTGATAGCTCTCCAGGACCAGTGCGCCAGCGCCTTCTGCCATAACGAAACCGTCGCGATTCTTTGAAAACGGCTTGGCCGCGGTTTGCGGCACGTCGTTGCTGGTAGATAGCGCGGAGAGCAGCGAGAAACGGATCACAGCCTCAGGATTGATTGAGCCGTCTGTGCCGATGCATAGGGCGGCATCGATTTCACCGCGGCGAATGGCCTCTACGCCGAGCTGAACAGCTGTTGCGCCCGAGGCGCAGGCAGTCGACAGCGAAATGGGAGATCCCTGTGTGCCAAACTTCTCGGCCAAATTGTCTGCAACCGAACCCAGCATGAAGCGACGATGATAGGCAGGGAACTCGCCGCTTACACGCCACATATCCGCATAGGTTACCCTGTCATTGGCCCCCGATTTGGCGCCAACCTCGAGCCGTTGCGGCCAATCCAATTCGATTGGGGGAACAGCCAAGAAGAGGGGGCCAGGAAATCGTCCGGACTTGCCGAGCTCGGATTGCGCGATGGCTTCTTCGGCGGCGAGTTCTGCGAATGACTCTGTCAACGCGGCGGCGGAAGCCTGCGGCGGCAGATAATCAATAGTGCCGGCGATGCGCGTTTTTAAACCATCGGTGGGAAAACGGGTGATTGTCTTGATGCCGGATTCTCCAGCCGTGAGCTTTGCCCAATTGTCGGCCTTGCCCGCACCGAGGGAGGTCACCACGCCGAGGCCAGTGACGACCACAAGCGGCCGGCCCATCTTGTCTTTGCCCGCTGCCATCTTTCCCTCTCCCTTAGCCAGCCCGCTCGATCAGCGCGAGACCCTCGCCCCGCCAATGGCCGACCCCAGTCACCAACACTTGGGTCACATCCTCGTTCATCGAGCGCTCTAAACCCGTCGAGTCATAGGGTGGAAAAAGACTACCATGACCAAGCGCGACCGTGGCCAGTGCAATATTCATGGGGAATTGGGGCTCCAGTCCATGACCTAGATATGAGCCAGTCGCACGTGCGGCAAGGTCAGTATGTAGCTCCAGAAATTGGCGCTCTTCGAGGGTCGCAGGATTGGCGCCGGTGGCCCCCGACAAGATTGCCGCGTGGCCAACTTTTATCTTGTCCTTGAGCTTATCCCACAGTCGCGAAAGCGTCTGAATGATTGTTCCCGGTTTGCGGTTGGCACGGTCCGAGACCACGGCCGTAAGGCGGCCTAAAGGTTTGGCCCCGCGCCTTTCCGCGTGATGGCGCGCCTCGATCACAAGGAAAGCGCCGAGTGATCCCGGTGCAAACCCGCCATTGTCGTTCCCACGCTCCCATACCGCCACATACTTGTTTTTGAGCGCAAAACCCGCGAAGTCATAGAGCATCAGCAGATCAGGCCGCTCCCCGTTATAGGAGCCGCCAACCAATGCAATCTCGCTTTGGCCGGCGCCAATTCGTGCGTGCGCGATGCGCACCGCGTCGATCCCGGCCGATTCTTCGCCCATGAAAGTTCGTGAGGAGCCTGTCACGCCGTGCACAATTGAGATATTGCCTGCCAGCAAGTTGGATAGCTGCGCCAAGAACAGGGTCGGGCGCAGATCACTCATTAGGCGCTCGTTTAGAAATGCCGCCGGATTCGCTGCCCGCGTAATGCCACTCAGAATGTTTGAATCTACCGTCAGGTCGCGCTCACCCCCTCCAGCGGCGACAATCATGTCCATGCGTGACAGAAGATCGGTGTTACCTTTGACTCCCGCGGAATCGAGCGCAAGCCCTGCGGCATAAGTGCCGATTCGCTGCCAGTTTTCCATCTGGCGTTGATCGCCCTTTTTCGGGATTTGCGCATCGAAATTGATTGGTGCCAGCGGATGTACGACGAATGGGGCAAACGTAGTTGAATCGGCGCTGGGATGTGCGTCCATTAGCTTCTGCCAATGCGCATCGGGACCCTCACCGAGACAAGAGACGATTCCAATTCCGGTGATCCAGACTTCCCGCGTGTTGTCAGCCATCGGCCGGCACCTCGGCCGGGAACCCGACTCGCGCAGCGGCATCACGCATGCGGAGCTTCATTTCGCTGTTGGGAAAATCGAGAACTCGAAGTGTTAACGTTGCGTCGCAGATCGACTTACCGTCGAGAGCTATTTTCGCCTGAGTGATTGCGTAGCCAGATCCTTCATGGGTAAGCGCTGCCTTGACTGACAATTTCTGACCCGGTCGGACAAACATTCGGAACTTGGCGTCTTTGACGGCGGCAAGGAACGCCATTCGTTCGAAGCGGTTCACAGCGGCGACAAGCCAACCCGATGTTTGGGCCATCGTCTCGATCAGCAGCACGCCGGGCATTAGCGGGAAGCCAGGAAAATGACCTTCGAAAATTGTGCTTGTTGTTGGAACCGTCGCCTCGGTGTCGATCTTACGCTCGGCAAGCCTGAGGTCGACGATGCGGTCGATCAGCTGAAAGTACTCAAGACGCATGTGACCCGCGCTTTAAGCTCCCTTGGCAGCGACGAGCTCGTCGATGCGGGCGCTCAAGTTCTTGAGCACAAAATATTGGTCGGTGGTAGCCTTGCCGTCGTTGACTTCCTGGGTCCACTGCTCAAGCGGGAGCTTGATCCCGAAGGCTTTGTCGATAGCGAAAGCGATATCAAGAAAATCCAGGCTATCGATCCCGAGATCATTAATGGCATGACTTTCCGGCGTAATGGAGTCACGGGGAATATCGCAAGTCTCAGCGATGATATTGGCGATAGTGTCGAACGTCGAAGACATCGGTAACTCTCTGGTTGATTTGGAGTTCTGGCGAGCAGGCGGCCAACGCGTCCGAACTCCGCGCAACAGCCCCCAATCCACATATCCATCGGCAAGCGATTGGATGCCCGTATAGCGAAGCATCGGGACAAGTTCAATGGCGACGGCCACTTAGCAAGCGAAATCCAGCTTCCGGCAGGTTTCTGGGCCAAAGGGACCAAGATGTAGCCGCGAATAGCTACCAGCGGTCCTTGGTCACCTCGACAGGCGAACAACCACGACGTCCTGATAGCACGCAGTCTTGGTTCTTGCGCATCGCCGCCATGGTATCGGCCAACCAAATCCCCGCGCCGATCAGTCCGACCACGAAAACGAATGCTGTCACATTCACGATCATCCGGTGACGATAGTCATCCGAGCCCTCGGTCCGCTCGTACTTTGCCAAATCGTCGACTGCGGGTGGCGCGGGCGGTCGCGCATTGGCATTGCTACGCCGGAAACTGACGACGCGCGATCCGTTGTCGGAAGGAGATGAGCTCCTGTCGGGCATAAGGCAGTTTAGCATGCCGGCCGCGAGCATTCGACTCCGGTAGAAACCGAGCGGCAGTAGTATTTCCAAAATTTAATGGAGCAATTACTCCTGGCGGGTCAAGCAAAGCTCTGTATTTCGAATTTAAGCACTGCGACAAACGTCCCGTTCCTCCAGCGAGACCGGCTTTCAGGAGTTCAGAAATGAAACTTATTCGTATATTCGCCGCGCTTGTTTTGATCGACTGCTGGGTTATTCCGTGCAGGCCGACAATATCACCGTTGGCGGTCTGAAGATTTCGGCACATTGGGTCCGCGCTACCCCAAAGGGAGCTCCAGTCGGCGGCGGCTATATGACAATTACCAACACAGGCAGCGCGTCTGACCGTCTCGTCGGCGGCTCAGCGGACGTCTCCAGCCGCTTCGAAATACATCAAATGAGCTTGGACAACGGCGTGATGAAAATGCGTCCCGTCGACAAAGGTCTTGAGATCAAGCCGGGACAGACGGTCGAACTCAGCCCGGGCGGCTACCATGTGATGTTCGTCGGGTTGAATAAACCGTTCGAGGAAGGTCAATACGTGAAGGCAACGCTGGGAATTCGAAAGAGCCGGCAAGGTCGCCATCGACTTCACCGTCAAAGGCGTCGGCGCGCAGACAGGCAGTGCTCCGTCGGGCGGGATGCATATGCAGCACGGCCATTGAATCTTGCCACTCCGTAGACCATTGAGGTCGCCTAGGAATCCGCCAAAACCTTTAGACAACCGCTTCCTTTCATTAGGAAACAATTTCACCACTGCTGCGTTTCCTGACCCCCGGGGGAAACAAAGGAGGCTGAAATGCGAATGGTCGTTCTAGGCGCGGCCGTCGGAGCGATGCTTATTGGCACCGTTCCTGTGTCCGCGCAGGTTGTTGTCCGGGATCGTGACGACGTTGTGGTACGCGAGCATGTGGACCATGGCCACCACTACGGATGGTATCGACACCATGCCGAATGCCGGACTGTACGTGTGAAGACACGTCTGCCGAACGGCAATGTAGTTATTAAGACCCGGCGCGACTGCTGATTTCTATTTTCAGCGAACAGTCCCGGCGCGGATTCTTGCGCCGGGACATAAGACGATGTACTCGCCCTTATTTCTATTCCGAGAACGCCAGTTTTTCTTTTTCCGGGGGCAACATTCGGAAGACATTCAAGGTCATCGAGATTAACGCGTAGTAGCCGAGTATGCCGACAAGCTCGACAGTGGCGGCGTCACCGAGTGCCGACTGTACGCGCTTGTAGGTACGGTCCGTGACGCGTCGGGTCTTGTAGAGTTCTTGGACAAAATTGTAGATTGCGCGCTCGTCTTTCGGTGCCGCGTTCGGCTTACGTCCGAGACGCAGATCTTCAATCGTTTTCGGTTTGACGCCGCCCTTCTCTGCCATGGGGGCGTGTGCAAACCATTCATATTGGGCGCGCCACAGCCGTGCGGTGCACAAGATAGCAAATTCCGACAGGCGAGGCGATAACGCCGTTCTGTAGCGACAATGAGCGCCAAGCTTTTGCGCGAGTTCGCCGAATTCTGGTGCGTGCATCCACACGGCAAAAGGGCCGCGCGGCGTGATCGATGCTCCTCGCGGTCCTGCGCGCAAGCTGGCCAGCAACGCCCGTTGCGCGTCAGTCATGCGAGATTCGTCGATCAGGGCGAGGCGTGGCGCCGGACGTTTGGCGGGCATAGTCGAATCCTTGAAAATTTGTGGGGCAGGAAAGGGAAGGAGATCGCGATCATTATAGCCGAAAATAGACTGTGCCCAGGGGGAGCCCCGGGGCGCAAATTGCCGGACGAAATGAAGCGACCGGACCGGCTACTCCACCACCGCGGTTACCTTCATGAGTCCCCGGTCAGTCATACGGAGCGCCTTTGCGGCTGCCAGCGACAAATCGAGCACGCGCCCCTTTGTAAATGGCCCCCGGTCATTGACGACAACAATCACACTGCGCTGCGATTTCGGATCTGTAATGCGCAAACGCGTGCCAAATGGAAGGCTGCGGTGCGCTGCGGTAAATCGTTTGGGGTCGTAACGCTCGCCGCAGGCGGTTTTGCCGGAGTAGTCCGTACTATAAAAGGCGGCAACACCGGAAAATTGCCGGGAGCTTTGAGCGGATGCACTGTTAGATGCGAAGCAGCAAACTACTGTCAGACCCGTAACTGTCAACTTGGTGAAGGTCATCCGCCCGCTCCATCCCATCAAGCAACCAATCAGTTTGATGTGGCGAAGTTCTGACAAAAAAATGACTGCCTGTATTTCCCAAAATTCCCCGATGAACTGAAGGTTCCACAAAAATATTCATAAACTATGAAGTAGGCCGCGCGATTGATTTCGTGGTGCGCGCGGTACCCTTCGAATTGCGACTGGTGTTTCGCGATTGCTTTTTGCGTCCTTCAATATGCTCTAACGTCATGTCCGCGCGCATACGACATTCCTCATGCAGTTTCTCAAGTTCTTCGTCGTTGAGATCTTCAATCGCAGCGAATTTGTTTTCTGCCCCCTTCATCGCAAGCACGAGTTCTGACAGTTTAAGCTGAATTGCCAAAGTATCGCGGTTTTGGGTATTTTGGATCAGGAACACCATCAGGAATGTAACGATTGTGGTGCCGGTATTGATCACCAGCTGCCAGGTGTCGCTGTAATCAAAGAGGGGGCCGGTAATAGCCCATACAATCACCACCGTAAGGGCGAGCAGAAATGCAACTGGCTGACCAGTCCATTGCGATGTCGCGTGCGCCAGGTCGGAAAATTTTTGCGCTGGCACCAGCACATGAATTGTCGGATTTAGACGGTGATTGTTTTTTTTCGTCATGCTCTTATGCCCTGTCTCAGATCATGGGAAGCAGCCCGCCAACGCGTGGGCGGGTTCCAATGTTCCATGAACATTGCAGTGCTAACCGGGACCGGAAGGCGACAAACGCCTTTATTTCAGCTTGGGCAGCGATTGTTTGAGGCGGCTGATAGAGGCCCATGGGTCCGTGCTCTGGCGCGCGAGACGTTGTGCCAGATTTTGCACGGTGTATTGGCTGGCCGCTTTCAAGCCACCCAATTCGGACCAGTCGATCGGCACCGATACCGGTGCGCCGGCGCGCGCTCGGGTGGAGTAGGGCGCTACCGCTGTGGCCTCACGGCTGTTGCGTAGATAGTCAATGAAAATCCGTTTATTGCGTTTGGCTTTGGCGGCAGTCGAGACGTATCGGTCCGGCTCATCAGCTTCCATGGCCTCGGCGACAGCCTTGGTAAACATCTTGACCTGTTCCCAAGGTGTTGGCTTGATTGGAAGCACGACGTGCAGGCCCTTGCCGCCGGACGTCTTGAGGAAGCTTTTGAGTTTTACGCTCTGAAGCCGTTCGCGCACATCCCGGGCAGCGGCGACGACGTCTTTCCAGCCGGTGCTAGGTCCAGGATCGAGATCAAAAACGAGCCGATCGGCGCGTTCCCGGTCGTCGATAGTCGTGCCGCGCGTATGAATTTCCAGCACACCGCCTTGCACCAGGGCAATCAGACCTTCGAGACCGTCCACGGAAATAATCTTGTCGCCTTTTTCCGCAACGAGATGAAGGTACTCGGTCGGAATGCCAGCGCGCGCATGTTTTTGAAAGAAGCATTGGCCAGAAGCTCCTTCCGGGCACCGTACCAACGCTATTGGCCGTCCAACCAAATGCGGCCGCATCCATTTCCAGATCTGAACATAGAAGTCCGCAAGGTCGTGCTTGGTGATACCGATATCTTCCCAGTAGATTCGGTCAGGGTGAGTTAGGCGCACGCCCGCAACGCTGACGTCATTTTTCTTGATTGGCGCGCTACGTTTCACACTTTCCGTCCGACTTGCAACGGCAACAGTCCTTTCTCGCACGACATCTTTGGCTGCCTTGTCTTCTCGCACGCCCTGAAATGATGCTTGCCTCACACGGTCGCCGTGGGTCCACCCGTGAAAGTCGACTTCGACCACCATTTTTGGCTCAACCCAGACAGGTTTGCGCGCCCCTCGTTCTTCTGCCGGTATCGTTTCGAATGGCGCCTTGGTCGTCTTTATGGCCTTGAGCTCGCGAAAAAGAGATCGAGCGGTTTCGTGAGTGAAGCCGGTGCCAGTGCGGCCTGCGTAGTGCAACTTGCCACGCTCATAGAACCCGAGCACCAGTGCGCCAACTGCGTGGGCGTCGGCAGTCGAGGGGATCATGCCCGCTACAACCAGCTCCTGGCGGTCCGAGCATTTGGTTTTGATCCAGTCATGCCCGCGACCCGAGTGATACGGAGCGTCAGCAAGTTTCGATACAATACCCTCCAGCCCCATCTTGCAGGCGTGCCGAAGAAGCGTCGTTCCAGGTTCAGTCAGCGATTCGCTCATCCGCAAAGATCCTCGCGCCGGCTGTCGCTTGAGAAGCCGTGCCAGCGCATCCTTCCGCGATACGAGAGGCAATAGCCTCAGGTCGGTGCCGTCGAGGTACAAAAGATCAAACGCATAGAACACTATCCGGTCGTGACGGCTATCCTTGAGGTCTTGTTGCAGCAGTGAAAAGCTGGAAATGCCATCGCTGCCTTCGGCCACCAACTCGCCGTCGATTATCGCGCTTTTTGCGGGAAGCTTCGCAATCGTGGCCGCGATCGTTGGAAATTTTTTGGTCCAATCGAGGCCCTTGCGGGTGAGCAGTTTGACCTTACCCTTATCGAGTCGAGCCTGGATCCGGTACCCGTCGAACTTGATTTCATGCACCCAATTGTCGCTGTCGGGCGGTTTATTCGAGAGCGTGGCAAGGCACGGCGCAACGAAATGGGGGAGTGCGGCAGCGCGGCCGCCGGCGAGCGTATTGGACGCCGTCACATTGTCGATGCGGCGCAGGGGCTTGATGGCGGCGGTAGGCGCACGCTTGTGTGGCGCAGGCCTCGTCGTAACGTTCGATGGCCGGACCTGGATCGCTTTAGACCTGTTGCTTCGCCATTCCCTTTTTGGGTCGTTGGCAATCTCATCCATCGTGCGCCCGGTCACGGCTGAAAGAGGCATTTCTTCCAGGATGTCGTCATCGTCTGCGGAGCGTTCGGCATCGTCGTGCTGCTTGATCAGAAGCCAGTTATCACGCTTTTCGCCCGGCCGGCGATGCATGCGCACCAGGTGCCAGCCCCCTCTGAGTTTCTTGCCTTCGAGCGTGAACGCGAGATGGCCTTTGGCGAGGCCTTTGTGCGGATCATCTTCCGGCTGCCAACGGCCACGGTCCCATATCATGACCGTGCCACCGCCATATTCGCCTTGCGGAATCGTACCCTCGAATTTGTTGTAGGCGATCGGGTGATCCTCGACCTGCACCGCCAGCCGCTTTTCGCCCGGCACAAGGCTGGGGCCGCGCGTCACCGCCCAACTCTTCATAACGCCGTCAAGTTCAAGACGCAGGTCATAATGCAGACGCCGCGCAGCATGCTTCTGAATGACATAGGCGTAGCCGCGTCTGCGCCCGACCTTGCCCTTCGGTTCAGCGGTCACGCCAAAATGACGCTTGGTCTGATAAGTCTTTAACCCCGATTTCTTCCGCCCGCGCATAGTCGTGACAGTCCCACCTTTTGGGATCGTGCGCTAGCTTGCCCGTTTCACTTCTCGTCGCGCAGGGGGGCGCGGGGTTCGTTGTTATCAGCGATATACTGAATGATACGGATAATCCTGCAATCAGGACCAGGCCGGCAAACTTTATTCTCCGCCACTTGCAAGTACCGCCCGCGTGGTCTCGTCGGGGCCAAAATCTTCCGCGCTGTTGACGTGCAGCAGTTCAGCCAAACGTGTGCGCGCGCGATTAACGCGCGATTTGATTGTGCCGACTGCACAACCGCAGATTCCAGCGGCCTCTTCGTAAGAGAACCCGGAAGCGCCAACCAGAATCAATGCCTCGCGTTGGTCGGAAGGCAGCTGTGCGAGCGCTTCACGGAATTCACGAAATTCCACGTGACCATATTGATCGGGCTGTGATTTCAGCGACTCGGCGTGATGACCGTCGCTGTCCTCGACCTCGCGCCGACGCTTACGATATTCCGAGCGGAAATGATTGCGCAGGATGGTGAAGAGCCAGGCAGACATATTGGTGCCGGGCTGGAACGAGTCGATGTTTGCAAGTGCACGCAGCAGCGTTTCTTGCACCAAATCATCCGCGCGATCCACGTTCCCGCACAACGAGATCGCGAATGCGCGGAGGCTTGGCACCGCACCGAGAACGGCTTTGCGAACCGACTCGTCCATCGACATTACTGCGGGTCCTTTTTTCCGCTAGAATCGAGACGATTGATAAGGTCGTTAAACCGGTCGGGGACGCCTTGGTTCACGACCTCGTCGTACATGGCGCGCAATTGCTGGCCGAGCCGCGCTTGCACATCCCGGCCGAGCTTGGCGGGTTTTGCAGTGAGTTTCTTGTTCCGCGTCGCTGCCGCTTCCATCGGATTTTGCTGTCCCACGGGCTTTCGTTCGTTCATTTTTTCAACCCCAAAACTTCCGAGCCCGGGCGGGCGCCGGTTGTCCCCTTGGTCCAGAGAAAAACCCGTTACCTGGCAGATGGTTCCGCACGAACGGAACTTTTTTGCGGCAGCGACGTTGGCGCGCTATAGGTTGATCAGCCCAGATGTGCATTCGGGAGGGATTCTTGTCGACATCACAAGCAGTTGCCCAGCATTTGCCATATCTTCGTCGGTACGCGCGTGCGCTGTCCGGGAGCCAGGCATCTGGCGACGCCTACGTGGCCGCTACTCTTGAGGCCTTGATCCAGGATCCGAAGGTACTAGATGCCGGTGTGTCGACCCGGATCGCGCTCTATCGACTTTTCACGAAAATCTGGAATTCGGTCGCGCTCAACGGCAAGTCATCCGGTGGCGGTGCAAGTCAACCGGTCGAGCGTCATCTCGCGCAAATTCCTCCGAAGCCGCGCCAAGCATTTCTGCTGGTTGCCCTCGAGGGATTGTCCGAAGACGATGCCGCAAAGGTACTGGATATCGATGCACCGACTCTACGCGAACTTGTCGAGGAGTCGGGCCGCGAACTTGCAGCCGAGATCGCTACCGATGTACTGATCATCGAAGACGAAACATTTATTGCGCTTGATCTTGAAGGGTTGGTAGAGAGTCTGGGGCACCGCGTTCTCGGCGTTGCGCGTACGCATGCGGAGGCTGTGGCGCTGGCGAAAACCAAGCGCCCGGGAATCATCCTTGCCGATATTCAGCTCGCGGACGGCAGCTCAGGTCTTGATGCAGTGAACGAAATGTTGCGGTCGTTCGAAGTACCGGTCATTTTCATCACTGCTTATCCGGAGCGCTTTCTTACCGGCGAGCGTCCCGAGCCTGCCTTCCTGATCGCCAAGCCGTTCCAGCCCTCGACAGTGTCGGCGGTACTAAGCCAAGCGCTATTCTTTGAGCGCAATGCGAGACGACGGGAGCGGCGCGCCAGCTAGGTGTTGGATTGGGATTTTCGGCCGCATATTGCGGCTCCAACATGTATAGAAAGGTACATCTCACGCTCGCCGTCGTCTGCCTCCGCGCCGGAATCTAATGGCAAAGGTTCACTGTAACGCCCATTTCGATAGAACCGTGCAACAGTTTGCCTGCCACGGCGTTAGATTCGGCGGATTTATGCGACCACGACACGATGTAACCTCTTTCGTTGACTCCAAATCCGATCAACGCCTTGATAAGAAAGGCGCCTAACGCCCAGTTTGTGCTATGCGCTGCGGGGCAACAGACGAGTACAGTGGTGCGCAACATGTCCGGCGCGCAAGAAACCGAACTGGCCAGGCTGGAGAAAGAATGTCGCCAACTGCAAGACCAGGTCAGTGCGCAGGCCTGGGAGCTGAATCTGCTACGGTCGCGCTTTGCGCGGTATGAAACAGCGCTGCGCGGCTCACGTGTAACCGTCTACACCCAAGACCGCGATCTTCGTTATACGTCAATCAGCAACCCGATGCTGGGTCGCTCCGTCGAAGACATTCTCGGCCACACTGATGCGGAGATTATGACCTCCGATGGAAGTGCTGCTCTGGTCGCCGTGAAGCGCGAGGTTCTCACGACAGGGGAGACCAAACGAGCGGAATTGCCGCTTGAAGACGCGCCCGGGATGCGCTGGCATGATTTACACATTGAGCCGCTACGTAACGAAGCCGGTGATGTTATTGGCCTGACCTGCGCGTCCGTCGATGTGACCGAACGCAAGGAAGGTGAAGCTCATTTGCGACTGCTGCTCCGCGAGCTGACGCATCGGTCGAAAAACCTGCTGGCGGTGATTCAGGCAATGGCGCGGCAGACCGCACGCCATGCCGGTTCGGTCGAGAGCTTCCTGACTCAGTTTGGCGCCCGATTACAGGCGCTCGCTGCGTCGCACGACCTTCTTGTGCGTGAGAGCTGGTACGGGGCTTCTCTCGACGAGCTGATACGTTCGCAACTTGCTGGCTATTTTGATGCGTCGGTAAATCAAGTGTTGATCGAAGGGCCGGCGCTCGCGCTGAAGCCTGAAGCGGCACAAAATCTTGGCCTCGCCCTACACGAACTAGCTGTCAATGCTGCGAAATTCGGAGCCTTGTCGGTACCGAGCGGGCGCGTGTCCATTATCTGGACTCGACGCGACGATCAGGACGGCAACGCAGTCGATCTCGACTGGACAGAACGGCTTGGCCCCAAAGTGAAAACGAGACGGAAGAAGGGTTTCGGTAGCATGGTTATCGAGCGAAACCTTGTTCGTGCGCTCGATGCCAAAGTACATTTGGAATTCGATCCAAATGGGCTGCGCTGTCATATAGCGATCCCGGCAAGCCAGATTCTCGCCTTGCGCAGCGCCTTCGGAACATAATTCAGCGACCGCCGTTTCTATCAGGCCGAATGAGCACACGGTTTGGCCGTGCGAAGTCGACTGGAAAAATGGAAAGCGGCGATGCGCGGATTTATGTCTTACATTTTTGCAGGCCTCGTCGTACTTGTCGCGATGGACGCTATGGCGCCTCCGGCCGGGCTTGGTTTAGCTATAGCGACATGGCCTTCCGTGGATGGAAACGCGGCCGTGCAAGTTGTTGACCGTACTCATAAGGGCGATCGCCTGCAGGTGCCGACGGCAAATAGTGATCGAATGTCTCCGCGGAGCACGCCTGCGACGTTGATTGGGTGCGAACCGGTCTTTAGTTCTCTATCGGCCAGTTCTCGCGCCAATTTTGCTGGCCGCTGTGTTGCCTGATGAGGTTAGCCGTAGCTGTTCGAGCGTGAATTCGGGCAGCCGGCCATTGGAACTTGTGTAATCCTTCGACGTTGACAGGCCACCATTGATCGAAAAGGAGCTTTATATGCACAGGCCATTGAGCGTTCTTGCCGCATTGGCGGTTGCCGCGGCGGTGGCAGCATCTGCACCCGCGATGGCACAAGCCGAAAGGGTAAAGGCCGGGACTCTCACCTGCGACATTTCCGGCGGAATTGGTTTGATCATTACATCGCATAAAGACGTGACCTGCATGTTCACACCGTCTCAACCGGGACCACGTGAAGTGTATGTCGGCGGGATCAACAAGTTCGGTCTCGATTTCGGGGCCACGGCCGGCGGCGAAATGGTGTGGGCGGTTTATGCGCCAACCACTCGCCGCTTTGGCGCGCTGGCCGGTCAGTATGGCGGAGCGAGCGCCGAGGCGACGGTCGGTGCGGGGCTCGGCGCCAACGTATTGGTCGGAGGCTCCGACCGGACGATCGCGCTGCAACCAGTATCAGTGCAGGGACAGGCTGGTCTTAACGTAGCGGCGGGTGTGGCCGAACTCACATTGCGCCCGGCACGCTAACGCACATTCGGTATTGTAAAGCGGCGGCCGCCTCGTCGAGGGGCGGCCGTACCTTTTTTCTGGGTAGCTCCGGTCAGCCGAAGGAAAACGCGTCGTGATAGGCACCCTGTACCTGGCCGCCAGGCACCGGGCCGCCGCCCGGTACGTGCACCATGTTGCCGACGACAGCACAGGTCGCGCCATGCAGACCGTGGCGCGGAATAGCCATCGGTGTGAGTTGCTCCCACGTATCGGTCTTCGGATCGTAAGCCTCGTTGGTGCCAAAAACCTTTCCGGTAGCCTCGCCACCGAATACGACGATTTTCCCGTTGATATACACGCACGATGGACCGCTGCGCGGCGTCGGAAGCGGCGCACGAAATGTCCAACTATCGGCCTCCGGATCGTAGACCGCATTGAGCCCAGTGTTGAAATCATAGGAATCCATGCGCCCGGCGATGGCGTGGATTTTGCCATCAACGACTGCGACTCCCATATGGTCCCGTTGGCCGACGAAGGGCTGTGTGCCGGTCGAGCCGCGCATGCCGCCGAGGATGGTATATTTGTCGGTGGAGGGATCATAGATCTCGTGCCATTCCACTGAACGTACGTCCCGCCCGCCAAGCAAATGGATCTTGCCGTCGAGGACGATCGCCGACATTGCACCGCGCGGGCGGCTGATACCTGCGATTGAGGCCCACTGGTCGGTTGCGGTGTCGTAGACGAAGCATTTGGAATGCGGGCAGCGGTTCTGCTCGATGAAGCCGCCGAAGGTATAAATCTTCGTGGCGATCGAGACGCCGGCCACATGATTGCACGGCAGGGGGAACGGCGCCTTCAGCGACCAGGTGCCAGCTTTGGGATCGAACACTTGATGGAAATTCTGGTCGACGCGATGCTTTGCGTACCCGGCAATAGAGTGGATCTTTCCCCGGCATTCGATCACGGCGTGCTCGCCTGTCGGGATCGGCATGCGCGGCTGTTCGATCCATTTACCTGGATTGGCGGCCTTGGGGGCAACGCTGGTCATATAGCGTTGCTTCTCGACGGTCTTGGGAATGTCGGTGATCGATTTGTCATTCAAACCGAGAAAGAGCGGAAGTTCTTGTTCTGATGCCATGATTGACCTCAACTGACATAATTCGGGATGGCGTCCTTCAATAATTTGCGTGTGAGCTCTACGCCCTCACGTGCGACATCGTAAGGCGAGCGGGCCCATTGATCAGGATTAGGCGCTTCGTAACTCAGGTAGCCGGTATAGCCTTTCTCCGCCAGGAGCCCGAGCATCTCGCGCCATTTTACTATACCCTTGCCAGGTGGAAGCCGATCGGTCGGCCGCCGCACGCCTGTCACCGGGTTCGGCGACAGGTCGCTGTACTGGAAACAGTAAATCTTCTCGGCCGGCACATTTTCAAAACCGCGGCCGCCGGCCCCGCTGCGCGTGAAGTGATACGCATCGATCAAATAGCCGCAATTCGGTTTGTTGGCGCCTTCAATCAGTTCAGTCAGGACGCCCAGGTTGTTGAGCACGTCGTGCTGCGAATTGAATTCGATCGCGAGCTTCAGTTTGTATTCGGCGGCGATATCTCCGGCATCCTTGAGATACTTGGTTGCATCCTTGATCGTCCCGTTCACCTGGCCCGGCGCGCTCATCAGAGTGTCGCAACCGAGGGCCACCGCGTTCTCGCAAGATTCGCGGAACACCTGAAACAGCCGCTTGCTCTCATCACCCGTGGCAAATAGCCAGCCGTATTCGACTCCCAGCACACCACAAGGAATCCCACTGTGCTGGATAAGATCGATGACCTGCGCGTTGCTCATGCCGGTGTCGAAGCATCGCTTGAAATCGGTTCGGCGGAGTTCGACTGCGTCAAAACCCGCCTGTTTGGCCGCATCGAGCGCGGTGGCGAGCGGGGTGGTGTCGATCGTCCACATATGCAGGGCAAGACGTCCAAACCTTTGAGGCATTCCTTCAAAGCTCCCTTTCTCGCTACTTGCCTTCGTATTGCAGGATGTAAAGGCCGGCATTGGTGTCGGTGAGATACATCACGCCGCTTGTATCAACGAAGACGTCGCAGGATTGGATAACCTTGGCGGGGTTCGGACGCTGATCGACGATCCTATCCGGCGGTGGCGGAACGAAATATCCAATCTCTCTCGGTTGAAATGGATCGCGTACATCGTAAATCCGCAATCCCGCATTGTGATAGGTCGCAAATATGAGATCCTCGGTCTGCATCGAGCCAGGGCGGTTCTCATGTAAATTGTGCGGTCCGAATTTTGCACCTTTGGCGCAGAAATCTTCATCTGCGGGCGTCGGCAGCGTGGCGATCGATACCGGATTTGATGGCTCGCGCACGTCGATCAGCCACGTGTAGGCCAATCCGTTTGCGCAATTTGCCGAAGTCGCTTCGTCGGCGAGCACAAGAAGCTTGCGCTTCGGCAACGGCAATGGCGTATGCGCCCCGCCGCCGAACGGCGGCGCGTAGTTACGGTGGCTGATCAATTTCGGGTTCGGCGGATCGGTCAGATCATGAATGGTGTATCCGCCGTCGCGCCATGCCGCGTAACCGATGTTTCCGGCACTGATAAGATGATGCAGTGCCGTGCGCTTGCCGAACGAAGCCGGCGGAGTTTCGCCGCCGGCCCGGTTCATGCCGGGCAACCACCAGCGCCCCGCGAGTTGCGGCCGCGCGGGATCCGACACGTCGATGATCGCCAATACGTGATCGATAAATCCTTCG
>Ga0335085_10003291_pt1 | contig 28252 bp, 15 predicted proteins | sample Lox_Sample_45_FD_206712 | JGI IMG/M metagenome (GOLD analysis project Ga0335085, IMG submission 206712) | Soil microbial communities from Loxahatchee National Wildlife Refuge, Florida, United States - Lox_Sample_4.5 | ecosystem: Environmental > Terrestrial > Soil > Wetlands | place: USA... | reverse complement strand
ATTCCCATAGCGGCCCGCGTCCGCCGCAAAACCCGGGCGGCCACGTTCAAACGGCTTTATCGAATGCGCCCGGAGATCCCCGTCTACCCTCACCGCCTCCCCGACAATGCGCATCCGATAAAGCGCTAGCCCGTTTTCGACCAAGCGGGACAGCTTCTGTTCGGAGGATCGAAACTTTAGCATTTGCGGATCAGTCGAGATATAAAAGGTCGCTTACTCCGACGTCGCAATTCCTCATGCACTTGGCGGTGACGGTTTTCCGGACAGGGCTTCCTGGACTGCCCGGTATCCCTGATCGATAGCGATGTTCGTGTAGGCGTGGCCGTCCGCATCGGAGTTAGCGATGGTGATGCGCCCAAACGGTTGGCGGCCAATGACGCAAGGGCGCTCCGACGCGGGGCGATCCAGAGGCTCAAAGAGCTGGTTATATTCGTACGCATAGCCATGCGGCCAGCGATTTACGGTGATGGCTTGGATATCTTTGTTCGAATCAAAGCCACCTCCACTCAGCATCCTGTCCAGTTGATCCCGGATCTTGCGCTCGAAGACGTCGAATGGCGTGCTGAGGAGTTCATAGCGGCCGGCCCTAAATTGGTCTTTGCAGGGGAGGCCGGGGCTGCAAGGAGTTCGCACAAGATGGAGGATACAGGACTCTTCGGGAGAGCTCGGAAACTTATAGTCGCCAAGTGAGACGGGAAAATCGAGCGTGGTCGAGCAGAAATAACCAGCAGGCGCGTAGATATAGCGGACCCCGAGTTTCTGGAAAGAGGTCCAATTCCGGATTTGCACGTTTGTATAGACCAATGGTTGTTTGACCGCATAGGCAAGCGCGGTTTTTTGTTTTTCCGACATTTCGGGGCAAAGAAAAGGAACAATGCAGTTGTAGCAAGCCATAACACAATGAGCGCCGCGGATTTTCCGGGCACGGCCAGCTTCGATATAAGTCACCTCGACTTCCTTTGCCGTGGATGGATCCCCAATATGCTTTGCCGCAACCGCCGTACTGTTGAGACGGATGCGTATATTACTCTTCGGGTCATCCAACCGCGCGTAGTTTATTTTCGCGGTGACGATGTCTTCCATGGTATGACCTGACGCCGATTCGGGAATCAGCGAGCGCACTAGCAAGCGCGCAATCGAAGCATTGCCATCCGGGAAATGGAAAATGTAGGGTTCCTCGCCTTCTTCCCCTCCCGCGGTTGGCCGCCGCGGGGTCGATTTCAGCCCACGAAAGCCGGGATAACCCATGAACCGGCAGGCCATGGCCGAAACTGCATCAATACCCACGCAGTAGAGATCATGCGTTGAAGATTGGAATACCTTCACGACGTCTGGATGCACTTTGACGTATTGCAGGAGATAGTCCTTGTAACTCGTCTTTATCAATTTGGCGCGGGTTTGTTGAGGGTCGAGCTCCGAGAAATAGTCGACCTTCTCGACTTGCAGCCGAAGGATATCCTTGCGCGCCGCTTCGTCGATTGGCATTTGCGCGATAATTTCCGGAGTGAGAGTGGTTCCACCCGAATCGGTTTCGTCAAAACCGACGATCACGTGCGGCCACAACACATCATTGCCAAAGGTTTCCTTGTCAAAGAAAGTGGCGGATTTTAGATGCAAGGATTCGTACAGTTTCCGATCGTAATATTTGTAGAATTTCTGAGTGTCGATGCCCAATTCCTTCAGGAGTCCGATCGAGACTTTGCTGTATCGGCCCGGTGCCTCAATCGATTGGGTTCCCCCATAGCCCAACAGCAAACGGTCACCAGCGCGAAATTCGTTCCGTTTGGCGTGTCCGCCAAAGTCATCGTGATTATCCAGGATCAGGATTCTTGCTTTTGCACCGACGGCCTGACGGAAAAAATAGGCTGCGACGAGACCACTGATCCCGCCGCCGACGACAACCAAGTCATACGTTTCGCCATCTGCGCCAGACTCTGACCATCGGTGCCCATCGCGTAAACTGTGCGCTACATCGAACGAGCCCGGATGGCTGCCGCGCATCCCGGTCAATGCAGGCGGATAATATCTCGGATCCTGCTGTGTGATGCCCTTTGACAGGAAATATTCTTGAGCCGAAGAATCTGGCCCTCCTTCCTGTGCAAGCAAATCACTCGAGGGAAGCATCGCGGCTCCAAGCGTGATGGCCACGCCGTTCAGAAAATCACGCCGCGTAATATTCGAGCTGGTCTCCAATTGGGGTGACAACCTTTTCCTGCCCATTGAGTTCTCCCTCAACCATTCCTGGTCACTGCTTTTTGAGCCACCAGAACTTCCTGGACGGCTCGATACCCTTGATCGATCGCCACATTCGTTTCCGCCGAGGCCCCCGCATCTGAATTTGCGATGCTGATCAGCCCAAACTTCTGGCGACCCACCACGTTCGGCCTTTCTGCTTCTGGCCAGTCGGGATCGCCCAATTCTTCAAAGCCGTCCGCGTAGCCATGCGGCCAGCGATTGGCGGTAATCGCCTCGATATCTCTTTCGGCGTCAAATCCCCCAGGTCCAAGCATGCGTGTCAATTGATCCCGAATATGGCGCTCAAATGTTTCAAAAGTGGTGGTGTAGAGCTCGTAGCGGCCAGCCCGATGTTGGTCCCGCGGAGGAAGTCCCGGCTTGCAAGGGATGCGTACCAGATGAAGTACGGCTGGCTCATCGGGTGTTTTCACAAACTGGTAGGAACCCATGCTGACAGGAAAATCGAGGTAAACCTCACTGAAATAGCTGGTCGGGCAATAGGCCATGGCAATTCCTTGTTTCTGAACAGCCTTCCAGTTTCGAAGCTGCACATTCGTGTAAACCAGGGGGACTTTCGATCCCATCGTCAAAGCGTCTTTTTGTTTCTGGGGCAATTCGGGGCAGAGATAAGGAATGATTGCGTTGTAGCAAGCGAGCACGCAACTCGCTCCAAGCACCTTGCGGACCTGCCCATTCACCACATACGTGATTTCCACTTCCTTTGCGCTCAAAGGATCGCCCAGATGCCTCACACGAACCGCAGTACTATTCAGTCGAATTCGTACTTTTGAGGAAGATTGGTCCAACTTTGTGTAATCCATTTTTGCCGTCACGATGTCTTCCATCTTGTGGCCCGGAGCGCACCCTGGAATGAGCGAGCGCACGATCATTCTGGCAATCGAAGCGTTGCCGTCCGGGAAGTGGTAGTACAGAAACTGTTTGGCTTCTCCCGCGTTCGCAAACTCCTTCGGAGGCGCGAGACCCATTCCTTCTGCGGCCGCGCTGGTTGGACCCTCATTCCCCTCCCAATAAATTCTCAAGAACGAGCCGCTCCATAGCGAAAGGAACGCAGGTATCTGATCGATTTGCAGCCCGAATCCCCCCGCCAGGAAAGATTGAAAATAGGCCACGACCTGGGGATCCACTTTCACGTAATCTTCGAGGAATTTCTGAAAGGACATGTTCGAGAGCTTTGCTTGCTTTTCCTGGACGGAAAGCCCGGGCAAATAATCAACTTTTTCTGTTTGAAAGCGAACAAGGTCTTTGCGGGCCTTTTCCGATAAGGGGGTTCTTGCCGCGAACGCTTCCCATGTCGGCAGTCCAACGTCGGAAACGACGGCATCGGCGCCAAACGTATCTTTGTTGAAGAAGACAGAGAACTTCAGTCCGTGCTTGGATCGAAAAGTCTTATCGTAATAGGTGGTTTCGAAGCGTTGGGGCTCAATTCCCAAATCGCGCAGCAAGCTTTTGGCTTCGGGGCTCCAATCGGGCCAGCCTTCGATTTCCTGCGTGCCGCCATAACCAATGAGCTTACCGCCGCGGAATTCATTGCGTTTCGCGTGTCCCCCAAAATCATCGTGATTGTCGAGCACCAAAATCTTTGAGTCAGGCCCGTGGGCCCTTTCGTAGAAGTGCGCCGCAGCCAGCCCACTGATCCCACCGCCGACGACAATTAAGTCGTAGTGCTCGCGAGCATCAACTTCAACGGCGACACTATCCCACCGCTTTCCATCCCGTAATGCATGTGCAACTTCAAAAGAGCCAGGATGACTACCTCGCATCCCAGTGAGCGTGGGTGGATAGTAACGAGGGTCCTGCTGCGTTATTCCCTTCGACAGGAAATATTCCTGGCTTGATGGGTCCGGCCCAGAGCCCTGCGCCAGCAACTGCTCAACCGGAAGGAACGAACTGCCGATCGCCAGAGCAACACCACTCAAGAAGTCACGGCGCCCGATCTGCTGGGACGTCTGTTTTGCACCGTGGTTATCGGGTTTAGCCATAAACCTTCAAGGGTAGTGCAGTTAGGAATCAAGGCGGGCGGATCAGGGGTGAGCTGGATCCGCCCGCGACCTGGGATGAAGCTAGAACGTCAGCTTCAACGCCAACTGTAGGATCCTGGGGTCATAGGTGCTTGAGATCTGTGCAAATGTCCCGGAAGTAATGGAGGTAGCCGAGGGAGGCCGGAACTCGGTGTGGTTGAATACGTTAAAGGCCTCAACTCGGAAGAGGAGCTTCATCCGCTCTCCAACTAGGTCTGTTGATTTTTCAAGGGCCAAGTCCATATTGACGCGATTTGGCCCACGGAATGAGTTTCTCCGGAAGGTCCCGTAAAAACCCAGCGGACATGTGCCGGCGGCGATGCAAGGATCCAACGCAAAGTCATTTGGATTGAACCAGTAGTTTGCAGTCACGCCGTTGAAAGTTTGCACCTGGTGAGGATCGAATGTGTGTACGGAATTAACGACTTGGTTAGCTCTCACTACTTCACGGTCGCCGGCTCCTGAAGGACCGGGACTATCCTGGTTTTGATGCAGTCCGGCGAGGACATCCAGGGGAATGCCGGACTGCGCAAAGAAGATTGGATAGAGACTCCATCCATTTGTGAGTCGCTTGGGTCCACCTTGCCAGGCCCGGTCAAACGGCAATAGCCAGCCGCCGCTGAAGGTCAAACGCTGGGGGACATTGAAGTCCGAATTGCCGTATAAAGCGTGATGATTGTAGGACGCGATTTGCGTATTGCGCGAGTTGAATCCGGAGCCATTGTCGAGATTGTGAGACCACGTGTACGCCAGCGTGAAGAACACCCTGCCCACATAGCGAACATCCTTTTCTCTCATGGTGAGGCTGGTGAGCAAGCCGTTATAGTTCGCGTTGTTAAGTCCGGCAAAGGTCGTCGTGTATCCGAAATTGGGGGTGGCGTCCGGAGGAAGTCCCTGGTTCAGAATTCGCGTGTTGGTGCCCAGGATGAATGGGTTCGTGTCCAACCACGTCAAAAGTTTGTGAGAGGAACTTCCCACATAGCCAATCTCTGCCATCAGGCTGTTTGCCACTTGCCGCTGGAAGCTCAGGTTGTACTGATAGATGTAAGGAGTCTTGAGATGCGGATCGACAAAATTGTTGCTTCCATTTCCGAAAGGAAGCAGGCCCTCCGCAGCAAAGTCTAGACTTGAGGGCGGTGGAATTTGCGAGGGGAACGGATCCGGCGCGCCCGCGGTATTGTATGGGTTGGATAGTTGTGTGTTCATCGCGTTTAGACTGGGATTGAAGAAGAGATCGGCGCTGCCGGCCCATGGTGGTTCGTCGGTCGCCCAGTCCGACATCCAGCCATTCAGCGTGTCGTAGAACATCCCAAAACCGCCACGCACGCTGGTCTTGCCGTCGCCAAATGGATCCCAGGCAAAGCCAAGCCGCGGCGCAATGTTCTTGTAGTCCGGGAAATACCAACCCCGAGGTGCACCCCGGTCGCCCGGGAAGACCAACCCCGGCGGAACGTTTACGAAACGCGTAGATTGCAGGCCGGGAATAATCGAAAAGCTGTATCCATGGGTATCGGTCTCGGGGCTGGTGTATTCATAGCGCAGCCCCAGCGTCAGCGTCAGGCGCGAACTGACTTTCCACTCGTCTTGCGCGAACACGGCGTATTGTCTTTGATGATCGTTACTCGGAGCCTTGGCTCCCTGATAGTACTCATCGGCCGCGCCGAATAGGAAATCTGCCAGGTCCGTTCCGGAGCCCACGCTTCCCGGGCCGTAGAAATAGAAGCTGCCGTTGGTCTGGTAAGCATAAACAGAATTTTCCTGCAGGATGGCAAAGCGTCCGCCAAACTTGAAGGTGTGGCGTCCGTGGTTCCAGGTCAGCGCGTCCGTGAGGGCATATGTGTTGTCGGCTTTGCGGCTAATGTTCGGGTCAAATCCGATGGAAAGGCCGCTATTGAAATACAAGTTGGGAGGTCCTAACGGCGCATCGGAGTTAATCGTCACACCCAAATCCGAGGGAAGCGGCGGATGAGAGGCGGGAAGCGTTTCCGCATACCAGCGCTGTGGAGTAGCATGGAATTCGTTCACAATCGTCGGTGTAATTGTCTTCGTGTATGCAATATTTGCAAAATAGTCCCAACTCGTGTTGGTAGCGCTGAACCCAGGGACGTTTGCCCCAAAGAACGGGTTGAGAATAGGTGCCTTGTTGTAGCCGATTGTCAGTGTGATCCGGTCATTCGGGGTGGCGTAAAAATCGAACTTACCTAAATACTGATCGATGTTGTTGGTCGCTTTTCCTAATGGGTAGATTTGAGTGGTCGAAGAGGTGGGGATCAAATTCGCCTTGATGTACGCTTGGGCCACAGGGTCTATATTCGTAAAAATCGAATTCTGGGCATTCGCCTGGCCATTTTGCGCCGTCCAAAAATAGTTGTGTGGCGTCATCCCGCAGGATGTGCCGTCTGGAATTGGGGGACTGTTTGGCTGGTTAAGGTCCACCGCGTTGTACCAATTGCCGGTCAGAAAACAGGCGACGTTGGGATCGGGGCCGTTGGGGTTTAGAGCATTGGGGCTTCTGAAGCCGGAATGAGAAAAGTCGCCGCCTAGTTCTTCCGGGGTGTAAGTCGAAACAAGTCCTGTATTCAATGGATGCACAGTCTGCGACTGGCGCTGTCCCTGATAGCCAACAAAGAAAAAGAACCGGTCTTTCCCATTGACCAGCTTGGGAATTGTGATGGGCCCCCCAAAAGTACCCCCAAACTGGTTGCGTTTCAGCACTGGCCTTGGATTGCCCTGTGCTTTGTCAAAGAAATCATTGGCATTGAGCCCGTCATTGCGGAGGTAATCGTAAAGGCTGCCATGGAGGGTATTGGTCCCGGATTTGATGACCTCCGAAACGGTGCCGCCACCGTTGCGCCCATATTCGGCGGTGTAATTGTTTTCCAAGAGCCGAAACTCCTCGACCGATTCGGGATTAGGATTAAAGACGACCTGGTTGCTGGTTACTCGATTGTTGATCCCCCCGTCCAGCAGGTAGGTGACCGCGTCCCCACGGCCACCCGCCACGCTGATGCCGCCGATGCCGTTCGACCCACCCGTGCTGGTGCCGTAGGTCCCCAGATCGTCAGCAATCGGAACCACACCCGGCTGTGTTAGAGCGAGATCCAAGGTATTACGGCCGTTCAGGGGAAGATTCTGGATCGGCGCGCCAGTGACGGTCCCGCCGATGGTTGGGCTAACAGTTTCGACTTGGGCTGCCTGGGCTTCGACGGTGACGGTCTCTGATAAGGCGCCGACCTTCATGTGCAGATCAATCCGCAACGATTGATTGATGTCGAGGGCCTCTCGATCCGTGACCAACTTGGAGAAGCCTTCATGTTCTGCAGTCACCGTGTATACGCCAACGGGTAACTCCTGAATCTGATAGAAGCCTTCGGTGTTCGACGAGGTTGTGAAGTGGGTGTTCGTTCCGGTGTTTGTGATCGTGATTTTCGCGCCAGGAATTGCATTTCCCTGAGGGTCAGTGACGTTACCGAGGATTCGACCGGTGGCAGTCTGCCCATGAATAGGAAGTACGAACCAGAAGAGAACAGAAGCGACCAACAGTACGATCTGCAACTGACGCGAGCCTTCTCGATTCAGATTCATTGGCAAGCCTCCTGGTTGATTGCGGAAATTGAGTATGTAGTTTGAGCGCTCTGGCTACAGCAGAAGACACATTCGTTGGAGAAATTGACGATCCCGAGCGTACTGCAAGAAAGAGAAAGACCAGGAAGGAAAAAACCGGCGGGTTGATTCTTGCCGCGACAACAGAGTTTGCACATAGAACCGCGTCCCCCGAGCGATTCCCCGACGTATCTCTTCGCGCACCCATTAAAGGAGATCGGCCGACCAACCTTACAATATTTTTGCAACCCTAGAGAAGAAGTTTCGCGCTGTCAAGAGAAAAATTCAGATTCGGCAAATCAAGCGAGTTCGGAAACCGCCCGATACGCCTGATCAATAGCCTGGTCGGTGTACGCCGCCGCAGCGGCATCGGAGTTGGCGATAGTGATTCGCCCGAAGCGCTTCCTGGCAATATCGCAGGGTCGCTGTCCCACGGGCCAATCAGGATCCCAAAGAGGGTTGTACTCATAGGCGTAGCCGTGCGGCCAGCGATTGACCGTAATGGCGGCGATGTCAGCGGCTGGGTCGAAACCGCCGGGAGACAGAATGCGTGCCAGTTGATCGCGAATATTGCGCTCAAAGATCTCAAAAGACGTTGTAAGCAGCTGGCCCCGGCCCACCCGGTGCTGGTCGCGCTCCGAGAGGCCAGGCGAGCAAGGCGTACGGGTCATTCGCAAAAGGATGGGTTCTTCTGGTTTCTGGGAACACCGATAGTCACCCATGCTGACCGCCTGATCCAGGCCCACACCGGTGTGATACATCCCGGGTGATGAAACACGCTGAATTCCGAGTTTTGCGAATGGTCTCCAGTTGCGAACAGCAACCACGCTGTAGACCAGCGGAACCTTCGCGCCAAACTTCAGTGCCTCCTTCTGGGCATCCGGCAATTCCGGGCACAAATATGGAATCATCATGTTCCAACAAGCCAACACCGTGCCCTTTGCGCGGGCCGTATAGACTTTGTTCTCCCGCGCGTAAGCTACTTCCACTTCCTTGGCCGACGAGGGATCGCCCACGTGACGCACGCGGACGGCGGTGCTGCTCAACCGGATTCGCACGGGAGATTGGACTTGGTCTAGTTTGCTGTAATCGAATTTTGCAGTGACGATGTCGATTGCCGTGTTCCCCGAACCAGCATCCAGTATCATCCGGCGAACCAGCGCGCGCGCAATCGAGGCGTTTCCGTCCGGGTAGTGGAAATGGTAGGGCTCTCTTTCTGGTGTGGCTTCGCCCATGGCTGTAAATCCCATGCGCGGATACGGTCCTTCCGCAAGGTTCATCCCCTGGAATCCGGGGAAATGAAGCCCCCAACAGTCGAGCGCGGAGACGGCGTCGATGCCGGCGCCAAATAGTCCGTGCGTGCGAGTTTGATAAAAGGGGATGACACCCGGATCAACCTTCACGAGTTTGAGAAGAAAATCCTTGTAGCTCATCCGGGAGAGCTTGTCTTTTTTCGCGTCCGAGGTGAGCCCGGGCAGGTAATCCACTTTGTCCTCTTGCACTCGGACAATATCTTTCTGAACCGGGGCGCTGAGCGGGGTCTTTGCCAGGAAGTCGGGCCAGGAAACGCTTCCCTGCCGGCCATAGGGCGCTGGTCCGCCGACGACGAGACGGTCCGTCCCGAACGTCTCTTTGTCAAAGAAGTAGGCGGATTTCAGGCCTTTGTAAACTCTGCTGTCGTCAAAATCCTCCTCAAATTTCGCCGGCTCAATTCCCAAGTCATCCATCAGGCCACGCGCTTCCTTGCTGTACGGAAATGGAGATTCAATCGAGACCGTGCCGCCGTTGGCAAGCAGCGTGTGTCCGTCAATGTGGAATTCATTGCGCTTGGCATGCCCGCCAAAGTCATCGTGATTGTCCAGAATCAAGACGCGCGCGGAAGGATTTTGCTTCCGATGAAAATACGCGGCTGCAAGGCCGCTGATCCCGCCACCCACGACGATCAGATCGTAGGTCTCGCCGGTATTGACCGGCGTTCCTGCATGCGCCCAAAAAGTGCCATCGCGATCAGAGTGCGCCGCTTCGAATGAGCCCGGATGACTACCCCTCATTCCTGTCAGTGTGGGCGGGTAATAACCCGGTTCGTCTTGCGCATACTTCTGGCCCCCCTCCGCCATCCAAGCGAGGGCCGGAACGGCACCCGAGGCCAGACTAGCTCCTACGCTCATCGCAACGCCATTCAAGAAGTCGCGGCGCGCGATGGGCCTGTCCATTCCCAGTTGTTTGTCATTTTTTGATTCGCTCATCAGTAGCCTCGGTTCATGAAAAGCGGGCCGGAAATCCGAAACCCTACTATAGGAATGTAAGATTTGTGGTACGCCGGTGCACGTTAAAGAAACGAACTTCCAGTGTCAAGATGAAATCACGACTTGCCTGTTCAAAATCCCTGGCGCCAGACGACTTTTCCGTCAATCACCGTCAGCAGGACACGGATGTCTCTTATCTGCTCGGAAGGAATGGTAAGAGGATCGGCAGAAAGGACAATCAAATCGGCAAGTTTGCCCACCTCAATCGACCCTTTGATCTTTTCTTCGAAACCGGAATATGCTCCGTCAATCGTGTAACCGCGAATCGCTTCTCTTATCGTAATTGCCTCTTGAGGTGCGTTGCGTGTGCCATCGCGGGTTTCACGCGTCACCATCGCCCACATGCTGAAGAACGGGTTTGTGGATTCCGGCATCGAGCCCAGGGAGTCTGATGTTCCAGGCGGACGAAGGCCATGGTCCAGCATGGTGCGGTAAATGAACGGCACGTCCGCCTGAGTCTTGAAGGCCGCATGTCCCAGGTAAATCCATGCTCCCGTGGGTACGGGGATAATCCCGAGGCGTTTCATGCGCTCCAGTTGTTCGGCCGTGGTCGGTCCGGCTTCGTTATTTCCGGCATGTTCAATACGGTGTCGGGGATCGGGGCGTGGCGCCGAGGTTTCGGCGCGTTCGTACGCCTCGAGGATCATATCTTGTGCCTTGTCTCCTAAGGCGTGTGTCCAGATCTGAAAACCGGCTTTGTGTGCACGCAGAACAATGTCGTTCAACTGATCTTGCGTAAAACGCAGGCCTCCTACCCATTTTTCGCGTTGGCCGGGAGGATCATAGCGGACCGCGGATTCTGTTTCTCCATCAACGAACAGCTTGATCCCACCGAGCCTGAGCCAATTGTCCCCAAAGCCGGTGCGCGGGCCATAGTCAATCACAAAATGGGCGAATTCCAAATCGGTCTGAGAAAGTATGATTTGCCAACGCAAACGCATGGGCAGTTGGTGTACATCCCGGAGATCTTGATAGATTCGCATTCCATCTGCGCTCGGAAAGTCATAAATCGTCGTGACGCCCTTTCTCGTAAAGTCTTCCATGACTTCTTTCAGAGACTGTTTGCGGACTTCATAGGACGGAGGCGGGATTTTTGATTGCCATACTTGAGGCATTTCCTGAATCTTGCCTGTTGGTTCGCCTGTGACCGCGTCTTTGTAGATATTTCCGCCAAGGGGCGGCACAGTGTTCTTATCGATTCCCAAAAGCTCCAATGCCTTGCTGTTGAGAATCTGAACGTGCGCGCTCTCGCGCAATACAACCGGGTTGTCCGGGGCTACCGAATCGAGTTGCTGCCGCGTTGGAAGAACTTGTCCCCACCCACCGGCACCGACAATCCACTCGCTGGGCTTTTTCACTTTCACTTCATTGCGGACCTTCTCCAAGATATCGTCCACGTCCTTCAACGGAGGAACGTGGATGTCCAACATGCGGTGAAACGCGGCAATTCCCTCTAGGTGCGTATGGGCGTCAATAAAGCCCGGAAGGACAGTTCGTCCGGCGAGATGCACCACTTGCGTTTGTGGGCCGGCCAGCTTAGCAATCTCCGAATTGTGACCGACCGCAATGATGTTCCCATTCTTTACGGCAACGGCCTCGGCAATGGAATCGCTCGGGTCGACCGTGATGACCTTCCCCTCCAGAAGGACCAGGTCTGCTTCACCAACGCGGGAATCCACCCCCTGCGAAGCCGATCTGGCCGGCCATGCACACAGCATCGCTATAAGGGAGAAAGCGGTTAGCAGACGCGCTGGCACATTGGTGGTCACCGGGCACCTCCATGCAGGAGTTAACTCGTGAAACGCGTTAGTTGGATACAAGTTCCTGCACGGCTCGATAGGCTTGGTCAATGGCTACATCGGTATAGGCAGTGGCGCCGGAATCCGTATTGGCGATCGTGATCCTGCCAAACTTCTTTCGGCCGATGACGTTCGGGCGTTCTTCCTCGGGCCAGTCAGGGTCAAACAGGGGGTTGTACTCGTAGCCATAGCCGTGAGGCCAGCGATTCACAGTGATGGCTTGAATGTCCTCGGCAGGATCGAATCCACCAGGCGAGAGAATGCGGGCGAGCTGATCTCTGATTTTCCTTTCAAAATCCTCGAAGGAGGTGACCATTAGTTCCATGCGGCCAGCCTTGTGTTGTTCACGAGCGGGCAGCCCGGGCTTACAGGGTGTGCGGCTCAGATGTAAAAGGATAGGTTCGCTGGGGGATTTCGGAGTGTGATAGTCACCAATGTCCATTGCGGCATTCAGGCTAACATTCTCCCAATAGGATCCCGGTGCGCTGACATTTTCAATGCCGAGCCGCTGAAATGCCGTCCAGTTCCGGATGCCCACACTGCAATAAACCAGCGGCACCTTAACTAGATAATGCAAAGCCTCTTTCTGTTTGTCGGGTAATTCCGGGCAAATATAAGGAATCACCATATTCCAGCAGGCCAGGACACAACCCTTGGCACGCACAGTGAACACCTTTCCCCTTTGCGCGTAAGCGACCTCAACCTCTTTTGCGGAAGCGGCTTCACCAATATTCCGAATGTGAACTACCGTGCTGTTCAGCCGAATGCGAATCGGGGAATCGGCATGATCCAATTGGCTGTATTCTGTTTTTGCAGTTACAACATCTTCCACGGTGTGGCCAGGCACGGCTGCGGGAATCAGATTCCGAACCAGCAGGCGAGCAATGGAAGCGTTTCCGTCTGGAAAGTGGTAGTTGTAAGAGCCACCATTCGCATACCCCGCCGCGGAGTAGCTCATATGTGGAGCCGCGCCAGGCTCAAGGTGCAATCCCTGAAATCCCGGTAGGCCAATTGCCCAACAGTCAAGCGCGGGCTCGGCTTCGATTCCGACTCCCCATTCGCCATGGGTGCGCGTTTGGTAGAAAGGAATCACGCCGGGATCGGCTTTAACGATGTTTAGGAGAAAATCGCGATAGCTCATCCGGGAGAGCTTTGCTTTCTTCTCGGCAGATGACAGACCGGGCATGTAATCGGTATCCGATTCTTCGATTCTTGCGATATCACGCCGGACAGCTTCGGAAACTGGCGCCCCTTTCAGAAATTCAGTCCAGCTTTGTTGTTTATCGGCTCGCCGGCCCCAACGCCCGCCGGGTTCACCGGCCAGAAGTTTGTCCGCCCCAAACGTTTCCTTGTCGAAGAAAACACCCGACTTCAATCCAAGAGAGCTGTACAGCTTTCGATTCGTGGTTGTTTCTTCGAGCTTAGGAGGATCAATCCCGAGAAGTTTCAGCAAAGCGTCGGCCTGCAGGCTATATGGCGTGGGACTATCGATGAGAAAAGTTCCGCCGTTGCAGAGTTGCAGTTTTCCTCCAAGATGAAACTCGTTTCGTTTTGCGTGCCCTCCAAAATCATCGTGATTCTCAAGAATTAGGATTCGAGCGGCCGGTCCAGCATGCCCTCGGAAAAAATGTGCTGCCGATAGACCACTGATGCCCCCGCCCACAATGACCAGGTCGTAGGATTCGTTTGTATCTGTCGCCGCGCCTGCCGATTTCCAGAAAGTGCCGTCGCGGAGGCTGTGGGCCGTTTCAAAGGAACCTACGTGGCTGCCCCGAAGCCCGATCCGAGTTGGCGGGTAATATCCGTTTTCGCTTTGTACCTCAGCTTGTCCTTGGCCGAAGAGAAAGGAATGGCCCGCAAACAGTGATACACCCACAACCACGGCGGCACCATTAAGAAAATCTCTGCGGGTGATTGAGCGGTCCATTCCCAGATATTTGTCATCGAGCTGTGTCATGCTTTGGCCCCCCTGCTGCCCGGAAGTTGCAGGTCATGTCCCAAAATTAGCGTGTCACGTGTGCCGCTTTACTGCGCTTTCTTCTTTGGAGCAGACGAATAGTGCAGAAAGACGATCTTCCAGGTGCCATTTCGCTTGAAGAAGACATCCGACTCTTGGTTGTCCTCTTCAGACACCTCACCCTTCGCGTTACGAATCCGCACGTGCAGGATGTAGCTCGCCACGGCCGTATCGCCGCTCGGTCCCACCTGGATGAGCAGATCCGAAAGCGTCGCGGCCTGGACGCGCGCCCCGCCCTGAATGAACTTTGTCCAGTCTTTTTGATAGGTTGGCAGATCGGTGCGGCCTTCCGGCAGCCACTGCGAAAAGTCATTTGCATAGAAAGAGAAATACAGGGGCAGGTCGTTGGCAGCATAAGCCGCGTTGATCTTTTCTTCCAAATCACGAATCTGGTCCTCCACTTTTTCAGCAGGAGGCTTCGCTTGCAATCCGACGAAGCCTGCCGCCAGAAACAGCGTCGCAAATAAAACAATTCTCACTTTCATATTCATCTTCGCCTCTTCAATCGATCGGTTATTCAACCACGGATTTCGATCAGGATTCGTACACCCACTTTCCTCCCGTCATGGTGCGTTCGATGGGAATATCAACCAACTTAAAAGGATCCTCATGGAGTGGGTCGCGGCCCAGCACCACCAGATCCGCGAGTTTCCCGGGTTCAATCGTGCCTTTGATTTTTTCTTCAAAGGACGCATGCGCACCGTTGATGGTTCCTACTTTGATGGCCTCTTCTACTGTAATTCGCTGGGACGGACCCCAGACATTTCCCTTCATGTCCGTGCGGGTGACCTCCGATTGCAGAGCCATCATCGGAGGGAACTCACCGGGCGGATAGTCGGAGGCTTGCGTGGGTTGCAAACCCGCATCCAGAAACGTTCGCAGGGCGAACATACGCTCGAGTCTTTCCTTGCCGTAGTACTGCATTTTCTCCCCGTGGTAGTAAACGTACGTGGAAAAGGGCGTGGGAATAGCGTTCAAAGCCTGCATTCGCTTGATGATCGAGTCATTGATCAGCGTGCAGTGTTCGATGCGGAAGCGTGGATCTTTTCGGGGAATTTCACGGTTGAGGCGCTCATAGACATTCAAAACCCTCTCGATGGCCACATCACCGTTAGCGTGAGTGCCAAGTTGCCAACCCGCGGCGTAGGCTTTTCTGCCGTTTTCGTACAACTCCTCCTCGCTGGCCGAAAAAGTGCCGTAATCGTTGGGCGAGCCAATGTAGGGTTGGGATAGCCGGGCAGTTCTCCCAGACACTGCCCCATCAGCGACCTGCTTCATTGCGCCGACACGGACCCATTCGTCTCCGAAACCCGTGCGAACCCCCGCCTCGATCATTTTGTCTATATGCATCCAGCCGATAAAGCAATACACCCGCATGCCGAGGTCGCCGGAATCCCGAGCGTCCTGATAGGCCTGAAGGTCTTGCGGGCTGCCCAACGCATCTCCCACCGAAGTGATGCCCGTCCTGGTCATCATTTTCGAAATGAGCTTCACGCCTTCGCGATAATCGTCCCGGGTGTAAACGGAAGGAATTAGCTTTTGGAAAGGGGCAGCAGCGCGCTCAACAATCCGCCCGTTCAATTGTCCTGAAGCTTCGCGGTCGTACTTGCCGCCCGGCGGGTCTGGGACATTTTGATCGATATGCGCTGCTTTGAGGGCGGCGGTGTTCACGAAACTTTCGTGTCCCCCGCGATGCGTCACCAAAATGGGGTGGTCCGACGCAGCTTCATCGAGGTCTTTGATGTTCAGCTTTCGGCCATCCGAGGTTTTCGTATCGTCATATTTGAAGCCGAGCACCCACCCTCCGGGAGGCGTTTGCGCGGCCCGTACCCGTAGCGCGTCCTGAATCGCCTTGATGGAGCGCAGATCACAATCGACCTGCCGCAAATGGGCTCTCCCCGAAGAAGCGGGGTGAGAATGCGCATCGATAAAGCCGGGCAGGATGGTTCGTCCACCCATATCGACCTTTCTGGTCCCAGCAGTAGCGAGATTCAAGATCTCGACATCTGAGCCCACAGCCAGGAAACGGCCGTCGCTGATGGCAACAGCCTGAGCGCGAGGATTTCGCGGATCTACAGTCCACAGATTGGCGTTGTAAAGCACCAGGTCCGCTTGTGTCCGCTCCAAGGGCATCAGAGCGAAGGCCCCAAGGGTAAACAGAAAACTCCGTCTTGAAGTTTCAGTCATTTATATCCCCCTCCCGCGATGCTCGGAAATTTTCCCTTGTAAAATTGCATTTTTCTAGTAAGGTCTTGCCGGCACGAATTCAGATGTTCGAGCATTAGGGAAGTATCCTTATTGGGTCTGAAACGAGTTTTGCCTGAGGATTTTCACGTTGGGAGTATCGCCCCGAGAAGCCGTACCCTATTCTGCACCCACAGGGAAGTCAAGCGAAAACATCTTTAGCGAAAAATCGATGCGGAATTTGGATGACCGCCAATCATTTCACAAAACATGGAGGACGCCGTGCGAGAACTGAAGATAGCATTCTCACTGTTTTTCTTGTGTTCGCTTCCGGTCCAAGCCCAGGACCGTTCGTATGGTCGATCCATGGTCGTGAGTGACCGGGGGATTGTGGCCACCAGCCAATATCTGGCGTCGCAGGCCGGGGCGGAGATATTGAAACGCGGCGGGTCCGCCATTGATGCGGCGATCGCCGCCAATGCGGCTCTGGGCGTCACCGAGCCGATGATGAACGGCATCGGAGGCGATCTGTTCCTTCTGTATTGGGATGCAAAGACCGGAAAGCTGTATGGGCTCAATGCGAGCGGCTGGGCTCCCCGCGGATTGACGGTCGACTATCTCAAAAAGAAAGGGCTGACCTCCATGCCAGAGGACGGTATTGATACCGTCACTGTACCGGGCGTCGTGGACGGCTGGAGCCGGGCGCACAAGAAATTCGGCCGCCTGCCCTGGAAGGATTTATTTGCTCCCGCCATCTTCTATGCGGATCACGGCTATGCAGTTCCGGAGATCATCCATGATTACTGGGTGATTGGCACGCAAACGCTAAAGACGACACCCGAGGCGCAGCGAGTATTTCTTCCAAACGGGGCCGCTCCCCAAGTCGGGGATATGTTCCGGAACCCGGACCTGGCGAAAACTCTGCGCCTGATCGCAGAACAGGGTCGCGATGCTTTCTATACGGGTGAGATCGCGAAAGCAATTCTGAGAACCTCCGCCGGCCTGGGCGGAACGTTGCAGGCGGAAGACCTGGGCGATTTCTCTTCGGAATGGGTCGAGCCGATTTCGATCGACTACCGCGGCTGGCGAGTTTACGAGTTACCGCCAAATGGGCAGGGCATGGCCGCACTGGAAATGTTGAAAATCATGTCCACTTCATCCGCAAACAAGGCCGGCCCTTCCTCCGTCGAGGAGTTGCACAAAAAGATCGAGGCAATGAAGCTTGCCTATACAGACCTCTACCGCTATGACGGCGACCCACGATTCGCAAAAGTGCCGGTAGCTGGATTGTTATCCGACGAGTACGCGAAGGAGCGAGCGGCGTTGATTAATCCGGACAAAGCGAATTGCACGCCGGCGAGCGGAAAACCCGCAAAAAGCGATACGACCTACCTGGCCGTGGTCGACCAGGAAGGAAATATCGCTTCGATGATCCAGAGCAACTACGACTATTTCGGCTCCGGGGTGGTTGTGGAGGGCAGCGGATTCCCACTGCAAAATCGAGGCGCTTTGTTTGTGCTGGATGAGAGTGATCCCGATGTCCTCGCCCCGCACAAACGTCCCTTTCACACCATTATTCCGGCCTTCCTGGAACGCGGAGATGTTCACATCGGGTTTGGCATCATGGGCGGCTCGAACCAACCCCTTGCGCATGCGCAATTCGTCTCCAACTTTGTCGATTATGGAATGAATATCCAAGCCGCTTTGGAGGCTCCGCGCTTCAGCATTCCCGATACTGGAACGCGTGCGATTGGCTGCAACATTTTGATTGAATCGCGCATTCCACCCGATGTTCTCCAACAACTTCGAGAGAAAGGTCACCAGTTGAGGGTCCGGAAGGAATACTCGGCGACCATGGGAAGAGGACAAGTGGTGCTGCATGATTCCAAACGGCACATAAATTTCGCGGCATCCGATCCGCGCGCCGACGGCTCCGCGGAACCTCAATTCGCTCCATAGAAAAATTCCGCTTGACAGTCGCCTGCACCTTACATAACTTTGCACAACTATTGTAGGGTTTCGCTGGGGTGCTTCGGGCTTAAAAGAGCTCTAGAAATAGAGCGGCCAGAACCAGTGACGGAGGAAACGCCCAGTTAACGACGTCGAAAATCTCGCCTTTTGGGGCGGGTTCATCGCTTAGGAATCGGTCTGTAGGAGATACCACATGAAGCATCTCAAGGTCTTCTTCCTGATCGGTCTTCTTTTCGTCGCAGGCACTCCTGTCTTCGCTCAAACCGCACTTACCTCCGTCCGTGGGACAGTCACCGATTCGGCCGGAGGCGTCGTTCCTCAAGCCCAGGCGGTTCTCTTGAACGAAGCGCTTGGCACTCAGGTGAGTCGCACAACCGATGCCAATGGCGCGTACGAATTCCTCCAGATTCCGCCAGGAAAATACAAGATCACGGTGACGGCCTCGGGATTCGGCGTGCAAACGAAAGAGGCCGAACTATTGGTGAGCCAGCCCGCCACGGTCAACTTCACGCTTTCTGTGCAGGCATCCAAGGAAGTCGTGGAGGTCAGCAGCGAAGCCCAAACGCTGAACTTGACCGACGCGACCATTGGAAACTCCGTGGCCAATTCCACTATCGAGGCCCTGCCGATGGAGGGCCGAAATGTACCGGACCTTCTGAGTCTGCAACCCGGGGTCCTTTACATAGGTCGTCAAATCAATCAGGACCTGGACAGCCGGAGCGGTGCGGTGGCAGGCGCCCGCTCCGATCAGGCGAACGTCACTTTGGACGGTGTTGATAATAACGATCAGCGCCAAGGGTACGCTTTCACAGGAGTTCTTCGTTCCACCCTCGATTCGGTCGAAGAGTTCCGAGTGACAACCACCAATTCCAACGCCGAGGATGGCCGGTCATCAGGCGCTCAGGTCGTATTGGTCACAAAGAGCGGAACTAATAACTTCCACGGCAGCGTGTATGAATACAATCGCAATGCCGCTGCTGTTGCGAACGACACATTTCTCAAAGCGGCTCAGCTCTCGAGTGGCCTACCCAACAAACCTGGGGCACTTGTCCGCAATACCTTTGGTGGGTCGTTGGGAGGACCGATCCTGAAAGACAAGTTGTTCTTCTTTTTGAACTACGAGGGTCAGCGGACGGCCGAGAACAAAAATGTCACACAGACCGTACCCACCGATTCGCTGCGAGCCGGCAATGTGAAATATATCGATGCCAACGGCAACACGCAGACGTTGACGCCTGCCGATGTTGCAAGCATGGATCCCATTTGCACAACAACTTGCCCGTGGGGCCCGGGCGAGGACCCAAATGTGTTGGCCGATCTAAACAAATATCCGCATGCCAACGGTTTCACTTCAGGAGACGGTCTGAATACAGCTTCCTACGTCTTCTCCGCACCCAATCCCATTGACCTGAATACTTACTTAGCGAAGATCGACTATTTGATGTCTCCCAACAGCCATTTCTTTATACGTGGAATTTTGCAAGGAGACAGAGATTCAGGACCGCCGCAATTCCCAGGTGAGCCTCCGAGCTTCAGCCTCACCAACACTTCCAAAGGACTCGCCGCAGGTCATACCTGGACGATCCGCAATAACCTTATTAATAATCTACGCTATGGGTATGTACGCCAGCAGCTGGACAATACGGGCGCTGGGAATGCCTCCTACAACGACTTCGTCGGAATTAGCCCGCTCACCGCTGAAAACCGAACAGCGCTCCTAGCCGTCCCCGTACACAACTTGCTCGACGACGTTTCCTGGATCAAAGGGCGCCATACCCTTCAGTTCGGCGGGAACTGGCGCCTAATTCACAATCAAACACTCTCAAATAATGTATCGTTCGATTCTGCGACGACAGGACCAGCCAATATCTCCCAAGCGGCAATTGCCAACACCGGGCAGAGTTTTGACCCGGCTGCATTTGGGTTTACTGCAGTCTCCGACGGGTTCGCCTCGAGCTATGACAATGCCATCACCGCCGTTGCGGGGCTCCTCACCACGATAAACGCAAACAATAATTACACGGTTGCCTCCAACGGCACGCAAGCCACAATTCTTCCGGTCGGCTCGCTGATCGCACGCGACTTCAAGGCTAACGAAGGCGAGTGGTATGCCCAAGATGCTTTCCGGTGGAAGAAAAATCTGACGATTACGATTGGCATACGGTACAGCCTTTTGCAAACTCCCTATGAAGTGCACGGACAGCAGGTTGCGCCAACCATCAATCTGAATCAATGGTTCAATGAGCGAGCCGCAGCCGCACAACAAGGTCTGGGTAATCCAACGCTCATCTCCTTTGCTCCATCGGGTCAAGCCCGAGGCGGCCAGCCGTATTGGTCCATGAACAAAGACAACTTCGCTCCTCGCGTGGCGATTGCCTACTCGCCGGGATTTACAGACGGCCTGTTGGCGGCACTCTTTGGCGGCCCCGGCAAAAGCTCGATCCGAGCTGGCTTCGGCATGTACTACGACCATTTTGGTCAAGGAATCGTCGATGGTTTCAGCCAGTTCGGATCGTTTGGTCTCACCAGTACGCAGGCCGCGCCTTCTAATATCTTTACACCGGATGACGCGCCTCGTTATACGGGCAGGACCATGGTTCCTGTCGGAGTCCTGCCACCACCTCAATCGACCGTACTCTACCCTGCAACACCTTCCGCCGATCCCTTGAATGGCGGGTTCACCTACAATAGCAACGGCATTGACGGCAGCTTGAAAACTCCATACTCGCTGACCGCGGACCTCTCCGTGCAGCGCCAATTGCGCGGGGGTTTCACCTTCGAAGCGGCTTACGTTGGCCGGTTTGGGCGGCACCTCCTGCAGCAATTAGATTTGGCTGAGCCCGCGAATCTCGTCGACACTAAGTCGGGCATGGACTACTTTACGGCGGCTCGCATGATGTCGCAGTTCGCTCTTGCCAACGGGTTAGATCCAAGCGCGGTCATCTCCCCGATTCCATTCTTCGAAGATTTATTTCCTACGGCAGCGGCCGGAGGATTCAGCGCAACGCAGAACATTTACACCGGGGCTGGTGGCAGCGACGCTTGCCCATCTGGTTTCAGTTGGTCTAACCGACCAGGCAGAGAAGTCGGGGCGCCTTATCGTCTAGGCTTGCTTGCGACTCAGCTCGCCAACGGCGGAGTCTCCCCTGTTTGTGCCGGCCTTTCGCCGGTGCCGTTCTGGGATCCACAATTTGGCTCCCTGTTTGCGTGGGCTTCCATCGGTGTCAGTAGTTACAACGCTGCGCAGTTCACTCTGCGCCACCCGGTTTCCCACGGGCTACAAGTAGACTTCAGCTACACATTCTCTAAGTCCTTGGACATGGGTTCCGACACGGAACGCACAAATTCGCAGGGGACCACGTCCACGACGACGAGCGCCGGAAGTACCGTCGCGAGTTATATTGCGAACTCCTGGAACCCACGCCTTAACTATGCGCCTTCCGATTACGATACGCGCCACCAGATCACTACAGATTGGGTTTACCAACTGCCCTTCGGACATGGGAGAGCATTCGCAAGTCACACCAGCACCTGGGTCGACGCATTAATCGGCGGATGGCAGTTCTCAGGCCTTGGGCGCTGGACCAGCGGCCTGCCGTTCAGCATCATTGATAACACCGGCTTTACCAATAATTTTCTCTTCAATTCCAACATGGCGCAAACTGGGGCTATCAAGACCGGCGTGTACAACAATGCGAACGGGGCGCCAGATGTTTTTGCAGATTCCACAGCAGTGGCGGCCGGAATCTACACGACGTTGAGTCCCCTCAGGTTCCCCTATCCGGGAGAAGCCGGCAGCCGCAACACGTTGCGGGGACCTGGGTACTTCGGCATCGACGCCGGGCTTGCCAAAACCTGGACGATTCGCGAAAACATCGCTCTGAAATTCGCTTGGGAAGTTTTCAACGTGACGAACTCTGTGAGGTATGACGTGCGCACGAATGCCGCCGGAACCGGTCCGCTCGATAACGGCTCCAGTGATGGCCCAAGTCTCGGAGCGTTCAGTAGTACGCTGACAGCGCCGCGCGTGCAGCAATTCTCACTGCGCCTTACGTTCTGAGGTGCTCTTGCACATTGGGGTCATTTGCAGCGTATGAGCCGCGCGGCTCGGACGAGTCTGTGTGTTTCAGTTGACTCAAATTAGAAGGTAGGAGGAGTGTTCACCCAGATCATGAGCACATCTTTCTTGCCCGGGTTGTACCAGCGATGTCCACGATTGCTCTCAAACCAGAAGCTTTCGTTTTCGTGGAGCACATAACACTCGGTTTCATCGAGCCAGATTTCTAGTTCGCCCTTCAACATATAGATCCAATCCTCGCCCTGGTGCGTGTACGCGCCGTCGCTGCCGGTACCGGGCGGAACGTGCATCAGCATGGTCTCAAGCATCTTTGTGCCAGTCGAAAGCAGCTCCATGCGTACACCCGATTGCGTCTGAATGGATTGACGTTTTTCTGGGCGCACGATACGATCGGGCCGCTTTGGGATTTCGTACAGTTCCAGCACGGTTGTACCGTATGCGCCCGCCAACCGAGACAGCGTCGAAACCGACGGCTTGGCGTGCGAGAGCTCGACTGAGCTTAAGAACCCCGCCGAAACACCGGCCCTTTCGGCCGCCTCCGCAAGGCTCAAGCCTTGCCTCTTTCGGAGTCTCCGCAGCCTGGGACCAAATTCGGGAATTTTTCGGCCATCGATATTCGCTTTCGCGGGGAGAGCCTGCGACATTGCTTCTTTTATTCCGGGCAGGTTCAGTCTTTTGACATCGTGCAAGTACTTAATCCTCTTGAGCACTTCCAGCAGTTCCGGGGTATACAGACGGAATCGCCCCGAACTGCGTGCGGGGGTAACCAGCCCCACGTTCTCCCAGAGCCTTAACGTGGAAGGGCTGATACCCAAGATGCGTGCGGCTTGACCCACGGTGAGAAAGCGGAGAACTTGCTTGCCATCACGCTGCGCGCTCTTTCTTTTCGTCATAGATTGGTCGGGTTCTTCGAGGAGTCATCTGGGGGCCTATTCAGTTGACTCGAATTGTGGCCCTGATATTAGCAGTCTTACCGATTTTGAAACAAGTTTAGAGAGATCATAGCTTGTGACTAGATCCTTGCTTCCACGATGTCACAAAATGCGTTCACCAAGAAATCTACCGGAAAAATGGGTCTAGCACTCAACCAGTGGGTGGCAATGCGAGCTACTTCCCGCCACCGACCGTGCATTTCTATCTCCCTGAGCTCGTGAAAGCGGTTTCCCTCACGGTTTTCCTAGCGGTTTTCCGCCCTCGTGCGAATCAACCTATTGGTCTACAAGGGACATAGCCAAGCGAAGTGCGCAGGAACAAACCATCAGGAGGGTCGCAGAAAGGGCGGGAGCGACCCTCAGAAACCGAACGGGTCGCTCCCGCCCTCTTATTTGGACGCACATAATGCATGCGCTTCCCTGCGACCCAACGAAACCATGGGCAAAGACTTGCGGAGTAACTCGCGTCCACAATTGGTCCACGAGTGATCCCTGATGCGGACTTTATGAACGTGATCGTCCTCTGGAACGTAAACCGCTTTGATCACCATTCAGCCGATGCTTGGCAGTCCACGACGATCTTGTTACTGGGCTTTTTCAACCATGGCGGGGCTTTTTTCTTTGGGGGCTCGCTTCCTTCTTTCGGCTATAGGTAAAGTAGAGAGTCCTCCACGGCTCTTCCCAGTTCACCTCTACCAGGATCTACTTCTGCTAAGACCACTCTTGTTCGCTTCCGACGAATCCCTCCAGTAATTCTAATTTCAAACCTATAGTCCAAAGGAGTCACCATGCCTGTCATTAAGTCCCCAACTCGTTTGCCAAAGAACGAAACCATTCAACTTCGGATACCACAAGACATCAAATTACGGCTCGAACGATACGCAGAATTCATCAATGCCTCTTCTTCCTACGTCGTTGCCGAAACGCTTGAGCGTCTTTTCAAGAAGGATGCTGAATTCCAAACCTTCTTGGCCTCATACAAGGGCCCTGAGTCACAAGAAATCACTGACACTAGGCCATCGTGCTCAACGAAGGATTGAAGAATCGGTACAAAGTACAGCAGCCCCCACAATTGCGAGCTTCTTCGTTGCCTCACACACTGTAGATTTGCCAGGCCTCCCGCAGAATCCCCCAAGTGCCGCCACTCTCGAAACATTGGGCGAAGCGGTCGTTATTACCAAGTGGTGCCTCGCCTTCCCAGTCCAGAAATCGCATGGTGTCGTCAACAGCGATTACAAAGTGTAAGCATCGCAAGTTCGGTTCAAACCGAATCACGCGTGCGGTGGTGTTATTGGATCGATGGTATTGCGCTCCGAAAGTCCATGAATGATAGAATCCCAGCGACTGGAACTACGAACGGCGGAAAGGTTCGACGCCGAATGCGTAGTCGATTTCAGAAAGGATGTCTTCAGAAGTCCGGTGATTGGGTATGGGTTAGATTCAGGGTGGACACGCCGGCAGGACGCGAGCTCAAAGCCGAGAAGGTTTGCCCTCGTTCTGGTCCCGGCCTGCTTACCAAAGCTGAGCATAAGCGCCGTGCAGCAGAAATCATCCAAGCTGCTGGGGTAAATAGGACTGAGCAGATTCGACAGGCAACGCAATCTGTCACGTTTGCTCAGCAGGCGGAGAGGTTCCTGGAACAAGCGAGGACCAGACGCCGAAAACCTATCAGCCCTGCTACCTACGATGGATGGCGCAACTGCTTAGATGCATGGTTAATTCCGAATATCGGCGAAGCGATGCTTCAAGACGTTAACAACGGCACATTAAAGGCCCTTGTCACCAAAATGGTCGACGCGGGTCTATCGGCAAAGTCTGTCAATTCCTATGCGGGTCTAGTTAAGCTGGTAATCGCATCTGCGATTGATCAGAACGGCGAGCAACTTTATCCCCGCAAGTGGAACCACGACTTCATCGAAATGCCGCTGATTACGAACCAGCATCGCCCGTCATTCACTTCCGAACAGGTAACGAGCATCCTCAGCAAAACAAAAGGGCAGGCGCAGATGCTGGTTCTATTGGCCGCTGCGACTGGTCCTCGTCTGGGAGAATTGCTCGGGCTTTCGGTTGAGGATGTGTCCGACAACGGATTGACTATTACCGTCCGCCGACAGGCGTACTGTGGTCGCGTATTGGAGAGACTAAAGACCACGAATGCGCATCGTGTGGTGGATGTTCATTCCACCGTGGCGACTCGCTTGGTTGCCTTCATCGGCAATCGAACGGGCTTGCTATTCCCAACAAGCACAGGGAGAGCCCACAACCATTCGAACGTCAGAAACCGTATGTTGTATCCGGTTTTGAAGGAAATGGGCGTCACTAAAACTGGCTTCCACGGCTTCCGGCGTTTCCGCGCAACCCATCTGCGAAAGAAGGTGGCGCCGGAATCGCTCATTAAGGCGTGGTTTGGACACAGTGCCAAGTCTTCTGTTACCGACTTGTACGACAGGTCGCAAGCGGACACGAAGTACCGTAAACAGGTCGCAGAACAAGTGGGAATCGGGTTCGAAATTCCCTCAATTGTTCTTTTTGTTCATAAACTCTCAGAAAGTGAGGGCGCTGTAGCTGCTTAGATTTACGGGATTTAAATGGTCGGGGCGAGTGGATTTGAACCACCGACCTCCTGGTCCCGAACCACAGTATTACCAAATCTAAGCTGTTGAATTGGCTTGGGTTCCCCTGTGCTCTCCTCTCGCTAACTGCGCTACGACCTGCGCTACGACGGTGCCAGAATCACGACATGGAGGCACGATGAAAAAAACGATAATGCTCGGCTAACTGACCTGCGCGATGCATATTTGAAATCCCTCGCAATTAAAGGATTTTCTGAAAATACACTCCGCGTTCGTGGAACCTATATCGAGATGTTTCTGCGTTGGTGCAAAGGGAATGAAGTGGTGTATGCCTGTGAAGTGAAAAGCGAAACACTGCTTCGTTTTCAAGAGCATTTATACTTCCATCGAAAAATGAACGGTGAGCCGCTATCCAGTTCGAGTCAGTATTCCAGGCTGGCATTGATCCGGTTGTGGCTTCAATGGATTCACCGTAAAGGTCACATTCGCCAAGATCCTACGAAAGCGTTAGAACTTCCACGTACGGCCTACAAACTACCGACTGTTCTGACCAAACAGCAGGTGGAACGCATCCTTGCGCAGCCAGATATCGGAAAGCCAATCGGTATTCGAGACCGAGCAATAATGGAAGTGCTCTATTCAACTGGGATTCGCCGAACGGAGTTGATGAGGCTCAACATCGTCGATCTGGATCAAGAACGCGGAGTGATCGCAATTCGGGAAGGAAAAGGAAAACGGGACAGAACGGTCCCCATCGGTGAACGAGCCTTGTTTTGGCTGGATCAGTATTTTTCAAGAGTGAGAGTAACGATTGAGAGCGAACCGAGCGTTGGTCCAGTTTTTCTCACCTTTACAGGTGCGTCGTTCACCCCGAATCACCTCAGTTGGTTAGTGAGGAAGTACATTTGTGCAGCCAATATCGCAAAGAGTGGAGCATGTCATGTCTTTCGCCACTCGATGGCGACCCATATGCTGGAGAATGGAGCCGATACGCGCTATATCCAGGAAATGCTGGGCCACGCACGACTAGACACAACTCAAATCTACACTCATGTGTCCATCCGAAAGCTGAAACAGGTTCATGCTCGTACACACCCGTCAGCCCGCATTTAAGATCAAGCAACCGACGCCGTGGAAGCTGCTCACGACTCCCCGTATCCCGATTTACAATTGATGTCGTGAGACCACTGGGCCTAGACACCTGCGAGGTTAGCAATCAAAGCCGCGACTTGTACTATCGCGCCAGATACTACGACCCGCAGGCCGGGAGATTCTCGACAGAGGACCCGGCAAGATTTAGGGCTGGCGGCAATTTCTATCGTTATGTGAGAAATGACCCAACAAACTTAGCTGATCCATTTGGGCTTAACCCCGCCGTAGGTACCCTGCCTTGGTTGGGCCCATGGTGGCGTCCGATAGAAGGTGTCGTAGCCGGAGTGGGCGCTGCAGGAGCAGCAGTACTTATTTTGGTTGGCGAGGCTGTCCTGGCCCCAGCGACAGCCATGGACGACGTGGTACCAAGGCTACACCGGTGCCCGCGCCAACGCCAAAGTGTGACAAGGACAAAGTGTTGTGCTATCTCAACGGTGAGTATAAAGACCCGTCTTTCGACCCCAAATTCAAAATGTGCTCCTACACATGCTCAGATGGTTCTGTTCGAGTGCGCGTCATTCACGTTCTGCTCCCTTGCCCTCTGAAATGGGATGGAAATTGATCTATGACAAACGAGACGAGAAAACTCATCAGAGAGTCCGAGTGGATGCGCGTCTTTAGGATCGGTGATAGGGAAGAGTACGTCTATGAGTCCAAGTTCTTGATAGATGGCTTGCATGCGTCTCCCTCAGATATCAAGAGCAAATGGGCAGCCTTTTCCCCGGAGGAGAAGGTGGAATTTTCGACTGCCTTTAGTTCGCAACCTCCACGGGATGACGCCGATCAAGGTATACTTCAATTTCTAATGGAAAGTGGCCCGGAAGAGGTATGGAGAAACATTGCGATACTAATGCAATTTCATCCCCGCCCCAATGAAGCCTTGGCCTTCCTCATCAAAAGAATAGAAAGAGAAAGTGGCTCGAAAGCTAACTACTATCAGATCGTGGAACTGCTCCAGGGCGCTGAAGCGGTGCCAGCTCTTCGCCGCGATTTCGAAGAATATCAGCGACAACTCTCATGCGGCCTAGGAAAAGACAGTGAGGTTTCAATTTGGAGCGAATATCTACAATGTGCGAAGAGCCTCTTTGCCCTTACTAAAGATGAGTTTTTCCTAGATGTTTTAAGACGCTCCCAGAAGACCAGTCCGCCTGAACTCGATTATTATCTTACGCATCTTCTTGAAGAAGCCGAAAGGATAGAGGCAAGACCAGGGACAGGCGGAGATGAATTCTGACGGCTTGGATGAAAAACCAGCATTTGTTATTATCGCGCCAGATACTACGACCCGACTTCAGGACGATTTATGAATGAAGACCCAACAGAATTCAAAGGGGGAATCGATTTCTATAGTTACGTCGGAGGT
>Ga0335085_10003290_pt1 | contig 28255 bp, 26 predicted proteins | sample Lox_Sample_45_FD_206712 | JGI IMG/M metagenome (GOLD analysis project Ga0335085, IMG submission 206712) | Soil microbial communities from Loxahatchee National Wildlife Refuge, Florida, United States - Lox_Sample_4.5 | ecosystem: Environmental > Terrestrial > Soil > Wetlands | place: USA... | reverse complement strand
AGGGTCGATCATCGGTTGACCTCGACAGGCGGGCTCGTCGCCGAGCGGGGGACGGAGCGATGAAGACACCGCATGACGACCGGCTCGGCCGGCGCGAGCTGCTGCAATGGGGAGCACTGGCCGGGCTCGGAGTGAGCGCACTCCCGCTGCGGGCCTGGGCCGAGCCGGGTGGACAGGCCCAGGTTCGCCGCTACGCGACGCTCGGCCGGACCGGGCTGCGGGTGTCCGACGTCTCGTTCGGGGGAAGCCGGCTCGGCGCGCAGGAAGAGGACACCGTCCGTCACGCCTTCGACCGCGGCATCAACTACTTCGACACCGCCGACAGCTACCGCGGCGGGGAGTCGGAGACGACCATCGGCCTAGCGTTGCGCGGCAAGCGCGACCGCGTCCACATCGCATCGAAGACCTACGCGAGCCCGACCGACGGCCGCGACTCGATGATGCGCTCGCTCGAGCAGAGCCTCCGGCGGCTGCGCAGCGACTACGTCGACGTCTACTTCAACCACGCGGTCAACGATGTCGAGCGGCTGAAGAACCCCGAGTGGCGCGAGTTCACCGCCCGCGCCAGGCAGCAGGGCAAGATCCGGTTCGTGGGCATGTCCGGCCACGCCGGACGCCTGATCGAGTGCCTGGACTGGGCGGTCGACACCGACGCCGTCGACGTGATCCTGGTCGCCCACAACTTCGGCCAGGATCCGGCCTTCTACCAGCAGTTCACGCGCACGTTCGACTTCATCGCACGGCAGCCGGATCTGCCGCGGGTGCTACAGAAGGCGAAGGTCAAGGGCGTCGGCGTCATCGCCATGAAGGTTCTGATGGGGGCGCGCCTGAACGACATGCGGCCCTTCGAGCGGGGCGGCGCCACCTTCGCCCAGGCCGCGCTGCGCTGGGTGCTCTCGAGCAAGAACGTCGACGCGCTCATCATCTCGATGACGGGCCGCGACGGGATCGACGAGTACCTGGGCGCCTCGGGCTGGCAATCGACGGCAAGCGAGGACCTCCCGCTCCTGCGTCGCTATGCGCGGATGCACGGCACTTCCCAGTGCCGCCACGGCTGCCAGGACTGCCTGAGCGCCTGCCCATACGGGGTGCCGATCGGAGAGGTGCTGCGGACCCGGATGTACGCGGTGGACTACGGCGACGCGCGGCTCGCCCGCGACGAGTACGTGCTGTTGTCGGGCGGTGCCGCGCCTTGTTTGTCCTGCGCGGCCAAGCCGTGCCAGGGCGCCTGCTCTCACGGTCTGCCCATCGAGCGCCTCCTGGCCCCCACCCACCGTCTGCTGACCGCCTGATACCTGGGGAGGCTCGTGCATGAAACGATTCTTCGTGATCGGCGTCGCGGTCCTGGTGGTCTGCGCCGTCGTGGCGCTCCTCGTGCTGCGCGTCGTCGGCCTCGATCCTCACGAGAGGCGCCCCGGCCTCTGGCTTGCCGGCGAGCGCGTCACCACCCCCGTCGCCGACTGGTCTTTCACGGATCAGTACCCGACCATCTATCTCCAGACGCGGACCCGGTATCTTCTGGCCCACTCGGTGACGATCACGTGCGTCTCCCACGGCGGTCAGCTCTACCTCACGTCGGTCTTCCGCGAAGGCTCTCCGTTCCCGCAGGGCAAGCTCTGGACCAGCGACGTCATGCGCGACCCACATGTGCGCCTGAAGATCGGGGGCCGGGTCTACGACGAGACCCTGGCGCTGGTGACCGATCCGGCCGAGCGGGCGGCGGTGCTGGAGAGCAAGGCCAAAAAATACCCGAGCCAGCGGGTCCCAACGACGAGCAGCGTCTATCTCTTTCGCGTCCTGCCCGGCTCGCCGGCCGCTTGACCGTCGTCATCACCGGCGCCAATAGCGCTGCGGGACGCGCCATTCTTCGTCGCGCTGCGCTGGAGACGCCGCCCCTCGGGATCGTCGCCGCGGTCCGCTCCGACGGGGCCGCGCGGGCGCTCGGCCCGCTCTCCGGCGCGGCGAGCCACGTCGCGCGCATCTCCTACGCCGACCCCGCGACCCTCGAGGCCGCCTTCCGGGGAGTCGACGCGGTGATCCACCTCGCCGGGATCCTCGTCGAGCGACCGGGATCCACGTACGAGGAGGCGAACGTGGCCACGGCGCGCAGCGTGGTAGCAGCGGCGAAGCGGAGCGGCGTGCCCCGGCTCGTCCTCGCGAGCGCTGTCGGCGCCAACCCGGCCGCGAAGAACCGCTACTGGCGGAGCAAGGGAGAAGCGGAGGGTATCGTCCGCGCCTCGGGGCTCTCCTATGCAATCTTGCGGTTGCCACTCCTGCTCGGCCGCGGAACCGAGGGGGCAGCCGCCCTCCGCCGTCACCTGAGCCATCCCGTCGCCGTGATGCCGGGTGGCGGCCGCGCTCTCCAGCAGCCTCTCGACGTAGAGGACTTTGCGCGGGCGGCAATCGCAGCCACCGACCCAGGCCTCGGTCCGGGCCGCACGCTCGACCTCGTCGGCCCTGTGTCGCTTGCCGAGCGCGAGCTGCTCGGACGGGCGGCGCAGCTCGTTGCCCGGCGCGTGCGGGTCTGTCCGGTTCCCACACGCCTCGTCCACCTCGGGCTCGCTCTCCGCCAGCGCCTCGCCGGGCCCGGCTTCTCCCCCGACGCTCTCGAAGTCATCAGCACGGACACGAGCCTCGATCCGGCGCCGGCCGCCACCGCGCTCGGACTGCGCCTGACCCTTCTCGACGAGATGATCCAGCACAGCCTCGAGCCGGACACGCCCGCATGAGGCCGCCCCCCGCCGCCCCCGCTTCCCCTCCCAGGCATCGGGCCCCGGTCTGGCAGCGGCTCCTGCCTTGGCTCATCACCGCCGCCTGCTTCGCCTATCTCTACGTTCGCCTCGAACGGGCCGCGGCGGCCGCCGGCCAGCGCCTCCTTCCCTACCTCGCCGCGGTCTTCGGAGAGGTGAGCTGGCTCAGATGGCTCGCGCTGATGCTGCCCTATTGCCTGCTCTTCCTGCTCGTCGACAGCCTCGTCGTCTGGCGCGTGATCTCATGGTTCAACACGAGGCTCCGGTACCGGGACGTGCTGCCGATCCGTGCCAGCGCCTATATCCTCTCCATCGTCAACGAGCAGGTGAGCAAGGGCGCGATCGCGCTCTACGTGAGCCGCCGTGAGGGCATCCCCGCCTGGGAAGTCGGCTCGAGCATGCTCTTCATCATGTTCTGCGAGTACTACTACCTGCTCGGCTGGGCGACGCTCGGCGTCCTGCTCCAGTGGGAGCGCTTCCCGGCGGTCTTTCACGCCATCCCCTGGGTCGCGGCGGCGTCGGTGGCGTTCTTTGTCCTCTTCCACCTGTTCTTTACGGGCCAGCTGGAGATGGGGCGCACGTTTCGCGAACGGCCGCTCTTCCGCGCCTTCCGGCAGGCCACCGTCTGGCACTACGTGGGCGTGATCGCTCTGCGCTCGCCCGCGATGCTCGCCGCCGTCGTCGCCTATACTCTCGCCCTGGGACTCTTCGGCGTCCCCGCGAGCATGCTGCAGATGCTCGGCTACCTCCCCGTGATCTTCTTCGGGGCGGCCACTCCCGGCCCCATGCACTCGGTGGCTATCGTCCTCTGGGTCCTCCTCTTCCCCGACCGTCCGGGCGAGATGACCGCGTTCGGATTCGTCCAGCACAACTTCTTCGTGCTGTTCAACGCGGCGGTCGGACTCGTGTTTCTCCGTCAGGCGACGCGGGCGCTCTTCGCCGGCGCGCCGTGACGGCGAGGAACAGCCGCTCTCCCATCGACAGCAGCGTGCTCGCGACGAGCAGCCACACGACGGCGCTGACGAGCGGCCGGAGTGCGTGGCCGCCCAGGCGGACGGCGATGTCGCCGCCCAGCGGCACGAAGTAGAGAATCCCGTTGTAGCGTCCGACCCGACTTGGGCGGAGCTCGCGGGCGCGGGTGACGACGTACGAGTCGATCGCGTACTGGGCGAAGGCGGCGACGACGAGGACGGGCAGGATCCACGGGAAGGCTCCCCGCGCGGCCCCGGCCACGAGCCCGCTCGTCACGAACAGTACGTCCGCGGTGTGGTCGAGCAGCCGCCCCGCCGCGGAGGCAGTGCCGAGCCGGCGGGCGAGCGCTCCGTCGGCCACATCGCTGGCGATCGCCGCGGCCAGGATCAGCGCGGCCCACGCGGCGGATCGCGCGTCGGGAGCGGCCATGCACGCCGCGAACGGCAGGGCGAGCAGGAGTCGAAGCACTGTGAGCGCGTTGGCCATCGGCGGCTAGGTCATTGGGCTAGCCAATCATGGCTAGCGTCGATACGAGACCATAAGAACACGCGAAGTGAACCGCCGGTGTCAAGAGTTCATGGAAAGGTTGCCAGTGACTTCCGCCCGTCTCCGGTGTGTGTCCGCCCCCGAGGGTCCGCTCAGCGGCCGCGTTGGCCCCCCCGCACAGGGCGCGTCGCCAGACTCGTCGCGGGGCCCATGGCGCCGAAATCCATCGGACCCCGTGCTATCGTGTGAGCCGCCGATGATGTCCTCCATGCTCCTGCGCGAGACCCTCTGGCACGTGCCGTTCTGGGCCGCCCTCGGCGTGGCCATCCTGGCGGGCCCCTCCGACGTGGGCCACGCCGCCGAGCCGCCAACCGGGGCCGCGATCCTGCAGCAGCTGCGCAGCTTCGCCATCATGGGCAGCGTGCTCTACGTCGCCGCCCATCCGGATGACGAGAACACGCAGGTCATCACCTACCTGGCGCGTGGCCGCGGCTACCGGACGGCCTATCTCTCGCTTACCCGCGGTGACGGCGGACAGAACGTGCTCGGCCCCCAGCTCGGCGAGGCACTCGGCGTGGCGCGCACGCAGGAGCTGCTCGCCGCGCGCCGGCTGGACGGCGGGCGGCAGTACTTCACCCGCGCGAAGGACTTCGGCTACTCGAAGAACGCGGAGGAGACGCTGAGCGTCTGGGACCGGCAAGCCGTCCTCGGCGACATCGTACGCGTGATCCGCGAGTTCCGTCCGGACGTGATCATCACGAGGTTCTCCCCGAAGTCCGCGCCCACTCACGGTCATCACACCGCATCCGCCGTGCTCGCCGTCGAGGCGTTCGCGCTCGCCGCCGACCCCGCGGCGTTTCCGGAGCAGCTCCGCGAGCTCAAGCCCTGGCAGGCGCGCCGCATCGTCCACAACGTCGGCATGGGCGCCGCGCCGAATCCGGGCGCCGGCATGGCCGTCGCGGGCTCGCCCGCCAACGTGCCGGACGGTCCGGGCGTGGTGAAGGTCGAGGTCGGCGGCCGGGATCCGGTGTCGGGCGAGTCGTTCGCGTCGATCGCCGCCCGCAGCCGTGGCATGCACAAGACCCAGGGCTTCGGCAATGGCAGCCTGCCCGTGAACGAGGGCTCGCGGATCGAGCCATTCGTGCTGCTCGCCGGCGATGCGGCGGCAAACGATCTCCTCGACGGCGTGGACACGACGTGGAACCGCGTGCCGCGCGGCGCCGATATCGCGCGGTCGACCGACGAGGCACTCGCGAAGTTCAACGCGCAGGACGTGGCCGCTAGCGTGCCCACGCTGCTCGCGATCCGCCGCCAGCTCGCCGCGCTCCCCGCGGATCCCATCGTCAGCGACAAGCGCGACCAGCTCGATCGGATCATCCAGGCGTGCCTCGGCCTCGAGGTCGATACCGTGGTCGATCGCGCCGAGGTCGTGCCCGGCGAGACCTTGAAGCTGCGTCACACGGCGGTCGTCCGCTCCCGCATCCCTGTGCGCTGGACGGCCGTGCGCTATCCAAGCGCTCACCGCGCGATCAAGAATGCGGTCACACTGCGTCCGAACCAGCCGGTCGTGCGCGAGACCTCCCAGGTCGTGCCCACGGGCACGCCGCCGAGCCAGCCGTACTGGCTGCGCACCGAGGGCACCGCCGGCGTGTTCGACGTGCCCGATCCGTCGCTCATCGGCCGCGCGGAGACCCCGCCCACGCTCCCGCTCGAGTACGTCTTCGACATCGGCGGGCAGACGCTGGTGATCGCCGGCGAGCCGATGCCGGCCGCGGATTCCGGCAAGCCCACGCTGCGCCGGCGGCTGGAGGTGATCGCGCCGGTCTCCTTGCAATTCATCCCGGGCGTACGGCTCTTCGCACCCGGCGGCGCGCGCCCCGTGACGGTGGAGCTCAGCGCCGCCCGGGGGCGTGCCGCCGGAAGTGTGCAGCTCGACGCGCCGGCCGGCTGGACCGTAACGCCGGTCTCGCAGCCGGTTCGACTCGCCGCCCCGGGCGAGCACGCGCGCTTCACCTTCACCGTGACCGCGCCGCCCCAGGTCACGACCGCGACGCTCGGCGCGAGCGTGGAGATCAACGGCCGGCGCTTCAACCAGCAGCGCGTCGAGATCCGTTACGATCACCTGCCGCTCCAGCTCCTCCAGCCCCCGGCGCGCGCCAAGGCGGTGGCGCTCGAGCTGGAGATACGGGGCCGCCACGTCGGCTACCTGCCGGGCGCCGGCGACGACGTGGCCGCCGCCCTGGAGCAGATGGGGTACGAGGTCACGTCGCTGACCGGCGCCGACCTCACGCCGGAACGACTGCGTGCCTTCGACGCGCTGGTCATCGGCATCCGCGCCTTCAACGTACGAACGGATCTCGCCGAGCGCCTGCCCGCGCTCTTCGGGTACGTCGAGGCGGGCGGCACGGTCGTCGCGCAGTACAACACGCTGGACGGTCTGCGCGAGGGCTGGCTCGCGCCATTCCGCCTGCGCGTCTCACGCGACCGTGTGACCGACGAGCACGCGCCGGTCAGGATCCTGGCGCCCGAGCATCCCGTGGTGACCACGCCGAATCGCATCACCGCGGCGGACTTCGAGGGCTGGGTGCAGGAGCGCGGTCTCTACTTCCCCGATCAGTGGGATGAGCGCTTCACCGCGATCCTCGCGTCCGGGGATGCCGGCGAGACCCCGCTCAAGGGCGGCCTCCTGGTGGCTCGACAGGGCAAGGGATACTTCGTCTACACGAGCCTCGCCTGGTTTCGCCAGCTCCCCGAAGCCGTCCCCGGCGCCTACCGGCTGTTCGCGAATTTCGTCTCGCTGGGGAAATGACGCCCGCGCCGCGCGCCGAGGAGAGCCCCGAGGGGGAGGCGCCCGGAGTCCCCGGGTTCCGCACCTGGCGGGGCGTCTACGTATTCGTCTTCGGGTGGTTCGTCCTCGTGGTCCTCCTCCTGAGCGTGTTCATGGAGATCTTCTCGTGAACGCCGCCGACTGGCTGGTGCTGCTCGGCACCATCGTGGGCATCGCCGCGTACGGCTCCTGGCGCACGCGCCAGGTGCGGAGCCTCAACACGTATATGCGCGGCAATGCGGCGACCCGGTGGGGCACGATCGGCGTCAGCGTGATGGCCACCCAGGCGAGCGCGATCACGTTCCTCTCGATCCCGGGACAGGGCTTCGAGAGCGGCATCGGCTTCGTGCAGAACTACTTCGGGCTGCCGCTGGCGCTCATCATCGTATGCGCCGTGTTCCTGCCCATGTACCGGCGGCTCAGCGTCTACACGGCCTACGAGTTCCTCGGCAGGCGGTTCGACCAGAAGACGCGCCTGCTCGGCGCCGGCCTCTTCCTGCTGCAGCGTGGTCTCGCCGCCGGCGTGACGATCTACGCGCCCGCGATCATCATCTCCACCGTGCTCGGCTGGCCGCTCACCCCCGTCATCGTGTTCACCGGGCTGCTCGTGATCGTCTACACGGTCACCGGCGGCAGCGAGGCCGTGGCCGTGACCCAGAAGTGGCAGATGGCAGTGATCTCGGCCGGCATGGTGACGGCCATGGTCGTGCTGCTGCTCCGGCTGCCCGACGGCCTCGGGTTCATCGGGGCCGCGCACGTCGCCGGCGCGCTGGGCAAGCTGCAGGCAGTCGACTTTTCGCTCGACCCGAGCCGGCGCTACACGGTGTGGACCGGCGTGTTCGGGGGCTTGTTCCTCTCCCTCTCGTACTTCGGAACCGATCAATCGCAGGTGCAGCGCTACATCGGCGGTGCGTCTTTGCGGGAGGGCCGCCTGGGTCTGATGTTCAACGCGGTGCTGAAGATCCCCATGCAGTTCGTCATCCTCTTGCTGGGCGCGCTCCTGTTCGTCTTCTATCAGTTCGCGCCGCACCCGGTGTTCTTCAACCAGGCGGAGTGGCGCCGCTATGCCCAGGATGTCCGGTTCCGGGACATCGAGGCCCAGCACGCCAGCGCCGCCGCCCAGAGCCAGTCCGCGATTCGCGCGTGGCTCCAGGCCCGCGCGTCGGACGATGCCGCATGGGAGGCGAGCGCCCGGGCCGCCATGATCGCGGCCGACGATCGGGCCCGCGCTGTCCGCGCCGACGCCAAGGCCGCCCTGGCGGCCGCGGACCCGCGCGCCAAGACCAAGGACTCGGACTATGTGTTCGTCACGTTCATCCTGACCCAACTGCCGCACGGGGCGGTCGGCCTGGTGATTGCGGTGATGTTCGCCGCGGCCCTGTCGTCGAAAGCGTCCGAGCTCGCCGCCCTCGGCACCACCACGACGATCGACTTCTGGCGTCACTTCCGGCCGCTCGCCGCCGCCGACGAGGCCCGCAACGTGCGTGTGGCGCGGCACTTCACGGCGATGTGGGGTGTCTTTGCGGTAGCGTTCGCGCTCTTTGCCGGCTTCGCCGAGAACCTCATTGAGGCCATCAACATCCTCGGCTCCATCTTCTACGGCGTCCTGCTCGGCCTCTTCGTGGTGGCATTCTTTCTCCGCCGCGTGGGCGGGAGCGCGGTCTTCTTCGCGGCAGTGACCGCCCAGGCGCTCGTGATCGGGATGTACTTCTCCCTCAACATCGGTTACCTCTGGTACAATCTCATCGGCTGCGCCACGTGCATCGGCTTCAGCCTGGCGCTGCAGATGGTCTTGCCTCCGCAAGCTCCCGCCGGCCAGAGTCGCGCAGGATGACCCGGGAGCCGGTCATCGCGTTCGGCCAGCAGCCCTGCGGCTTCTTCCCCCGACGATTCCTCGTGGCCAAGATCCGGACCGCGCGGCGCCTCCAGGCCCAGATCGGTGGGCGTGTCGTGTACTTCTGCCACGACAGCGACCACGATCCGCGCGAGACACGCACCATCCTGCGCCATCGCGCGACGGGACAGCCCGCCGCCTTGAACTTCACCGTCGTCAACAAGATCCAGCGCAAGTTCTCCCCTCTGTACGCCAAGCGCATCGCCGGGGGCTGGCATGCCAGAACGCTGGGGCAGCTCACCAACTACGTGGACGGCCGTGTCATCGGCCTCTTCCGCAAGGCGTCGGCGGAGACGGTGGCGGACTTCTGTCTCGAGATGTACCGCATGATGGGCCTGCTCGACGGCGTGGATGTCGTACGCTCGAGCGACCCGGAGGTGCGACGTTGCGCGTGCGCGGTGGACGACTTCTTCGTGGACGTGCCATACGAGGGCGAGATCGTGCGGGCGCGCTTCCGCGACGGCGGGCTGCACCTGCACGGCGGAGGGGATTCGTTCGTCGCGCTGGCCGCAGGGGCCTCCGGTTTCGAAAAGGAGAAGATCAGCCCGGCGAGGGACACGCGGCTGCGGTGGATGCAGTCAGTGATCCACTGCACGCACTACGTGACGGGCGCCGGCGAGCAGGCGTATCTCCGGACGGAGGACGCGCCCGACGTCGCGTACGTGCGGCGGGAGGACATCGAGCGATCGGATGAGGGCTTCACCGAGGTCTCGGGCTGACATGCGGTGCGCCGGCGCGGACGGTCTCTGAGATGGCTGCGGACACGCTGCGCGTCGGCATCACGTGCTACCCGTCGGTCGGGGGCAGCGGGGTGCTGGCGACCGCGCTCGGCGAGGAGCTGGCGGCGCGCGGGCACGACGTGCACTTCATCGCGTACGAGCGCCCGTTCCGTCTGCCCTCGGACGCGCCGCGCCTGCACTTCCATCCCGTCGCGATCAACCAGTACGAGCTATTCCGCTTCCCGGACTACACGCTGCCCCTCTCCGTGCGCATGGCCGAGGTGAGCCGCGACCATCGGCTCGACGTGCTCCACGTCCACTATGCCGTGCCGCACGCCACGGCCGCGATCCTCGCGCGCGCGATGCTCCCGCGCGGCCAGCAGCCCCGCGTGGTGACGACTCTGCACGGCACGGACACGACCCTGCTCGGCCAGGACGCCGGATACGCGCCCGCCATCCAGCACGCGCTGAGCTCGTCGGACGCGGTCACCGCGGTGTCCGAGTCCCTCAAGCGCGAAACGCAGCGCGTGCTCGGCTTCGAAGGGCCGATCGAGGTCATCCACAATTTCTTCGCGCCGCGCCCGCCCAGCCGCTCGCCGGGGGCCGTGCGCCACGAGCTCGGCCTCGGGAACGAAGTCGTCGTGGTGCACTCGTCCAACCTGCGCCACGGCAAGCGCGTCGACCTCCTGCTGGAGACGGCCGCGCGTGCTCGCCCGCGCGAGGCCTTCAAGCTCCTGGTACTCGCCGGCGAAGCGTTCGCTCCCTTCGCGGGCGACCTGCGGCGCCTCGGGCTGGCCGACCGCGTGATCGTCCGCGAGAAGGTCCACGCTATCGAGGATTACCTTCAGATCGCCGACGTAGGCCTCTACACCTCCGACGCCGAGAGCTTCTGCCTCAGCATCCTCGAAGCCATGTGCTTCGGGTGCCCGAGCGTCTCCACGCGCGTCGGCGGCATCCCCGAAGTGGTCGAGGACAGCAAAAGCGGCGTGCTCGTGCCGGCCGGTGACGTCGACGCGCTCGCCAAGGCGCTGGAGGTCCTGATCGACGACAAGCCGCGGCGCCAGACCCTCGGGCGCGCGGCTCAGGCGCGTGCGCGAGAGCGGTTCTCCGCCGAGGTCATCGTGCCGCGCTACGAAGCGCTCTACCGCCGGTTGTGCCGGTGACGGCCGCGCCCGCGCGCAGGGGCGGGTCACCTTGACAAGGAGTGAACGATATTGGATAAACCTGGCCGGGAGGCAACCATGAAAAGCCTGACCTACGCGTGCGTGGTATTCTTCGCCGTCGTCGCAGCCGCCGTGCCGTCGCTGCTCTCGGCCCAGACGCCGGCGCCGAGCCAGGCCAAGGAGCTGGCGGCAACCTTCCAGCGCGCCGCCAACGAGATCCTCGACGTCGCGGAAGCGATGCCGGCTGACAAGTACGGCTACAAGCCGACGCCGGAGATCTCGAGCTTCGGCGATCAGCTCGTGCACGTTGCTGGCATCACGCAGCGCTTCATCGACACTGCCAAAGGCACCAAGACGGACGCCGCGCCTCACGGCTCGATGACGAAGCCCGAAGTCATCGCCCTGCTCAAGAAGACGTTCCAGAGCGCGCAGGAGATGATCACGTCGTTGACCGATGCCCAGCTCGCCGAGCCCGTGAAGTTCCCATTCGGGGACCGGACGGTCACGCGCGCCACCTTCTGGCAGGGTCCGCTGTTCCAGATCCGCAACCACTACGGCCAGCTCGTGGTCTATCTGCGAATGAACGGGATCGTGCCGCCGGCGAGCGTCCGGCGGTAGGCTTGGCGTCCATGGCAGACTGATCGCCACGGTCAGGAGGCCGAGGGCCGGTTCATCGCCGGCCCTCTTCTCTTTCACGTGCGCGCCGGCATCCCCTTCGGAAGAAGGGGCTTAGCGAGTCGTGGTCCGAGAGATCGACCGGATCTAGAGTGCCCGGGCCTTGGCAAAGGCTCTGCGGTCCACTACTCGATCACCTGATCCGCCCGCTCCAGGAGCGACGGCGGGATCGTCAGACCGAGGGCCTTGGCGGTCTTGAGGTTGATGACCAACTCAAACTCCGTCGGCTGCTCGATGGGGAGATCGCCGGGCCTGGCGCCCTTGAGAATCTTGTCGACGTAGCCAGCGGCCCGTCGCTGCATCTCGGAAGCATTCACTCCATAGGATATGAGGCCGCCTGGCTCGACAAATACCTGGAACTCATAGATCGCAGGGATCCGATGCGCGCCCGCAAGATCGATGACGACCTTTCTATACACGAACATGAAGGGCGCCGACGTGACTAGTACACCTTGGTCATGATTCTTCTTCATCCCGAGGAAGGCGGGAGCCAAATCCTCCGCTCGGCGCACGATGAACGTATGAACCTCTATGCCGAGATTCCGCGCCGCGGTGGCGACCCGTTGATCGTACCGATCGAATATCTGGGGGAGCGCCGAGGTTGTGACATCCTCCCGAAGGAGCGCGACTCTTGAAAGATTCGGTACAATCGCTTTGAGAATCTCGAGGCGCTTCGGAGCGAGATCATCGTTCAGGAGCTGTGACCCCGTGATGTTGCCCCCTGGCCTTGCGAGGCTGGCCACGAGTCCTGCGGCAACAAGATCATTGTCGGCGCGACCGACCACGATGGGGATGGTTTTCGTTTCCAGTTGAAGGATCTTTGCCAGACCCGCGCTTCCAACGAACAGCACGTCGACCTTGAGGCGCACAAGGTCGGCGGCGCCTGCGCGAAGCTGCTCGGCTGATTCGCCGAACCGTCGCTCGACGACCATGTTTTGCCCATCGACCCAGCCGAGCTGTCTCATCGACAGCCAGAACTGGTTGGTCGAGACCGACTGTGCCAGCTCCTCTGGGCTCGGAGCTGGACCGAGGTTGAGAATTCCGACGCGGGCCATCTTCCCCGACTTCTGCCCCGCGGCGACGAGCGGCGTGGCGAGCAGACCGAGCCCGCCAGCGACGAAGGCCCGTCTCTTCATCACTCGATCCCCTGATCCGCCCGCTGCAGGAGGGACGCCGGGATCGTCAGGCCGAGAGCCTTGTGGCCTTCGTCACCGGCGATCTCGAAATACTTGACGCGCTTGCCCTGCTTCCTCAAGGTCCTCATGATCCCCGCGGAGTCCGATCTCCTCTCAAGGCTGGCCTTCTCAGGGATGCGGTCCCCATGGGGCCGCGGTCAGTAGCTTGACCTCCTGGGAAACGAGCAACGGCCGGAACTTGACGGCGAAGCCCTCGACGAAATCCTTGTTGGAGAATACCGAAGCCCAGTGCGCGCGACGGTCGACATCGTCGTCGAACTTCCAGAGATGGACGAGCTGATTGACCGTGCCCGTGTCGGCTTGGAAGTAGCCGATCAACTTCTTGTCTTGGCCGCCCTTCTGGAGCGCCGGATAGCCGAACTCGGTATACAGCTTGACTGCCTCGCCCATCTTGCCGACCTGAAGCGTGTAGGTTCGCATTTCATAGATCGTCATAACGATTCCTCCCGAGTCCTCGTTGCCCGTCGTTCAACGAGCCGGATCTGGACAGGTTAGACAGGTGGCGTGAGGTTAGTCCGGCAGCCCACGGCGGTCAAGGAATCTGGAATTGAGAAGGATCAGGGGATGAAGTCTTGGACAGTGCGGCGTAGCACGCGCAGCATGGGCCAGTTCGCTCGCGGTAAGAGCGCGGCCATCGAGAAGCGCAGAGAGCATGGTGGCTCTTGCCGGCTCTCCGACCAGCCCAGCAATCTCGGCTATCAACGGCCCAGGAATCATGGGGGCAATGTAGCACCCGGTACGGCGGGCCCTGAAGTTTCCACTTCGACGGCGATCGAAGTAGCTTCCCGGAACCCAGGAGACGCTTCGACCACCGTCGAAGTGTTCACCGGCGCGTCCGACCGTTTCGAAGGTAAGATCACGGCCATGATGTGCCGGCCCGGGCCCGCTTGCGGCGCGTGGCCAATGGCTCTTGGCTGGGCGTGGGACGCCGCATAGCCGGACCTGGAGGAGGTGGCCATGCTGGAGGGGAAAACGCGCATCCCGCCGGTCGACGTCGAGGCGCTCCCGGACGACCTGCGCGAAGTGCTCGAGGAACAGCGCAAGCTCCGGGGCGCGCCGCTCTATCCGTACCTCTTCTACGCGCGCAACCCGGCGTATTTCCGTGCCGCGCAGGCGATGTGGACCGCCCTCCAACAACACACGAAGCGCGTGCCCGGTACGCTCAGGGCGCTGCTCAACCGTCGCGTCGCCTGGTGGAACGGCTGCGAGTTCTGACAGGATGCCAATGCTGCCGTGGGCAGCAGGCTCGGCGTCTCGACGGAGAAGCTCGAGGCACTCAACGACTACGCGAAGAGCCCGCTCTTCAGCGACGCCGAGAAGGTGGCGCTCGAATACGCCGACGCGATCACCGACACGCACCGCGACGTCGACGACGAGCTGTTCGCGCGGGTGCAACGGCACTACGACGACGACACCATCGCGGAGCTGACGATGATCATCGCGTGGGAGAACGCGTCCTCGCGCTTCAACCGGACCTTCCGCATCCCATCACAAGGGTTCTGGAAGCGATGACCGATGCCCGATACTCACCTCATGCCCTCCGCGAGGTAAGACGCCGTGACTACCGTCAGCGTCCGCTACATGGTCGATGACGTCGAGGCCGCCATCGCCTCCTATACCACCCACCTCGGCTTCGCCCTCGAATCCAATGCCGCGCCGGCGTTTGCCGCCGTCACCCGTGGCCCCCTGCGGCTGCTCCTCAGCGGCAAGACCAGCTCAGGGGCCCGACCAATGCCCGACGGTCGCCAACCCGTTCCCGGTGGGTGGAACCGCATTCAACTTCCGGTACCCGACCCCGCGGCCGAGGTCGCCGGGCTTCGGGCTGCCGGCCTGTGCTTTCGAAACGACATCCTGACCGGCGTCGGCGGATCGCAGATCCTGCTCGACGATCCATCCGGCAACCCCATCGAACTCTTCCAGCCCGCCCATTAACGACTCCGTCCCAGGTCAACCGGCGACACTCTGGAGGGGCAAAGTCGGACGGCCAGCTCACCGCGGATCGGCGAGCGCACCCCGACAAGACGCATGAGCGTGAACGAACCCGCATCGTCTGCGCCGCCGACTGCGGAATGGCTCAACCGATCTACCGTGGGCGTCGCGCTCGCGAGCCTCTTCTCCGACGTATCTCACGAGCTCGGCACGGCCGTGCTACCCGCCGTGCTCTTGGCGCTCGGAGCGGGACCGGCCGCGCTGGGCTGGATCGAAGGTAGTGCCGATGGCCTGTCCGCGCTCGCCAAGCTCTGGGGCGGGGTCATGACCGATCGGGTGACTCGGCGGAAGCCGTTGGCTTCGATCGGCTATCTCGTCACGGCCGTCGGCATCGCCACCATTGCCATCTGCACGAGTTGGGCGCAGGTCCTTGCCTGCCGCGTGGCCGCGTGGATCGGGCGCGGCAGCCGGTCGGCGCCACGCGATGTCCTCATGGCGGAGGCCACGACGCCCTCCTCAACCGGCAAGGCGTTCGGCATGGAGCGCGCGGGCGACGCGCTCGGCGCCGTGATCGGCCCGCTCGTGGCGGCCGCCCTCCTCGCGCGCGGTATCGAGCCGCGGCACGTCCTGGTCGTTTCGCTCCTCCCGGGACTCCTGGCCTTCCTCTCGATCACGCTTCTCGTCCAGGAGACCTCTGGAGTCCGGCGCTCGGAGCGCGCGCGAGCGCTCGCGGGCAGCCTTCGAGCAACGGGCACGCCGTTCCATCGCTATCTCGTCGCGATCCTCCTCTTCGGGTCCGGAGACTTCTCACGCACACTGCTCATCCTCTACGCGACACAGCACCTCACCGCCGGCCTGTTCTCATGGCATGCCGGCACACTCGCGATCGCGCTCTACGTACTTCACAATGCGGTCAGCTCGCTGGCGGCGTTCCCGATCGGCGCCCTAACGGATCGCGTCGGCCGCCGGCCTGTGCTCATCGCAGGCTACCTCTTCGCCGCGGCGACGACCGCGGGGTTCGCGCTGGTCCCGGCGACCCCTCTGGCGCTCACGATCCTCTTCGTGTGCTCGGGAACGTACATCGCCTGTGAAGAAGTCGTCGAGAAAGCCTACGCCGTCAGACTTCTTCCCGAGCTCGTACGCGGCACGGGGCTCGGAGCGCTCGCAGCGGTCAACGGAATCGGCGACTTCGTCTCCAGCGGCCTCGTCGGCATGCTATGGGCCACCTTCCCCGGCTCGCCAGCCGCGGGGTTCCTCGCCGCGACGGCGCTTCAGCTGGCCGGCACCCTGGCTCTCCTCGCAGCCACCGGTCCAACGGAGCTGCGTCCGAGAGGACGTGTGCCCTGAGCGCCGCATCCACGCCCGCAACTCGCATGGCGACCCAATTGTCGAGGTCGGCGATCAAGCCTCGAGCGCATTCACCGGCGAGCGCGAGGCCACCGAGCTTCGCGTCGGTCCTGCTCACTCGATCCCGAGCCCACTTATCGTGTGCCAACGAGGATGGGCTGAAAGAGGCTGTCGATGCGGCGCACCCTCGTGAAACCCGCCTCCTCCATGAGTACCGCCATGCGCTCCACGCCGATGGCGAAGTAGGTCGTCTCGGGCGTCCGGAGCACGACTTCCTTCGCGTCGTCATTCGTCACGAGCTCAAAAGCCACGTCGTAGAACTGACCTCGCCATCGGCGGGTTTGCAACAAGCGGCACGGACGCGCAGACCACACGCGGTCCCCGTAGTCCTGTATCTCGACCGTGCCGGGCGATGGAGGCACGCCGTAGTCCCGCATCGAGATCACGCAGCCGCCTCCAGGCCGAACGCACCGACAGCATTCCCTGAAGGCACACCGAATGTCATTCTCGGAAAGCAGGTGCGGGAGGGCGTTGTCGCAAGCAAGCACAACCGCGAAGGTCGCCGAGCGAACGGGAAGGGCCCTCACGTCCCCGACCAAGCAGGCCAGTTGAAGTCCGCGGCGCCCCGTCTCCTCGCGGGCGCGCTGGACGGCAGCGAGAGAGATGTCGGAGCCCGTGACCCGGAAGCCCCGTGCCGCCAGGCCGAGGGCCTGGGTGCCGATCCCAACCGCGGCGTCGAGGACGCGGTGGGGCGGCGAACCCCACTCACTGGCCAGCAGCGATGACAGCGCGCGGCCCTGCCGCCCGATGGCGGCCTCCCAGTCCTGGTACACCAGGTGGTACCAAGGAGCGAGGGCATCGTAGAAGTTGCCAACCTCCAACATCGCCACTCCACTCTACCAGGCCCAGTGACGCACGACTCGTGCTGGAGCCAGCCCGCGAAGCGAATTCCAAAAGGGGTTACCGGCTGCTGCGTCCGCTAACCCTCGCGAATGACGGGTTTTCGCCGGAAGGGGACCACCCGCGTCTCGCGTCAGGCGAGCAGTGCGCTAAGATGTCGGCCCATGACCCGATGAGCGCGCGAGCCTCGAGACTGCGGTGGGCCACAGTGCTAGCCGCGAGCGGCGGCCTTGCCGCCGCGCCCTCGCCTTCGTTCGCCCACTCCGTCCAGGAGGCCTTGCTCCGCGCTGTACCGGCGCGTACCCGGCCCGTGCTCAGGCACCGCCCCACGACGGCCACGGTGCCGGGCGCCGCGCCGCTCGTGCCGAGGCGCTCAGGAACCACCATGGGCGTGCGTTAGAATTGCGATCGTGGGCGGTGGAGCCAATCGGCTCGAGTACGAGCAGCGGGTGAACCGTGTCATTGACCACGTCCGCGCGCATCTCGCAGAGGACCTCTCGCTCGATCGTCTGGCCCGTGTCGCGATGTTCTCACCCTTCCACTTTCACCGCATCTTCCGGGCGCTCACCGGCGAGCCAGTCTCGGCGTTTATCCAGCGACTCCGCGTGGAGCGGGCAGCGGTGGCGCTGATCTATCATCGTGACCAGAGTGTGCTCGCCGTGGCGCTCGACCATGGATTCTCATCGGCCGCCACCTTCGCGCGCGCCTTCCGGGCCCACTTCGGGATGAGCGCGACCCAGTGGCGGACCGGCGGGGCCGAACGCTGGAGCAAGCAAAGCAAAGCGAATCGCAAGGCGGGCAAAGCAAGGATGCGCGCCGAGGGGCACACTGCCTCCAGACTATCGAAGGAGGCCTCGATGAAGATCAACGTGAAGACGCTCCCCAGATACCACGTTGCATACATGCGGTACGTCGGACCGTTCGGCCCTCACGGCATTCCCGAGACCTGGACGCGGCTTCGGCAGTGGATGAAGACCCATAACCTCGACAGCCCGGATAGCATCAAGATCGGGATCGGCCACGACGACCCCCACGTGACGGCCCCGGAGAAGTGCCGGTACGACGCGTGCGTCGTGGTGCCGGACTCGTTTCCGGTCGACAAGCACGTGAACCTCGCCGACGTCCCGGCGGGACGGTACGCGGTGGCCGCCTTCAGCGGGAGCGCGCACGAGATCGGCGACGCCTGGACCGCCCTTTATCGAACCTGGTTGCCCAGTAGCGGCTACCAGCCCGATGATCGGCCCTGTCTCGAGATCTACCGCGGCGATCCGATGGACACGGCCCCTCCGGGCGTGTTCCACTGCGAGTTGTGCGTGCCGGTGAAACCCCTCTAGCCTGGGGGCGACTGAGCTCGCGCCGTCGCGAACTGGGCTAACGGCGGGAATTCCAGCGGTGGCCCACTGCCCACCGAAACTACTCGACGACGTCGCCGACGTCCTGGGCAAGGTGCGGGCCTGGGCCGGGATCGTCGAGCGGACAGCGGGTGTCCTCTACCTCCATCGGCGGCCCTTCCTCCACTTCCATCTGATGGCCGGAGGGGGACGGCGGGCGGACGTGAAGGGCCGCGCCGGCTGGATATCGCTCGATCTCCCCCGCCGTCCCATCACCGCGAGTCGGCGGGGCACCCTTCTGCGCGAGCTGCGTACCCGCTACCGGGAGCGGTTACGGTCAGAGGGTTAGGACAACGCCCGGGCCCATCTGCAGGTGGTTGGACCGATCCGCTCGGTCGGTGCCGGTAGTGAACGGCGAGGGGAAGCCGTCTGCCTCTGAGCCGGACGACGCGCGGGCCTAGATGAAGTCCATCGCACAGAGGTAGTCGAAGAACGCCGCCTTGTTGTGCTCGTTCTCCTGCGGGAATAGGGCGAGCAGCTCCCCGTAGGCCCGGCGCAGCTTGCCGCTCGAGCTAGCCACCAGCGGGTGTGCGGGCAGATTGGCGGGCACCGCCGTCTTCCGCCACTCGGTCAGCGCGGCGCGCTGCTCCACCATCGCCTCCGACACGAGACGATGGACGGAGGCGAGCCGGGGCGGGACCGTGAGGGCACCGAGCTGGCTCACCACCTGATCGTAGCTCTCCACCGAGGGCTCGTTCTCGTCCCGCGAGCGGAGCCACCCGAGCGTCTCGACCCGCTCCACGATGCCCAGATCCACTAACTCGAACATCCGTCGCAGGTAGGCGCGCTCGTCCGGCGACATCGTGGCGGCGCTGACGTCGAACACGGTCCGACGATGGGGGATGGCCCGATACGCGCGCTCGACCGCCGCCGGGCGGTCCGCCGTCGCGACGCTTTCGATCGCCGACAGCTTCATGGGACGCTCCTCCAGCAGCCGGGGAATAGCGGGCAGGAGCTGGGTGAACAGGTTGTGCTGCGGCCGGTGGCCGGTGGCGTCGACCTGGAGGATGAAGTTGCGGTCGACGAGCTGAAAGCCCGGAATCATGTCGTAGCTCGCCTGGCCGATGAACTCCTTGGTCCCGGCCAGCACGATCTGATTCTTCGCGCGATCGGCCCGGAAGTGCTGGGCCCACTTGCGCGCGTCCTCCGGAGTCGGGGCTTCCATCGTCATGCTGTAGAGGAGGAGCTGCACGTACACGATGCGCTCGTCGGACAGGGACACGCCGCGGGCGTACTGGGGAACGAGCTCCTCGATCGAGGGCAGCCCGCCCTGCGGCTGGATTCCCTCATAGGGGCCGAGACGGTGGGCGCCGGCAAAGGACTGGCACGCCGGACAGTTCATGCCGACCGGCTCGATCAGGAGCACCGAGCCCTTGAGGGACGAGAGCCGAACGAGCTGGCCGGTCTGATCGACCAGCTCGAGATCGGGATAGGGCTCTCCGACCCTCGGCGGCCACACCGAGGGAATCCGCCCCGGCTGCGCCGGTGTCACCGCCGGGGTCACCGCGGCGACCTGGAGCGGGCACTGCCCGGCCCCGCACTTCACGCTCTCGGCCAGGGACTCGATCGTCCCCGATCCGGCGACGCGCCAGGCCACCACGCCGAGGAACACCGCCCAGACCAGCGCCAACACCACGATCTTCGTCTTCATTTGGTCCGCTCTCCTTCCTCGAGCTTGCCGAGCAGCCTGCGGGCCTCCGCCGCCTTGACATGGTCGGGGGAGGTGCGCAGGAACGCGCGGAGCTCGATCACCGCGTGCTGGCGGAGCCCCGCTTCCCAGAAGCTCCGCGCCAGCCAGTACCGCGCCGACCCGTCGTCGGGGTGCCGGGCGAGGATCTTCATGAACGCGGGAACCGCCTTGTTGAACTGTGCGCTGTAGAAGTGGCCGAGGCCCTCGATCATCAGCAGGCTTCGCTCGGCATCGTCGTCGGCCGGCAGAGCCGCGGCGGTCTCGGTGGGAAGCGCGCGGGCGATCTTGCCGGCCAGGTCCTCGCACACCGCGACCAGCGCGCCCGCGTCACCCGCGCCCTGGGCGGAGGTGACGAGCCGCGTCGTCTCGGTCTCGTAGACCAACGCCTGCACCAGCAGCCGGTTGCCGGCTCGTGTGAAGCTGCCCCGCGCGATGTACCGCGCCTGCGACATCGTGCCGATCCGGCTGAGCGGCGTCTGCGCCACGTATTGCTGCCAGGTGAGGCTCCGCTCCCTGGCGATCTCGTCGAGGCGCTCCCGCTCGACCAGCCGCACCTGTCCGGGGTGGCGGGCCAGCATCGCACCGAGCAGATCGGGCACGCCGCGCTCCAGCGCTGCGAAGGCCGGATCGCCGGTCGCGTTGTCGAAGGGCAGCAGCAGCATGGTCGGCGGCGCCGAGGCTCCGGCCGCCGGCGCGGGCGGCAGCGCGAGCGTCGCCAGCACGAGCGCGAACGCCGCGACGACGCCCCTCATTTCTTCGCTCCGGCGGGCTCCAACTCGTAGAGCCCATCGAACCAGGTGCCGATCCACACGTGCCCTTGAGCGTCCACCGCGATCGAGCTCGGGCGGTCTAGGATCATGTGGGGAGGGTTGTTCAGGCCGCCGCGGGCGCCGTCGAAGAAGCCGACCCCACGAGAGCGGGCCTCGGAGTGCGCGATGTACCAGACGCCCCCACCGGGGGCCGGTGCGAGCTGGCCGATCGACCAGTCGGGCAGCGACGAGTTCTTCGGCGTGAACACCGTCCACTGGTCCCCGACCTTGCGAGCCAGGCCCTTCTCGTAGAGGGCCACCCAGAGCCCGCCCCCGGCGTCGACCGCCAGCGCCGTGATCTCCCGATCGAGCACGTCCGCCTTCGCGCTCACCCGGCGCACGGTCTCGCCCTGGATCTGGAAAAGCCCCTGGTCCCGCGTGCCCACCCACACGGTGCCGGTACGGGGCTCGACGGTGAGCGCGGTGATCCGGGGAGCGCCTTCCAGGGACCAGCGTGATGGCACGGCGGTCGTGCTCAGGCGGGCGACGTCGCCGCGCGACGTGCCGACGTAGAGCTCGCCGGGATTCGTCCCGCACTCCGCCGCGGTGACCGCGCCCGAGGCGCCCGGAATGGCGCGCGTCACGAATCGCGGCTGGAAGCCGGACGCGGTTGGGCCCGTCCGCACGTAGCCCACGACCGGGCGGTCGAGATGGTCGGCGGCGAACCACACGACCCCGCCACAGCCCTTGATGGTGGTGACGTAGTGGTAGAAGAATCCCTGCGACACGTCGGTGGCGAAGAACTCCTCGCCGGTCTTCGCCATGATGCCGCTCTCGATGCCCCACCAGACCCGCCCGCTCGGCTCCACCCCGACACTGGTGACGTCGGAAATGATCATCCGGGCCCGCGCCGACATCCGGCGCCAGCGGTTCTGGGCCCGGTCGCGCTCCTCCTCCATGTAGATCGGCCAGGCCCGCTCGTACTTCTTCACGCCGACCCCGGTGGTGTTGAACGCGCGATACTCGCGGATCAGGATCTCGTCGCTCTGTCGGAGCGCCACCAGGTAGCTTCCGGAGCGGGTCGGTGTCGCCGCGAAGGGTTCGAGCGCGGCGCGGCTGACGCGGTCGAGCTTCGGCGCCTCCCCGTCGGGCTGAAATCGGGCGTACTGCAGGCCCATGACCGTGTCGGAGACCAGCAGCAGCAGCTCGCCAGTGGGGAGCGGGAACAGATACGTGCGGTGAACGGGCGCCGGTGTCCCGTACGGGGAGTCGATCGGCAGCGACTTCGGGCGCCACGTCGCGCCGTCCTTCGAGCTCCACAGGTAGACGGACTCGCCCTGCCCGAGGGCGGCCAGGCGGAAGACGCCGCCGCGGTCCTCGGCCAGCGCGGGGCCCATCACCGCATCGCTCGGAATACGCGAGAGCAGGGTCCACTGCGAGGCATCGGACGACTGGATGAAGACCATCTCTCGCGTGTCGCGCGAGTAGAAGCCGACCAGCCAGCGGCCGCGGCGGTCCTGCACGACGTCGTACTCGAGCACCTCGGTGGTCGGGCGGGTCGGGGCGACCGCCGTGCCGGTCCCTCGATCCTCGAGGTACTGCGCCACCCGGTTGACCGGCAGGCGATCGCGAACCGACGCGGGAAGCTGCTCGGCCAGGCGCTGACCGAGCGAGGCGGGGCGCGCGGACGACGCCGGGGGCGCCACGAATTGCTCGAGCGGCACCCGCTGCGGATCGCTCCAGGAGTGGCCGTCTTTCGAGGAGCTGGCCCACAGCTCCCAGCCGAGGCCCCGTCGCGTCGAGATCCAGTAGAGCCACAGCGTGCCGTCCTCGGCGCGCACCAGGCGCGGATTGTAGTCCTCGCTCGCCGAGTTGATCGGCAGAGGCGCAGCCTCCGTCCAGCTCACCCCGTCCGCGCTCCGCGACCACCAGAGATCGGTGGGCTGGCCGTCCAGCTCGCCCTCGACGGTGACGAGGAAGTACCCACCCCGCCCGTCGTCGGAGAGCGCCAGCTCCTTCCGCGGCCCGCGGAACGACTGGGCCAGCGGGCGGGTCGATGCGGAGCCGACGCGAGGGGGCAGCACCACGCGCCCCGCCGGCCGGCCCTCCCAGAACGAGCCGTCCTCCTCCGGCGCCGGCGCCGGCTCCAGGCGCGCCTGCTCGGTGTCCCGGCGCAGCCGCACGCGCAGCCCCCAGCGCTCGATCTCCGCCTGGCCCCCGAAGACCTGCACGGTGAAGACCCGCTTGTCGTCGCCGTTGAACGAGATCGTCTTGCTCAGATCGGCGAGCTGCGGGGTCTGCCCATAGATCACCCCCAGCCAGCTCCGGAAGGGGTCGCGGGGCATCGGGAAGTCCAGCACTCGGATGGCGTACTCGAAGTGCGGGCCCGCCACCACGAGGCGCCCGCGGATGCTCATCTCGACGCCGGTCGCGACGTAGCCCGCGGGCACCACCACCGCGTAGTGGCGCTCGCGCCACGCGGTGCTCTCGTCGTCGCGCGGCGCGAACAGGGCGGGAGTCTTTCCGAACGGCTCGCCGATCGCCGGACGCTCGGGAGTGACCAGGAACACGCCGCGTGGGGTCGGCGGCAGCGCGCCCGCTCCCGCGTGGGTCATGCGCTGGTAGAGCACCACCATGCGCACGACCGCGTCGCGGTGGAGATCCAGGGTATGAGGCCAGGCCAGGAAGCGCGACGCGCGAGCGCGCGACTGGGAGACGAGCGTGGGGTCCTTCTGGGCCCGCTCGCGAAAGTCGTCCACGACCCGGAACGCCAGATACGCGTCCCGGTCGCGCCCCTCCTCGGCCAGGAGCACGCCCAGGCGGAACGCGGCCTCGAGCACCTGCGGGGTGATGGGCCGAAGCTTCGCCAGCGCCTGGTAGGCGTCGATGGCCTCGGTGCGCCGCTTGAGCTGCTCCTCCAGAACCCGGCCGGCGAAGTAGAGTCCGTCCATGCCCTCGACGGTGGCCGGCGCGTCGCGGTAGAGGGCTCGATAGGTCACGAGCGCGTGCTCGTGGCTGCCCAGCGACTCGAACACCTTGCCCATCCAGAGCTGGGCCTCGCGGTAGCGCGGGTCCTGCTGGGCCGCGGCGGAGAACTCGCCGAGCGCGTCGGCGTGGCGGCCCAGGTCGTACAGATGTAGCCCCTCGTAGAAATGCCGGGTCGCGGTGATCGAGTCCGTGGTCTCGAAGCGGATGTTGGCCCGCTCGGTCTCGCTCAGCTCGATCCCCTGCCGGCCGGTGAACTGCAGCGCGAGCTTCTGCACGAGCGGCCGTAGATCCCGGAGCGACCCCTCGACCTCTTCACGCTGGACGACCTCCTGCCGGGCCATGTCGAGCACGAAGATGGTGATCGCGATCCGCTCGCCGGTCAGCGCGTAGTGCCCGTAGAGGACCCGATCCACCTTGGCCACGCGCCCCATTCGCAGCGCCGTCTCCGGTCCGAACAGGGGCGAGTCGCCGAGCTGCAGCTCGCGGGCGAAGACCTGGGCTTGCTCGCGGGACACGATCGCGAGGGACTTCACCTGGGCGAGATCCTGAACCAGTAGATCGGCGAGCCCCTTGCTCAGCCACGCCTGCCCCTGCCCCGAGCGCGGCACGAACGGCATCACGGTCACGGTGGTGGGCGTCGCTCGCGCTTCGGCCGCTTGTCTTGGGCCGGCCACCGCGGCGGTGACGAGCGCGCCCTGGATCATGGCGATCGCGCAGACCGTGAGGGTGAGCCTACGCGCGCGGATGCCGCGGCAGTGCATCACTTGTCCTGGGCCGGCTCGCGGAGATCCGCGCTACCACCCGGCGCCTTCCGGTTCCACGCCCGCACGAGCTTCAGAACGAAGTCGCGCGAGGCCTCCCGGGTCGCGCTCACGATCGCCTGGACCGCGGCCTCGTGGGGCGCCACGTCGATCTCCTTCGCCTCCGTCTCGGTCACCGCGAGCACCCGCCGCGTGGCCGTGTCCACCGCGGTGAGCTTCACCCGAGCCTTGACGCTGACGAGGTCGCCGGTGCGCAGGCCGAACCGTCCGGCCGCCTTGCCCAGGATCACCACGTCGGCGCCGGCCGGCGCCTCCGGCTTGGCGAGGTACTCGTCCAGCTCCACCGGCAAGCCCTGCTCTCCCGCCCGGCGCACCTCGATGTTGGCGGCGATCAGGAAGGCGATCAGCTCGTCAGCGGCCACCGAATGCGGCTCCTCGACGTTCAGCACCGTCTCGCGCACCCGGATCGACACCCGCGGCAGTGCCGTACCGGCCAGCTCCCGCGCCAGATCAGAGCCCGCATCCGCCACCCGGGCGCGCTCCCGTCCCGGGGCAAGCGCCTCACCCCGCTCCGAGAGGAGCCGGGCGATCTTCTCGGCCACGCCTCCGGACAAGGCCCGGAGATCGTCCCCTGGCCGGCCTTCGGCGACGACCGCCTCGACGTGGCCGGTCTCGGTGTCGACCGCGCGGACGGAGACGACGAGGCGGTTCGCGACCGAGAACACCCGTCCCGTGACCAGCACCTGGGCTCCGACGAGCCGCCGGACGCGGGCGGCGGTCGCCGGGTCCACGACGCCGGCGAGCCCCAGCGTCTGCTCCTCCAGCGCACGCCTAAGCGAGGTCCGCTCGACCAGGTGAACACCGTCACGCGCCGAGAGCGCGGCGGCGAGCAGCTCACCAGCCATGATGCCCCCGTTGGGACCTAGCGCCGGCGCCCCGCTGGTGTCGAAGTCGAGGACGGCCACCGTGATGGCCGGGGCGGCGCCGGGGCGCCCCGGTCCCGAGAGAGTCAGCGCGGCGGCGAGCAGACAGCCCAGCGCCGCCGCGCGAGGATCCCGGCTAGCGCGTCTCACGTGCCTCGGTCGGACGGCGCGGGCTCGATATCGAGGCCGGCCCGCCGACCAGGCGCGGCACCAGACGCTCGGCCACCGCCCCCGCCGCCTCCTGCAACGCGGTCTTTCCCGCAATCACCTCGGACAGGTCCACCGCGACCTCGGTCTGACGATCGGCGGCCAGGATCCTCCCGGTCGCGTGCTCGATGGCCTTGACCTCGACGCGCCCCTTCGTCGAGAAGAGATTGCCCCGCTGCAGCCCGCGCTCGCTGAACGCCTGGCCGATGATCTCGATGTCGGGGGTCTGCGTCGTGGTCGCGGGATCGAGCAGGACGAAGCCCAGGTCGAGGAGGATCCGGCTGAGCTCGGTCTCGGCGGCGGGATCGAGCGCGGCCCGCGTCACGTGCACCTCGGGGATGCGCACGGAGACGATGGGAAGCTGCTTGCCCTCGACGAGCGGGCGGAGCCGGGCGACGCGATCCCGCGGCGGCCCTACTTTCGCGATGAAGGTGTCACCCTTGTCGCGGACCGTCGCCGCCACCTTCTTGGCTAGCTCCTGCGCCGCGCGCGTGTGGGGATCCCGCAGCGGAATCGACACGGTCTCGCCGTACGTGCGACCGGTCTCGGTTCCGATCACCTGCGCCACCAGCACCAGCTCGTTTCGAACCGCGAACACGCGCCCGGTAACGAGCACCTTCGCCCCGGTCAGGTTGCCGATGCGGGCGGCCGTCTCCGGCGAGACGGTGCCCGAGAGCCCCAGCTCCTTCTCAGCGAGCACCTTGTCCAGCTCCGCCCGCTGGACCATCACCAGGCCGGCCTCGGTCGAGAGATACGTGGTCACCAGGCTGGTCACCTCGGCTCCGACGTCCTTCAGCTCGGCTCCGCTCGCCTGGAACGGCAGCACCGCGGTCGCGTAGCCGGCCGGTTCCGCCGCGGCGACCGGCGCCGGCGAGGACGCGACCACCAGCGCGAGCAGCGCGATGCCGACGGCGTACCACCGGGCCTCATTCAGGGTCTTGACGCTCATGTCTCGAGTCCTCCTCTCGGTTCATCTCGCCCGATCGGGCCGATCTAAGCACGTCGAGGAACAGGTTCTGGGCCTGCGGGTCCACCGCCAGCCGATCCAGCAGCTCCAGGTCGACCACCAGTAGCGAGCCCGCGCCCCAGCGCATCCGCTCGATGCGAGGGAAGGCGCCGGCGCGCTCGCGAAGCAAGACCACCGCTTCCCCGCGCCGGGCCCGGGCCTTCGCCAGCGCGAGGTCGTCGGTGCCGTCGACCAGCACGGTGACGACGGGTCCATCGCTCTTCTCGAGAGATCGCGCGTTCAGGTCGAGAGACGCGATCCCCTGCGCGGCCAGGAAGCGCTCGAGCTTGCCGGAGGGGTCGTCGATGCGAAGGGGTTGCCGCTCGGTCCATCGCTTGAGCGGCTTGAGCAGATCGTTCGGGTAGGCACGGAGCAGCAGGGTTCCGACCGGGCGCCAGTCGCCGCTCGGGGGAGCGCGCAGGAACACGGTCAGCTCGAAGCGCGACTCGCGGTCGACCGCGGGGACCATCACGTCGACGGAGAGCTCGCGCCGAAGGCCGGCGCTGAAGTCCACGCCGGCGGCGATGTCCACCGGCTCGCCGGCCGGGGCGGCGAGGCCCGGCGCGACCTGGACCAGTCGGGCCCTGAGGTCCGCTCGCGCCCCCGGCATACCGTAGAGAACGAGGGGCACCGAGACCGGCCGCCCTCCGAACACGTGCTGAATCCGCGGAGAGGCGATGGAGCGCGCGCCGACCTCGGCCAGAACCGCGGGCGGTTGCGCGAGCGTCTGCAGCGGCAGCGCGGCGATCACGACCATCGCCGTCACAAAGGCCAGTGCGCGACGGCGCGAGCCATCCGGACCAGAGCGAGCGTGGACACATGGCTCGACCATAGCCGGGCAAGAAAGTGCAACCGGGGTGCCAGGGGTAGAGCCGGATCAGATCAAGGAACTCACCATCTTAGACGGGCCCGCGGCGGGCTTCGTCGGCCCGTGGCTGACGAAATACGGTAGCCGGGCGACGAACTGGACGGGGAGGCGCCGGCGGCTCCTAGGCCTTGAAGAAGGCGATCGGATCCGCGTTGACCCGATCCTTGTGGGTGGAGCACAGGCCGTGCGGTGCGCCCTCGATCGTGGACGAGGCGATCCTGAAGGAGGGCGCCGCGAAACTCCAAACACTCCACGAAACCCAAACGCCTGCCGGCCTCGTCATCCCGCTGGCCACAAGGCGACCCGCACGAATAGTGGCCTGGGACGGGATTGAACCGCCGACACTAGGATTCTCAGACCCGCCCTCATCTCCCGGTTCAGAGGGGTGACGGGTTGGTATTCGTTATGATCCGGGTCCTTCGCGGTATCGACGAAGATCCGACGAACAACTCGGTCCGAGTAGAGTTCGAGTCCAGCCAGGCTGGCGGTCGCACCTCACGGAGAAGCCCATTTCGTCACCCATGCCTTGAACTCGGGACTGGTCGACGTGAAGCGCACGCTGGCGACACTGGGGGACCCTGCACTCGCGCTGACGACCTTGCCGTAGATCTCCCCGGCCGGATTGCCCTGCGGGCCTGGCGCGATCGCGATCTTGAGGTTGCTCAGAACGGTCTGCACCAGGGATGACTCGAGGCGGGTCTCGAAGTTGGACAGCTCGACCAGACGGCCGTCGTACACGGTGCGCCCGGCGAACTTCTCTTCGAGGACGGTGAACTGAACGGGCAGGGGATCAGGGAGCGGGCGAAGCGCTGCC
>Ga0335085_10003289_pt1 | contig 28257 bp, 23 predicted proteins | sample Lox_Sample_45_FD_206712 | JGI IMG/M metagenome (GOLD analysis project Ga0335085, IMG submission 206712) | Soil microbial communities from Loxahatchee National Wildlife Refuge, Florida, United States - Lox_Sample_4.5 | ecosystem: Environmental > Terrestrial > Soil > Wetlands | place: USA... | reverse complement strand
GAATAGTTCCCATTTGGCATAGGGAGACCATTGAGCAGAGTGTAAATGTAATTCTGTGCACTGACAATAGGCATCAGGCAACTGCTTTGACATAAGCGGCCTGACGCTGTACACTGTGACAGTGTACAGACGCTAGTGCATGTGCTTTGGCGGTAGCTCGTGCTGTCGCACTGGCATTGCGGCTGGCCGTCGCCTTAGCTTTTGCCTTAGCATGAGCACTAGCTGTGGCTTTAGCGTGTGCGGCGGCTGTTGCACGAGCTGTCGCCTTAGCGTGAGCGCTAGCTGTGGCTCTGGCATGCGCTTTTGCTGTTGCGCTGGCGGTCTTGTGTGCTGTAGCGGCGGCTTTCAGACTGGCAGCTGAACGATTGCCGGAGGGAGTGGTGTTCTGAGCAGCCTGCTTTACCGCTATTTTCACAGCAGTGGGAGTAGATTTTTTAGTCACAGCAGATGTAGTAACAGCACGCACGGCAGTTTGCGCAGCCACACGAGAACTGTTGCTTTGTCGTGTGTTAGCCTGGATCTGACGAGCAGTGGGGGTATTCTGGCAGGACATTAGATTGTCCTCCTATACGGATGCAGCAGCAGTTCGCCTTGACTGACCAGCTCGATTGCTCCTCCAGCGTGCTGTGCGCCGCCTGTGATATCATGCACTGTGGTGCTGGTGGCACCGCGAGCCAGCGCCATCGCCGCACCGAACAGGATAGTTGCCCACTGCACGGACGCAGGCAGCGTACTGACAGCGATGCCCACCTCATGTGCAAACTGCAGACCAGATGCCAGTGTGAGTGTGCCGGGACCTGACGTGGTGCTGCTGGCCGTCACCTGGATAATTTCCTGCTGACCGCCATCATAAATTACGCCCGTGGCACCGACAGCACCTGTGAGAGCCTGCGCTGTTGTCCAGCCGGTCGTGTCATCAACAGCAATCGTCATGTCTCCCGCGTTTGCTGCCGCAGTCAGTCCGCAATGTGGCCAGCCATTCTGATATGCCACCTGGACGGCATAGCCGCTCCTGCCGAGTGACCAGTCGATATAGCCAGGACCGATGAGAATCGCCTGCCCGCCTTCACCACTGGCGGTGGGAATGACTGAACCGTACAGACCGGTCGTCGGATTTTCTGGCTCGTACCAGTTTGCAGGGAGCGTAATCCACTGTCGCGGCCACACACTGCTGGCGCTGACCTTCACCTGACTGATATTGATCACGGGCCAGCGCTGCAGAATGATGCGCGTGTTCCAGGTGCTCTGCTGGATATTAAAGCGGAATTCACCCGGACCGTGATACAGTTCTGTGTCGGTAGTGGCGCGGAGCACCTGATTGCAGTACTGATCTGCCTGCGCAGTAGCACGCTGACAGATGTTCAGCTGTTCCGCATAATGCATGGCGGGTGTGACATCACGTCCCGGCGGAATAGTGGACCAGGCAATGCCGGTAGGTGCACTGATGAGCGTAGATGGAGTAATATAGGGCGTGGGGGACACCGGCAGTGGCATCGTCACAGTTATCTCCCCGGTATTCGCTTCACGACTAGACCTATTCTACGCGCACATTTTGTGCACACATAACGACCGCCGCTCCACACAGCATGACGCGCGCAAATAGCAGTCCTGCATTCATCGCAGTCGGCGATAACTGAACGTCCGCGAGCGGCTCGACCTCGCTTTGGACCTCCGCAGCGTCCGCACAATCCGACCGCTCGCGCCATCCCGCTAGGCAGTAACTTTCAGGCGACGAATGAATTCGTCTTTACTGCTGCCGTCATCTGGCAGACCACGCTCTCGACACATCTTCTGGAGTGTTTTCCAGTGCAGCTTATGCAGATCCATCTCCACAGGCTCGGGTTCAGGTTCCACTGTTGCAGGAATAATCTTGACAGACGGCTGCGGATGTGCTTGTTCCGCGAGAATTTTGGCGACTTGTGCTTCCACCAGTCGAGCGATCAGTCCAGGATCTGGTTCTGCTGCATGCGCAGGCGTCTGCGCAGACGCGAGCTGCTCCACAACTTCCACCAGTCGACCGCTAAGTTCCTTTTGACTGCGTTCCAGCGCCTTCTGACCGCGCTTTTCATTGTCTTCCCGGATTTTCACCTCGTCAGGAGTCTCCGGGATTTCTGCTTCTGTTGCTGACCATAGCGGATCTTTCGCCAGAAACACTTCACATGCAGGACACGTGAGTGTCCACACTTCATCTGGCACGCCGTTGGTAACGGGTCGCGAGTGACTCACTCCGCAGCCTCCGGCTTCGAGGGGAACAGCGACGCTCATGACGTCGCTGCGAGCATGACGCATTCGCACTCCTAGGGGTGGGGTTGCCCTTTTTGGGCCGGTATGGTATGCTGGTACCACAGCGGTACCAGCCAGGAAGGGATATACAATGTCAGTGGAACTTGCACGTGTGCAGCAGTCTTCTGTTCCGGAACCTGTTGCGCCACCGGACAACATGTCGATTGAGGAGTGGAAAGAGCATGTAAAGGAGCAGTTCCCAGTCTTCCGCGAGGGCGTGCGCGTGGAGATTCCGGGGGAACTGGCCGAAAGGATCGAATTCCTCAAGTGGGCATCGGACTACTACACAGATCAGCTTGAAATGGCGAAGATCCAGGTTCGTCAGGCGCTAGGCGATGGTCAGATTGCTGTCAGCAGAGGACGTCCCGTCGCCAAGCGTCTCCGCTTCTGGAAGAAGACGTTCACGGTGGAGGGACATTTTGAAGATCAGCTCCGACCTACTAGGACGAAGGCGTAACTGATATGACGAAACGAGATGGACAGCGCGGTGAAGCTAGACAGCAGCGAGCTGCGGAGAAGGAGGCCGCGCGACTTGCACGTGAAGCTGAACAAGCTCGCGAGCAAGCTCGCAAGGAAGCTGCCGAGCAAGACAAGCGAGAACGCGATGCCGAAACTGAGCGTCGTCGCCAGGAAAGAATGCGTTAGTGATTTAGTGTCGTCACATGCATTTCCGATTCGGGAACAGTGTCTGCTCCGCATTTGGAGCAGACACTGCTCCACGAATGCCATAGACGACGACAGTTGACGCACCAGCGACCGTTTTTGGTCTTAATGCTGAAACGCTCTGTGGTTTCGATGAGTCCCACGCCGTTGTGAAAACTCTTCTTCAGTCGCCTGGCATCATCGTCATCCAGGGTGACGAAGCCGTCCCTGTTTTTGTCAATCGCGCGACCCGTGCGACGATCTCGGAAGCCGTCGCAGCCCGGTGGCATCTGCACTCGCATTTAGCTGCCCGTCGATAGTACGAATCCGATATTTACCGTACCACCAGATGATATCGCATAAATGGGAGTTCCGCTAGAACCGGGATAACCGGGAATGGTCACAACAGCAGGAGTCGCGACGGTGCCGCCGAACAACGGTGCACCATTAGCTGTGCCGACGGCTGTACCATTACCATAGAAGACAGTTCCCGCAGTGCCGCCCGTGAGGATGGTGGTGCAGGCACCTGACGGAACGCGACACACAAGCGTCGCCGACGTCCCGACAGGTACCTGTCCCGTGGTGATCATCAGCCGGTGACCTGTTCCACATGAACGCTGGAACCAGCCACCGCTGTCACCAGTGCCATGGGAGCACCCGATGCGTGATCCAGCACGCTGAGTCCTACCGTGGTGACAGTGGATGTGGCGATGGTAGCGATCGTGAGGAATTCAGCCGAGTTAGCTGTGCCGAGCTGCACGGTAGCACCCGTCCCGAGTGCGGTACCGGTAGCAGATAGCACAAACGTCCCCTGCCCAGCTCCATACGCGGCGTTGGTGGTGATGGATGTGCCTGTCGTTACTCCAGCGGCGACACCGTAGATAGGATACACGCCGTGGGGGAACGTCATTTGATCGTTCGGCTGTAGCAGCAGACCCACTGTCCCGGCACCGGAGTTGTTGACAAAAATATTCGCAGCACCAATGTTGGTGATGCTGACACTCGGATGTCCGTATGCAGCCGGGAAATAGATCTGCGTAGCCGGTGCGCTGACCGGGATACGAGGCATGCGGACTCCTTAGCTGACGATGAACTGTGTGGCGTAGCCGCTGTTCACAGTAGTAGACAGACCGGCAGCGCAGATGCCATACATCGTATTCTGCAGCGATGCAGCGGTGCCCGGCTCCGTGTTGAAGACAACCTGCTGTCCGGCGAGCAGCGGATAGCCAGTGGCAGTGGTGACGCTGGTACTGCCGATGTAGATAGTGGCTGTACCGACGTTTTCCACCGTCGGATTGCGCAGGACAGCGGCAGTACCAGAGCCACTGATAGCCGTTCCGCCCTGGCCTAGCCCGTAAAAGATCTGCGTGGCAGTGGTTCCAGCCGCTGCCGTGGTGTAGGTCTGGAAGCCGAGACCTTCAGCGTAAATGGCCATCTGGCCACAATCCTTTCTGTGGTGATGGTCCGCCCGCCGGACTGGGCAGGCGGACCACCGAGTGGTTACAAACTACTGGTAGGGCGTCGTGTCCTGGACCTGGAGCCCTTGAAGTAGTCCTGAGTAGTACGGAGCGTAGCTGCACAGCGCGCCGTACAGGAAGATGCTGTAACGGAACGTGGCGTCAATGACCGGCCACGCGATGGACACGTAGTCCTGCACACAGGTCATTTCCCAGGCGTTGGCCACATTCGTCCACGTCTGAGGCAGCTGATAGGTCATGAACATCGCGGTGCCCTGCGTCAGCCACGGGTGAACCACGAGCTTCAGCACGCTGCGAGTGATCGGGTTCTGGAATTCAGACACCGCAGCACCCACGCGCACGCCGCTGACATCTGCCTGATCCAGCCAGAGTCGATAGTTGGTGGCACTGCCCTGTGCGATAACATCGTTGCTGAGACGCATGATGTCACCACCGTCACCGACGATTTCCGCCGGATCGGCTCGGAACGCACCGGGATTGGTGTAGACGCTTTCCCACAAACTGTCCAGCGCCGTGTAGATAGCGCCGTAACTAAGATGCGTGCCAACGTTCTGGTTGACGTAGCCACCCTGCCAGCCTGTCGGATACACGGTCGTGCTGGCCGACTTGCCGCTGAGTGTGGGAACCAGACCTTCCAGTCGTGTGTTGGTGCCGGTACCCGTGTCGGCGGTAGGAGCCGTGCCCGTGGTGGGAACAGCACCCTGTACCGTGAAGCGGATACCGCCCACGCCAGTGGCCGCGCGGAATGCATTAGCCTGCGTGGGCACAGAGTTCGTGGACACGTACAAGTTGTACGACATCGCACCCACAACGGGAGCAATCGTCACGTCCACCACAGTGGATGTGGTGGTTGCCACGTTGGAGCTGAATGCGCTGATGGTGGTTTCGCCAAAGTAGTTGGTGGCCGTGACGCACACCGCAAAGTTGGCGTGGGTGCCGATTGCTGTCTCATTGCTGCCTGCCGTCCGCAGCGTCGCAGTCGGCGTGCCAGGCACCGCGAGGTTGGTGGACGTACCAGCAATCATCTGGTATTCTTCACCCATCATCATCTCCTGGAGGAGAATCAGATTAGCGAGTGCCGACACATCCTCAAAGCCCTGACCAGCGAACTGAGCCAGCCAGCTGAGCGATTCGGTGAGACCGAAGAACTTGTACGGGATGTTCAGATCAACTTCAGTCTGACTGCCGCTGGGCGGCAGGTTCAGCGGCCATGCAGTGTTTGACAGCGTGCCAGTGGACTGCACCAGCTCGGGGATCGAAATGTCAATGACGCCCTGACCACCAGTCTGGGAGCCGCTGACGCCCGTGAACACCTTGGCCTGTCGCGCAACACCCTGTCCAGCAGGTCGCGGGAGCTTGTTGCGGAAGACGGTGTAGACCGGGTAGATGAGCCTACTTGGAGCAAGTAGATCAAAAGGAACGAGTCCGTAGCATCTTGTTACTCGTGCTTGCGCACGGGCAGCCTCGTTTCCGGGCTGCTCTCACGCTCTCACGTGAGTTCGGACTATATCTTAACCTGGGAAGTTTACTTGCGTTCTGATTGCCCTTGAGAGCCGCACTCAGCTTAGCACGATGCTCAGCACTCTTCGGGATGCCTTAGACCAGTATAATACGTCCAGGTTCCACGTACATAGTCTCTGAACCTTCCCCATAGAACTTTATCCGTAGGGGCTCGGCTGCTGATTGTCCCTACCACATGTTTTTCAGACCATCGCGCTCACGTTTTCACGTCACGCTGTGGTACATGTGTCTAACAGGATATTCCAGCAATTCTCGTGGTTTTAGTTCAGCCTACTTAGAAACCGAACCGATTCCGAGATTACCAGCAGTAAACGACTTGAGTGCGTCTGCACCACCAGGCAGGAGCCCGACAAGCTGCTGCACCTGCTCAGCAACAGACGGAGCACTCAGCGCCGTCTTCAAGTAGCCTCGCTGATTCAGGAAGTCACTGGACATTCCCTTCACAACGGAGGTTTTGTCGTTGTAACCGCGATAGGTTTCCGTGCGCAGATCCAGAGTCGCCTGATGAGCCTTCATCATGACGTCCATGTTCTGCCTGTCAGTGGGCGCGTACGGATCCACGCTGCCCTTCACAAGCTGCGGCATACGTGCCTTCAGCACGTCACCACTCGTCCCGCTGCGCACAGCCTGCATTTCAGCCTCGCGTGCGGGAGCGCTCAGATCGAGAGCGGCACCAGCCGGACTCTCGGTCAGAACATCTGCCATTTTACATACTCACTTTCATGATGCCCTATGGGCGGAGATTTTTACTGTGTCAGACCGCGCATCTTGAGCATGGACTGCCAGGCAGCTTCCCGCTGCGCAGGATCCGGACTCGTACGGAACTGAGTTTCCAGTTCGCGCAACATCATGACCTGAGTACGCTCCGCGACTTCGGCCACAGACTTGTGCACATCCGCCGGACGTGCATTAGTGCGATTGTAGGGAGTCTGCGCGAGTCCCTTAAATGGTGCAACATCAGGATCTGGCATGTCCACCATGGAACTCAGCAGCGCCTGATTTTTCTTGAGCAGCTCATCTTGCTCGGCGATACGCTCCAGCAGAGGTGCGAGAGCCGTAGCTAGCTCAGACTTGAAGAGATCCGGTGTCATTGCCTTCTCCACCAGAGCAGGCTCTGCCACCTTAGTGACGACGGGTTCATCCGTCGTCTTCTCAGCAGCAGGTGCTTCCACCGGAAGCGCCTCTTCTGCCACGGTCTTCGTAACCTCAGGCTGCTCTTCTTCTGCCTTGCACTTCTGAGCGTTCATGCGCCCGATCTTGGAGCGAGCCTCATCAACAGTCATCTTGCCCGCGAGGACCTTCTTGCCGAGCTTCTTGCGCATTTTCTTGTTCATGCCCTTGATGACGTCAGCGTCTTCACTCTTAGCTGCCGCCTCAAGTTCCTCTGTCTTCACGGCGCTTGCGCTGGGCGTACCGTGACCAGGGGTAGGAACTGGATTGCTGTGCATGCCTTCGTCATCACCAGGATGCATGGGGCACACATCAGGGAACGTCTGCGCAATGTGATCGTGCATCGCACGCATCGCCTGACGCGCATTATCTTTAATGGTGGGCACATAATCCACAGTGGTCGGCATGCCGACGCCTTTATTGGCTGGACTAGGAGCCTCGTGCCCGCTGGTGATAGGTCCGCGCGTGAACTGACTGGCCATAATCTGCCCGTCCGGGATGTGCGCGGCAGGCTGCGGAGCGCTGGAACCTGGACTGGGAGCCTCGTGACCGGCAGTAATCAGCGGTCGCCTGTAGCGCGTCGCACTGATGGTGCCGGGCGTCGGCGCACTGCCCGGACCCGGATTTGCATCCTGGAATGCCTTGTGAGCTTCCGTCTGGAGTGCTACCATGTCAGTAGCAGGCACCATCTTCAGCGTACGCGCGTGCGTCCACAGCATGGTCGCCTGCGCAGCATCCGCCAGCGTGTCCATGGCAGCACTGTTGAGAGCCTTTTCAGCGAAAAACTTCTCATCAATACTGTCAAAGCCGCCGGTCGGATAGTGCTTAGCCACGTCATCCGGAGCGTAGGCCGCACAGGTGAAATCATGCAGCATGCCCATTTCCGCAGGAATGCCGATGGACTTCAGACGCCTGGCTGCCTGATACGGAGCGGGGACAGTGGTCGACTCGTGATCGCCGTCTTCCATATGTGCATCTCTCTCGAATAGTTCCTGATACGGACCATCCGGCTCAAGATGCGGCGGCACAGGGTCTGCATGATGGCCGGTCACTCCATCGGCAGGAGTAGGACTGGATTTTTCGGCGTTGAGCTGCTCCTCATCGGCAGCGGGCTCATCATCGTCATCGCTGGAAGCCATGGCTTTGCTAGTCTTGCTGTCACCAGCATTCTTGCCATCGTCATCGTCATCATTCTGCAGCCAGGGCGGCATTTTCTTACCGCCCTTGCCCTTCTTGGGCTTGGGCTTAGACTTCGCAGCCTTGCCAGCGCCACAGTCATCAGCGTCACTGTCATCGGCATCATCATCATGATCGGTGCTGGAGCGCTGAACGCCGTCTGTCGTTTCTTTTTCGACATCCGGCTCAGCCATTTCCTGCGTCTTCTTCACCTGGTCATCTTCATCCAGCGGATTTGCCACACCTAGCTCCTTTGCGCGACGTGCGATGAGTGCACGCGCGGCAGACACATTGCCGTGTCCAGAGCGTGCGAGAATGGCTGCCCTCCGCAGCGCATCCTTATCTGGAATTGGATAACTGCCGTCAGGTAGTGCGTTGCCTGCCTTAGCATGCTCACGACGCTGCTCAGCGCTGAATTCACGATGATCTTTTTCAACGCGACGAGAAATCATCTTCGCCACGTCCAACGGACTGACCTTCACCGTCACATCAACGGTGTCTTCCTTACTCGCACCAGGCATGCTGATGGGCGTCATGGATGCAGCGGACGGTGCAGTGTCTGATGGTATAGTTTCAGAATCCTCGTCAGGCGGAGTGATGCTCTGACCCTGTTCATCAGCGGGAACGCCGCCGCCAGCTTTGGTGAGCACATCCTCATCACCGAACATCTTGCCCACGTATTCCGGGGTGCCGTCATCAGCGGCCTTCACCAGCTGGATGCCGCAGTTTTTGTTAGCTGGTCTGTCCACCAGGGAGATTTCCACAATCTGCCCATCTGTGATACGTCCGCCACGCGCCACTCTGTCGCGCTGAATGGTGGGTCGCGCGATGCCCACGCTGTAGGCACGCAGCGCGCCCGCCTTCACGAGACGCTGCGCGACAGGTTCCACGACCAGCGCTTTCACCCAGGTACCGTCAGCACCATGTTCAGCGTTCAGTCCCACACCAGCAGGATCACGCTGGGACTGATGCTGCACGCGAACGTTCGGTCCAGTAGCTAGCCACTCATCAATCGCCTTACTGGCAAATCCGGGATCGACAATCTGCTCATCCGAGTCAACGGAGCCATCTGTGGCTTTTCCGAAAACCACTAGGTTGCCGTCCGGCGTTTCCTCGGTTTTTGTCGCGTCGATCTCGAAACTGTAGTAGGTGAGTTCGCCTGCTCCAGTGAGAGTGGCTGCCACTGTGGCTCCTTAATGATGTGTCGCACGAAGATGCTCCCACTCCGCAAGCGCTCTCTGTGCAGCCGCCTGGACTTCTGGAGTGATTTTATGTTTGCCCCAGCCGAGATCACCACGAGCCCAGCGTTTGACGGCATTCACAGCTGTGGCAATCGCGCGGGATTCTTCCATTCCCTGATCTCGCATGAGCGCACGAGCAATATTCTGGATATAGGCGGGGAGCTGCTGTACTTCTGGCACCTTTTTGCTCGGTGTATGCCAGAGACCTTCACGTCCCAGCGGATGGTGCTCGGTGCTGACGCGCGGCGTTTCCGCCGACTTATTCTGCGGATCACTGCCCGAATGGAACTGACTGGAATGCGTTTCCAGCGCAGCCTGCATGTCGCCTTTGTGCACAAATCCGATATAGGCGAGCACCGGCTTGCCGAGCTTGTTCCGTGCCAGTGCGCGATGATGTCCGTCAATAATGTCACATTTGTCATCATCTGGACGCTGCACTAGAATGGACGGATTCAGATGCGCCGTGCCACTTTTGATGCCCTCAGCAAATCTGTCCACCGCATCAGACTGATGAGCGGATGCCCAGCTGTCCATGTTCGCGCTGTTAATGCGCTCCCACGGCACATTCACAGGTCCAATCCAGTGCGCACGTCGCACCCAGCCGAGCGCATCCTCTGGAAAATTCTCCCGCATGATGCTCATGATGTGCTCGGGCTCGACCGGATTAGGATCCCAGACGTCAGCTGCGCCTTTGCCGACAGCGTTCGGCGGACGACCGCGCTGATACGGCATCCGACTGTCATCATTTGCCGGAATTATGGGCGGGACTCCGGCTCCTCCCCAGCGGGGGGGTTCGCTGCCTGGCTTGCTCCCGGGAGGTGGTTCAGCAACTTGCGTGCCATCTGCGTCATGTGGGCGCGGAACAGGACTGCCACCACCAGCAGCCCACCGATCCTCATCGTCCTCTGCGTCGTCGTCGAGGACAATTGTTTCCTGCCCGTTGAGATCAATTTGTCGACGAGCTTTTTTGCCGATTGTGTCCCACTGGATGTCATCCCATGTCCTCCGGAATGCGTCCTGCAGATTAAGTTCTGTGACTTCTTTGCGTTTGAACCAGCCCCAGCCGCCAACTTCATGCGCAGTGTCACCATCGACACTGGGATGGAAAATAGCAGGCAGTTCCACGATGTAGGTGTACACCGTGTGATCGTCCCGCACATCTGTCATGGTGAACTGCGGTGTTATTCCAGCGGGCAGCTCGCCCATTTCCTCTTCGGCCTCGCGCAGCGCTCCCAGCCAGGGATGCTCATCCACGTGACAGGTACCGCCCGGCAGTCCCCACTCACCCGGATTCTTAACGTCTTCGCCGCGCTTCTGCAGCAAGTAGCGCCACTTGCCGTCACTGTTGCGCGCGCGGATGAGCAAGAAGGCGACTCTGCCAGGATCTTCGATCCCGGCAGACTTCCCAATGTGCCCCTGGGGTGGGATAACATTGACACCAGCAGGTGCAGGCATGCAGCGACACTGCACATGAATGGGCGTGCCGACGTTCCCGCTGGGAAATGCCGCATCCAGCGGGATCAGACCAGCAGCTTCGTCCTTATGACACTTTTCACACACATCATCCGGAGCCACCACCAGATGCTTGTACGACACCCCGTATTTACGGTAACATTCGATAGCAGCCGCCGACTGTGCGCGAGCTATCTCGGTACGTGCAATCATCTCGCTGCGAGCGATGGCATTCTTGATGCCTGTGCGACCGATGTGCTGCGCCCAGTGCTTACCTTGAGTAACAATAAAGGCGTCACGACCGTCATCGCTACGCGCCTCATGTGCGCCCGTTACGAGTTCCTCCGCAGAGGTATATCCCAGCTCCCATGCCTCTTTCCACAGGGGTATCAGCGCACTCTCAATGACGCGCTCCACTGCGTCACCGACGAGATCTTTATACTGGGATTCTGTGATGGCGAGCCGACCCTTAGCCCATTCCTCCCGCAGCTGACCGGCGTGGCCCTCAGCATCACTGAACGCCTTACGAATAATTTCTACGTAAGCCCCGATGAGACCTAGATCACGCTTCCAGCCAGGCCACTCCCGGATATGTGCTTTTGGGCCTGCATCAGCGCCTTTAGTGACCAGCTCGTAGACTTCATCTGCGACAATCAGTCTGCTGGCAACATCCATCACCTCGTCGATGGACAGACCCTTGGTGAGATCATCCTCAATGACAGCCATCACAGACGCGGGGATGTTACGCGATTCCCACGTCGCAAACTCCCTGCCTTTTTTCAGATGACGCGCCAGCGCCTCCATCTCGGCTTTGGCAGCACGCGCGTTCCCGCGTGGACTGCCTCCGCCTGGCTTGACGCTAGGCTGTGCCGTATGTGCGCGAGCTGCTGCGTGTGCACCCGTGCCGTGACGTTCCGGAGGCAATTCGCCTCCGGAAGGTTTGGTACTGGGAGCGGGGATAGGTGTATTGTGACGCGGACGTCCCGGTCCGCCGTACTGATCGCCTCTGCCTGTGGTGCTGGTGGGCTTATTGCTGCCCTGCTGCTGACCCTGCCCCGCACTCCCCTGCATCTGCGCTTCCATGAGCGGCAGTGCCATTTTGAACGGCACCGGACCCATCTGCGTGAAGACCACCGGCTCGCTGGTTTCCTGCTCACCCCAGGGCGGCAGCTCAATTTCCCCACGCGCCTCATCCACGCTGCGGATGCCGTACTGCACCTGCTTCACCAGCAGATCCGTCACGGCAGCTTGATCTGCTTCCTCCTGCAGACCCTCAAAGGTGAACTTCATGTCATCCTGCCCGCACACGCGATGCAGGATGTCGTCAAAAATGGCGCACAGGAATTTCAGAGTGGGTTTCGTAGAAACCCGCTCATGGATGTTCCTGGACGCCTGTGCCATTTCTTTCGCAGCAAACGGTGACGCCGTGCTGCTCACATTCGGCAGAATGCCCAGCTCAATTGGATTGACGTCAAAGGCCATGCACACCTGCGTGATGACCATTTCATCAAACTGATCCGACAAATCCACCGGTCGCTGCGGTTCCACCTTGCTGCCTGGCGGAAGGACAATAATCTTGTGGTGCCAGGCTGGATCCCCCGCGATTGCGTTCAGCGCGTCTTGCAGCTCGCGCACCTGATTTGGAGTAATGTTGGGATCACCAGGTGAAATGTAGACCGCAGGTACGGTCCCCTCCCTGAAATAGTCAAGCTGAAATCCCTGCTTCTGCAAGCCGGACATCACCGGAATAAGCGCACGCTCAATAGGCGGCATCCCGTACGGCGTCCAGCGCTGACGCAGCATGGGCAAGTACAGCAGCTGATCTTTACGGAAGCTGGCTACTTCCGCATCACTCAGACCGCCCTCTTCTATGTCACGTTGCGTCATAAGCGTCATATAGTCGCTTCTGGGTACTCCGTACAAAAACTGCTGATATGCCGGAGAATTACCAGACCATACCGAATGTCCGTTTCGCCGGACATACACCACTCCGTTCGGTACAGTCACACAGTAGACGCGACCCGAGTATTCCGCCTCATGCGCATTGTATTCGGGATAAGCGGTCTTCCGGATACCCAACCGACAGCATCCATCTTTTCTGAATACCGCGGATGCTGAGTACCCCAGCTTCTGGATGACTTCCTGCAGATTGCCTGCCATCCGCTGGCTGGAAGTTGCGATAATCTTCTGGCCATATGCATAGTGTCCATCGCCTAGCCAGTAGTGTTCCAGGAATATCTCTAGCTGTCGCTTAGACAATTCCAGAACTTCGGGTGGCGCGAACTTTTCTTTCGCGCAACCGAACTGGTGCAGATATCGCCACATAACCTTGCGATAGATGGTCCATCCTGCGCGACCAGCATGCGGAATGCCGAAGAGATCCTTGATCAGCTCCCCGTATTCTGTGAGACCTTTCCCTTGTGCAGTCTGGCTGATGGTGAACTTGTAATCGTACTTCGCGGCATTGTAGACCAGACCGCCTTCAGACAAATACATGCCCATGAAGGCTGCAAACTGATCGCCTGTCATTGTCATCGGATTGTCTCGGACATCCACAGGCACATCTGGTCCGGAAGTCATATGCACGTCATCGTGCGGTTCATCCCACGTGAAGATCTGCCCCGCTGAACTGAACGTTACCTGCGTCAGCTCACGTCCATGCCACACACTAGTCGCTACGAGTCGATCATCCCTTTTTGTTCTAATCCCAGCTTTGTTCCCAGCCTGCTTCCGCTCCAGCAGACGTTGAGCAGATGTTATCCACTCGCGCTGGACCCCGTTTTTGCCGTCTGTAGTTCTGCAAAAGTGACCATCCTCATCACGTACTCGACGCTTCCAGGCCCAGTCATCTGGACCAACGGTTGTAAGCATTCGATGATCTGGAGTCACCAGGCAATCAATTGAACGACCGTGGAACTGCACCATCGGTCCGGTGTACGCTACATTCACATAGTGAGTCGGCTGCTGCCACTCGAACACTCCATCTTTGGAGCGAGTCGCAACCTCTTCCGTACCCTTCAGTTCACTGAAGAGCGTCCAGCCATCCCGCGTAAGAATTTCTGTGTCTTCGCTGTAGCAAGGCGGACGCGGAATTTCGCCGTGCATACCCACCAGCGGACGAATCGTGGGACCGCTGATAAGTTCAATGCAGTCAAGGTCGCTACCAAGCAGACCTCGTCCAAGTCCCTTACCCCACTTGGGTCGCAAGACCAGGGACAGTGCATCGTAGACGAACACCTCGTCCAGCAAGGTGTCCAGCCAGGACCCGAAGTTGAAGAAATCGGGATCCGGGTGTCGGAAGAACTTGACCGCCTTCGCCCTGCGTTCGCCGAAGTCTCGCATAGCGTCATGATCATTCTGGTACGCCTTCGCGGCCTCATGCGTGGGGACGATGTCCCAGTCGAGTCCGCGGATTTCTGACTTGCGTATCTGAATGCACGTGCGAGCAACAGAATACAAGTTAGCCAGAGTGCGCAGCGTACTGAAGTCCGCAAGTTTCAGTCCCTCCGTCCCCGGCTGCCCCACCGGCAGGTTCCAGCCAACTTGATACTCATACAGTCGTGGATCTGGCTGATCCGCTCCCTCCGGTGGCGCATCCACCGGGACGGGGAGTATCGGACTGAACGGTCCGAACGCACCTTCTGTGAACGTGCGCTCGGGTCGTGGCAGGAACGGGCCGTTGCTATTCGCGTATCCGCGCTCGTTATTGAGCTGCTGCACCAGCGGGCTGAGCGCGCCGTAGTACGTGCCGCCTTGCGGCGCAGGCGTGGGACGCGCCGCGCCTGGCATCGCCTTAGTGGCGGCGATAATCGCACTGCGACGCGCCACGCCGTCTCCTTATCATTCGCATGAGAGTGACTGTATCATATAATTTGCAGAGTTCCGGCGATCATGACGGGTGTTTCCGGATTGTCAAATATCTGCAGCCAGATGCTGTAAGTGCCAGTTGTGAGCGCGGTCGCCGCACCAATGCCCGGTCCTACCAGGCATTTGGCTGCGTAGGGATAGTTGTAATTGGGTAGCACATCCCAGCTGCCGTTGATCCAGTTCATTGTCGTCGGCACAGCACCTGCGTTAAGCACGAATGCGAACTGTACGGTATCCCCCGTTGGATTATACGGTTCACCAGCCTTAGTCGATTGCACAGGGACGATAATGTACTGTGTGCTGAGACGGGAAATGTTGACTGAATTCAGATCCATTATGTGTTTATCACTCCCGTCATCCAGCTGGAATTCACTGGTCCCGTCTGCCAGCTTAGATACGGAGAACCAAGATTAACGACGAACGCTCCTGGCGCGGGTGGCGGCGGAATGGGCGGAACGTAAGGTCCGCTCGTGCGCGTCCAGCCACCACGAATAGGCTGCGGAATCGTTGCTCGGATTGGCACTGCGCGCGGTGGGATCGGCGGACCAGGCGTCGGTGGTGGCGGGAGTACGATGACTGTGTAGACACCGAGGATGTGACCGCGTGGTGGCAGTGGATGCCTGGCGACCATCGGACTGGTGAGCGGACGAAGCGCTGGACCTTGCCCGCTATATGCACCGACACGTGTGATGGATTTGCCTGCTGGGGGCTGAATCCGTACAATAGAAGTGACTGGACGATGCAACGGTGTGGTCGCAGGACCCGTTCCACTGTAAATGCCTCGATGCGTACCCTGTGCGTGACCTGCTGGTGGCAGTGGCCAGCTCGTACGCAGCGGAGCTGTCAGCGGACGTAGTGCCGGACCAATTCCGCTGCGGATGCCTTTGCTGCTGCGTGTGTATCCACCGTGAATGTGCTGCGGAATAGGCGCACGCACTGGCTGACGGAGCGGATAGACAGATGGTCCGGATGTCGGTGCGGGAGGCGGTGCCGGATGAGCAATGCCGAGGATCCGACCCTCGGACGGCAGTGAGCGACGGATAGTAATCGGAGCGTGCAATGGTGCGAGAGCGGGTCCTTGACCACTGTAGATGCCACGATTGCTGCGAGTATTTCCTCCACGAATTGCTGCGGGAATACTCGCTCGCCATGGCGTCGCCCTTGGCGAAATTGATGCGGAAGACACCACACCTGGAGTGACTCCCAGGAGCGACATCGTAGCTGCACGACCAGGACTAGGCAGAGGCTGTCGAGCGCGGATCGGCTGACGCAGCGGGTACAGCGTCGGTCCAGCACTCGGAGACGGTGCCTGTGCAGTAACACGGACGATTCCGAAGATTCGTCCTCGTGGTGGCAGTGGTCGTCGTTCTTGTATCGGACCTGTGAGCGCAGTAACGACTGATCCGACACCGCTGCGCGTGCCAACGCTGCTGCGAGTCCATCCGCCTCGGGCTGGGATTGGGATTATGGCACGCACTGGCTGCGCACGCGGAGGAATTGCAGGTCCAGTTGCCGGTGCAGTCTGGATAAATCCCAGAAGAGCCATCGTAGCCGCGCGACCTGGCGGAGGCAACGGCAAACGTCCGCGAACTGGCTGATGCAGAGGTGTAAGCGGAGGTCCAGATGTTGGTGCGGGTAGCTGTGCAATAGCGCGATATGCACCTAGGACACGTCCTGAACCGGGGAGTGGCTGACGTGCCCTGACTGGTGTCTTGAGCGGGATAAGTCCCGGGCCGACACCGGAAAATAGTCCAGTAGCGCTGCGACTCCAGCCACCTCGGATTGGTGCTGGTATTGCTGCTCGCCATGGCTGTGCTCGAGGCGGGATAACGGGACCAGTGGCGATGGGTGGCGATGTGATGTAAGACGACTGAACGTGCCCCGTGCGCAAAAGTGCAATCAGCACGCCCGCTGGCTGTGAAGCCGACTTAAATGTAGCACCAGTACCGGAAAACGTTCCCTGCGATCCGTGACTCGTGCCACCTCGGATGGATGCCGGAATGACAGCTCGCCACGGTGACGTCCTCGGCGAGATAGCTGGTCCGCTTGTCGACGTCGACGCATAGAAAAGAATCGCCGTGATAGCCGCCGCACGACCAGGTGCCGGGAGCGCGAGCTGACTGCGAATCGGCTGGTGCAGCGGATAGAGCTGCGGTCCAGATGTCGGTGCAATTACAGCGGCATGTGCTGGCGTAGTGATTGCATGACCGCGCAACTGCTGCGCGGGCTGTCCCTTGACAGGCGTTTTGAGCGAAGTAACAGCTGGACCCGTCCCGCTGTATACGCCACTGTGAGTCGTGGTGTAGCCACGCTGATGCGCTGCGGGCAGAGCTGCGCGTACGGGCGCGTGCAGCGGGGTGAGCTGCGGCCCGATCGTCGGGGCAAGCGCGGGCAGTGCGATTGGAGTCGACTGGACGTGTCCGCTGTGCAGATACGTGACACGCGCACCGCGAGGCTGTGTGAGCGGGGGTGCAGGAGATCCAATCAGCAGTGGCAGATAGCTGAACGTAAATGCGCGACCCGGTAGCGTCGGAGGCTGCTGACGTACGCGCACTGGAGCATTAAGAGGACGCAGCTTTGGACCTGTGCCGCTGTAAATACCCGCGCGACTGTATGCAACGCCACGCGGAGGCAGAGGTCGACGTGACTTGACAGGTGACGTCAAGGGACGCAGCGCTGGACCGACGCCACTGTATGTGCCTGTGCGACTGATGTTGCGACCAGCTGGCGGCAGACGTCGCACTACTGAGGTAACAGGTGCGTGCAGCGGATACAGTGTCGAACTAACTGCGGGAGCTGTCACCTGCACAACACGCAGGGTGTATGTGCGTCCGCCTGGCAGTTTAGCAGGCACAGCTCGCACAGGCGCGTGCAGCGGAGTGAGCGCTGGACCTATCCCGCTGTACGTACCTGTACGACTATAGGTAACACCGCGTGGCGGAAGAGGCTGCGTCGCCTTAACAGGACCGCTGAGCGCCTTGAGCTGTGGACCTGTACCGCTGAACTGCCCGCTGCGCTTTGTTACTGTACCATGCGGCGGCAGCACGCGCACTGCAGATGTAACAGGCTTGTGCAGTGGCGTGACAGCGGGTCCAACACCGCTGAATGTACCCGTCCGCTTGATAACGTGACCCGCAGGCGGACGAGCCTGGCGCGCAGTGCTGGCTATTGGCGCGTGCAGCGGCGTGAGCGGCGGACCGATCAGCGACGTGAAGAGCGCTGCGCCAGCAATACCTCGGACAATGCCACGTGGCGGACGAGCTGTGCGACGTGATCCATCCACCGGCTGAGTAAGCGGATACAGCGGTGCCGGAGTGATGATGACAGGCGCGGACGAAATGACCGAGGCCATCGCGTAGCCAGCCATCGCGTAGCTGACGCGCACTCCAGGTGGCTGACTGCACGGCACCAGTACCGGACCGGGATCGTGCGGAGGCGTGAACGCTATCAGCGCACCGGCCGCATACGCGGTCCCGGCACTGGTGATGGTTGCTGCATCTGATAGAGTAACGCCAATAGTGGGAGCGCTGGTGGTGTAGTCGACGGCGTTTTTATCACGACTTGATGTTGAGCCGTCGTTGCTGAAGTTTGTCCAGCCACTGCCCGCTGTATACGTGGCGGTTGTGGCAGCGCTGCTTTCCCGAGCAAAGGCGGCAAAACCATACTCACCCGAATAGCGAACGTTCGCGCTGCTCGTGACCGTCATTGACGCAATGGTCGCTGAGCTGGAACCGGATGCGTACGTGCCCATCGAATCGACGGGTGAAAGAATGTTTTCTGCGCCGGTCAGCTCAAACAGACTGAAACCGCAGCGTGTGGTGCCGCTGGTAGTGACCGAAATTGACGGCACCGCGTCACCGCTGGTCGCAATCTTCCAGAAAATGGCGACGTAAGCGTGCGCAGTAGCGGCGTTCCCAACTGCTGGACCAGCAGTCCAGCCAGCTGGAGTAGCTGGGGCAGTGACGCTAGTGGTCGCCGCAGCGGTGACAACAAGGACGAGAATGTCACCAGCAGTACGCGGCTGTGTCCCCGACCAGGCAAGCGTCGGCGTGTTGGTGCCATTGGTGGTCGTGTAAACGGTGGCGCTGGGGGTGCCGACCTGGGTTACAGCCATGCGACCCCCCTGACGGCTATGTGACCTCCCCTACGGGACGTGCAAATTCTCCTCTTAACGACTATGCCCGGCGTTCCGCCAGCCCGCACGACCAGCCAGAATGACGGGTATGTTCACTGGAACGGGACTGTCGACCAGAGGAGATGTCAGAGCGACTTCCTTGACCAGGATCATAATCCCGAAAACCATCCCGTTGGAGCCGACGGTCCCGGCCCACACGGGGAACGTCCCGGTGCCGCTCGGGCAAGACAGATTATATGCTTCTCCGTCACCATTAGCGTCGCTGTTGTAGACGTATCCGGCGGTGGTCCCAGCAGAGGCGCTGAAACTGCCGGACATCCCGAAATACAGTTCACCGTTCACCACGGGAGTCAGCGACGGCCAGCTCAGCGTGCCAGCACTATCCAGATTTGCCTGCTGATCAAACGCCCAGTTCCCGACGCTGGAGGTGAATTCATGACCGGTGAGCGAATATGTACCAGGAGCGGTTCCGGACCAGGTGGGCGTGACCGTCCCGGCGCCGGTGGAGGTAACAGTGCCGAGGAAAACCGACGCGGCGTAGTTGTTGGTCGTTCCTGAGAACTTAACCCCGGCCATTGTCCAGGTGGCGCCCCCGCCGGTCAGGCCGGTAGCCCAGACGGTGCTATTGGAGAAGTTGATAACCTCTACGATCAGCAGATCCCCGACGCCCTGGTTGCTGACGGTCAGGGCAGCGCTCATTGAATACAGCCATGCCCCGGTTGCCCCGAACGCCACAGCAGATCTCCTTTAACGACTATGACCTGCGTTCCGTCGCCCGGCGCGGACGGGGATCACAGTCGGCGCGATCCCTGCTGGTCCTGCCACGGCAGATGGTGTCACAGTGGCAGCGGATGGTGCCTGGAAGAGGAGTACCCAGTCCGGATCACCCTGGGAGTTGCTGCCCTTGGCGGTGGAATTGAATGTGGGTCCGGATCCGGCACTAGACGTCGCGCAAGTGATAGGATCCACCCATTGGGCTGTCCATCCAGCTGCCAGCATCGAAGTGGTGCAGGTGATGGTCGTGTGATTCGACAGATAGGCAACGGCCAGAGTGCCGTCTGGGGTGATGCTTGCCGTGACCCAGGTGTTGGTGAACGTCTCACCGTACTGGGCAGTGGTGAAGGCGGCGTGAGTGCCTCGCCCGGCAGTAATAAACGCGGACGACAAGTCTGGCACCAGCAGATACCAGTTAGTCCAGGATGCGAACGCGATAGCAATGTTGCCCATGTTGTTGGCGAACACCCAGTCAGTCTGCGCGTTGGACAGCCAGCTGGAGTTATCCGCCGCGTAGACGTTGTTCGCCTCCGCCATGAATCCTCGACCGCCGGACGTCAGCGTCCACCACCACTCCTGTCGCATCTGCCGATCGGTAGGGGCGTAGTAGCTGCTGCCGGATCCCTGGTACCACTCCCCGTCGATCTGCACCGGGGTCAGCAGGGCGGGTGAGCCGAAGGTGACATCCTTCCAGGCGAACTCCATCATCCAGTACGCGATCTGGTAGGTGTACACGATTTCGTAGGCTGCGTTGTTCACTCCCCACGTCGCCGCGTTCGGGGAGGTTGGCGAGCCCGTGTTCGGATCATATCGGGAGGTGGTCTCGGTCTCCCACTCGACACTGACCGGCTGATTCGCCCCGTTTGCGCGCAGCGCGGTGAGCATGGTGTCCCAGTTGTCTTCGATGGAGGTGACACCGGGATCCTGGTCGTCACCGAACAGCCACAGAATGTTCGGATGAGTCGACGACGGATATCGAGCACCGATCGCCGTGCAGAACGCGGTGAATTGAGCTGTCGTCCACCCGCCATACGGCCTGCCGGTTGGCCAGTTGTAACCGAGCCCGATCGACCAGGCGACGGTGATACCGTGGCTGGCCGCCGAGCTGATCATGTAATCGACGCGAGTCCAGAACGTATTGTTCAGCCCGGTGGTGGGATCACCGCCGCTGTTGAACGGTGCCACCCCGTCCCAGGTTCCCCCCGTTGCGAGATTGGCTGCCCCGTCCACGCAGTTGATCATGACGTCGTGGTGGACGGTGAGGCCCTGCGCGCTCCGGTAGGAGAAATAGGTGTCGATGTCGGACTGCCAGTTACCGGAGGAGTATCGACCGATGTTGGTGAGCATCCCCTGCGCCCAGTCAGTCACATACATCTTCGGCTGACCCAGGTTGTCGATAAAATGCCCCGCCTGCGTGCTGGTACTGGCCGAGATCCCGGTGATGTAGGAGGTCATCCCGCCTGGCACCACCAGTTGTTCATCTGGAACGGCTGTGTGACGCCGCTGGTGTTGCAGACCTCGTACCCATTACCCATCCCGGTCAGACTGCTAGTGGACGAGATGTATCCCTCGGCAACCAGCCAGTTCAGCATCGCCAGATAGTCGATGGCACCAGCTGACATGGTCCAGTTGACGGACACCCCGGATGGGGAGCACTGATCAAAAAACGCGGCAGTCGATCCGATGGACACATTCCAGTAGGTCACCGGGAGGGGGATGCCGTTGACGGTGTATCCGCCGAATTGCACAGCGCCGTAGAACGCTATCGGAGCGTCTGATCCACCTCGATTGATGTGCGCGTAGTGATGCATAATTTCATTCACGTGCGGCACCTGCCCGCCAGCGCCAGCGGGACCAGCAATCACGTCGCCCGCTGGGATGAAGTTGTCGTAGGCGGCCGACGCGATGATCGACGCATCCCAGGGCGGCATGGTGACATCCCAGCCGGTCAGGATGTAGCTGTACGTGTTCCAGGTGAATGTGATTGGGTACAGGGCGCTGTTCGGGTAGGCGGTCACCTGGCCGATTTGCCCCGATGGTTCATCGGCGTTGAAATACACCGTCCAGTTCCGTGTCGACCAAACGGTTGAGGTGGCGGTTTCCTGGGGACTGGTGACTGGACCCCAGACGTTCAGGTTCATCGACAGCGGCGTCATGATCGCCCCGAGAGCCAGCTGCGAGTCGGTACCCGGATTATTCCACTGAGTCGGCCCAGCGGGGTAGGCTCCGTTGAATACTACTGCGGGAGCGGCGGCGATCGTGATAGAGAAGCCAGCCGATACAGTGCTGCTGGCGGAATCGGTGACCTGCGCGGTGAACGATGATGTCCCGGCGACGCTGGCCGTGCCACTGATCAGTCCAGCAGATGACAGGGACAGCCCAGCAGGCAGCGATCCCGACGTGATTGTCCACGTGTACGGCGGAACACCGCCGACAGCAGTCAAAGTCGTCGCTTCTGTAGACAGTCCCTCGACGCCTACAGTGTTCATCGAGGGGTACAGCTGGGTAGCGTATCCGCCGGGCAGTGCAGTGGACGGAATTGACAGCGGCTCGATAATGCCGGTGACGGTGAACAGCGCGGACACCGGATTCATCGTGTCACTTTGAGTGTCAGTCCCAGTGACGGTACCATCAGTCACAGATGTGTTGTCTGCGACCATAAAATGGCTATCGATGGTGGTGAACGTCCATCCAGTTGCCGTGCCGGACAAGGTACCGAACAAACCTATGTTGCCGCCGACGTACAGCCCAGTGCCAGTCAGCAGGGGATAAGTAACGATTGATGTGGTGGGACCTAGCGCAGAGGAACCAGAACTAGCTGACGCGGGTGTCACGGCAGCAATCTCCCAGACCAGATCCGAGCCGGTCGCAGAAAATTCTGCAATCCACAATCGATTATATTCTGATGCGAGGCTAGGATTGTTGACTGTGACCGGCGTCGGAGACAAAGTGGTGATTTCTCCCCACCAGATCTCAGTCAGCGTGGGGGCGCTAGTCCACAAGTATCCAGTTGCGCGCTGCCAAGTGCTGACTCCACCCCCGGATACACCTGAAGACAATGCGCTGACTCCACCGGGGCCAAATCCGCCGCAGCCCAGCGCGAGGACCAGGACGTCGCCGACTGCCACCGTGCCTATTGTCACGGAGGTAGAAGCAGTACCCAGACTATGCGCAATCCATGGACCCGCTGCGGCGAAAGCAGTCAGGAGCTGCTGCTGCCCGGTAGCTGTCGGAACAGCCAGGTGGGGAAGTATCCCGGTGCCGATCTTCACCGGGACAGCAGCAACACGCATAGTGCTCCCTCCGCGCGAGTTAAGGCATCATCCGCATTGAGTAGGCGATCTGCGTGACCGGCGGCGTGGCGGCAGGAGTGACTTCCACGTCTATCCAGTCGGCCTCTGGATCTGATGATGCGTTCGGGTAGCCGAACGACACCTGTCGCCAGCTCTGCTGCCCGATCGAGGCGCTCGCATTGTTTGGGATGACCAGCGGCCCGTTCGTGAACCCCGCGCTGTCAGGACCGCCGTTACCGAAAATATCAGCATTGGCACCAAACCACGTGACTCCTGGGCCGCTGAACGTTGATACCTTGTAGGCGTGCAATGCATTCAAAGTCACACCGGAACTGGTGTAGTCGCAAGACACCCATCCAGATCCCGCCGCCCCTGACCAGGACGGCGAGCTATTGTCGGTGCCGGACACCGCGAGCTGAGTGGCTACATCCCAGATCAGGCAGCGCGACGGCAGGCCAGTCACCGTGGGCGGTGAATAATGCCAGATCCTGTCCAGCGTGCACGCCTGAGTCAGGGAGAACTCGAAGGCCAGGGTGTACCCAGTCGTGTCGGTGGGGGATGTCAGATTGCTCGGGAACGGTGTTACCAGATTTGGCCACGCTCGATATGACAGTACTCCGCCAGGTGGCTGATCACTGACGATGACGTCGATCCAGAGCAGATCGTTGGCGTTATTGAAGTTCGGGAACGTTACCGATGGATCGCTGCCAGCCGTAGTGAATGGCTGCTGCGGGAAAGAACCGGGGCTAATCGGACTTGATCCGCCGCTGCTGCTGTACGCGACCAGGGGACCATTCGTGATTCCGCTAGTGTATAGATTACCGGAGCCGAACTGGTTTGTGGTGTCGGGGAATCCATGGGTCAGCGCGCCACCAGTGGTGGCGAGATAGGGAGTGTTCGGGGTCAGCGCGATCGGTGAGGAAAGCATGACAGTATTAAACTGCCCAGCAGTGAGCGCCCCGGATGTGATAGTGCCGGTCGGGATGTTGCTCGCAGCACCTGAGCCATTGGCGGCGGCCAGATTCCACAACGCGAATTTCTGCGCCGCAGTGTCCTGATTGGAATTGGCGACCCACCATCGATATCCCTGGAACCACATGCCGCCCTGAGTGACCTGGAAAACAAGCCCGGCGATGTAATTACCAGAGTAAGAGACAGCCGTGGCGGGCGGCTGGGTACCGGACGACCCCACACCGGGACGATCTGGCAGGACACCTCCCTGCGGACCGCCATCCATCAAGCTCCAGATAGTCATTTACTGGACCTTCAGGGTGTAAGTGTGAAAGCGCAGCAGATGGATGCCGGACGACCCCACACCAGGTCGTCCGGACACACCGTCCATCAAGCTATATGTGCTCATTCGCGCCGCCTGTTACCTGTCCCGTTTCTTACTCGACCCAGGTAAGTTCCATCACAACATCTGTCCCCGTACCAGCAGACTGCGTGGTGAGGAAGATGCCGAATTCGGTGTTAGCGGAAATGCGCCATTCGCTGCCTGGCGTCACCCATTCCGCCCAGTTCGCGCCAGCGGTGAACGGCAGCGACTGCTGCCACAGGTTGACGCCCTGTGTGGTGCCTGTAATTGATGCGCTGCCATCCACGAGACTGCCGATGTTGCTGGCGATGTCGCTGGGGTTATGCGGGGCGATGCGCGCGGTGATGCTGCTGCCGCCGCCGATAGCGCCGGTGAGACGACTGAGCTGGCACAGCACCGCGCCGTTGGACGGATACGACACACCAGAGCTAGTGTAAAAGCCGATGCGGATAGCCTGAATGTCCAGTGTTGCCGTGGTAGGCACCGAGCCAGCCATAAAAGGCGTGACGGTTGTGGTGGTGAAGGGAACAATGTACGAGGTAGCCGTGTAAACGCGACCTGCCATAATACTGCACTGCCTTTCTGCTACTGCTGTGGATTGTTCATGCCGTTAATCATCTGCGCGATGACAATGGCAAGAGCCTCGTTTTTCGTGAAACCGGCATTCTGCAGCGAGACATACATTTCATGCATCATCGCTGCGCCCTGCATCAGCGCGGTCAGCGGATCGGCTTCAGGCTTGCTCTCGCTCATTGACTAGCTCTCCTTCGTCATACACGTCCTCCGGCCAGATAACGTCGCTAGCGTCCCATTCATCGTCTCTCCAGAATCGAATGCGACGGAGTTCCCCATTCGTGTGATAGGTAATTTCTTTCACGCGACGACACATGCGAGAATGCAGTCCGCCGCAGAATTCGCATGCTGATTTGCCATCTATCTGATGAGCGAAAACCGCCTGAGCATATGCACGTTCGTCATCTGTGATTTCTTCTGCCATGCTAGCATACTATCGCACCGGAGAGCCAATCGAGCGCAGATAGCTGAACGTGTCTGACACACAGCGCGGGCAAGTATCCTGCTCCCCGCGATAGGCGTGCCCCTTATCGCAGCGCTTCATCGCATAAATAGCCGCCCAGCTGCCGGGCAAAGGCGACTCCTCCTCCTTCTCCTTTGAGGGGGGAAGAGTCGCCTCAGCACCGCAATGCTTGCACTGGCTCGCCTGCGCGCTGAAGGGCTTATTGCACTGCTCACAGCGCTGGATGCCATACGCCTGGAGCCAGCTCGCTGTGCTGAGACCGCGCAGCTCCATCACGGCCCACACACAGTTGTGGACAACTACACCGTTCGCTATGAATTCATGCACATCTTCGATCGTGAGATCATATACGTCATGTTTTTCGGAGTTTACGTAGCTGTGCACCACAGTAGTGTGAGCACGTTTCGGGTTTTGAGCGATACTTGTTCTGCCAGAATTCGCGTCCACATATAGGGCAGATGACCTGTACTTCAAATCTGTGTTCGCTGTCGGCTTTTCTCCTGCTGCATTTCCGAGAGCAGAAGCGAGTATCTGGAACGTAACTCCAGGAGACTTCTCCGCATGACTCACAGATGAACTGATGCTCTGGTTCTCTGTCTTCCCACATCCGCTTGCCGTGGTCCTGATGCCATGCACGCCCTGCTTCGGAGCGATGCCATTCTGTGGCGAGGGGACGTACGGCAGCCAGATGCTCGGAAGGATCTGGTCGCTCTCCTGGATGGATGTGGGTGTGTTCAGCGGGTGAGAGGAGAATGAGATTGTCCGGTTCGTTGTTGAACGGATTCTCGTCCTTATGGTGGATGTGGTACCCCGCTGGGATGTCCCTGCCATTGACATATTTCCATATGTCACGATGGAGCGTGGTGATACCTGTCGATGTGCGTCGCTGGTAGTAGACTCGATGCCCTCGTTGCGGGCTATCTGGATATCTCCGATAGAGGAGTCCCCTGTAGATGACTGTTGCTGGTGGTTCGTCCATGCAGACAGTGTATCACCACACACGAGAGCATCCATGCGTGTCCAGCCACGTTCCGTCCAGATTTGATGGTCAGGAGTACCAGTCAGCATGCTACCGTCAGAAAGAACAGCGGTCATAACACGAGCATCACGCTGTGTGCATCGTGTGGCAGTTACCGCTTTCCAACCCATGCGTGTCCAGGCTAGATCATCCACGCGGACATCCTCAATCGGGATGTTTCCGCGTTCCGTCAGGACCAGCGTTCCGCGAGCTAGGCAAGCATCTACCCGATCATCTGGCCCATTGCTGATTCCAGGGGTCAAACTGCACATTTGATCTTCTAGCTCTGGAAACAGCCCAACATGGTGCAAACGATGCTGCTCCGCGAGCGCACTCACCGGCTCCGCCCGAATCGCCTTCCCTCGCGACGCGCGCACCGTGTGATAGGGCACGTTAGGATCTGCCGCGCGCAGCACCGCGCCCAGATAGTCACCGCCGTTGTTGACTTCAGCCACCACACAATCGGCTGCATATCTGTGGTAGGCAGCCACCGCCGTCTTCATGCATTTTTCCGGTGTGCCCATCATAGACAGATCCGCCAGGATGTAGCCGTGTCCGTTGCCGTCATCCCCGGCTACCACAATGCCGGTTTCATCACTGTCGTCATTATTGGTGACGGCCGGGTCAATCGCCACCACAATGCGCACCAGATCAGGCACTTGGTCTTCACGAATTCGCGCTGCATCAATATCAGCGCGATTCCACAGCGCACCTTCCAAGTCCTCCAGCAGCTGACCTTCCAGCTCCTGGCGACCTAGCCGCGTGCCCTCGTAGCGCGCACGCATTTCACTCAGCGCGGTCTCAGAGAGGTTCTTCGCGTTTTCCCAGGTGGCGGCCTGCGTGATGTGCACAGTTCCGTCACGTCGCGATGTGAGATCCTTGATGAGACGAGTGGGGCGCGGGGTAGTAGTGATGACAACACGCGGTTTCTTGCCAATACGCAGGGCGGGGATGAGACCCTCGTACCAAGTTTCTGGGTATCTCCACGACGACAATTCATCTGACCAGCAGCCAGACAGGTTTGTTCCGCGAAGTCGCTCAGGCTGATCAGCACTGAATCCGTAGATAATGCTGCCGTTCACCAAGTCCAGGCGCAGCTCATTGCGTCGCCACTGGACTTCCTCCCCTGGCTGGAGCTGCTTGCGGATACCGCTCGGTCCCTCAAAACACGTCGCGCGGACGTCTCGAAACGTGGGTGCGATGACTGCCCAGATGCCGCCTGGCTCTTTGAGCGCTTGCTCAATGAGCCAGTTCGCACCCACCCAAGTTTTCCCCAGCCTCTCCCGCACATAATGAGATGGATGTTGTAGTCGTTATCAACTCCTTTACATCCACATGGCTTGCCGATACCATCATCCGTGCAGTGCAAGGGATCATCCGGCGGCAACTGCTTCACGCGCGCGATCTTGCGCCAGGCACGCGGTCTGTCGCTATCCAGCATGCGCTGCATGAACTCAATCTTCTGAAGCAGCGCTTTCTTTTCCTGCAACGACATCGCGTCGAGAGGCGTAGACTTGCGTGGCGGCATATTCACCTCTTACCGCTATAGCTTGGAGCGTTTTTCTGTGTTGTCCAGCGCTCGCTGATATTCTTCTTCTGCAGTCCCGCACTTGGCCATCCGCGTGCGATAGTAGCACACCACGCTGATGCGCTCCGCACCGCAGGTAACACAGGGTCGCTTTTGCACCTGGTCACCACAGGCGCAGATCATTTTTGTGTTACCGTGCCATTGATGCGCATCCATCAGCATCAAGTCGCCGTCTTGCATGTCCGCACCGACGCGATATTGCGGAAAGGTCAGCACGCCGCCTGTGTACGTGCCGCGTCGCAAGCAGGCGAGGGCGCTGAAGCCCGCA
>Ga0335085_10003288_pt1 | contig 28261 bp, 22 predicted proteins | sample Lox_Sample_45_FD_206712 | JGI IMG/M metagenome (GOLD analysis project Ga0335085, IMG submission 206712) | Soil microbial communities from Loxahatchee National Wildlife Refuge, Florida, United States - Lox_Sample_4.5 | ecosystem: Environmental > Terrestrial > Soil > Wetlands | place: USA... | reverse complement strand
CTTACCTCGATATCGCGATCGATGCTCGGAGCTTCAATCACCTTCTCGCCGGGTTTCGGCTTCATGCGAGAACGAAAATGGCCGCTCCCATCGGTGTGCAAAATCAGCGTCCACTGCGAAGGCGAGAGTTCAGGATCGGAGAAATCCACTTGAATGACGGGATCGGTTGCAGACGCGGCAACGGGGGCCGGGGCCCCATTGACCCGCACTGCAAGCGCGAGTGCGGCCGCCGCCAGCCAAAGCACCCTCATTGCCGAACTCCCTGCATCGCTAGAGTCTGTGCGGTGTGGATGTGACAGATGGCAATAGCCAAGGCGTCGGCTGCGTCTGAGGGCTCTGGCAACTCGGTCAGGTCCAGCAGCCGCGCCACCATAAACTGCACTTGCTCTTTCTTCGCCATGCCGTAGCCGACCACGCTCGATTTAATCTTCAGCGGCGCGTACTCCGCGAGCGGAATTCCCTGCCGCGCCGCGGCCAGCAACGCCACTCCGCGCACCTGCCCTAGTTTCAGCGCCGACTTCGCATTCACCGAGTAGAAGACTTCCTCGATCGCCACCGTGTCGGGGTGCCAGCGCTCCAGCTCGGCGGTCAATTCCCTGAAGACCCGGTCCAGACGCACCGGCAAGGTCTGCGTCTTGGTCAGGCGAATCGCGCCCATCGCCCGGAATTGGAGCGGCTCGTCCCGTGGGCCTTCGCCGGAGTCGACGACTCCGAATCCGGTCACCTCGGTTCCGCAATCGATGCCAAACACTCTCATCGCGTCCAAGTTTATCGCAGACTGGATAGTCTGAACTCGGCACCGATCCAATCCAAAACAAAAAAAGAGCGGAGCTCACACCTTTGTGGCACTGACGATTCAGGCATCCATACTGGAGCGGCCGCGTCCAATCTGATGACGAGTTTGGTTCTTTTCTTTAAAGTTTCATTCGGGGAAAACCAAACTCGGTTTTCCGTGTCGATAAGTTAGAGGGAATAAGATTCAGCTCGGAGAGAACCATGCGCTTGATTCCGACAGCGGCACAACGCAAAGCAGTTTCCTGGCTAGGCCAGGGCACCTCTCCGCGGCGTCTCGCTGTCACTCTGGCGATTGGATTCGCCGTTGGCTGCATTCCGGTGATCGGAATTCCCACGGTGCTTTGCGCCGGGCTGGCGTTGGCTCTGAGATTGAATCTCCCCGCCATTCAAGCCGCAAATTACGCGGCCATGCCCCTGCAGCTGGCGTTGATCGTTCCTTTCGTGCGCCTCGGCGGCCGAATCACTGCTTGGTTCCCCTCCGCTGATGCGACGCCGTTCGTGGTGCCTCGCGCCCTGGAGCACTTTTCCGCTCCCAGTCTCGCCACACACATGGCGGGAATGGCGGGCCAGGCATTGCTTGCATGGCTTGTCGCCGCGGTTCCCACAGTCCTGCTGATGACGCTTGGGCTCAACCTCATGCTCTGCCGCATTCCCCTGCTGAGAAACGCCCAGGCCGGCGACTGAAGCGTCGCCGCTCTACTTCCCGGCGTACGGGTCGGGCACCGGTTGCGCGCTATCGATCCACGCTGTGTAAATCATGTCGCGCAACATGCTGGCTCCAGCCGCCAGGCGCGCCGCGGTAAAGTCCCTCGACTCGGGCGTGCCTGCGCCCACAAAGGCTCCCTGTTTATCAAACTGATAAACTTGCTCCACATAAGTGGCCGTGTGCCGCAAATAGGCAACGTACGCGTCGAACATATCGCCCTGAATGACCACCAGTGGAGTCATTTTGGCCTGCACTTCAGGAGCGTGCATGTTGTCGGCAACAAACGGGCCCTCGAACTGGTGGTGGATCTGGTGGGCGGTTGTATAGCCGTTGGGATTCGGCCCCGTCCATCCGTTGTACTGCACGGTTACATGCAAGGGTTGCGAACCGTCACCGACATAGTGTCCCAGCCAACCCGCATAGAAGAGAATGGCAGCTTCCACAGGCTTCGTGTCCTGGCCGGCCGCTGTAAGAAAACGGTACTGCCGCATGGCAGCCTTCAGCCGCTCCCAGACTTCATCCGTCTCCCATGGCTGCAGGCCGATCTTCTCTGGCCGCTCGCCCGCCGCAAAGACCTTGGCTTCAAAATCAAAGCGCTTGTGCGGCAGCGGGCCGAGTGCATCGGCAAGTTCCATATCGATAAAGTGCTCGGGTGCCTGCGCCGCGCTCAGTTCGGGTTCGGCGGGTGAACGCCAGCGGTCGGGTTCGGGGCCCAGGTATGTAATTTCGTCGATGGCCGCCGGCGTGTGCATGAAGGCAGGCATATCGGCCGGCAACGCTTGCGCCGCCAGCTTGTTGATCATGGTATGGCCATCGTGTTCCCATGCGTGAGCAGCTGGCACGGTGGCCGCCAGAAGAAACAGGCCCACTGCGGACAAAACGAAACGAATCAGGCGAGAAATGGCAGATGAGCGGAACATGCAGCCAGTATACGGCTAGCCATCCAGAACAATCACGGGGAGAAGATGCAGCGATTGGCCTGGCACAACCCCGCCATTGAGCCTCCACTGGGGATGGTTACTTGAGCGTTTCGCTTCCTATAGCCGCAGCTGGATTTGCCTGGAGAGTCTGAATTTGAACGCATATACTACCAGCACATCGCGCCGTCGTCCGCGGACTTCCCAGTCGCATGCGGATCGCGGCGCCAAACGGATCTCCGCGGCGCTCCGTCACGGTTTTGGGGTAACTTAACGGCCGCGGATGGCGGCATGAGTACGAGCGCCAAGGTTGGTATTGCGCAATGTCAAGCCAGGCGTTGAATCGGGGGAACGCGCCGATGAGCGAGCGGCCGGATGCACAGAACGAGCAGCCGCGGCCCGCGCCGGCTGAGCACGGCGGTGTCTCGCAGCTTTGGCTGATTCTTCCTTTCTCCATTCTCGCCATTTCGGTCGGGGCTGCCCTTGCCCGCTTGTTCCCTCATTTCCGGTGGGAGTCGCTCCCCGTAGTGGCTGCGGTGATCGCAACCGCCCTCTTCGCGTTCCTCTTGAACAAGCGGCTTCTTCGCGTCGGAGAAGTTCAGGGCGATCAGCCTATCGCCGAAGGACTGAGAGAGCTGCTCGATTCGGCAGGCCCGGCCGTTGTCGCGCTCGATCTCGGCGGCAAGTTGATTTACTGCAACCCCGCCTCGGAACGCGTCCTGGGCTATCGCGCCTCTGAATTGCTGCGGTTGTGGGGCACGGTCGAGATTCTTGCACCCGGCGAGCCCGAACGTCTGGTGGCCGAGATGCAGAAGCTATGCCGGGTGGAGCGCTCCCCAGAAGCCTCGGGTACCGGCCTCATGTCTGCTTATCTTGAATGCGTGCGCACGCTGGCTCCCAGCATGGTACCCAGTTTTGACGCCAAGGTGCGCCGCCGAGACGGCGTGCAGATTCCCGTTACCCTCCATATCTCGGCGCTGCGCGATGCGCAGGGCGAGCTCACCGGGATGGTTGCTGTCGCCGTGGACCAAAGCGAGAATCTGCACCGCGAGCAGGCCCAGCGCGAGTCGCAGGAGCGCTATCGCGATCTCTTCGAACATTCCACGGAGATGATTGCTACGCTCAGCCCGGCCGGGCAGTTTCTCTACGCCAATCCAGCCTGGAAGCGCTGCTTTGGGGTGGAGCAGGCCGCGCTGGTCGATCTGCGCTCATTTGAGGATCTGTTCTCAGAAAGTGTTCGCAGCCAGGTAGCCGCGCTTTTCCGCCGCGCGCTCGACGGCGAAACGGTCGATCGCATTCCCCTGCGCCAGAACACCCCGGATGGACGCGTGCTCGAACTCGAATTGAGCCTAAGCCGCCGTCAGAAAATCGGTGTCCCTTTGGCCGTACGCTGCCTCATGCGCGATATCACGCAACAAAAGCAGCGTGAGAATCGCCTTGCGCTGCAACTCGCGGTGAGCCAAATCGTGGGAGACAACAACACCGCCAACGAGTCGGAAAGCATGCGCATCCTCGAAGCTCTGTGTCTATCGCAGGGTTGGGATGCGGCCATCGAATGGGTGGTCGGCGCGGGACAGAAACATCTTGAGTTCGGAACAGCGTGGGGAACACCGGGCCGCGAAGCGGAAGCTCTGATTCAAGCCAGCATGGGCCTCACGCTCGCTGGCACAGGCGAATTGCCGGAGCGTGCGTGGAAGGAGGGTCGAGCGGTCTGGATCGCTGACCTCTCCGAAGCGCCCGCGACTACTCGAGTAACCACAGCGCTCAAGCAGGACATGATCTCAGGCTGGGCCGTGCCCGTGCGCGCAGGCAGCAAGGTCATGGCAGTGCTCGAATTCTATTGCCGCTTCCGCTTGCGCGAAGATCGTGAAGCCATGGCAGCCATTGAAACTGCCGCAGCTTCGCTCGGCCAGCTCTTGGCGCGTACACAGGAACGCGGGCGAACGGAGGAATTGAGCCGTCAGCAGGAAGTCCTGCTGGATGCCGTCGCCGAGGGAATTTGCGGGCTCGACCGCCAGGGCAAGGTTACGTTTGCCAATCCCGCGGCTGCTCGGCTGCTCGGCGCTCCCGTCGAAGAGCTGATCGACAAACCCGTGCATGAGCTGTTGCACGGAGCCGCGGCACCGGATCGCGCCTGCGGTAAGGATTGCCCTCTGCGGACTGCTGCATCCCAAGTTTCTGGCGCGAGTGGCGAAGAGAATATCTTTCGCCAGGACGGCACCTCCTTCCCTGCCGAGTATTCGCTCATCCCGATTCGTGCCCAGGGCCGCGTTTCAGGCTCCGTGCTGAGTTTTCGCGACATCAGCCAGCGCTACGCTCTCGACCGCATGAAGGACGAGTTCATCTCCACTGTGAGTCACGAACTGCGCACTCCCCTCACATCCATTCGCGGCGCGCTCGGTTTGCTCAGTTCCGGAATTCTCAGCGACACCAACGAGAAGGCAAACAATCTTTTGCGCATTGCGCTTACGAACTCAGATCGGCTGGTCAGGCTCATCAACGACATTCTCGATCTGGAACGCATCCAGAGTGGGCGCGAACCTCTCGGCTTCCGAGCTGTGCAGTTGGCCGACATCGTCAAGCAGGCCATCGAGGATATTCAGCCCGTCGCGGATGCTGCGGGCGTCCAGCTCATCCACGACTCCACCAAAGTCGAAATCTCAGCCGATCCCGATCGACTGCTTCAAGTCGTCACCAACCTGCTCTCCAACGCCGTCAAGTTTTCTCCGCCCAATTCGCCTGTGAGCGTCATGCTGCGCCCTGGCGTCACGGGCGTCATTATTTCCGTCATCGATCACGGGCGTGGAATTCCCGCCGACAAGCTCGAGTCGATCTTCGGCCGCTTCCAGCAGGTTGACGCCTCCGACTCGCGCCAGAAGGGCGGAACAGGGTTGGGCCTGGCCATCTGCCGCACCATCGTCATGCAGCATTCGGGTCGCATCTGGGCCGAACGGAACCCGGTTCGCGGCTCAACATTCCGCATCTTTCTTCCTTACCACCCCGCTCCGGCCATTGCTCCGGGCGGCGGATTGGAACCGGAAATTGGCCACGGAACCGTAGTCCTGGCTGACGCCAACCCCGAATCCCGCCCTCGAATTGCGGCCCAACTTGCGCGGCATGGCTATTCCGTTGTACAGGCCGCCACGGTTGAGCAAACATTGTCGGCGGCACGCCAGGATGCACAAGCCATCCTTCTCGATACTTCGCTCGACGGTATGAATGGTTGGGAGATTCTTCCCCTTCTGCGCCGCATGGACGCTTCGTCGCGCACTCCAGTCGTCTTGTTAAGCGTCGAAGATCCTGAAAACCCCAAACAACTCCCGACGGGCGCCGATGGATGGGTCACCAAGCCCCTCAACGAAGAAGTTCTGCTCACAGAACTCGCGCGCGTCCTCTGCGGAACCGGCGAAAAGGCGCGCGTCCTCATCGTCGAAGACGACCGCGACCTTGCCAATATCATCAGCGAAGTCTTCTCCCGCGACAGCATCGTTGTCGAAACGGCGCACTCTCTCAAAGAGACGATCAAAGCCTGTTCCACCTTTCAGCCGCATCTGATGTTGCTCGATATCGGCCTCCCGGACGGCGATGGCTTCAATGTGGCCGACTGGTTGCGCCAACACAAAAACTTGGCCCAGCTTCCGCTGGTTGTCTACTCCGGCCGCGACCTCTCACAGGAAGAACGAAGCCAATTGACTCTCGGCCCCACCTACTTCCTCGCCAAAACGCGCGTACAGCCGCAGCAACTTGAAGCCCTGGTGCTCACCATGCTGCGATCATCGCGCACGGTGGAAGAATCGCCGCTGCCGGAATCAACCGTTCCCAATGCTTAACTTGATTGAAGGGTAGACTTCATCCACAACCGCTCGGCATAATGACAATCGCAAGGAAGGAAGTTCGCCGTGGGCCGCAAGATTCTGATCATTGACGACGAAGACGACATCCGCGAGGTAGCCTCGCTGAGCCTTGAGACCGTGGCCGGATGGGAAGTGATCAAGGCCAGTTCGGGAGCGCAGGGCGTCGCCCGCGCCGCCGAGCAGCGTCCCGACGCGATTCTGCTGGACGTGATGATGCCGGGAATGGATGGCCCCGCGACGTTCAAGGAGCTGCGCAAGAATCCGGCTACGGCCGCGATACCCGTGCTCCTCCTCACCGCCAAGGTCCAGGGAACCGACCAGCGTCGCTTCGCCGACCTCGGCGTCGAGGCTGTCCTCTTCAAACCATTCGATCCCCTCGCGCTCCCTGCGCAGATTTCGCGCGCGCTGGGCTGGAAATAACCGCGCCTCGCAATGAGCATCCCGGACCAATCCGCCCTTCCGCCCGATCCGGAAATCTCCAGGGCCCTTGATACCATGTGGGCACGCCACCGCTCGCAGATTCTCGAGCGCGTCGTCGTTCTTGAAGCCGCGGCTTCAGCAGTCACCGAAAAGAACTTCACTGCAGCCGACCGCGATGCCGCGCACGCCGCCGCACATAAGCTTGCCGGAACCTTGGGGATGTTCAACTTGATGCGCGGAACGGACCTGGCCCGCGAGCTTGAGCAGATTTACACTCAGCAGGCCTTTCCAGCCCCCTCTTCCGGCGAACATCTTGCCTCGCTCGCAGCGGAATTGCGCATAATGATCGAGAATCGCAAATCCAGCGGCTAACACCCCACCCATTACACTCATCTTCAGTGACTCCGCGCGATCCATTTGCGTCAGAACACGACGAGAGTTCCCAACTGGGCCTCCATTTCGACGAACCGCGCCCGTCGCGCCGCGTCTGGCCGGTACGCGAGCTCGTCGCCCAGGTGCGCGAGCTGGTCGAGCAGGAATATGGAGACATTTGGGTGGAAGGGGAGATCTCCAACTACCGCCCCGCTCCCTCCGGCCATGTTTACTTCACTCTAAAAGACGCCGATGCGCAGTTGCCCATTGTTCTTTTCCGCCGCCAGGCAATGCTTCTCCGCTTCCGGCCTGAAGATGGCCTGCACGTGCTGGTGCGCGGCCGCGTCAGCGTCTACGAGCAGCGCGGCCAGATGCAGCTCGTCGCCGAGACTATGGAGCCCGTCGGCGCCGGTTCGCTTCAACTTGCGTTCGAGCAGTTGAAAGAGCGCCTGAAGGCTGAAGGGCTCTTCGATACCGAGCGCAAAAAACCGCTGCCCATGTTTCCCCGCACCGTCGGCATCATCACCTCGCCCACGGGCGCCGTGATCCGCGATTTTCTCAACATCGTCAATCGCCGCCACTCCGGCCTCAATGTATTGCTCTCTCCCGTTTCCGTGCAGGGCGATTCCGCGCCCGCTGAAATCGTTGCCGCCCTGGCCGAATTAAATGCTACGAATCTCGTCGATCTTATCGTCGTCGCGCGCGGTGGCGGCTCGCCTGAAGACCTTGCCGCATTCAACAGCGAACAGGTTGCGCGTGCCATTGCATCGAGCTCGCTTCCAGTGGTTTCCGCCGTGGGCCATGAGACCGACTTCACCATCGCCGACTTTGTGGCCGACCTCCGCGCCCCGACGCCCTCTGCGGCGGCCGAGCTCATCACCGCGGCTCAGCACAGTATCGCCGAACATCTGGCCGCACAATCGCACCGCCTCGACCGCGCCGTGCGCTTCCAGTTTCTTCAGGCTCACCAGCACCTGGCCCATCTGCCAATCAGTCGAGTTGAGTCGCGCGTCACCACGCTCATGCATCGGCTTGAGCAGCGACTCGATGATGCGCTCCAGCGCCTCGACGCCTCCGTGCAACAACAGCTCCGCATTCGCCAGAACCGCATCGCCACTCTTGCTGCCGGAGTCCTCCATCACGACCCCCGTCAAAAACTCGCCCACGCTCGCCAGCATCTTTCTGATTTTCGCGCCCGCCTTGACCGTTCGCTTGAGCGCCTGATGGAATATTCAGCCGCGCGTCTCGGCGCACTTGACGCTCGTCTCCATTCGCTTTCCCCCCTCGCAGTTCTTCACCGAGGTTACGCGCTCGTTCTCTCATCCGACGGCGCGCTCATCCGTTCCACTGCGCAGATTAGCTCCGGCGACCAGCTCACCACGCGACTGGCAGACGGCTCCTTCACTAGCCACGTCGACAAGGTTTCGCCTGCTGTACCAGCCTCATCCAATACACCCCGGGCAACCACTCCTCGCAAACGAAAGAAATCCTCCTCATGAGCACGAACGGAGCACGCAAACTTTTCGGCACGGACGGCATTCGCGCCGTCGCGGGCCAGTCCCCACTCGATCCGACGACGATCTATTGCGTCGGCCTCGCGCTGGCGCACACGTTGCGCAAAACTGTCGCACAGCCAAGAGTTCTCCTCGGACGCGACACCCGCGAGTCCGGCCCATGGATCGCCGCCACGCTCGCCGCAGGGATGCGTGAAGCGGGCGCAATCGTAGAAAGCGCGGGCGTCGTCACCACTCCTGCAGTCGCATTCCTCGCGCGCACACATGGCTTCCAAGCCGGCGTCGTCATCTCCGCGTCGCACAATCCATGGGCCGACAACGGCATCAAGCTCTTCGGCGGCGATGGCTTCAAGTTTCCCGACGCGGCCGAGCTGGCGATGGAAGAGGAGATCCTGCATCATGCCGCGCAGGTCCAAATCTCCGGCCCGCAAGCCTTTCCTCCCGTCGAAGACAAACCCGCGTATCAGGCCGACTACATTCAGTTCCTCATCGATTGCGTGCCCGCCCTTTCGCTAGCGGGTCTCAGTATCGTTGCCGATTGCGCCAACGGCGCCGCTGCGGCCATCGCACCCGAGCTTCTCCGCCGGCTCAATGGCGGCTACGACTCGGGAATCACGTTGCTGAACATCGCACCCAATGGCCGCAACATCAACGCCAACTGCGGCGCTTTGCATCCTGACTTCGTCGCGCGCGAAGTCGCAGCGCGCAGCGCCGACCTTGGCCTCACGTTCGACGGCGATGCCGACCGTTGCATGCTGGCAGACTCTCGCGGCAATGTGATCAACGGTGACGCAATCCTTTTGATGGCCGCCCGCGATCTCAAGACTCGCGGCATGTTGACCGGCAACGTCGTCGTGGCCACCACCATGTCCAACATGGGTTTGGAGGCTGCGCTCAAACGCAGCGGCATTCGCATGTTGCGCGCGCCTGTCGGCGACCGCTACGTCCTCGAAATGATGCAGAAGGAAGACGCAGCGCTCGGCGGCGAGCAGTCAGGTCACATACTATTTCCGCATCTCGCTACTACGGGCGATGGCCTGCTCACTGCCCTCGTCGTGCTCGATCTGGTTGCGCGCACCGGTAAGCCCATCGCCGAGCTGACCGCCGACCTCAAGGTCTTTCCGCAGATCATTGTCAACGTGAAAGTCCGCGAGAAAAAACCGCTTGATTCGATCCCATCTGTCGCCGCCGCCATCCAAGCTGCCGAAGATGAACTTAGTGACGCGGGCCGGGTCGTCATCCGCTACTCGGGAACTGAGCCGCTGGCTCGCGTGATGATCGAAGCGGAAAGCGAAGAAGCCATGCACCGTCACGCCGAAGCTATTGCAACAGCGATCCGAAGCGAGTTGGGCGTCTGACCTCGGCTTTCACTTCCCAAAATGCAACACAAACTCTTCGTTCACGTGATCTGAATCACAGTCTGGTAGCCGCAGGCCGCCTACTCTTGTCCCATAGACAGGCGCCATATGACCCCGCAAGCGGCGACAATCGGCTCCCCACCCAAACAAAAGAAAAGGCTTATCCGTCGCCTTGCCACCGATAATTCGCAGCGCCTTCGCCACACCATTCAGATGGCCTTCGTGCTACTCAACGCATGGCTGGGTATTCAGTTTTACCTCTGGGTTCGCTTCTTCGAGCGAGGCGGGGTCGGCCTCGAAGTTGCCCGACCTGCGGGCGCCGAGGGCTGGCTGCCCATCGCCGGTTTGATGAACTTCAAATACTTCTTGCTCACGGGCCGCGTACCCAGCATTCATCCCGCGGCCATGTTTCTGTTCATGGCGTTTGTGACCATGAGCCTTCTCACGAAAAAATCGTTCTGCTCCTGGCTCTGCCCTCTTGGAACTTTTTCTGAAGGGCTGGCGCGCATCGGCAAAAAGCTCTTTCGCCACAATCTCCGGCTGCCCCGCTGGCTCGACATCCCACTGCGCGGACTCAAATACCTGCTGCTTGCGTTTTTCGTGTTCATCATCGGCGCCATGTCCGCGGCTACCATCGGCGACTTCATGCACACGCCCTACGGCCTCATCGCCGATGTCAAAATGCTCAACTTCTTTCGCGAAATGAGCCAGACGGCGGCCATCGTCGTTGCCTTGCTGGTCCTTCTTTCCGTTCTCGTTGAGAATTTCTGGTGCCGCTATCTTTGCCCGTACGGAGCCCTCATGGGCCTCGCCTCATTGCTGAGCCCTCTCAAAATCCGCCGCGATGCCACAGCCTGTATCGACTGCTCACGCTGCGCGCGCGCCTGCCCCGCGTCGTTGCCCGTCGACAAGTTGGTAAAAATCCGCTCCGTTGAATGCACTGCCTGCATGGCCTGCGTCGCATCCTGCCCGGCAGAAGGCGCTCTGCGTTTTTCACTCGCGCCCAGCCGCGACCCCGCCGCAGTCGGAACTCCGGCGCTGCCCTATCAAGCCGTTGCCCTACTGCCACGTTTTCGCCGGCCCGTTACCCCGCTCGCCATGGCCGCCATTATTGCCTTCATCTTTTTGGGAACTGTTCTCGTCGCCCGCGCCACCAATCACTGGCATACCAATATTCCCAACTCGGTCTACCAGCAACTGGTCCCTAACGCCGACCAGGCCACCCATCCAGGCTACTGAAGCACCGTGTTAACTTTTTCACTTCTTCACTTCTTCACTTTTTTTACTTCTCCGTCTGTCCCTGACCACTGAAACCCGACCCCTGAAACCTGTATTCTTTTCCCATGCCCCGCTTCCCTGCAGGCCAAACACTACTCGTCGACGCCGACGACACGCTTTGGGAAAACAACATCTACTTTGAGCGCGCTATAGCCGCATTCATCAGCTTCCTTGACCACCATGAGTACTCGCCCGCTGAAGTACGCAAAACTCTCAACGAAGTCGAGCGCGAAACCATTCTCACCCACGGTTACGGCCTCACCAGCTTCACACGTTCGCTCGTCGATTGTTTCGAGCGCCTTAGTCCCCCGCCGGTTACCGAGGAAAAGCGCGAACGCATTCGCGGATTTGCGCGGTCGATCGCCGAACAGGAGATTGAGTTGCTGCCCGGCGTCGCCGAAACCCTCGCCGAACTTTCCACGCGCCACCATCTCATCCTGATGACCAAGGGCAATCGCGCCGAACAGGCTGACAAACTGGCGCGCTCCGGCCTCGCTTCATACTTCTCCGCTGTCGAGATTCCAGCCGAAAAACACCCACAGGCCTACCGTGACGTAGTTCTCCGCCATAACGTAGCCGCGCAGAGCGCCTGGATGATCGGCAACAGCCCCAAAAGCGATATCAACCCCGCGCTCGCCGCCGGTCTCCACGCGGTGTTTCTATTTCACCCCGACACCTGGGTTCTCGAGCACGCAGCGGTCGACAATGCTCCCGAAGGCCAGCACCTGATCGAACTCGACGCATTCGTAAAACTCCGCGAAGTCTTCTAGCGGTACTCTCGTGAGAAAATGAAAGAGCCGAAGTTCCTTTGAGTAGCTGCTTTCCAACGCGTTTCTCGTGAACCACAAATCAACTCGCTCAAATCCGGCCCACCGGCGCGGCAGCCTTATTGCAGCCCGAGCGTAACAAGCAAAAAAGAATAGGAAGCAAGAACCAAGAATGATCAGTGTCAGCAACGTCACCATGCGCTACGGCTCGAAGATTCTCTTTGAAGACGTCAGCACAGCCTTCACCCCCGGCCGCCGCTACGGTCTCACCGGGCCGAATGGCTCCGGAAAATCGACCTTTATGAAGATCCTGGCCGGCGAGCTGGAACCGCAGAAGGGCACCGTCGTCCGGCCGCGCAAGCTCGGCGTGTTGCGCCAGGACCAGTTCGCCTTCGACGCCTATCGCGTGATCGATACCGTCATCATGGGCAACAAACCGCTCTGGGCAGCCCTTGAGGAGCGCGACCGCATCTATGCCAAGCCAGAAATGTCCAATGAAGACGGCATGCGCCTGGGCGAACTCGAAGGAACCATCGGCGATGAAGATGGCTATACCGCCGAAAGCGACGCTGCCGTCCTGCTTGATGGCCTCGACATTCCCGAGCCGCTTCACGACCGGAAAATGGGCGAACTGCAGGGCGGGCAAAAGGTCCGCGTGCTGCTGGCGCAGGCACTCTTCGGCAAGCCGCCCGCACTGCTGCTCGACGAGCCTACCAACTATCTCGATCTCGATTCCATCCACTGGCTCCAGGATTTTCTGTTGAGCTACGACGGCACCATGATCGCCATCTCGCATGATCGTCACTTTCTCAACTCCGTCACCACGCATACCGCCGACATCGATTACCAGACCATCATCACCTACACGGGCGGCTACGACGACATGGTGATGGCCAAAACGCAGATTCGCTCTACGCTCGAATCGCAAATCGCACAGCGCGAGAAAAAGATCGCCCAGCTCAACGAATTCATAGCGCGTTTTGCCGCCGGCACGCGCTCCTCGCAGGTCACCAGCCGCCGCAAGGAGGTTGAGCGTCTGCAAACCAACGAGCTCGCTCGCTCCAACATTCAGCGCCCTTACATCAAATTCGATCAGGTGCGGCCCAGCGGTAAGCACGTCCTAGAGTTCAAGCATCTGTCGAAGTTTTTTGGTGACCTTAAAGTCATTGATGGATTTACGGCGAACCTTCTCCGCGGTGAAAAAATCTGCCTGATGGGCCGCAATGGCGCCGGAAAAACCACCATGCTCAAGTCCTTGCTGGCCAACTATCCCGGCCTCGCCGAGCCAGGCTTCACGCTCGATTCCGGTTCGGTCTTCTGGGGTCACGAGGCGCAGGTGGGCTACTTTCCTCAGGACGTGGGGGCGACCATCCAACACGGTATGACCGTCACCGATTGGCTGCATCAGTGGAACCCCGCGGCGCATGTCGAAGACATTCGTGGCATTCTCGGCCAGATGCTCTTCTCGGGCGAAGAGGGCTCCAAGCCAACCAAAGCACTCTCCGGCGGCGAACAGGCGCGGCTTGCTTTTTGCAAGCTCATCCTCACCAAGCCCAACATCCTCATCTTCGACGAGCCCACCAACCACCTCGACCTCGAAGCCATCAACGCGCTCAACATCGCACTGCAACGCTATGAAGGCACGGTCCTGTTGGTCACCCACGATCACGACCTGATCGACGAAGTGGCCACGCGCCTTTGGATCTTCCACGATGGCGGCATTGAAGATTTCCATGGGCCCTACGAAGAGTGGAAGGGCAAACACAATTGAACAAGAGGACCTGCTGATCGCAAACCTTCCTAAGAATTCTAAGTCCCATTCGCATGCTTCTTGACTCCGAGTCCTCCGGAATGCGCGATCAGCGCAACAACTCCAGCGCTTGGCTACGATGTCGGGTAGCCGTTGTATTGATCGCCGGTCTCATCAGTGCGTCCACGTCTGTCCTCTTGCTGTGTCCATGCGACCGTCCGGCTGGGAGCTTCTATTCCATCTTTCTGGTGTCCCTCTCCGGGTTCTTCGCATTCGCCGCAGCGGGCTTGGTCTATGTACGCTTACGAAAGGACAAAGCCTCGACTGCGTTCATCAGTGCCTTCGAGGCCATTGCGCTCGTCGCGATCGCGGTTTACGTGGAACTGCGAGTTGCTCTCTATGTCATCGAATGGCTCGCGCTGCACAGGCATTGAGAACTTCCGTCGGTCGGCCAAAGCGCGTGAACCGGAACGAATCCCAGCCAACTCAATGCTCACCGCTAGCGTCCGTTAGCATAAGAAACAATGGCAAGGCTGGGCGCATTCTGTTTTCCCGGAACCGGGCACCTCAACCCCCTCACCGCGCTGGCGCGCCGGCTGCAGCAGCGCGGCCATACCGTCATCATCTTCGGAATCGCCGACGTAGAGTCGCGCGTCAGGGCCGCCGGAATCGATTTTTGCCTCATCGGCCAAAGCGATTACCCCCTGGGAACCCTTCAGAAACTGGACCAGCAACTGGGCGAGATGACGGGCACTGCAGTTCTCCGCTTCACCATGCAGAGAGTGTGCAACACTGCGCGCATGGTGCTGCGCGACGGTCTCGAAGCGGTCCGCAGCGCCAACCTTGATGCAATGCTGGTCGACGAAACCGACATGGCCAACAACATTGCCGAGTATCTCGGACTGCCCTTTGTTTCACTCGCGCTCATTCCGCCCCTGGTCAACGACAATCGCTATCCGCCGTTCTATTTCGGCTGGTCGGGCAGCCAACGTTGGTGGTCTCGTTTGCGCAATGAGATTGCCATCCGCGTGCTCACACGTGTGGCCAGACCGATTTTCGACGCTGTCAATGAATACCGCGTTGCGTGGGGAATGCAGGTGGGCCGTGTGCCCGGCGAGGGACTATCGAAGCTTGCGCAGATCACACAATTGCCACGTGCTCTTGAGTTCGAGGTCGATCCTCCGCCCCCCAACCTCTACTACACTGGCCCATTCGTCGACCCTGCGCAACGGACGCCCGTTGACTTTCCATGGGACCGGCTTGACGGACGCCCGCTCATTTTCGCGTCGCTGGGAACATTGCAAAATCAATCGCGCGAGAAATTTCTCATAATCGCCGAGGCCTGCGCGGGAATGAATGTCCAGCTCGTCATGTCACTCGGCGGCGGCCTCGACCGGTGTGAGCTCGAAGCCCCGCCCGGCAATCCGATCGTAGTGAACTATGCTCCGCAGTTGGAGCTCATCAAGCGCGCAACGTTGGTCATCACGCACGCCGGGCTGAACACGGTCCTCGAGTCGCTGTCCGAAGGCGTACCCCTGGTGTGCATTCCGCTAGGCAACGATCAACCGGGAGTCGCGGCACGTGTTAAAGCGCACGGAGCCGGAGTGGTCGTGCAACCACGCAGAGCCAACGCAAAGCGCCTGCGCTCCGCAGTTAGAGCCGTCCTCGATAACGATTCCTACCGGATTGCTGCCCGCAAAATCCAGTCTGCAATTGCCGAGTTCGACAGCCTCGATCGCGCTGCCGACATCGTCGAAGATGCACTGAAGATCAGGATCCGCGCCTAGACGTCTTACCGCGCGCTGGCCGGTGGCACAATCCCGTTCATCCGCAGATACTCCACCATCTGCCCGTAGTGGTCGAAGGCATGGGAAACACCGAATGCCGCAACTGTCCCGCGCGTCCAAACGCCCGGTATCTGCAATTTGACTACCTCAAAAGCATTGGCAGGCGTCAAGGTAGCAATCGCCTTGTGCGCAAACGCAAACGAGGCTGCCAGCGCGGCCACAATGTCGTCCTTGTTGGTCAGCTTGGCCAGCGCGTCCACGTCCACATCCGGCTTCAATCCGCTCACCGTGCCGTAGAAGAAATAGTTGGCCTGCGCGACATGCGTTGCCTCCTGGCCGAACGTCCGGACCGTTGCGAATTCCGTCTTCTGCGCTGGAACGAAAATCGCCTGGCCCGGTGCAAAGCTGAATTTGTCCGCCGGCATCGCCTTCACCGCACCCATCATCTCGTATTCAACAATATTCAGTTGAGCATCGTAAGCCACAGCCGGCGTGGCAGTCGTTCCTGCCGCCGGCCCACTTGTCGCACCGCCCGCCTCCGCCCCAGCCATCATCGATCCAAGACCCAACAAGCAACACACTGCTACCCACCGAAGTTGCATCGCAGACCTCCAAAGGAGAATTTGTTCCAAGCTTTCGCAGGCTATCATAACAATCCCGCAACATGGATCCGACTAATCCTTGGTCCCTGTTTTTCTGGCGCCTGCCTTTTGAAACGCATCCTCATACACGCGCACATACTCTTTCGCAGGCCCTCGCCAGCTGTAATCCCGTGCCATTCCGTTCCGCATCAGGCGCGTCCAGTTTTTCTTGTCGCCGAAGGCTTCAATCGCCCGATCGATCTCCGCGAGCAAGTCCGTGGCATCGAAACCCGAAAACTTGAACCCTGTGCCCGTTCCCTTTTCCGGGTCCCACTCCTCAATCGTGTCGTCCAGGCCTCCGGTCGCGCGCACGATCGGTACCGTTCCGTACTTGAGCGAGTAGATCTGATTCAAGCCGCACGGTTCGTAGCGCGAGGGCATCAAAAACATATCGGAACCCGCCTCGATCTTGTGGGCGAGCGTTTCATCGTACCGAATCTGCACGGCAATGTTGCCCGGATGCCGGAACGCCCATGCGCGAAACAGATTCTCGTAGTAAGGATCGTGCGTGCCCAGCGCCACCACCGCAACCTCGCGCTCAGCAATCTCCTCGGTAATCTCCGCCAAGATGTCAAAGCCTTTCTGCTTGGCGAAGCGCGAAACAATGCCGATCACCGGCGTTGTCTCATCCACGTTCTCCAGGCCGAAGGCATGCAGCAAATCGGCGCGGCACGCGCGCTTGCCCTCCAGATCTTCCGGCGTGTAGTGCGCCGCAAGATGACCGTCATTCGCCGGATCCCAGAGCGCATAATCCACGCCGTTCAAAATGCCACGCAGATCGGCTGCGCGCTTGTGCAGCACCCCCTCAAGCTGCTCGCCAAACTCCGGCGTCTGAATTTCCTCTGCATATTTCTTGCTCACCGTCGTCAGCATGTCGCTGAAAACCACCCCGCCTTTAAGGAAGTTAAAATGGTCGTACTGCTCCAGCTTGTCCATGGTGAAAACATCCCACGGAAAGAGCAAATCCTCCGTCGTCTTCGGTGGAAACGCACCCTGGTACGCAGCATTATGGATTGTGAGTACGCTCGCCGCTCCAAGCAGATCCGGATCCGGCTGGTAGACCGTGCGCAAGTAAACGGGAATCAGTGCCCCCTGCCAATCGTGGACATGAAACACGTCAGGAACGCCAAGCTGCTTTGAGGCTTCGATCACCGCGCGGCAAAACAGTCCAAACCGTTCTGCATTGTCCGTGTACTCAGCTCCGCCAGGCCCATAAAGTTCTTTGCGGTCAAACAATTCCGGGCAATCGATAAAGTAATGCTGCACCCCATTGCGCCGGCCCGCATCCACGACGCCAACAAACCGGTTGTAATAGCGAAATGGCATGGTGAGCGAACGAATCGCATATTTCGGCTCGCCCTCTCCTTCGAGGAGCCTTCGCACCCGCGTATAGAACGGCAGAAAGACCGTGACCTCGTGCCCTAGCTTCACCAGCTCGCTGGGCAGTGCGCCGACAACATCGGCCAGCCCGCCGGTTTTGGCAAACGGCGTGGCCTCCGAAGCGGCAAACGTAATCTTCATGCGGCAGGCTCCTGGTCAAAAAAACCAAGGCTAAGTCTACTACGCAGCGTCTTTGCGACGACTGGCTTCCCGTGTGGCAGTTCAGTGCCACGAGAAATACGTCTATTTATGTAGTGCCCACGAGGAAATCAACTGCAGGGACCGATTGTGAAACAATTGCACAAGTCGGCCCCATGATGAATCAACCTCTTCCTCGAGGTCCACAGGACCATCGCGCCGCTCCGCAGGAACCCACCCCCTGGTTTCGCCAGGTCCTGCCGGCTATGGCGGTCGCGCTGGCCATCCGACTCCTGGTGGTCTTCTTCACCTATCGTGACCTGCCTGACGCGGACAAGCACTACGAAGCATTCGGCTGGGAGATGGGGTGGATAGCGCGCGCGCTCGCTACCGGCCACGGCTTCTCCTCGCCCTATTGGCCGTGGAGCGGGCCCACCGCGATCATGTCCCCGCTTTATCCGGGATTGCTTTCCCTCGTCTTTCGGCTCTTTGGCGTCTATTCCCTCACCTCAGCGATCGTCATCCTCTCCATCAACAGCGTGTTCTCCACGCTCACCTGCATTCCCGTCTACTTCATTTCAAAATACTCTCTCGGCTTGCGCGCGGCCAAAATCTCTGCCTGGACCTGGGCGCTTTATCCCTTCGCAATTTATTTCTCCGCTGGCCGTGTTTGGGAATACGCACTCACCAGCCTCCTGTTCACCACCTGTTTCTGCATTGCGCAACGCATCCACCGATCCGAGGCACCATGGGCTTGGATCGGCTTCGGCGCGCTTTATGGCATCACCGCGCACTCCAACGCATCCATCATGTCTACGCTGCCTTTCCTGCTCGGATTTGCACTTTGGCAAGCGCACAAGGCAGGCAAGCCCTGGATTCTGAACGGCGCGCTGACCCTGCTCACATTCTTCGCTGTGATCACGCCCTGGACCCTGCGCAACTACCGCACGCTTGGTGTCATCGTCCCCATCCGCGATAACATTTGGCTCGAGCTTTACGCCGACGACTTCGGCAATGCACCCAACGACCACACGTCGCCGCCCACTTGCGGCAATCGGCCCTATCCCGCGAGCAGCCCCATCGAAATGCAGAAGTATTTGACGATGGGCGAAATTCCCTATCTCGCTCAAAAACGTGCTATGTCCCTCGACGATCTCAAGAATCGCCCTCACTACGCTTTTCTGGTTGTCAAGACGCTGCGCCGCATCGTCTATTACTGGACCGGGTTCTGGAGTTTTTCTGCCCAGGAATTGCATGACCAGCCCGCTACGCCCGGGATGGTCTTCTATGTTTCGACCGTGACACTTTTCATGCTGCTCGGCATTCGCATTCTGTGGCGCACCAATCGCACGGCCGTCCTTCCGTATTTGTTCCTCATCGGCGTCTTCCCGATCACCTACTACCTCACTCACCCCATGATGGATTACCGCCAGCCCCTTGAGCCTGCGGTTGTTGTCCTGGGAGTTGCCGGCGCACTCTCGCTCCGGCGCGCGAAGTCGCTCAAACCGGCAGCCCTAGGCCGCGAGCTCGTCTCGCAAGTCACATAAACGAGTTATGGCTATAAAGCGGTCGCAGGCGATACCATGATCGTCAAAGGCCCCAACTTCAATAGCTTGGCCCCGACTTTCAAAAACCGCTGACTATGTCTTCCAGCTATCTGCGAACCCGGCCCGATCCCGCTTTGCTGTCGCTCGTTGCTCCCTGCTACAACGAGGAGCAGAGCCTTCCGCTGTTTGCCGCCGAGATCAACCGCTTTATCGACGCCTTGACCTACCCCTGTGAAGTCGTCCTGGTGAACGACGGCAGCTCCGACCGCACGATTCAGTTTCTTGCCGAATGGAGCGAGCGCGATTCCCGGATCAAAGTACTGAGTCTGTCTCGAAATTTCGGCCATCAGCTCGCGGCAACGGCCGGAGTGGATTACGCCACCGGAGACGCGGTGGTGTTGATCGACGCCGATCTGCAGGACCCACTCGACGTCATTCACGAGATGGTGGCGCAGTATCGTAATGGCTACGATGTGGTTTGTGGCCAGCGTTCGGTTCGCAAGGGCGAAAACCTGTTCAAGCGCGCCACCGCCTGGTGTTTCTACCGCCTGATGCAGACCTTTTTTCTCAAGTCCCTGCCTCCCGATGTGGGCGACTTCCGCCTCATGTCGCGCCGCTGCGTGGATAGCCTGCGCTCCATGCGCGAATTGCATCGGTTTCTGCGCGGCATGGTCGCCTGGGTCGGCTATCCGCAAATCTGCGTGCGTTACGAGCGCCAGCCGCGCGTCGCCGGCACTACAAAATATCCGCTCAGAAAAATGATCCGGCTGGCTTGGAACGCTGCAATATCTTTCTCTCCCTTGCCATTGCGAATGAGCTTCTACGCCGCTGTGTTTATGGTTCTTTTGGCGCTTGAAGAGGCGGCTCGGGCCCTCTACGCGTACTTCTCCGGAGATACCGTGCCCGGCTGGACGTCTATCATGATTCAAGATTCGCTGAGTAACGCGGTGATCTTTGCGATCCTTGGCATCCTGGGCGAATACGTGGCCAAGATCTACGAGGAAAGCCAGGGCAGGCCACTCTATATCGTTGCAGACACGTGGAATGTCGCTGAGCCGCCTGGAGACCCATCACAGCCGATGCGAAAGGCTGTGGCGTCTGGAGAGCCGCTACGCTCGGAAGATGCCCCCGAGGCCGCAAAGGTCACGCGCGATACGCTCAATTAGAGGAATCCTTCAAAGGGATCCATGGGAGCTCTCCCGAGCCATCAAAGCACGCCCCCCTTCGTTTTAATCAAGCAGACATTCGAACGTATTCTCGAATCGACTATTCTGTCCTTGTGTCACCGGAGGTCCCGATGCTTTCCCCCGCCGTCGTCGCACCCGCCACTCCCACGCCACCTGAAGAAATCGCGGAGGCCATCGATAACATCGGCCCCCTTCACGGCCTTCCTTTTGAAGACCGCCTGTGGCTCGCGCGTCACGGCCAGGAATACATCGCTAATCCCGGCGACATTCTCTTCGAGGAAGGCGCTCCCGCCGAGCACATGGTCCTCATCCTCAAAGGTGAAATTCATGTGCGCCGCCAGCACGGCGGTCCGATGGCGCTTTTCATTGGCCGCACCGGCCAAATGACGGGGCTTCTTCCCTTTTCGCGCATGAAGGGCTACGGCGGCCAGGGATTCGCTGTTTCGCCCGTCTGGACGTTGCTGATCCATCGCTCTGTCTTTCCTGAAATGCTCCTGGCTGTCCCCTCCATGACGCAGCGTGTGGTTTCCACTTTGCTTGATCGCGTCCGCGAAGTGACCCGCATCGAGCAGCAGGCGGAAAAGCTAGCGGCCCTGGGCCAACTGGCTGGAAATCTTTCGCACGAGCTCAATAATCCCGCTTCCGCAGCGCAGCGCGCCGCAGCAACCCTGCTCAGCGCATTGCGGTCCAACCGCAGCAATCGCATCAAGCTCATCACGCTGCGTCTAACGGAACAGCAGATGGAAAAGGTTGAGACATGGGAGGAGAAGATCTTCTCGCGCTCCGGCGAGACACTCGATCCGCCTGCCGAAACCGATGCCTTGGGCTTCATTAGCCGCGAAGAATCGCTCCGCGCATGGCTCACCGGCGTCGGCTGCAGCGACACCTGGGAAGTTGCCGCGCAAATGGCCGAGCAATCCGTCACCATTGCGGACCTCGATGAGCTGCGCGCATTCCTCAGTCCCGGCGAGTGTTGCGTCGTCCTGCAATACTTCGCCCGCTATCTACGCTCTGCGCGCGCAGCCGAGACCATCGTCAACTCTACCGCACGCATCTTCGACCTCATCGGCGCTGTCAAGGATTACTCAAACATGGATCGCGCCCCGATTCTCGAAGTCGACGTCCCCGCAGGCCTTGATGCCACGCTCCAAATGCTGGCCTCTCGCATGACCCATATCGAAATCGAGCGTGACTATCAGCCGGACCTGCCGCGCATCAGCGCCTACGGAGGCGAGTTAAATCAGGTGTGGACCGCGCTCATCGAAAACGCGCTCGACGCACTCGGCAACCAAGGCCAACTGCGCGTCGCTTGCCGCCTTGAGGCCGAAATGCTGCTTGTAGAAATTTGGGACACCGGCCCAGGCATTCCGCCCGAGCTGCAGGAACGCATCTTCGAGCCCTTCTTCACCACCAAGGCGCCAGGTAAGGGGCTTGGCCTCGGCCTCGACAACGCCATGCGCATCGTGCGCAAGCACCGCGGTCATCTCAGCGTGAAGTCCGAGCCAGGTTCAACATGCTTCCGCGTGCGCCTGCCGTTCGATCAGCTCCAGGCGTATTAGGAGCCAGCTACTAGCTTCCAGCTCTCAGCCTTCAGCTCCGATCAGTCAATACAAACCGTAACGGCTCCGCCGCGGATCTAGCTTATGGCTGGGGGCTATTTCTCCACTTCCACGCCTCGCCAGAATGCCACGTAGCCCTTCACCTTGCGTGCTGCCGGCTTGGGATCGGGATAGTAGAAGGCGGCATCCTGATTATCCTGTCCGTCGATCACGACAGTCAGGAATCGTGCCTGGCCTTTCAGGGGATGGGTCGACGTTGTGGAGCTGGACCGAAAATATTCCCGCTTGAGGCTGGACTCAGGAAAATAGACATCTCCGTCCAGCTCCTCGGTCCGCTCGCTCTCCGCTATGACTCTGCCGTTCCAGGTTGCACGCGCCATGGTTGTCCGGTCGCTTTCAGTCAAAGCCTTTCCCGCCTTCGTGCAGTTCAATTCAACTGCCGGACGAGAAGAATCCATATGACACTATCAGACTTCGGGGCAGCATGGCGAGTACCAACCAGGTTCATCCCAGCGGCTTGACTACTGGGGTCGGGTCAATCTATTCCCCGGCGATCAAAACGGCACCGAACTCCGCTAACTCCGCTGCTTTTCTCACTTCCTCGCGATTGCGCTGCGTCTCGCTTCCACCCGCTTCAAAGTCACCTCATAGCGCTGTGCCGCCGCGGAGAAACGGCTGATCAAATCGGTGGTCTTGTTCAGGAAGGTCGGGTTCTTCTCCCGAATCTCTTCCAGAATGTGCGCAAACTTGGCCAGCAGAAAGAATCCCTCGCCATTGCAGTCCACAAACAATTCTGCCGAGACGGCGCCATGCAGGACCATCGCCGCCGCCATCTCCCAATACGTCAACACCTGGCGTAGCCACGGATTGTGTGGGTCGCCGGGGTTTTCATAGACGGCGTAAAAATCGTCCGCGGTTTGTGGCCAGAACTCTCCGCCAACCCACGCGCGCGCCTGCCGCATCACCGCCTCAGTGCGCAGTTCATAAAGTCTGAGAATAATTTCGGCATCGGCCGGCGTAGCCAGCATTCGTTCCATGGATGAGTCTCCGCAGCAATGGTACAGGATTCGACCGATGTCATGCCGTGGATTCGGCTAGAACGAAAAAGGCGCACCTTCGCAGCGCGCCTCTATCCCTTGTTGATTATTCTCTGTCTCTGTCTTTCTTACGCCGGCTGCAGCTCTTCGTTCTCTTCCTTCCTCTCAACCACGGGTCCGTGCGTATCCGCAGTCGGCGGTGGTGGCGCATCGCCAATCCGTTTCGAATAGCTGCACACCACCTTGGCTCCCTCTTCGGCCACCGGCGCTTTCTTCTTGCCGCGTTTCTTCGCAGCGGTCTCTTCCTCGGCAGTCTTTTTCAGATTCGGGCACACCAGGAACACGCCCGACTTCAGTGTCTTCTCAAGCAAATACGGACTGCCGCACTTGGGGCACTTCTTCGCCACCGGCTTCAGGTTCGATGTGAAGTCACACTTGGGATAGTTCGTGCAACCCCAGAAAGTATTACCCCTCCGCGCGCGCCGCTCGGCCAAATCGCCCTCGCCGCATTTGGGGCACTTCATGCCTTCAATCAGATTCTGCTTCACATACTTGCACTTCGGGTACCCTGAGCACGAAACAAACTCGCCGTACGCGCCCTGCCGCAGCACGAGCGGCTTGCCGCAAACGGGGCAAGGCTCGCCGGTCGGCTCAGGCGGCTTCTGCTGCTGCTTCGAGCTCAATTTTCTGAAGGTCTTGCACGGCGGATCGGCGTTGTAATCCGGGCACGCCATGAACGGCCCGAAGATTCCGCGCCGCATCACCATCACCTTACCGCAGTTCTCGCAGTACTCCTCGGTATCGCCTGCCTCCTGCGCCTCCGGCGTGTTTAGGTCGGGCTTTGAAGCGATGTTCTCCTTGGTGAACGTGCAGCTCGTCGGATCCTTCTTGTTGTACGCCGAACAGGCGTAAAACGTGCCAAATTTGCCCCACTTCAAAACCAGCGGCGACCCGCACAATTCGCACTTTTCGCCGGTCACTTCCTCCATGCGCTTGATGTTCCGCATCTTCTTCCCGGCGTCCTTCAACTCATCTTCAAAATGGTCGTAGAAGCCGTTCAGCAAATCGGTCCACTTCTCCGTGCCTTCTTCAATATCGTCCAGCTCGGTCTCCAGCTTCGCCGTGTAGGCGGTGTCGAAGATGTACGGAAAATTCTCCACCAGCAACTCGCACACCACCACGCCGATCTCGGTCGGGTAAAACCGTCCGCGCGATCCGCCGTGCTTCACCACGTATTCGCGGTCCTGGATGGTATTTATGATCGACGCGTAGGTCGACGGCCTGCCGATTCCGCGCTCTTCCAGCTCCTTCACCAAAGAGGATTCGTTGTAGCGCGGCGGCGGTTGCGTAAAGTGATCCTCCGGCAGCAGCTCGTCGAGTCCGAGAGTCTTCACGTTGTCCAGATTTGGCAGCCGGTTCTCGCTCTCGTCGTCTTCGTCTTTCTTGTCTTCTGAAACTTCATAGACCTTCAGGAACCCGTCGAAGCGCATCACCGATCCGCTCACGCGAAAGTCGTAGGTTTTCCTGGTTTTAGATGAGATGGCTGCAATGTTTGCCGTGGTCACGTCATAAATCGCCGGAACCATCTGCGAAGCTACAAATCTCCGCCAGATCAGCGTATAGAGCTTCAACTGTTCGTCACTCAGGTAGCGCGCAATCGACTCCGGCGTCCGCGCCGCGTCCGTCGGCCTTATAGCCTCGTGTGCGTCCTGCGCGTCCTTCTTTCCTTTGTACACGTTGGGAGTTTCGGGCAGATACTTCGTGCCCAGTTCCTTCCCAATCCACTCACGGGCCCCGGTAACAGCTTCGGGCGCAACGCGCGGCGAATCGGTACGCATATACGTGATCAATCCCGTCGTTCCCTCGCTGCCAAGGTCGACGCCCTCATAAAGCCGCTGCGCCACGCCCATCGTGCGCCGCACGTTGAAGCCCAGCTTGTTCGCGGCATCCCGCTGCAGCTGGCTGGTGATGAAAGGCGCCAGCGGCCTGCGCTGCTGCTCGCGCGATTGCACACCGGTAATCGACCAATCCGCTTTTTCGAGCGCCGCCACCACCTCGTCCATCTGTTTCTTGTCAGGCAGCGCGTTCGAGATAAAGACGTTCTTCCCTTCCTTATCCTTCCCGTTCGCCACGCGCGCAGGCTCGCCGCCGATCCCGATGAACTTCGCCTTGAACTTCTGGTCAGTCTGCTTTTCCGGATGCAACTGCGCTTCCAGCGTCCAGTATTCCAACGGCTGGAACGCGCGAATCTCGCGCTCCCGCTCCACGATCAGCCGCAGAGCCACCGTCTGCACGCGCCCTGCCGACAATCCGCGCCGCACCTTGTCCCATAGCAGCGGAGAAATCTGGTAGCCCACTAGCCGGTCGAGCACGCGCCGTGTCTGCTGCGCAGCCACCAGGTTTTCGTCGATGTCGCGTGCATGCTTGAATGCTTCCTGCACCGCCTTCTTCGTAATCTCGTTGAAGGTGACGCGGTGAATCTTCTTTCTCTCTTTTGCGTTGGTCCCCAACTGGATCGCCAGGTGATACGCAATCGCCTCGCCTTCACGGTCTGGGTCCGGCGCCAGATAAATCTCGTCGGCCTTCGCCGCCGCTCTCTTTAATTGATCCACCACCTTCTCCTTGCCCGGAGACACAATCAGCTCCGGCTCGAAGGTGCGCTTCTTCAGCTCCACGCCCAACTCGTTCTTGGGCAGATCCATGATGTGGCCCACCGAGGCCTTCACATCGAATCCCTTGCCCAGATACTTTTCGATCGTCTTCGCCTTCGCCGGCGACTCCACGATCACCAATGATTTTGTTGTTGCCATCCGTTAACCCGGTTCCCTCTCTCTACTGCTTGCCTGTTTCCGGTCCGTTGCCGGTTCGTTTCATGACCCAATTCTCTTGTTTGACTCTCTCACAGCCAATCGGTTCCAGCACCCCGTTCCCGCGCTTTGATGGGCACTTTGTCCCAAAACTCGATTACGCCATCCATCGTGCGGCCTATGCGTCTCCGGGCCAGCTCCGGCAAAAAGTGGCCGCAAGGCTTGCACCGTAGCACGGATTGCCCCCTCATTTCCACTTACGCAGAGGATTTTTCCGGCTGAACCATCCCATTTCCGCGTGCAATGCCTCACCCCGGCAGCCCGCAAACCGCCTTAAATACCGCTCTTTGCATCAATGCTGGGACGCGCATCCGAAAAGTAACTTCCACCTTCCCGGCAGTTAGTCCCCGAGGGCACCTACCTCACCGCCAAGGCCTCCACCACGTCCACTGACTCCGCTAGCCCCGCTAACTCGGCCAGCTCCGATGATCTGCTACATCGTCCTCACGTAGTTCTTCCCCGGCAGTTGCCGTATCCGGCCCGCCATCTCCAGCTCGAAAAGCGCTGTAAATACCTCAGAGGAAGTGAGTTGAGTCTCAAGCAGATTCAGAATCTCGTCAATCTGCAGGCTCTCGTCGGAGCGCAGGACCTCCAGCACAATGGCCTCCTGGGGCCTCAGTACCGGATCAGCCATTAAGGATGCCTGGGTCCCACTTTTCGATTCACCGGAAACCAGCGCCTCCAGCTCCAGCCGCACTTGTGAGGGCAGGTCCTCCCACACGTCCTCCCAGGTAGCCACGAGCTTAGCCCCCTGTTTTATCAACGTGTTAGGGGTCCACGAGCCTTTATTGGTCACGTTGCCCGGGACGGCGAAAAGGTCCCGATTCTGCTCGGCTGCGCACCTTGCCGTCACCCGCGTGCCCGAGTTCTCTCCAGCCTCCACCACCAGGACCGCCACGCTCAGCCCGCTCAAAATCCGGTTCCGCCGCGGAAAGTTCTGCGGCGCCGGAAACGTCCCCGTCGGCACCTCGCTCACAATCGCTCCGCCCGTCGCCAGAATCTCTTCGGCCAGCTTCCTGTTCTCCTTGGGATACACCACGTCAATGCCCGTGCCCCACACGGCAACCGTCGGCATGCGCGCCGCCAGCGCTCCCCTGTGAGCGCAGGAGTCGATGCCCCGCGCCATGCCGCTCACAATCACCAGCCGCCGCGCCGCCAGATCCCGCGACAGCAGCTCGGCAATGCCCGTCCCATACGGCGTCGGATGCCGCGTTCCCACTACCGCAATCGCCGGCCGGCTCAGCAGCTTCACGTCGCCCCGCACCCAGAGGAGCGTCGGCGGATCGTAGATCTCGCGCAGCCGCTCCGGATACTCCGGGCTCGCGTAATCGATAATGGCCGCGCCCTGCGCAACCGCCCGCGCCCACTCCTCTTCGGCCGCCTTCCGCCCCTTGCCGTCGAAAAGAAACTGCGCCGCCTCTGCGGGAAACCTCAGCCCTTCAAGCGCCGTCAGTGTCATCGTAAGAATCTGGCTCGCCGACGCAAGCTGCTTCACCGCGTCCAGAATCCGCCTCGGCCCCAAGCCCGGCGCCAGCGTTAACGCCAGCCATGCCAGTCGATCTTCATCCGTACGGGCGGCGGGCTCTCGCAGTTGGGGACCAGGGCCGAAACCTTCACCTTTCTGCCCAATCCGCTCCGAATGACTGTAGCCAAGCTGCGCTCCTGAATCCGCGTCCATGGCCTGCTCCGTTACCGCGGCCCCGCCGCTCACGCTGCCCTCGCAATTGTCCTTTATCGATACGGTGTCCAAAATTCGCACACTCCGGCTGTCTTCATCTGAGACACAACCACAGTTCCAGGGAATGTTCGCCCACGTTACAAGCAGGCACCTAGGATGTCAAGGTTTGCGGTCACTGAGCCGCTCCCGAACCCAATCCATCATCACGGGCGAAACGCGTTCCATGGACGCCAAGCGAAACGTAATCTTTCCTGCCTCGATGATGTGATCGTGCGCCGCCAGCTCCACCAGCGCGTCAGCGTGCTCCAGCACAAGATTGTACGAAGCCTTCATCTCGACCCATGGGCTCAACGCCGCGCAAAGGCAAATATCAGGTCGGACGCTGCCGAGAACGCTGTTCGACTCGAAGATCACGCCACCGGCGGCCGGGCACTCGCGCAGAATCTGCTTCACAACCGGTCCCAGTCCGCCCTCGCCCTCCGTTACCAGCCCCGGGGTAACTAATAACGCCCGCCGCGCTCCCGCAGCCAGATACCTCTCCGTGTCTGTCTCCTGCCCCGCTGTCGTCTCTTCCCAAACCGGAGTCGTCTTTCCATGCTCATGCGTTGTGACCTTCACCGCGGTCCATTCGATCTCCGGCAGCGCGCGCATCAATCCGCACACCAGCGTCGTCTTCCCCGCGCCTCGCCCACCCCCGCCAACGACAATT
>Ga0335085_10003287_pt1 | contig 28261 bp, 26 predicted proteins | sample Lox_Sample_45_FD_206712 | JGI IMG/M metagenome (GOLD analysis project Ga0335085, IMG submission 206712) | Soil microbial communities from Loxahatchee National Wildlife Refuge, Florida, United States - Lox_Sample_4.5 | ecosystem: Environmental > Terrestrial > Soil > Wetlands | place: USA... | reverse complement strand
TCATCAGCCCTTCCCGCCGGCGTCGTTGGCGGCGCGCTCCAGCACCGACGAGCTCCGCCACTGGTTCTCGGAGAGCGCCTCCAGCTCGGCGCCCCGCTCCGCCATCACCCTCATGTCCCGCTGGCTGCGGCGGCAGGAGAGGATGAGGAAGGAGATGCAGAACACCACCCAGAAGGCGTGCTCGAGGAAGCGCCACCACTCGGGGTTGGCGATGCCGTAGACGGACTCGGGCCAGGCGATCCCGCGCACCAGGTGATCGACGGCCACCACCACCGTCCCGGTGAGGAGCACGGGCCAGTCCCGGTAGAAGGCGAGGATGGCGAGGGAGCCGAAGACGTGGAAGTGGGTCTCGATCCGGCCGCCGGTGAGGTGGATGAGCAGGGCCGACCAGAGCATCTGCCCCACGGCGATGGCGTGCCGGGTGGCGGGCGCCCCGGGCCGCAGCAGGGCCAGGGCCACCGGCAGGCTGGTGATGGCGCCGCCGAGGACGAGGGCGACGAAGACGTGCGGGTGCACGCTCCGGGCCTTCCCTTCCCAGCTCCAGGGCGAGATCGTGAGCGAGAGGATTACGGCGAAGACCCACTCTCCGATCATCAGCCCGGCCAGGGTCCGGTCGGTGGTCCGGTAGATCTCCTGCTGGTGCGCCTGGTAGCGGTCCTCGGCCCGCCGCACGATGACGTCCGCCGCCGCCTGAGCCATCCCCATTTCCTCCCTTGCCACGCTCATTTTTCGCTCCGTTCGGTTTGATTCGTCGAACCTGCCTGGGCGAGGCCCTCCGCGGGCGCGGCCCCGAGGGCGCACCCGAACACAGGCGCGTCCGCGCGGTCCGCGGCGCCGGTGGTGAGCAAGGAAGCGATCCGCTCCCGCCCGAAGCTGTCGCCCTCGTGTCCCCGGGCGGAGGTGATGCCGCCCTTGAAGAGCAGGCGCCCGCCGCTGTCGTAGAGCAGCACCGCGCCGGAAGTGGTCACGCCGAAGCGCGAAGCCTCGCGGCCGTCGCGGTCCCGCAGCACCGAGACGCGGGGAATGCGGGCCGCGCTCGCCCACAGGCCGTCGCCGGACTGCCAGTCCCGGGGAGCGTCGCGGGGGCTCCAGAAGAGCACGCTGGCGTCGAGGCGATCGTGGAAGCGGTTCATGATCCACGCCAGCTCCGCGATGCTGGCCCGGGTGCAGGTGCAGCCCGGGTGGGCGAACATCAGGAGCGTCGCCCGGGAGGAGCTGCGCGCCACCCCGGTGTGCGCCGGCCAGGTGGCCGGCGTGGGGTCGCCCTGGGCCCCGGGCGTGCTCTTGTACTTCCAGAGGAAGGCGAAGCCGGCCGACACCGCCAACAGCCAGGCGGCGCCGGCGGCGAGCAGGAGGGGAGAGTGCCTTGCCCAAGGCGAAGCGCCGGCGTTCGGCATCACAATTTCAAGTATCGAAACACCCCTGCGCGATCCAGTTACCGGAGCTCGGGAAAGCGGATCCCGGGTGCGCGGACCGGCGGAAAGGTGCTCGCGGGTGGTTCTTGCCCCACCCGGCGCGCAAGGCCACCGCCGGATCGGCCGTCCCGCTTACGGCGAGCTGCTCATCGTCATGCCCACGGTCACGGTGGCGCTGCCAGTGCCCATGTCGCTGTTGGCCGTGATCATGGCCGTGCCGCTCGAGACGGCGGTGACCAGCCCGGTCTTGTCCACCGTGGCGACGCCGGTGGCCGCGCTCGACCAGTTGTTGACGCTCACCTGCGTCAACATCGAGCCGCCGTAGGAGTCGTAGCTGTACTGGTAGGCGCCGAGCTGGAGCATTCCGCCCGGCCCGGCGATGGAGAGCGGCTGGCCGGCGCCGGCCTGCACCACGAGGGTCTGGGTGTTTCCCCCGCCGGAGCCGGTGGAATTGGAGGAACCGGACATCGACCCGCCGCAGGCGACGAGGACGATGGGAAGGAGCCAGCGCATGAGATCCTCCTCTGGTTGGTGACAAGTTCGATCCCGCAAGCGCCCGGAAGGTTCCCTGACGCGGCGCGCTGCGCCCTCCGTCGGGCTCTCGCGCGCCCGGACGGAAAAGTATAGGGTCGCCTGCCTGGAAGGGGGGAAGATGACGCAAGAGATCAGCCGCCGGAGGATCCTGAAGAGCATCGTGGTGGTGGCCGGGGCGGGGGTGGCGGGCAGCGTGCTCGACGCCTGCGGCGGAGAGGATCTGGTCGACGGGGCGGCCTACTTTCCCCAGTCGCTCGCCTCGGGCGACCCGAAGAGCGACAGCGTGGTGCTCTGGACCCGGGTCCACGACCCGGCACAGGCCGGCGATCTTTCCCTCCGCCTGCAGGTGGCGACCGACGGCGGGTTCGACGACCTGGTGGCCAGCCAGTCGGGCCTCATCGCCACCGCCGCCCACGACGGCAGCATCAAGGTCAAGCTCACCGGCCTGAGCGCCGGCAGCACCTACCATTATCGATTCATCTACCAGGACGCGAGGGGCCGCAAGTGGGTGAGCCGCACGGGCCGCACCCGCACGGCGCGCGCCGCCGGCGACGATTCCACGGTCCGCTTCGCGCTCATCAACTGCCAGGACTACATCGGCCGCTACTGGAACACGATGCTGCGCCTGGCCCAGCTCGATCTGGACCTCGACTTCCTCCTCGCGGTGGGCGACTACATCTACGAGACCACCGGCAACAAGTCCTTCCAGACCCCGACCGCCGGCCGCTCCATCACCTTCCTCGACCAGGCCGGGGTGGAGAACGTCGGGACGGGTGCCTCGGCCTACCAGGCGGCGCGCTCGGTGGACAACTACCGGCAGCTCTACCGCACGTACAAGGCCGACGCGAACCTGCAAGCGCTGCACGAGAAATACCCGGTGGTCGCCACCTGGGACGACCACGAGTACACGGACGACTGCTGGGGGGACGTCGCCACCTACACCGACGGCCTGAAGAGCGAGAAGGACACCGAGCGCCGGCGCAACGCCGAGCAGGCCTTCTTCGAGTTCATGCCGGTGGACGACGGCTCGCCCTCCGGGGTCATCGACACCCAGCGCTCCTCGCTCTACCCGAACACGAAGCTGTGGCGGAGCCTCACGTTTGGAAAGAACCTGGAGCTGATCGTCACCGATTATCGAAGCTTCCGGCCCGACCACCTGATCCCCGAGGACGGCTTTCCCGGCACGGTGCTGCTCGACAAGCCCACCCTGCAGGCGGTGCTGGCGGCGGCGGGGCAGTCGCCGCTCTACGACACGCTCTCCCAGGACCTGTTCGCCTACGTGAACATCGACGACCCGCAGTACGCGGTGCAGAAGTCCTTCCTGGTGGCGGCGCTCTCGCAGGCTTATGCGCTGGCGGGGATGGGGACGGGGCCCGATGCCTCGGCGAAGGCGGCGGCGGTGGCGGCCGGCAACCTGGCCCTGGTGGTGGTCAACTCCGTGCTGGCGCAGGCGGGCGTGGCGCCCATTCCCACCGCGGGCAAGGACAAGGGGCTGGCCTACGCGCAGCTGGGCAAGCAGGATCTCCTCACCCGCCTGGGCTCGCGCTACCTCACGGTCAAGCCGCTCTTCGACCTCTGGGCGGGCTACCGCTACCAGGCGACGGCGAAGGCGAGCGAGAACGCGCTGGGGAACGACCAGGAGTCGTTCGTCCGCGATCGGCTGCAGAACTCCGACCGCACCTTCAAGATCCTGGCCAGCTCCACCTCGTTCACCAGCATGGTCCTGGACCTGCGCGCGCAGACGGCGCTGCCCGCCACCTTGCAGCAGCAGTTCTACCTGGACTGCGATCAGTGGGATGGCTTCCCCAGCAAGCGGGCGGAGCTGTTCGCCTTCCTCACCCAGGCGAACGTGCGCAACGCCGTCATCGTCTGCGGGGACATCCACGGCGGGTTCGTGAGCAAGGTGACCGTCTCCGCCGGCAACGACCTTCCGGTCGTCACCGCGCCCGCCATCAGCTCGCAGACGCTGAAGGAGGAGCTGCTCGAGCAGGTGAACGAGCTGGGCCTGGGCCCGGCGGCGGCGGCGCTGGTGCAAAACTTGGAGTTGCTGCTCACGGCCTCCAACCCGCAGATCCTCTACAACACCACCGACAAGCACGGCTTCGCGGTGCTGGAGGTCTCGGGCTCGGGCGTGAAGGCGACGCTGTACGAGATCCCCAGCAGCGAGGTCACGCACGACTACACGGCCAACCCGGGCGACCTGGCGGGGAAGTTCACCACCACCGCATTCAACGTGGCGGGCGGGGCGATTACGCCAGGGTAGCGGCCTTCAGGCGCGCGCCTGCGGCTTCTCCTTGGGCACGGTGCGGAGGAAGTTGCCGTACTTGAGCCGCTCCTCCAGCCTGCACGACCAGACCAGCTCGCCCTGGTCGACGGTGATGTCGGGGCAGCCGTCGCACATGCTCTGCCGGCCGTCGGGGAGCACGTCGATGGGCTGGATGAACATGATCGACTGGAAGTGCTGCTTGCGGAAGAGGCGGAGCGGGTTCCTCGCCACCCATTTCAACCACTGCCAGAAGGCCCGGCGCGAGCCGGGGTCGATCAGCGCGCCCGCGGCCATGGTCGAGCGCCCCAGGGAGAGGACGCCCGGCTTCGCGTAGGCCAGGTAGCGGCCGGTGAAGAGGTGGTGCAGCGACTGCACCGCCTCCATCATCCTCGGCCCGACGTAACCGTGGATTTGCTCCTTCGAGCCGATGCGGCCGGCCATCAGCCACTTGAAGGAGCCCGGGTCCTCGGTGCCGTTCAGGTAGGCGGCGGGGCGGAAGTCGGGGAAGCGCTCGCGGATCTTCGCCACTACCTCGGGCGAGTTGATGTCGCTGCGCTGCTGCGCGGTGGGCGCCGCGTAGACCAGGGGACGAGGGTCGATCTTCTCGCCGCCGTCGTAGTAGTCGAACCGGCCGTCGAGCACCGCCTCGCGGTAGGCGATGAACACCATCACCTGCACCAGGTCGATGTGGTCCTGGGCCCACTGCACCAGGTCCGGGACGTGCTCGAGCGTGTCCTCGTAGACGGTGGCATTGAAGGCGCAGGAGAGCCCGCCCACCCGGCCGACCATCTCGGCGAAGTGGAGCCGCAGCTCGTTCATCTCCAGCTCGGTCTTGTCCTTCCACCCTGGCCGGTGCTGCTTCGAGTCGATGTGGAAGGTCAGCCCCACCAGTCCGGCCTTCTTCAATTCGCGCAGCAGCTCCTCGGTGAGGGCGAGCCCGTTGGTGTTGAGGACCGGCTTGTGGCCGCGGCTGGCCACCAGGGCGACGATGTCGGCCACCTGGGGGTGGGTGAGCGGGTCGCCGCCGGCGATGGAGACGCCGTCGAACTTCCGGTAGCGGGCGAAGACGTCGAGGTCGCGGGCGATCTCTTCCAGGGTCTTGTGCTGCTCGATGTTGGCGCGGTAGCAGCCTTCGCAGGAGAGGTTGCACTTCGCCGTCGGCTCCAGCCAGGCGATCACGTTGTCGGAGAAGCTCCAGGGCAGCCGGTACAGGTCGCGGTGGTCCAGTTCCATTTCTTTCGCTCCTCGGGTGGGCGTTTGAAAGAAATCTGGCAAGCACACGGCGAGCCAAGGACGGGCCGGACCCGCTGGCGAGGGGGCGAGAGAAAATCTCGCGGCTCCCGAACGGGCCGGGGCGAAAGATTTTCGCCGGAATCACCCTGCAGGGAACGCGTGGGCCAAGGCGGGGTCGAGGCCGAACCGGTCCGCCAGCGCGCCGCGGATCCCGGCGTCGTCCAGGTCGGTTTCCGTTCGCCGGCCGCCGGAGGTGGCGATCAGCCGCCGGCCGGAGAGCGTGATTCGGCCCGTCTCCGTGGCGAGCGAGACTACCGTCTTGCGGGTGAAGGAGGAGCGGGGCGAGGTCTGGTGGTAGCGGCAACCCTCCGCGAAGGCGGAGAGCGGCCAGGGCTGGAGGGTGAAGTGGAACTGCCTCTGCCAGCCCTCGGGCTCCTCGCGCAGGAGGAGGAGGCCGCCGTCCCTGTCCTCGATGCGGTAGCGGCGGCCGCACCCTCCTTCCTGCGGACCGCGCTCCGCGAGGCGCAAAGGAAGGAGGAAGGAATCGCCGAATCCCACGTCGGCGAGCCAGGGCTGATCTTCGAGGTCGACCTTCAGCGCCAGGTGATCGAAAGGGATGCCCTCCTCTCCCACGCGGCCGGCGAGGCGCTCCACCTCGAATCCCAGCGCTTCCAGCAGGTCGGCGAAGAGGCCGTTCAGCTCGTAGCAGAAGCCGCCGCGGCTCCGCGCGACGATCTTCTCGAAGAGGCTTTCGCTCTGGAGCGCGATGGCCTCTCCCAGGCGCACGGAGAGGTTCTCGAAAGGCACCGTGCGCAGGTGGGCCAGGTGGAGCGTCTTCAGGCTGGCGAGCGTCGGCCGCAGCGGGCCGCGGCAGCCGATGCGCCGGAGGTAGCGGTCGACGTCCATCGATACAAGGCAGCATACCGCGGCAGGATTTTGCAAAGGCCGGCGACCGGGTGCGCCGGGGCCACTTGTCAGCCGCCGAGCGCGCGTGCGAGCATCGCGCGCGCGAAAAGCGCAAGGAGCGGTCATGTCCGGACGATCCGCCTTCTCCCGCTTGCTTCCTTGCCTCTTGATTTCCTGCGGCGGCGGCGGATCGGGCTCGAAGGTCGACTTCACCCTCAACTTCACCCCCGCCACGCTCACCTCGCGCTTCTTCCACAACCAGCATCCCTTCCAGAACACGTACTCCACGGTGTCCGCCAGCATCGACGGCACCATCGATCCCTTGCCCAGCTCGAGCCTCTACGTGGTGATCTCCGAAGACGCTCCGGTGTTCCTGGGGACTGTTTCGTTGACCGAAACCGGGGGCAACGGCTTCTCGATCTCCCTCACGCCCGACACCAGCATCTCCGCGGGTACGCACAGCGGCAACCTCACCATCCGCATGTACGCGGATGCGGCGTTCACCAAGGAGTACGCGGTGAAGGGGGGCACGCTCCCGTACACGCTCACCGTCGACCCGGAGCTGACGGTGACGGTGAAGGTGGACGGCGTGCTGCAGGCGAAGACCTTCAGCAGCTCGAACACCCCGGTGACCGCCATCAACGGCAGCACGATCTACTGGTACAGCGGGCAGCCGGCGGCCGGGTTCACCTTGCCCCCGGGGAAGGTGATCACGCTGGAATCCAGCATCCCCGTGACCTGGCACAGCCCGGACCAGTTCTATCCGTACGGGTACCTGTGGAGCGCGCCCACCGTCACCCCGACCACCCTCACCCAGACGCTGGCGCAGCCGCCCGAGGGAACCGCGGGGATGGACGGCAACGCCTTCATCGCCGTCCCGGCGACTGGCGACCAGTTCGGAGCGGGACTGGTCATCGACATCCAGCCCTGATGCGCGCCTTCGCTCTCGCTCTTCTTCTTGCCATTCCCGCCCTGGCCAAGGACCCGGTGGTGGTGATCTCCACCAGCAAGGGCGACATCAAGGTGCAGCTCGACCGGAAGAAGGCGCCGGTGTCGGTGGAGAACTTCCTCAAGTACGTTGGGGAGAAGCACTACGACGGCACCATCTTCCACCGGGTGATCAAGGGATTCATGATCCAGGGCGGGGGCTTCGGCGAGGACCTGAAGCAGCGCGGCGCCACCTCGCCGCCCATCAGGAACGAGGCGGGCAACGGCCAGAAGAACAAGACCGGGACCATCGCCATGGCGCGCACCGGCGCGGTGGACAGCGCCACCGACCAGTTCTTCATCAACGTGAAGGACAACCAGTTCCTCGACCACCGCGACGACTCGCCCCGCGGCTTCGGGTACGCGGTCTTCGGGAAGGTGATCTCCGGCATGGACGTGGTGCGGAAGATCGAAGGCGTGCGCACCGGGACGCGGGTGAGCGGCGATGGGGTCGCGCTGGCCGACGCGCCGGCGGAGAACGTGGTGATCAAGAGCATCCGGGTGAAACCATGAGAGACGTCTGGCGGCAGACCCTGGGCGATGTGCTCCACCGCAGCGCCGCGCGCCATCCGCGCAAGACGGCGATCGTCTGCGGGGCGGTCAGCTGGACGTTCGCGGAGTTCGACGGGATCTGCGACCGGGTCGCGGCCGGGCTGGCCGGCATCGGGGTGCAGGCCGGGGACCGGGTGGCGATCCTCTCCCGCAACTCCCACGCCTTCGCCGCCCTGCGCTTCGGGCTGGCCCGGATGGGGGCGGTGCTGGTGCCCATCAACTTCATGCTCAACGCCGAGGAGGCCTCCTTCATCCTCCGCCACGCCGGCGCGAGGCTGCTGGCCGTGGGGCCGGACATGGTGGAGCTGGGCAAGCAGGCCGCCGCGCGCGACACCAAGGTGGAGCGGCTGCTCTGGTTGCCGGGGGAGGACCCTTCGCCCGCCCCCGAAGGGATGCTGACCTTCGACGCGCTGCTGGCCGGGACCGGCGATGTCCGCCCCCAGGAGAGCGCGGTGGAAGGCAGGTCGCTGGCGCAGATCATCTACACCAGCGGCACCGAGTCGCTCCCCAAGGGGGCGATGCTCACCCACGAGGCCGTGCTCTGGGAGTACGTGAGCTGCGTGATCGAGGGTGAGATCGCCACCGAAGACCGGGTGCTCCACGCCCTGCCCCTCTACCACTGCGCGCAGCTCGACGTCTTCCTCGGGCCCTCCGTCTACGTCGGCGCCACCAGCGTGATCACCGGCAAGCCCACGCCCGACAACATCCTCGCGCTGCTCCAGAAGCACCGCGCCAACTCCTTCTTCGCCCCGCCCTCGGTCTGGATCGCGCTCTTGCGCTCCGCGGCCTTCGACAAGACGGACCTCTCCGCCCTGGCCAAGGGCTATTACGGCGCCTCCATCATGCCGGTGGCGGTGCTGGAGGAGATCGGCCGCCGCCTGCCCAAGGTGCGCCTGTGGAACTTCTACGGCCAGACCGAGATCGCTCCTTTGGCCACCGTGCTCAAGCCCGAGGACCAGGTGCGCAAGGCCGGCTCCGCCGGACGGGCGGTGGTCAACGTGGAGACGCGGGTGGTGGACAACGCCATGAAGGACGTGCGCCCGGGCGAGGTGGGGGAGATCGTCCACCGCTCGCCCCAGCTGTTGCGCGGCTACTTCAACGACGAGCCGCGCACCGCGGCGGCGTTCGAAGGCGGCTGGTTCCACAGCGGCGACCTGGCCACCATCGACGACGAGGGCTACATCACGGTGGTCGATCGCAAGAAGGACATGATCAAGTCGGGCGGGGAGAACGTGGCCAGCCGGGAGGTGGAGGAGAAGATCTACCAGCACCCCGCGGTGGCCGAGGTGGCGGTGATCGGGCTCCCCGATCCCTACTGGGTGGAGGCGGTCACGGCGGTGATCGTGGTCAAGCGGGACAGCGTCCTCGACGAAGCCGCCCTCATCGACTACTGCAAGCCGCGCATGGCGCACTTCAAGGTGCCCAAGCGGGTGGTGTTCGTGGAGAGCCTGCCCAAGAACCCCAGCGGCAAGCTGCTCAAGCGCGAGCTGCGGGATCGGCTGGGCGGCGCCCCCGCTGCAGCCGCCAGCAAGCGCCCCGCTTAGAGAGACGCTCCCCCGTCGATCGCGATGTACTGCCCCGTCACGTGACGCGAGGCCTCGGTGGCGAAGAACACCGCGATGCCCTTCAGGTCCTCGTCGCCCCCCAGCCGCCCGAGCGGGGTATGGGCGATCACCTCCGGCCCGATGACCTCCAGGAGCCCCTTCGACATCTTGGAGGGGAAGAACCCGGGGCAGAGGGCGTTGATGTTGATCCCGTACTTCCCCCACTCCGCCGCCAGGGCGCGGGTGAAGTGGATCACCGCCGCCTTGCTGGTGTTGTAGGCGATGGTCGTCATCCCGCTGCCGTGTGCGCGCAGCCCGGCCACCGAAGCCATGTTGATGATCTTCCCCTTCTTCCGGGGGATCATGCAGCGGCGGCCCACCTCCTGGGTGAGGAAGAACAGCGCGTTCACGTTCAGGTTCATCACCTTGTGCCAGGCCTCCGGCGGATGCTCCTCCGCGGGCGCGCCCCAGGTGGTGCCGGCGTTGTTCACCAGGATGTCGATGCCGCCGTAGCGAGCCACCACCTTCTCCACCATCGACGGGATGGTCTCGAACTTCGACAGGTCGCCCGCGACGGTCAGCGTCTCCACCCCCAGCTTGCCCAATCGCGCGGCCGCCTCGTCCAGCTCTCCCTGCTTGCGCGCGGTGATCGCCACCTTTGCCCCCAGCTCCCCGTAGGCCTCCGCGATCTGCAGCCCCAGCCCCCGGGAGCCGCCGGTGATCAGCGCCGTCTTGCCCGTGAGATCGAACAGCTCCTTGACGCTCATGTGCAGCCTCTTTTCTCCGCTCCCGCGGACGTCATCCTGGCCCGGCCAGCGCGCGCAAGGCGCCGTCCTCCAGCCGGGCCACCACCCCGAAGCGGCTCTTCTGCGCCGCGAACTCCACCTCGTGATCCAGGCCGCGCGCGAGCATCATCCGCCCCACCCGGCTCGCCGACAGGCACTCCATGGCCTGGCAGTGATCGTGCAGCAGCCGCGCCGCCATGGCGGCGTCGGTGAATTCGTGGGCGCCGGGGCGGCGGGCGAAGAGCGACACCAGGTAGCCGGCGCCGTAGAAGTCCTCCAGGTTGAAGTTGTCGGCGGAGCCGGAGCAGACGATCAGCACCGTCCCCTCCCCGTGCGCCCGCTCGATCCGCTCCACCATCGCCTCGCCGTTGAGCAGCGCCGCCGCGTAGACGTGGCCGGCCTCGCGCGCCTTTCCCACCGCCACCGTTCCGTTGGTGGTGGAGTAGATCAGCGTCTTGCCGGCCAGGTTCTCCTCCAGGAGCGACATGGGCGTGGGGTGGCTGAAGCCCTCCAGGGTGACCGCGTTCAGCTCCCCGGAGAGCACGAAGGTTCCCGCCGCCCGTCCCGCCGCCGCCGCCAGCGCCGCCTCGCCGTTCAGCGCCGGCAGCACCTCCTTCGCCCCGTGGGCCAGCGCGGCCACGATGCTGGAAGTGGCGAAGAGCACGTCGAGGACGATCACCACCTTGCCGGGCAGGCGCTGCGCGTCCAGCTCCTCCTTCTTCAACAGGACGTGGATGCGCGCCATCGTCAGCCCTCGAAGGGTCCCTCGCCGTCCTTGGGCGGGACGTGGGCGAAGATGCCGCTGGCGCGGAGGATGCGCTTCTCCCCCACCCAGAGGTGGCAGGTGGCGAAGGCCAGCCGCTTCCCCAGCTTCTGGAGGTCGACCCGCGCCTCCACCCAGTCGCCTTCCCGCGCCACCTCGACGAAGTCGGCGGTCAGGTTCACCGTCACCATCGGCCAGGGGGGCGTCCGCGACCAGGCGATGACGATGCCCAGGGCGCTGTCCGCCAGGGTCACCAGCATCCCGCCGTGCGCCACTCCCCGGGTGTTGAGGTGCTTCTCCTCGATGCGCAGCCCGATGACGGCGCCCTTGCCCTCGCCCTTGGCGTAGAGCGTTCCCAGGGAGGAGAGGAACCGGCTGCTGCCCCGCCGCAGCGCCCTGAATCCCTCGGGGACGTTCGCTCCCTCGCTCACCCTCGCTCCCCGAGCCGGTCGATGCGCCCCATCTCCAGCGCCCGCTCCGCCTGGTGCGCCATCACCTTCACCCAGTGGATGAGGGTGGCGAAGCGCGGGTCGCGGGTGCTGCCTTCCACGTACCGCTTGTAGATCTGCTGCACGATCACGGCGATCTTGAAGAGGGCGAACACGTAATAGAAGAGGATCGACTGCACGGGCCGCCCGCTCTTCTCCGCGTACCGTTCGACGAGCTGCAGGCGGGAGAGGCTGCCGGGCAGGTAGGTGGGGCCGTAGGCCCGGGTGCGCAATTCCTGTGGATCGTCGGGATCGCCCCAGTAGCCGATGAAGCTGCCCAGGTCCATCAGCGGATCGCCCACCGTGGCCATCTCCCAGTCCAGCACCGCCACGATGCGCGTCAGGTCGTCCGGATCGAGCATCACGTTGTCGTACTTGTAGTCGTTGTGGATCACCGCCGCCCCGCTCTCCGCGGGCATGTTCCGCGAGAGCCAGACCGCCGCGGATTCCACCCCGGGGATCTCGTCCGTCTTCGCGTTGCGGTACCGCTCCGTCCAGCCGGTCACCTGCCGGGCCACGTAGCCCTGCGGCTTCCCCAGGCCGGAGAGCGGCGGGCGGCTGACGTCCACCGCGTGAAGCTCGGCCAGGTTGTCGACCAGCGCGGTGGAGGTGCGGCGCAAGAGCTCCGGGGTGAAGGTGACGCCGGGCGGCGGCTTGTCCCCGCGCAGGATCACGCCCCGCACCCGCTCCATCAGGTAGAAGCGGGCCCCGATCAGCGACTCGTCCTCGCAGAAGGCGATGGGCCGTGGCGCGCGCCCGTAGACCCCTTTGAGCGCGGAGAGGATGTCGTACTCGCGCTTCATGTCGTGCGCGCTCTTCACCTTCACCCCGAAGGGCGCCCGGCGCAGCACCACCTCCTGCTCCCCGGCGCGCAGCAGGTACGTCAGGTTGGAGTGCCCCTTGGGAAACTGGAGGATGGTGACCGGCCCGGAAGCGCCAGGCAGCGCCTGGCGGAGGAATGGCTCGAGCCGCGCGGGATCGATCCGCTCCTCCTCGCGCACCTCCGCGGGCTGGTCGAACGGGACCTCCCCGCCGCTCACTGCCCGTTCCCGTAGCGGCGGAGGATGCGCTTGGCCACCGAGGTCATGTGCACCTCGTCGGCGCCGTCGTAGATCCGCCCGGCCCGCTCGTGCCCCCACCAGAAGGCCAGCGGCGTGTCGTCGGTGAGCCCCAGCGCGCCCAGCGTCTGGATGGCCCGGTCCAGCACCCGCTGCAGGGTGCGGGCGACGGTGAACTTGATGATGGAGATCTCGTCGCGGGCCTCGGAGGTGCCCTTCCGCTCGATCATCCAGGCGGCGTGCAGCACCATCAGCCGGGCGCCGTCGATGTCCGCCCGGCTCTCCGCCACCCAGCTCTGCACCAGCTGGCGGGAGGCCAGCGGATCTCCCGGCGCCAGCTCGCGCTTGACCGCGTGGTTGCACATGATGTCGAAGGCGCGCTCGCAGATCCCGATCCAGCGCATGCAGTGGTGGATGCGCCCGGCCCCCAGCCGCGCCTGCGCCATCTCGAAGCCCCCTCCCTCGGGCCCCAGCAGGTTGGAGAGGGGCACCTTGGCGCCGTGGTACATGATCTCGGCGTGGCTCTGGTGATCGGCGCCCCGGTGGCCCATCACCGAGATGTTCTCCACCAGCTCGAATCCCGGCGTGTCGGTGGGGACGATGATCATGCTCGCCCGCCGGTGCGGCTTGGGCGCGTCCGGGTTGGTGACGGCCATGCAGACGGCAAAGGCGGCCCCGTCCGCGGAGCTGGCGAACCACTTGTGGCCGCGGATCACCCAGCTCTGCCCCTCCTTCACCGCGGTGGTGCCCAGCCAGACCGGGTTCGAGCCCGCGAACTCCGGCTCGGTCATGCTGAAGCAGCTGCGGATGTCGCCGCGCACCAGGGGCCGCAGCCAGCGGTCCTTCTGCTCCGCGGTGCCGTGCGAGAGCAGGAGCTCCATGTTGCCCACGTCGGGGGCCTGGACGTTGAAGATGTAGTGGCCCAGGGGGCTGCGCCCCAGCTCCTCGGAGAGGTGGGCGAACTCGGTGAAGGAGAGCCCCGCCCCGCCCCAGTCCGCGGGGATGTGGGCGGCCCACAGCCCCGTCTCCTTCGCCCGGGCGCGCTTCTCCTTCAGGGTGGGGAGGAGCGCCTTGAACCCGTCGTTCCGCAGCTTCTGCTCCAGCGGGTAGACCTCCTTCTTCATGAAGTCGCGCACCGTCTGGCGAAACCCACGCACCCGATCCGATTCCGAGAAGTCCATCGCTTCCTCCCAAAGCCTGTATTTGTGTCCCCGGGTTTTCTATCAGAGCCAGGCCGGCTCGGTTTCCACGCAGGTGGAATCGAGCGAGTCGAGCAAGGCGAGCATGGGGCCGGTGCGCGGCAGCTCCCAGCGGTAGAAGTAGCGGCAGGCGGCGAGCTTGCCCCGGTAGAAGTCGGCGTCCGCGCCCTTCGCGCCCGGAAGCGCCCGCGCCGCGGCCAGCCCCTGCCGCAGCCACATCCAGGCCACCGCGGCGTGCCCCATCGCCTCCAGGTACACGGTGGAGTTGGCCAGCGCCCGCTCCACGTCGGACATTGCCGCCTCGCCCAGGCGCCGGGTGGTGCCGATCAGCCGCTCCACGGCCCCTCCCAGCTCGGCGCCGAAGGCGCGCAGAGACTCCTCCCGCCCCGCCGCCTCGATGTCCGGCCGCATCGCCCGCACCAATAGCTCCAGCGCCTTTCCCCCGCCGCCCAGCGCCTTGCGCCCGAGCAGGTCCAGCGACTGGATGCCGTTGGTCCCTTCGTGGATGGGGTTGAGGCGGTTGTCCCGGTAGAACTGCTCCACCGGGTACTCGCGCGTGTAGCCGTATCCGCCGTAGACCTGGATGGCGAGGTCGCTGGCCAGGAGGCAGTACTGCGAAGGCCAGGCCTTGACGATGGGCGTGAGCAGCCCGAGCAGCGTCTCCGCTTCCCGGCGCGCCTCGGCCGAGGGGCTGGTTTCCAGCTCGTCGTCGAGCCTGGCGGCGTAGAGGCAGAGCGCGAGGCCGCCTTCCACGTACGACTTGCCCGCCAGCAGCATGCGGCGCACGTCGGCGTGCTGGACGATGGGCACTTGCGGGGCGCGCGGGTCCTTGGCGGCGAGCGGCCGCCCCTGGGGGCGCTCGCGGGCGTAGTCGAGCGCGTGCAGGTAGCTGGTGTAGCCGATCATCACCGCGCCCATCCCCACCCCGATGCGGGCGCCGTTCATCATGTGGAACATGTACGTCAGGCCCTGGTTGGGCTGCCCCACCAATTCGCCCAGGCACTCGCCCTTCTCCCCGAAGCTGAGCTGGGTGGAGACGGTGCCCCGGTAGCCCATCTTGTGGAAGAGGCCCGCCAGGGTGACGTCGTTGGGCGGGCCCAGGCTGCCGTCGGCCTTCACCCGGTACTTGGGGACGATGAAGAGGGAGATGCCCTTCACCCCGGCGGGGGCGCCGGGGATCTTCGCCAGCACCAGGTGGACGATGTTCTCCGAGAGGTCGTGGTCGCCGCCGGAGATGAAGATCTTCGTCCCCCGCAACGAATACGTGCCGTCGGGATTGGGGGTGGCGGTGGTGAGGATGTCGCTCAAGGAGGAGCCCGCCTGCGGCTCGGTGAGCGCCATGGTCCCGAAGAAGCGGCCGGAGAGCAGGTGCTTGAGGTAGCGCTCCTTCTGCTCCGGCGAGGCGAAGGCGGCGAGCAGGGCGGCGTTGCCGTGGGTGAGGGAGACGTAGGCCGAGGTGGAGACGTTGGCGGCGGCGAAGATCGCCTGGCAGGCGCCGCGCACGGAGATGGGGAGCTGCATGCCGCCCTTGTCGAAGTCCTCCCCGGCGGCGAGGAAGCCCGCGCCGATGTAGGCGTCGAGCGCCTCCTTCACCTCGGGGATGAGGTGCACGCGCCCGTCCTTGAAGACGGGCTCGTGCTCGTCGGCCTTGCGGTTGTGCGGGGCAAACTTCTCCTCGGCGATGGCCAGGGCGGTGTCCACCGCCGCCAGCATCGTCTCCCGGGAGTGCTGGGAGAAGCGGGGGCGCTGGAAGAGCGACTCGACGTCCAGCACCTCGAAGAGCTGGAACTCGAGATCGCGGCGGCTGACGATTCGGGAACCCATGGCTCCTCCGCTCAGAAGAGTACGACCCCGCGCGCGTTGGCGCCGCTGGACATGTCCGCGAACGCCTCGTTGACGGCGGAGAGAGGGTAGGTGCGAGTCACCAGTTCGTCGAGCTTGAGCTTCCCTCTCCGGTAGAGCGCCAGCAGCCGCGGAACCTCCAGATGCACGTTCGCGCTCCCGTACCAGCAGCCGAGGAGCCGCTTCTCCAGCATGGGGAGCATGAGGGCGTTGATGGAGACCGACTCCTTGACGCTGCCGATGCCGATGGCCACGCAGGTGCCCGCCTTGCGCACCGAGGACCAGGCCTGCTCCACCGTCTTGGTCCGCCCGATGGCCTCAAAGGCGTAGTCGGCGCCCCGCCCGTCGGTGAGCGCGCGGATCGCGTCCACCGGGTCTGCCGCAGTCGCATCGATCGCGTCGGTGGCGCCGAAGCGCTTCGCCAGCTCCAGCTTGGCCGGCTGCGCGTCCACCGCGATGATCCGCTCGGCCCCGGCGATGGCGGCGGCCTGGATGGCGTTGAGCCCCACCCCGCCGGCGCCAAACACCGCCACGCTGCTGCCCGGCTCCACCTTCGCCGTATTGAAGACCGCCCCCGCGCCGGTGAGCACCGCGCAGCCCAGGAGCGCGCACTTGTCCAGCGGGGCGTCGGGCGGGAGCTTGACGGCGGCGCTGGCCGGCACCACCGCCTCCTCCGCCAGCGCTCCAACGGCGGAGAAGACCCAGAGGTCCTCCTTGCCCCGGTGCACCCGGGTGGAGCCGTCGGGCATCCGGTTGGTCTTGTTGATCCTCTCCCCCAGCTCGCAGAGCTGCGGCTTGCCGATGCGGCAGTAGAAGCAGCGGGAGCAGGACATCACCCAGGAGAGCACCACCCGGTCGCCGGGGCGCAGGGCCGTCACCCCTTCGCCCACCTCCGTGACGATCCCCGCGCCCTCGTGGCCGAGCACGCAGGGCAGCTTGCTGCGGAGGATGCCGCGGATCACCGAGAGGTCGGAGTGGCAGACGCCGCAGGCCGCGATGCGCACCCGCACCTCCTCGCGGCCGGGCGGGTCGAGGGTCACCTCCTCCACCAGCACCGGCTTGTCGAACTCCTGGCAGATTGCCGCCTTCATGATCCTCCAGCCCGTTCGCCCCGGCGCCTGCTTACACCTCCAGCCACTCCTTGCGAACGGATTCGTTGTCGCGGAGCTCCTCCGGGGTGCCCTGGAACACCACCCGGCCGTGCCCCATCACGTAGAGGCGCTGGGAGATCTGCAGGGAGATCGTCAGCTTCTGCTCCACCAGCAGCACGGAGATGGCCCGCCTCTTCATCTCGCAGAGGAACTCGCTCACCTGGGCCACCGTCCTGGGAGCCAGCCCCTCGGTGGGCTCGTCGATGAGCAACAGATCGGGGTCCCCCATCAGCGTCCGGCAGAGGGTGAGCATCTGCTGCTCGCCGCCGGAGAGGACGCCGCCGGGCGCGTCCGCCCGCTCCTCGAGCTGGGGAAAGAGGGCGAACATGTCCTCCATCTTCCAGCGCCCGCCCTGCTTGCGGGACTTCATCCCCAGGGCGAGGTTCTGGCGCACCGTCAGGTCGGGGAAGATGGCCCGGTCCTCCGGCACGTACCCGATCCCCCGCCGGGCGATCTCGTGCGCCTTGAGCCCGAGGATCTGCCGGTTGCGGAAGCGCACCGACCCGCGGGCGGCGACCAGGCCCATGATGGCCTTGATGCTGGTGGATCGGCCCACGCCGTTGCGGCCGAGCAAGGCGACGATCTCGCCCGGCTGCACGTTGAAGCTCACCCCGTGGAGCACGTGGCTCTTGCCGTAGTAGGCGTGCAGCTCCTCCACCTCAAGCATCGGCGAACCCGGTCCCCAGGTAGGCCTCGCGGACGGCGGGGTTCTGGCGGATCTCGGCCGGCGTCCCGGTGGCGATGATCTGGCCGTAGACCAGGACGGAGATGCGGTCGGCCAGCCCGAAGACAACGCTCATGTCGTGCTCCACCATCACCAGGGTCCGCCCCTCGCTCACCCGGCGGATGAGGGCCACCGCCTCGGCCGTCTCGGTGTGGCTCATCCCGGCGGTGGGCTCGTCGAGGAGGATGACCTCGGCGCCGCCGGCGATGGTGATGCCGATCTCCAGCGCCCGCTGCTCGGCGTAGGTGAGCAGGGAGGCGGTCATCCCCCGGCGGCGGGTGAGGCCGATGGCGTCGATGATGGCGTCCGCCCGCTCGCTGGCGTCCGCGAGGCCGCTCAGCCGCTGCCAGAAGGAGTAGCGGTAGCCCAGCGGCCAGAGGACCGCGCAGCGCACGTTGTCGAAGACGCTGAGGTTGTGGAAGATGTTGCTGATCTGGAAGCTGCGGCTCAGGCCCCGGCGGCGGATCTCGAAGGGGCGCAGCCCGGTGACGTCCTCGCCCTTCAGCTCGATCCTGCCGGAGCTGAGGGGGAAGCGGGCGCTGATCAGGTTGAAGAGCGTCGACTTCCCCGCCCCGTTGGGGCCGATGATGGCGTGGCGCTCGCGCTCCGCCACCGCCAGGTCCACGCCCCGGATGATCTCCGTGCGGCCGAAGCTCTTGCGCACCTTCGCCAGGCGGAGGGCGGGGGCGCTCATGCCCGCTCCATCAGGGGGGTCAGCACCCGCTCGCTTTTCGCGGAGAGGCGGCGGGAGATGAGGCGCAGGAGCAGCACGCCCACCACCAGGGCGATCACCGGCGGCGCCCAGCCCACCGGCCGGGCCGCGTTGAGGGTGACGCCGAAGACGTGGAGCGGCGCGCTCCCCCGCTCGGTGGTGTTGGCCAACGCGTAGGCCATCTCCACCAGGGTGATGACGCCCGCGGCGCAGAGGGAGAAGGGGAGGAGCTTGAGGAGGTACTGCCGCAGGGCCGGGCCCAGCTGCCCGGTGTCGAAGAGCCGCTTGTGCTCGGCGAAGATGCCGGCGATGCCGCCGGGGGCGTAGAGGACGAGGACGGTGAAGAGGATGCCGAAGTAGAACGGCCAGGCCTCGGTGACGGCGGCGACGGCGATCTGCAGGACGGTGATCAGGGCGGCCCCGATGATGGGTCCGGCGAAGTGGCCGATGCCGCCCACGAAGGCCATCATGATCACGATCCCGGAGGTGGAGGCGCTCAGGGTCTCGGCGGTGACGATCTCGTAGTTGAGGGCGTTCAAACCGCCCGCCACGCCTGCGAAGAACCCCGCCAGCACCACCATCAGATAGCGCACCCACTGCGGGTCGAAGCCCACGAACTCGGCCCGCTCGGGGTTGTCGCGCACCGCATTCGCCATCCTTCCCAGCGGGGTGTCGGCCAAGGCGTACATGCCCAGGATGCAGAGGAAGGCCCAGGCGGCGATCAGGTAGTACATCTGCAGCTGCGAGCCGTAGGTGATGCCGAACCAGCCGGGCGCGGTCATGCGGTTGCTGGAGACGCCGGCCTCGCCGCCGAAGAAGGCGGGGAACATGAGCGAGCTGGCCGCCACCATCTCCCCGATGCCCAGGGAGATCATGGCGAAGGTGGTGCCGGCCCTGCGGGTGGTGACGTAGCCCAGGGCGACGCCGAAGAGCAGCCCGGCCAGGCCGCCCGCCAGGGGAAGGAGCGTGACCGGGATCCTCCAGGAGCCGGCCTGCATGGCCCGCAGCAGGTGGATGGTGGCGAAGGCGCCCAGGCCGAAGTAGACGGCGTGGCCGAAGGAGAGCAGGCCCGTCTGTCCCAACAGCATGTTGAAGGAGAGGGCGAAGACGGTGGCGATGCCGATCTGGCAGAGCAGCGAGAGCCAGTAGCCCTTGGGGGAGACCAGGGGCGCGAGGACGATCACGGCGAGGTAGCCGGCGATGACGATCAGGCGGCTGCGGGCGAAAAGCGCCCTCATGTCTCCCGCGCCCCCATCAGGCCGCGCGGTCGGAAGATGAGGATCACCACCATCAGGATGTACGGCATGATGGGCGCGAGCTGCGTCAGGGAGAGCCGGGTGAGCGACGGGGCGGCCTGGGTCTCGACGTGCAGGGCGCGCAAGAGGTCGATCAGCGACCAGTCCAGACCCACCATGAAGGTCTGCAGCACCCCGATGAGCAGCGAGGCGACGAAGGCCCCGCCCAGGGAGCCCAGGCCGCCCACCACCACCACCACGAAGACGATGGGGCCCATCGACTCCGCCATCCCCGGCTCGGTGACCAGGGCGTTGCCGCCGATCACCCCGGCCAAGCCGGCGAGAGCGGTGCCGCCGCCGAACACCAGGGTGAAGATCCGGGGCACGTCGTGGCCCAGGGCCTGGACCATGTCGGGGCGGGAGAGGGCGGCCTGGATGATCAGCCCCAGGCGGGTGAAGGCGAGGCCGGCGTAGAGGGCCAGGAGCATGCCCACCGAGACCGCCATCATGAAGGCCTTGTAGACGGGATAGGAGATGCCCTGGAAGGTGAAGAGCGCTCCCTGCAGCGAGGGAGGGACGCGGTAGTCGACGGCCGCCTTGCCCCAGATGAGCTGCACGGCCTCCACCGCCAAAAAGCTCAGCCCGAAGGTGAAGAGGAGCTCGGCCACCGGCCCGAAGCGGTGCGCCTTGCGCAGCCCGTAGCGCTCGACCAGCGCGCCCAGGGCGCCCACCAGCAAAGGCGCGATCAGGAGGCCGGGCCAGAAGCCGATGGCGGAGCTGATCTGGTAGGCGAGGTAGGCGCCCAGCATGTAGAAGGCGGCGTGGGCGAAGTTGAGGATGGACATCATGCTGAAGATCAGCGTCAGCCCGCTGGAGAGCATGAAGAGGAGCAGGCCGTAGGCCACGCCGTTGAGGACCGAGCTGAGGACGAATTGCACCTGGCCTCCAGGGGTGGCGCCTGACGGCGGGCGTGCTTCGGGGAAAGCGCGCCCCGGGCGCGGTCCTGGACGCCCGGGGCGGGGAGTGCGGATCCGCGGCCGCCCGCGAAGGCGGCCGCGGCAAGGCCTGGCTCAGTAGAGGATGGTCTGCATCTGGAAGGTGATGTTGTTCGTGCCGCCCTGCTGGGTGCTCGGCGCGTCGTCGTTGTTGATCCGCTCGTACTGGAGGGCGAAGTTCATGAAGTTGGCGGGCGCGACGTAGTACTTCACGCCGCCGGCGATCCAGGTCTGGTTCGAAGCGGTCTTCAGCGCCGCCACGTAGTCGTCGGAGATCTTGCGCTTCTCGAACTTGCCGAAGACGGAGAAGTGGCCGGCGTGATTGTAGTACCCCGCCTCGGCCAGGTAGTTGGTCTGCTTGAGCACGTTCGGATACGTGCCCGGGTTGGTGGTCACGCCAGTCGCGTTCTGGGTGAAGCCCCCGTCGTAGATGCCGAACTGGAGCAGGGCCACGATCTCGTCGCCGCCCGTCATCTTCGGTCCGGCCAGGGGGAGGTTGAGGAAGATGGCGCCGCTCAGGCCCATGTAGGCGTTCTTGTCTACCCCCACGGTCGCCGCGGTGCCCCCGATCGAGGGCGAGTCCTTGCGGAACTGCTGGTAGTCCCAGTTGCCCATGATGCCCAGCACCCGCTTGGTGCCGAAGTAGTGGCCGCCGTTCACGTACCCCGTCTCCGTGTCCCAGAGGTTGGCGGAAACCATGGCCACGAAGCGGGGAGCGTTGTGGCTGGCGGTCTGCCCTGCCCCCGGGGCGGGCGCCTGCCGGCTGCCCTGGAAGACGCCGAAGCGGTACTCGACGTGGTTGTCGGCGAAGAAGCCGTTGGCCTGGAAGCCGAGGTCGCGGAGCACGAAGCTGTTGCCCTGGAGCACCGGGGTGGTGTCGATGTTTGCGTTGTCGATGCTCACGTAGGTGGTGGTGGGTTGCAGGCCGTTGCGGGTCAGGGGCATGAGGATGCTGCCGCCGCTGAACCAGAACCATTGGGCGAACTTCACCTGTCCGTAGGCGTCCAGGATGCGGGCAGTGCCGTCGGTCTTGGCACCGGTGGCGACGTCGCCCTTGCCGAAGTTCCCGGCCTCGAAGAGGACGTTGAAGTAGACGTCCTTGACCACCGACCCGGTGGTGAAGAAGCGGCAGCGCCGGCAGTAGAAGTCCTGGGCGTACGAGCCTTCGTTGGTGCCGCCGGTGTTGCGGTCCTGCGCGGCCTTGTACCAGGCCTGCACCTGGGCGCCGAAGCGGAACCAGGTGTACTCGGCGATCTTGATCTCGCGGGTGGGCCCGATCTGGGCCATGCCGGGAAGCGGCGCTCCGGCCACGCCGGCAGGCCTCGCCCCTTGGCCGGTCTCAGCCGGCTTGTCGGGCGAAGTCGCCGGTGTGGTCTGCTGCTGGGCCGACGCGGCGGTCGCGACGGCGCAGGTGGCGATCAGCGCGGCCTGGATGAAACCCATCTTCCCTTTCCAAGAACTACGCATGTGCTCCTCCTCAGTTGGTGCGGGGGGTGCAGCGCGGAAGATCCCCTCCGTGAAACTCCGGGGTGACGCATGTTCGCTTCTCGACAGCACAATCGCAACTGGTGCAGGCGAGCGGTTCCGCAGTGCGAAACGGCTCGCTCGCACGCCGCCCAGGAGCGGCGCAGGTGCGATCCCCGGCTTGCGGCACTTTGCCGCTGGGCGCTCCCGCTCATGGGCGCATGGCCGTGGACACCGGCCCCGGCTCGCGCAGCGGCGCGGCCAGGTTGGCGAACTCGCAGAGCAGCGGGCGGGTGTCGCGGGGATCGATCATCTCCTCCACGCCGAAGGCGTCGGCCACGCGGAAGGGAGAGCGCACCCGGTTGAGGCGCTCCTCGATCTCGGCGTGCAGCTTCGCCCGGTCCGGGGCCGCGTCCAGCTCGGCGCGGTAGGCCGCCTCGATACCGCCCTCGATGGGCAGCGATCCCCAGTCGCCCGAAGGCCAGGCGAAGCGGTAGTGGAGCCGGGCGTGGTTCTGGTGGCCGGCGCCCGCCACCCCGAACACCTTGCGGATCAGCACCGAGCACCAGGGGACCCGGGCCTGGTAGATGGCGGCGAGGGCGCGCGCGCCGTGGCGGATGGTGCCGGCCTTCTCGGCCCCGAGCCCGATGATGAAACCTGGAAGATCGACGAGGTGGACCACCGGCAGGTGGAAGGTGTCGGCCAGATCGACGAAGCGGGCAACTTTTTGTCCCGCCTCCGCGGTCCAGGCGCCGCCGTAGAAGTGAGGATCGCTGGCCAGCAGCGCCACCGGCCAGCCGTCGAGCCGCGCAAGGCCGGTGATGGCGGAGCTTCCGAACTTGCGGCCCATCTCGAAGAAGGAGCCCTGGTCGACCACCGCGCCGATCACCCGGCGCATGTCGTAGACCTTGCGCCGGTCGCGCGGCACCGCTTCCAGAAGCCACGGCTCCCGGCGATCGGGCGGATCGCTCGCTGGCGCGCGCGCGGGAAGCTCGAACACCGACGAGGGAAGGTAGGAGAGGAAGCGGCGCGCCCTGGCGAACGCTTCCTCCTCGCTCTCCACCACCTCGTCCACCGCGCCCGCCCTGGCGTGGATGTCCGCCCCGCCCAGCTCCTCCTTGGTCAGCTTCTCGCCCACCCGGGCCACCACCGGCGGGCCGGCGATGAACATCTGCGAGAGGCCCCGCACCATCACCGAGTAGTGGCTGGAGACGAGCCGGGCGGCGCCCAGCCCGGCCACCGGTCCCAGCCCGAGCCCCAGCACCGGCACGAGGCCGAGGTTGCGCACCACGTGCTCCCATCCGGGGTTGGCCGGCACGTAGGTGCGCCCCTCGGTCTCCAGCGTCTTCACCGAGCCGCCTCCGCCGGTGCCGTCCAGAAGGCGCACCAGGGGCAGGCGCAGCTCGCCCGCCATCTGCTCGGCGGTCACCTGCTTCAGCCAGATCGAGGCGTCGGCCGCGCCGCCGCGGACGGTGAAGTCGTCGCCGGCCACCACCGCGGGCCGGCCCTCGATGCGCCCCCGGCCGCAGACGAAGTTGGCCGGCGTAAGGTCGAGCAGCTCGCCGTCCTCGCCGTAGCGCGCCTTGCCGGCGGTGGCGCCCACCTCGTGGAAGGTGCCGGGGTCGAGGAGCCGATCGATGCGCTCGCGCACCGTCAGCTTCCCCGCCTCGTGCTGCCGCTTCACCTTCTCGGCGCCGCCCATGCGCCGCGCCAGCTCCTCGCGACGGCGCAGCTCGGCGATCTCGCGCTCCCAGGTCATCCTTGGCGGATCAGGGGCGCTTCATCTGGCAGGTGGAAGTGAGCGCCGTCTGGGGCCCCTCGATGCGGTGGTCCAGGGTGAACCCGAACTCCTTGGTTCCGTCGGCGTTGAACTTCACCGCCTTCCCGTCCACCTTGGCGAAGGTGCCGATGAAGAGCGGCTGGATGAACTGGTGGTCCTGGGCGCGCATCTCCACCGGCCCGAAGTAGCCCTCCCACTTCATCCCCTCCATCGCCTTGGCCACCTTCGCCGGGTCGGTGCTCTTCGCCTGGGTCATGGCCTTCTGCAGCAGATCGAGCGCGTTCTGCAGGGAGGTGGTGTACGGGTCCTCGGTCTCGCCGTACTTCTTCTTGAAGGCCTGGATGTACTCCACCTCCTTGGGGCCGGCGGCGCCCGGGCCGTAGTAGGCCACCACCTTCACCCGCCCCACGCCCGCCTCGCCGATGGCGGTGGGCGCCCCCACCACGCCCGCGTAGAACGTGTAGAAGCTGGCCTTCAGCCCGGCGTCGTTGGCCGCGCGAATCAGCAGGGCCAGGTCGCTGCCCCAGTTGCCGGTGATCACCGTGTCCGCGCCCGAGGCCTGGATCTTCGCCACGTAGGGGGCGAAGTCCTTCACCTTGGCCAGCGGGTGCAGCTCGTCGCCCACCAGCTGCGCCTGGGGCAGCTTCTCCTTGAGCAACTCCTTGGCGGTCTTCGAGACCTGGTGGCCGAAGGAGTAGTCCTGCCCGATGATGTAGACCTTCTTGATCTCCTTGTTCCCCACCATGGAGCTGAAGATGGCCTGCAGCTTCATGTCGCTGTTGGCGTCGAAGCGGAAGTGCCAGAAGCTGCAGCGCGAGTTGGTGAAGTCGGGATCGACGGCCGCGTAGTTGAGGAAGAGCACCAGCTTGTCGGGGTTGCGGGCGTTGTTCTTCTCGATGCCGTCGATCAGCGCCGAGGCCACGCTCGAGCCGTTGCCCTGGAAGACGTAGTGGATCCCCTCGTCCACCGCCCGGTTGAGCAGCGTCTGGCTCTCCTGGGGGGAGAGTTTGTTGTCCATGGCCACGATCTCGATCTTCTGGCCGAGGATCCCGCCTTTCTCGTTGATCCGCTCGGCGGCGAACTTCAGCTCGCGCAGGCCGTGGTCGCCGGTGGCGGCCATCAGGCCGGAGAGGGGATCGATGTAGACCATCTTGATCTGCGCGAGCGCGGGGCCGCCGGCGGCCACCAGCGTCGCGGACATCAGCCAGAGGAACGTTCCCGTCCGTTTCATGTCTGCTCCTGGTCCGCGCCGCCGGCAGGACGGCGCAAGGTGCTGTGCGATACGTCAGATGGGGGCGCGATTTCAACCCGCACCCGTCGCCGCGTTTCGCGCTTTGAAACGCCACCCCGTTTCCGCGGCCCGTGGTAATCGAGCGCGCGAGGAGAACAGCGATGAAGGAACTGGCCGGCAAGGTGGCGGTGATCACGGGCGCGGGCAGCGGCTTCGGGCGCGAGTTCGCCCGCATCGGCGCGCGCGAGCGGATGAAGCTGGTGCTGGCGGATGTGCAGCGGGACGCGCTGGAGAGCGCGGTCGAGGAGATGCGCGGGGCGGGAGCGGAGACCCAGGGGGTGCTGGCCGACGTCTCCAGCGCCGCGGAGGTGGAGGCGCTGGCGCAGCGCGCCTTCGACGAGTCCGGCGGCGCTCACCTGCTCTTCAACAACGCCGGGGTGGCGGGCGCGGGCGGGTACGCCTGGGAGTCGAGCCTCAACGACTGGCAATGGGTCATGGGCGTCAATCTCATGGGCGTGGTGCACGGCATCCGCAGCTTCCTTCCCCGGATGCTGAAGCAGGGCGGCGAGTGCCACGTGGTCAATACCGCCTCCGCCGCGGGGCTGGTGAACGCCCCGCTGATGGCCGTCTACAACGTGAGCAAGCACGCGGTGGTGGCGCTGAGCGAGACGCTCTTCCACGACCTGCGCGCCGCGGGCGCGAAGGTGGGGGTGTCCGTGCTCTGCCCCGCCTTCGTGCCCACCAACATCAAGAGCTCGGAGCGCAACCGGCCGCCGGAGCTGAGCGACGCCGCCCCGCCCACCGCCTCGCAGATCGCCGCCCGCGAGCGGTCGGAGAAGGCGGTCTCCTCGGGCCGGCTGACGGCGGCGGAGGTGGCGGCGATGACGTTCGAGGCGGTGCGCGAAGGCCGCTTCTACGTGATCACGCATCCCAAGATGCTCGCCTCGGTGGAGCTGCGGATGCAGGACATCATCGCCCGGCGGAACCCCAGCGACCCCTTCACCTTCAAGCCGGAGCTGGCGGTCAAGCCGCGCTGAGCGGGTCGATCACCTTTCCGGGATTGAGGATCCCGAGCGGGTCGAGCGCCGCCTTGAGCTGGCGCATCACCGCGATCTCCTCCGCGCTGCGGCTGATCGGGAGCCAGGGCTTTTTTTCCAGCCCGATCCCGTGCTCGGCGGAGACGGAGCCGCGGAAATCGGCCAGGGGTGAGTAGACGATCTCCTCCACCGCCTGCCGGGTGGCCGCGTCCCCGGACCCGGGCGAGAACACGAAATGGATGTTGCCGTCCGCGAGGTGGCCGAAGGTGGAGCAGTGCCTGCCCGGGAAGCGCTTCCCGAAACGGGAACGGACGCCCGCGGTGTACTCCTCCATCTCCCGGATGGGGAGGGACACGTCGAAGGTCATGATGGGAGCGAGGCGCAGCAGCTGTCCCACGTCGTCGCGGATGGCCCAGATGGCGTTGCGCTCGGCTTGCGAGCGGGCGACGACGGCATCGGCGAGGAGCCCATCCCCGGTCGCGGCCTCCAGCGCCGACACCAGGGCCGCGTCGTCCGCGGAATGCGCCTCGATGATCACGTTGTACGTGTGGGGACTCGCGAACGGCGACAGGGAAAGCGCGGGCGGGTGCGTGACCAGGTCGAAGTGCTCGCGCCACATCACTTCGAAGGCCGAGAGCTGGCCGCCGAGAGCCTGGTCCACGCGCCGGAGGAGCTCGATGACGGCGGGGAAGCGATCGAGGGCAGCCAGCGCCACCTGCTGCCCGCGCGGCCGCTCGCGCAGGCGCAAAACCGCCCGGGTGACCACGCCCAGCGTCCCTTCCGAGCCGATGAAGAGCTGCTTCAGGTCGTAGCCGCTGTTGTTCTTGATCAGCCGGTTGAGGGCGCTCACCACCGTGCCGTCCGCGAGGACCGCCTCCACCCCCAGCACCATGTCGCGCATCATCCCGTAGCGGACGACGCGGTTGCCTCCGGCGTTGGTGGAGATGTTGCCGCCGATCGTGCAGCTCCCGCGCGCGCCCAGGTCGAGGGGGAACATCAGCCCCTCCTCCTCGACCGATTCCTGGAGGACCTGCAGCTTGACGCCCGCCTGGACGGTGGCGGTGCGGGAGACGGCGTCGATCTCCTCGATCCGGTCCATCCGTTCCAGCGAAAGGATCAGCTCGCCCTGGGCCGCATCGGTTCCGCGCACGAGCCCGGTCAACCCACCGTGCGTCACCACGGGCTGCCGGCGGCGGTGGCAGGCGCGCAGCACCGCGGAGACTTCGTTCGTGCTGCGCGGGCGGACCAGGGTGTCGGACCTGAGGTCGCCGCGGCTGCCCCAGGCGGCGCTCCGCTCCGCGATCGCCTCGCGCCCGAGAAGCCCCGCCTCGCCGACGATCTGCCGCAGTTCCTGCACCAGCGGCATGTCCATGGTCATCCTCCCCCGCCCCGGCGCGGCAGCCGCAAGAGCCTCGCCTCGATGCGCCGGCGGCGCGCCTCGGGCAGCTCGATGGCCCTGCGGGTGGCCAGGTCCATCGCCACCGCGATGCCGTCCGCGGTGGCCACGCACTTTCCGGACAGCTCGTCGAAGAAGAGGTGGACGAAGTGCTGCGTCTTGCGGCCCAGCTCCGCCACGCCGGAGTGGATGGTGAAGAAGCTGCCGGCGTGGAGCGGGGCGTGGAAGGCGATGCGCAGCTCCACCAGGGCGCCGCCCTCCACGCCCAGCGAGCGGCGGGAGAGCTCCTCGTCCGTCTGGAACTGCGCGAGGAGATTGACCACGCTGTCCGACATGCGCCCGACGTACTGGTACGGCTCCATCTCGCCCGACAGGTCGCACTCGGCAGCGGCGATGGCGCCACGGCCGATCTCCACGAAGCCCATCTCCCCCAGGCGGCCGCGATCGGGGCGAAGCACGGGACTGTCCGGGGCGACGCCGCGCGGGGCCCCGTGCTCCGGCACCGTGCAGCGGGGCGCATCGGCGGCAGGCGCGACGGGCCCCGCGCCGGGGAAGTCCACCTCGGTGAGGATCGTGGCCAGCGGCTCCCCGCTCTGGCTGTGGCGGACCTCGCCGTACAGCTTGATCCCCGACGGGCCGCCCTCCACCAGGCCGGTGGCGGCGGTGAGCGGCGTAGCCGTCCGCGCCTCCTTGAGAAAGCGCACGTGCTGGAGGCGGATGCGCGGGCGCGCTGCGGGCGAAAGGCCCAGGTGCCCGAGCAGCAGGGGCAGCCCCTGGTTCGACTTGGCGAGGTAGTAGCGGACGTTGAGGTGGTCGTTCTCGTCGCACTCCCAGGCATTGACGCTGCCGCGGTAGCAGGGGAAGAGGGACATCGCGCAAGTGCTCATAGCCGCAGGCGGGCCCGGGCGCAAAACACCCCGGCCCCGAGGCGGACTTTCTCTCCTTCGGGCAACTCGGCTAGGCT
>Ga0335085_10003285_pt1 | contig 28264 bp, 31 predicted proteins | sample Lox_Sample_45_FD_206712 | JGI IMG/M metagenome (GOLD analysis project Ga0335085, IMG submission 206712) | Soil microbial communities from Loxahatchee National Wildlife Refuge, Florida, United States - Lox_Sample_4.5 | ecosystem: Environmental > Terrestrial > Soil > Wetlands | place: USA... | reverse complement strand
ACCTCGATCAATGCCCCCACTGCCACGGCATCTGGATCACGGCGGAGCAGGCCCGCCGGCTGATGCACCATCCGCACGACAACCCGCTCACCTGGATCCTGCAATCGGTCATGCGGGGCGTGGCCGGCGTTCGCACCGGCACGTCGTAGACGCGACGAAAAGGGGGAAGCGGTACGATCCGCTTCCCCCTGCCCGCTTCCGCTCCCCTACTCCCGTTCTCAGGGATGGAACTCGATCGCGGTCATCGAGAAGTGCGCACTGCCATCGTCATTGTTGAAGGACTCGGAAAGCGGCAACCCCACGTTGGGCGAGACGCACATGTCCATCACGACGGCGTTGTCCTTCCGCATCACGCCGCGCACGCCCTGCACGCCCGCCTGGGAGCAGGCCGACTCGACCTTGAACTCCACGGTCTGGTTGTCGTGCGTCATGCTCCACTGGCTGCCGATGGCCCACTGCTGGCCCATGAACATGAACCCGAGAGCCGGATTGAAGAGCAGGGCGCCGGCGGGGCCCAGGCTCGCCAGCTGCATCGGTGAGATCATCGCCTGCCCGGGCTGGAAGATCAGCGTGCCGGATCCGTGATCGGTGCCGAGGGACCAGACCACGTTGACCATGATATTGGCGCCGTTCTTGGAGGCGTCCAGGCTGTACAGTCCCGGCTTCGGAATGTGGTCCTCCACCAGGCTCACCGTGTACTTGAAGTGCTCGGTGCCCTGGAAGTTGTAAGGCATCCACGCGAATGGCGCCGTCACCGGTGTCGTGTAGGTCGCGGGGAGGGGCCCGGAGGGCACCGACGGGGTGGTCGCCACCGGGGCCGACGGCATCGAAGGCATCGACGGCATGCTGGGAGCCGGCTTCGCGGCGGCGAGCTGCCCCGCCTGGGACACGATCGACGCACGCAGGTCGTCGACCGCCTTCTGCGTCGCCTGCCCGATGGTGGTCTTGGCGTAGTCCGAGCCCGACATGTTGATCTCACCGTTGGCGGCGAGCCCCGCGACGTTCACGTTCCCGAGGAGCGACGTCCCCGAGCCCTTCGCGTCCCCCTGCCCCGCCGCCATCGCCGCGGGCGTGGGAGCGGCCGCCGTGATCAGCTGGGTGGAGAGACTGACGAACGCGACCGTGGTCTTCTTGCCGAGGCCGAATCCACCGATCGAGATCCCGGCGGTCTGCCCCGTCTGCTTGCCGTAGGCCACGACCGTCCCCATCACGACGGCGTCGGCGCCCGTCTGCTGCGCCAGGGTCTGCGCCGCCGCGGCGTTCTGCCGGTTCGCCGCCGGGGTGGGCTGCCGGGGCACCAGGTCGTAGCTGCCGTCCTTCTGCAGGGCGGCGTAGACCAGGTCGGCGATCGCCTTCCCGACGTCCACGTCCGAGCCGAAGATGTCGGTCACCGACGAGCGAACCTGCGAATAGTCGAAGTCCATCACGGCCAGCTTCTTCTTCTGCGCGGCGAGCCGGGACGCGGCGAGTCCCAGGACGACGGCGAACACCCATGCACGGTTCACGGCGCTTTCTCCACAAGTGAAGGGAACGTCGGCATCGCAGGAGATGAAGGTAGCGGCGGGCGGGCCGCTTGCAACCGACTCTCCTGCACATAGGTTGGGACCGATGTCACAGGCCTTTCCGAACCTCACGGTGCTCCGGCACCCGCTCATCCAGCACAAGGTGACGCTGCTGCGCGACCGGCGGACCTCGACCCGCGACTTCAAGCTCCTGGCGTCCGAGATCGCGATGCTGATGGCGTACGAGGCCACCAAGGACCTCCCCCTCGAGCCCATCGAGATCGACACGCCGCTCGAGCGGACCACCGGAGCCCAGGTCGCGGGCAAGAAGCTGACCCTGGTGCCCATCCTCCGCGCCGGGCTGGGCATGGTCGAGGGGATCGCCCAGCTCATCCCGTCCGCCCGCGTCGGCCACATCGGCCTCTACCGCGACCACGAGACCCTCCAGCCCGTCGACTACTACTTCAAGATCCCCGCGGGCGAGCATTCCCGGGATTTCTTCGTGCTGGACCCGATGCTCGCCACCGGGGGATCCGCCGTGGCGGCGGTCCGAGCGCTGAAGCAGGCCGGCGCCACGCGGATCCGCTTCCTCTGCCTCGTCGCCGCCCCTCCGGGCGTGAAGGCGATGCTCGATGCCCACCCCGACGTCCCCGTGTTCACCGCGGCCCTCGACCGGGAGCTCAACGACAAGGGGTACATCCTGCCGGGACTGGGGGATGCGGGAGACAGGCTGTTTGGGACGCGGTAACGCAACGTCGGAGCACGTAACCCTTTTCCCCCCACCTGTGTCAGACCCCAGTGAAGCCCGGCAGGACCCGTCATCCGGAGTCCCGTGGACGACCGTGAACTGATCGCCAGAGTCCGCGCCGGGGATCCGGCGGCGGAGCGGGCACTGTACGACGCCCACGTGGACCGCGTCTACCGGTTGTCGTACCGCATGGCCGGCGACGACGATCTGGCGCGCGACTTCACGCAGGAGACGTTCATCCGGGCGTTCGAGAAGCTCGAGACCTTCCGCGGCGAGGCGGCGTTCTCCACCTGGCTGCACAGCATCGCGACCTCGGTGGTGCTCAACGGGCTTCGGAAGGTCAAACGGTTCCGCCGGCGCGAAGCCGATCTCGACGAAGCGGACGGGGTGGCGGGCGGCGCGCCCCGGGCCGAGCCGGATCTGAAGCGACGGCTGGCGCAGGCCATCGACGGACTGCCGGAGGGATATCGCACCGTGTTTCTGCTGCACGACGTGGAAGGCTACACGCACGAGGAGATCGGAGCCGCGCTCGACATCGAGACCGGCACCTCCAAGGCCCAGCTGTCGCGCGCCCGGGCCAAGCTGCGGGACGCGCTGGCCGATTTCGCGGGAGACTGGATCCGATGACCGACGACGAACGGTTGGATGGAGAGCTGGGGCGTCTGGCGCGCGACTACCATCGCCCGCCCGAGACGCCCCGGGACGAGATGTGGGCACGGATCCAGGCGGAGCGTGGCCGGCGCCGGGAGGCCGCGCCGGTCGTGCCGCTCCGCCCCTGGATGCGCTGGAGCGTCGCGGCCGCGGCAGTGCTCGTGCTGGGCATCGCGATCGGCCGTCTGACCGCCGGCCGTCCCGGGACCACGCCGGCGGCGGCGACGACCGCGCTGCGCGGCGCCGACGTCGCGTATCGCGTGGCCGCGGCCCCGTACCTGACCCGCACCGAAGCGCTCCTCACGAGCTTCCGCGCCCAGTCGCGCGCCGGGCGCGTGGACGCCGACTTCGCCGCCCAGGCGCAGGACCTGCTGGTGACCACGCGCCTGATGCTGAACTCCCCCGCCGCCAGGGATCCCCGCCTCGCGAGCCTGCTGCAGGATCTCGAGGTCATGCTGGTCCAGATCGCGCAACTGCCCGCCGATGGCGACACGCGGGGCGACGTTGAGCTGATCAACAACGGACTCGAACAACGGAGCGTGATACTCCGGCTGCGGGCGGCGAGCCCGATGCCGGGCGTGAACGCGAGAGGAGCACTCTGATGATTTCGCTACAGTTGTTGCTGACGGCCGTCGCCACGTTTTCCCAGGGCGTGCCCGTCGGGTATGCCGGCCCGGCCTCGCGACCCGCCGAGCTCGCGTACGAGGACGGCCGGCGCGCGTATGGGGTCCGGTGGGCCACCCGTCCGCCCGAGAGCTGGGCGACCGACGATCCCGCGGACTCCATCTACCGCGCGGCCCGTGACCTGCTGAATCGCGGGCACTATCGGGAAGCGGCGGCGGCGTTCGCCGACCTCGCGAAGCGCTATCCCAGCTCCACGTACACGCCGGACGCCTACTACTGGGAGGCGTTCTCGCTGTACAAGACCGGCGACGCGACCCGGCTCAAGCAGGCCCGGACGGTGCTCGAGTACCAGCGGGACCATTACGCCCAGACCACCACCCGCGGGGACGCGGAGGCGCTGTATGCCCAGGTGCAGGGCGCCCTGGCCCAGCAGGGCGACCTCCAGGCCGTGGCGTACGTCCGCGCCCACGCGGCGCAGGTCGACAGCTCGCGCTCGGCGGCCGGCGGCGGCTGCCCGAGCGGCGATGACGACGACGATCCGCGGATCGCCGCCCTCAACGCCCTGCTCCAGATGGACGCCGACCGGGCCGTGCCGATTCTGAAGCGCGTCCTCGAGCGCCGGGACAGCTGCTCCGTGGCGCTCCGGCGCAAGGCCGTCTTCATCATCTCCCAACAGCAGACGCCCGAGACCGAGGACATTCTCCTCGCTGCCGCGCGGAACGACCCGGACGAAGACGTGCGGGAGCAGGCGGTGTTCTGGCTTTCCCAGGTCGGGAGCGGCAAGGCCACGGCCGCCCTGGATTCGATCCTCCTGAACTCCGCCAACCCGGACCTGCAGGACAAGGCGGTGTTCGCGCTGTCGCAGATCGACTCGCCCGAGGCGAGCCGGATGCTGCGCGACTACGCCGAGCGGGCCGGCGCGCCGCCCGAGGTCAGGGAGAAGGCCATCTTCTGGCTCTCCCAGCAGGGCAAGGGAGACAACGCCGCCTTCCTGCGCGGCCTCTACGGCCGGCTCACCGACCAGGACCTGAAGGAGAAGGTGCTCTTCTCCATCTCGCAAATCGGCGGCGGCGACAACCTGAACTGGCTGATGGATCTCGCCGCGAACGAGCAGGAGCCGGTCGAAATGCGGAAGAAGGCGCTCTTCTGGGCCGGCCAGTCCGACGACGTGTCGCTGGAGCGGCTGACCGGACTCTACGACCGGCTGAAGAACCGCGACATGAAGGAACAGATGATCTTCGTCTACTCCCAGCGGAACGAGGGCGCCGCGCTCGACAAGCTCATCGACATCGCGAAGCACGAGACCGACCCCGAGCTGCGGAAGAAGGCCATCTTCTGGATCGGGCAGTCGCACGACCCCAAGGCCGCGCAGTATCTCCAGGAGGTCGTGAGCCAATGAGCCGGGTCCTCGTCGCCCTGGGCGCGGGGCTCCTCCTCGGGAGCGCCGCCTCCGGGCAGGCCATCGCCCGCCGGGTGGGCGGCGCCCCCGACGGGGCGGTGCGGATGACCTTCGCGTCCCGTCCCGGCGTATGCGGCGACGGCTCCCACAGCATCTCGTTCGACTGCACCGACGGGGACTGCCGGCACCACGGCACCTGGACCAGTGACGATCGGGATGCGGACGTCACCTCCTGCCCCTGCGAGGAAGGCCCGGTCCGGCTGGTGCTGCACGTACAGGGGGGCAAGGTGACGCGGTTGCGCGCGTACGTGGGCGGGGACTGGCGCCCCGCCGCCGACGTCACCGACCTGGGCCTGGTGGGAGCGGCGGAAGCGGCCCGCTACCTGCTCGACCTGGCGCGCACCGAAGACGGGCACGTCGGGGAGGAGGCGATCTTCCCGGCCACGCTCGCGGACAGCGTGACCATCTGGCCCGATCTTTTCACCCTCGCCCGCTCGAGCGCGGTGCCCACCGCCACCCGCAAGTCGGCGGTGTTCTGGATCGGCCAGGCGGCGGGGGACGCCGCCACGAAGGGCCTCGACTCCCTGGCTCAGGAGGACGACGTGGACCGCGACGTGAAGGAGTCCGCGGTCTTCGCCCTGTCCCAGCAGCGGAACGATGTGGGCGTGCCGGCCTTGATCTCGATCGCCCGCTCCAACCGGGATCCGGAGATCCGCAAGAAGGCGATCTTCTGGCTCGGCCAGTCGGACGACCCCCGCGCGCTCGCGCTGTTCGAGGAGCTCCTGACCAAGTAGTCCGCTTCGGCCGGAGACCGGGAGCGCATTTCGTATATTCCCCGGATGCGCTCCCGCGTCACCGCCGCCCTCGCGGTCCTGGTCCTGCTGGTCGCCGGCTGGGCGGCCATCGTCACCGACGTCGTCGTGACCGGAGCCCGCGAGGGCGCCGCGCCCGCCGACGCCATCGCGGTCCTGGGCGCCGCCCAGTACAACGGGCGGCCCTCACCGGTCTTCCGCGCCCGCCTCGACAAGGCCGCCGCGCTGTTCCGCGCCGGCGACGCGCCGGTGGTGCTCGTGACCGGCGGGATCGGCAACCGCGACACCGTCAGTGAGGCCGAAGTGGGGCGCCGGTACCTGGTCGTCCACGGACTGCCCCCGGACGCGGTGACGGCGCTGCCGCCGTCCGCCACCACCGTCGCGTCCGTCACCCAGCTCGGCGCCTGGTTCCGGGGGCGGCCGGGCCGGCGGGTCGTGCTGGTGAGCGACGCCTTTCACCTCCTGCGCCTGCGCATCCTGGCCCGCCGCCAGGGGCTCGTCCCCTTCACCTCCCCCGCGAGGGGGTCCCCCATCAGCGCCAACTTCCGGGCCAACGCGGCCTACGTCGCCGCGGAGGGGCTCAAGGTCCCCGTCGCCTGGCTCTTCTACCGTTAAACGAGGTCCGTATGCAGGTCGCCACGCGGCGGGTGCACACCGGCAGGGTGATCGACTTGGACGTGGACACGGTACGCTATCCCGACGGATCGGTCGGGGAGCTGGAGATGATCCGGCATCCCGGCGCGGCCGCCGTGGTTCCCGTGCTGTCCGACCCCGCGGGGCCCGATCCCACCATCCTCCTGATCCGTCAGTACCGCTACGCCACCGGCGGGATGCTCTGGGAAATCCCCGCGGGGCGGCTCGGCACCGGTGAGGCACCGCTCGATTGCGCGCGCCGCGAGCTCCGGGAAGAGACCGGAATGCACGCGAGCCGGATCGAGCCCCTCACCGCCATCTGGACCACGCCGGGCTTCACGGACGAGCGGATCCATCTCTTCTGGGCCACTGACCTGACCGAGGGCACCGCGGCCCGCGAGGCCGACGAGTTCATCGAGCTCGAGCCTCGGCCCCTCTCGCAAGTGCTGGCGGCCATTCGAGATGGGGAGATCTGCGACGCCAAGACGGTGGCCGCCATCTTACTCGTGGCGGGCTTCACGTTCGGGCTGTAGTCTTGGGTGTCCCCCGGGGAGGACGTGCGCCTGCAATCGGTTTGTAACGTCTTCCTTAAGCGACGGTTAACGAAGTCTTACGCGCGGTACACTTCGTGCCCCGAGCTTGAAAGGAGGAGGCAGGCCTAGCGGTCCCAACTTTTCCGTCTGAAACTGGGAGTCCAAGATGCGGGCAATCCTCAAGCGGAAGACGACCCCGGTGGCGACCGACCGCGCGCTCGAGCGGGAGAAGTTGCACGAGCTCGACGACGGGCAGGTCGTCTCGCGACACCTCGCCGGTGACCCGCAGGCGTTCGGCACGCTGGTGGACCGGTATCAGGTACGGCTGCTGAATTTCGTGAACCGGACCATCGGCGACCGGGAGCGGGCGGAGGACCTGGTGCAGGAGGTGTTCATCCGGGTGTTCCGGCACATCCATCGCTTCGACCAGACCAAGAAGTTTTCGACCTGGATCTACACGATCGCTTCCAACCTGGCGAAGAACGAGCTGCGGAACCGCAGCCGGAATCCGCTGGTGCTGTTTCAGACCATCAAGAAGAACTGGGACGCGGATCACCGGCCGCTGCAGTTCGAGGACACGACCGCGCGCCCCGACGATCTCTACCGCAGGCGGTTCCTGAAGGACACGGTGGATTCGTGCGTCAAGGAGCTGCCCGAGCATCACCGCGCGGTGTTCGTCCTGCGCGAGCTGGAGGGGCGCAGCTATCAGGAGATCGCGGAGATCACGGGGTGCAACCTGGGCACCGTGAAATCGCGTCTCAACCGGGCGCGCAATACCTTCGCGCATCTGATCGGACCGCAGCTCGATTGAACCCGATCCCGCGGAACTCCCGCGCGCGCGGGGAGGTATAGAGTGCCGGCGATGGAATGCACCGAGTTTCTCGATCGCTACACGGACTTTCGCGACGGGGTGGTGACCTCCCCGCGCGACCGGCGGCGCTTCGAGCGGCATCTCGCGGCCTGCGCGGCGTGCCGCTCCTACGACACCGCCGTGCGTCGCGGGGTGCTGGCGTTGCAGGGGGTGGAAACCGTCACCCCCTCCGAGCAGTTTCGCGACCGGCTCGACGCGCGGCTCCGCCGCGAGGCGCTGAACCGGGCGGGCCCGCTGATCTCCCCGCGCGTCGGCGCGGCCGCCGGACTGCTCGTGGCCGTCGCCATCGGTCTGATCGCGTCGCAGGCCGCCCGCCGGCCCGCGCCGCTCCAGGCCCACGCGCTTCCGCCCGTACCGTTTCCCAAGCCCGTCGCGCAGGCCGGCCTGCCCTTCGTCACCTTCCAGGACCCCCGTGCGCTCACCGCGGCCGGCAACCCCATTCCGTACGGCTCGGCGCTGGTCGAGCCCGTCAGCACCCGCCGCTAGCCTTTCATCCGTCCAGCGCGGGCGGTAACTTCCGCCTGCGATGGCGACGTTGAGCTTCAACGCGCTCCTCGGCGGGGGCAAGCCGGGGACGCTCGATCCGGTCTACTATCTCCACGGTGAGGAAGAGATCCTGAAGGAGGAGGCGGTTCGCGTGCTGCTCGACCGCGCCGTCGACCCCTCCCTCCGGGACTTCAACGTGGACGTGCGCTCCGCGCCCGACCTCGATCCGGCCGCCCTGCGCGCCCTGGTGGACACCCCGCCGATGATGGCCGAGCGGCGGGTGGTGGTGCTGCGCGGCGTCGACGGGCTCCGGGCCAAGTCCCGCGTCAAGGACGAGCTGGTCCGCTACCTGGATCACCCCAACCCCAGCACCATCCTGATCCTGGTCCAGGCCGGGGACGACGCCCCGGACGCCGCGCTTGCCCCGCGGGCCGCGACGGTCGCGATCGACCGGCTCCCGCCCGACCGGGTGCGGCGCTGGATCGCCCACCGGGCCGAGCGCATCGGCCTGCAGATCGCCCCCGAGGCGGCCGAGCTCCTGGGCCAGGCTACCCAGCACGACCTGGCGGCCATCGCGCAGGAGCTGGACAAGCTCGCCGCCCTGGCCGGCGCCCGGACCGTCACGCCGGACGACGTGAGCCGGGCGGTCGGGGTCCGCCGCGGGGAGACCCTCGACGACCTGGTGAGCGCGGCGCTCGAGCGGCGGATCCCGGAGGCGGCCCGGATGCTCGCGCCGGTCCTCGCGCAGTCGGGGATGAGCGGCGTGCGGATCGTCAGCGCGCTGGGCACCGGCCTCGTGGGCCTCGCCGGTGCGCGGGCCGAACTCGACCGGGGCACCGCGCCCGGCCGCCTCGAGCAGGCGATCTTCCAGCAGCTGCTCGCCTCCCGCCCCGGCGGGCTCGGAGCCGGATACAAGGACGTGGCGGCGCGCTGGGCGCGCTGGGCGCGCCTCTGGTCGGGGCCGGAGCTGTCCGGCGCCCTCCGCGGGGCCCTCGCCACGGATCGCGCCCTCAAGGGTACCCGCGTGACCGACGAGCAAGGCCTCGTGCTCGAGTTGCTCCTCGGATTCGCGCGCCGAGCAAAGGAGGCCGCGTGAGAGTGATTGGCCGGTTGGTCGGTTGGTCGGCAGGTGGATCCCTGGCGGTGCTGTTGCTGAGCGCCTGTCCGACGGGGCGACTCGCCGCTCAGTCCGATCCTCGCCTCAAGGCCGCCGTGGACCTCGCCCAGTCCGGCCAGGTGGACTCGGCGCGTGCCGTGGTCCGACGCCTGCTCGCCACGCTCTCACCTCAGGATTCCGCGTACCCGCAGGCGCTCTACACCCAGGGGATGCTCGCCGCCGACGCGCCGACCGTCACGGCCAATCTCCAGCGGGTGGTGGTGGAGTACGGCTGGTCTCCCTGGGCCGCGAACGCGCTGATGCGCCTCGCCCAGCTCGCCTACACGCAGGGCGACCCCGGCTCGGCCGTGCAGCAGGTGCAGCGGTTGCGCCGGGACTATCCCGACTCGCCCGTGAAGCCGCGCGCCGATTTCTGGGGCGCCAAGGCGGACTTCGATCTCCGGAACGAAGCCGAAGGGTGCGCGTTGATTCAGGAGGCGCTGGCGGGCGCCGGTGACGACGTCGAGTTCAAGAACCAGGTGGGCTTCTATGCGGCGCGATGCGCCGCGCCGAGTCCCGCCGCCCCGGCCACCCCCGCCCCCGCCCCCGCCCCCCCTGCGACCGGCGCTCCGCCGACTCCGGCGGCCCCGGCCGCCGCCGCGCCCGCCGCTCCGGTGAAGACCACCTACGCCGTCCAGGTCCTCGCGGTGAAGAGCGCCGCGGACGTCGACGCCCTCCTGACCCGCCTCAAGGTGATGGGGTACGAGGGCCGCGCCGTGCGCGACTCCTCCGGTCTCATCAAGGTCCGCGTCGGGCACTACGCGACCCGCCCCGAAGCGCTGCGGGCCCAGGCGCAGCTCAAGGCCCGGCTGGGCGGTCAGCCCTTCGTGGTGGCCGAGCCGTGAGCTCGCGGGTGGCGTCCGGCGGCGGCGAGCGCCTTGCCGCCGACACGCCGCTCATGCAGCAGTACCGCGAGATCAAGGCGCGGCACCCCGACACCATCCTGTTCTTCCGGATGGGTGATTTCTACGAAATGTTCGAGGACGACGCGAAGCTCGGGGCCCGGGTGCTGGGGCTCACGCTGACGTCCCGGAACAACGGCGGCGCCTCCGAAGTCCCCCTCGCGGGCGTCCCCGTCAAGGCCGCCACCGAATACCTCCGGCGCCTGGTCTCCGCGGGCCACCGCGTGGCGGTCTGCGAGCAGGTGGAGGATCCGAAGCTCGCGAAGGGCCTGGTGCGGCGGGAGGTGATCGAGACCATCACGCCCGGCTCGATCCTGGCCGAGGATTGGATCGCGACGGGCCGGAACAATTTCCTCGCGGCCCTCCTCCCCCAGGACGGTGTCGTCGGCCTCGCGGTGCTCGACCTGACCACGGGCGAGTTCGTCTGGGAGACGCTCCCCCCCGATCAGCTTGCCGCCGGGCTCGCGCGGTACGAGCCGTCGGAGGTCGTGGTGCCCGCCGGAGCGGCGCCGGCTGCCGGCGCCGGCACGCGCACCGAGCGGGAAGCCTGGGAATTCGACCCCGACCTGGCCCGGGAGGACCTCGAGCGCGCCTTCGGCCTGGCGTCCCTCGACGGTCTGGGCATCGAGCGGGGCGACCGCGCCGCTGTGGGAGCGGCCGGCGCACTGCTGCGGTACGCGCGGGAGCTCAAGCCGGGAGGCTTGCCTCACCTCGCCCGTCCCCGGGTGGTCCGCCGCGGCGACGTCGTTCCGCTGGACGAAATGACCCGGCGGAACCTCGAGCTGGTCGAGCCCCTGCGGGCCGGGGCCACCGGCACCACGCTGCTCGAGGTCCTGGACCGCACCCTCACGCCGATGGGCGCGCGGCTCCTCCGGCGCTGGCTCCTGGCGCCGCTCCTGGACCCCGCCGGGATCAACGAGCGCCTCGACGTGGTCCAGGTCCTGGTGGAAGACCCGCGGGGACGCGACCGGCTCCGCGAGGCCCTCGACGGCGTCCGGGATCTGGAGCGTCTCGCCGGCCGGGCCGCCGTGGGTCGCGCGACCCCCCGGGAGCTCGGCGCCCTCCGGGACTCGATCCGCCGACTCCCGGACGTCCGCTCGGCGCTCGACGGGCTCGACGCCCGGGACCGGGCCCGCCTCCTCGAGCACGCCGCCGAGCGCTTCGATCTGCTGACCGACCTGGGCGACGATCTGGCGCGGGCGCTGGTGGACCGGCCCCCGGCGCAGGCCTCGGAAGGCGATTCGATCCGCGCGGGGTTCGACGCCGAGCTCGACGCCCTCAAGGACGCGCGCGACGGCGGCAAGACCTACATCGCGGGGCTCCAGGCCCGGGAGCGCGAGCGCACCGGCATCGCCTCGCTCAAAGTCGGGTTCAACAAGGTCTTCGGGTACTATCTCGAAATCACGCACACCCATCGCGACCGCATTCCGGCCGACTACGAGCGGCGCCAGACCCTGACCGGAGCGGAGCGCTACGTCACGCCCGAGCTGAAGGAGCACGAGGCAAAGGTCCTCGGCGCCGAGGAGCGGATCGCGGCCCGCGAGTCCGCGCTGATCGAGGCCCTGCGGCGCCGGGTGGGGGACACGATCGCCCGGGTGCAGGCGACCGCGGGACACCTGGCGGCCCTGGACGTGTGGGGTGCGCTCGCCGATGCGGCCGAGCGGGAGCGCTACGTGCGGCCCGCGGTGACGGCCGATTTCGCGCTGCGCCTCGAGGCCAGCCGTCATCCCGTGGTGGAGCGGATGTTGCCCCGGGAAGCCTTCATCCCGAACGACGTCACGCTCGACGACGCCGGGCGGATCATCCTGCTCACCGGCCCCAACATGGCCGGGAAGTCCACCCTCCTCCGCCAGGTCGGCCTCGCCGTCCTGATGGCGCAAGTGGGCTCGTTCGTGCCCGCCCGGCGCGCCGCCGTGGGCGTGGCCGACCGGATCTTCACCCGCGTGGGCGCGTCCGACGATCTGGCCCGCGGGCAGTCCACCTTCATGGTGGAGATGAGCGAAACCAGCGCCATCCTTCACGGCGCCACGGAGCGGAGCCTCGTCCTCCTGGACGAGATCGGACGGGGGACGTCCACCTACGACGGCGTCGCCATCGCCTGGGCCGTCACGGAGTGTCTCCACAACCGGATCGGGTGCAAGACCATCTTCGCCACGCACTATCACGAGCTGACCCAGCTCACCGAGGAGCTGGCCCACGCGCGCAACTACAACGTCGCCGTGAAGGAGTCCGGGGACGACGTCGTCTTTCTGCACCGGCTGGAGCCGGGAGGCGCCGACCGGTCGTACGGCATCCACGTCGGGCGCCTCGCGGGGCTTCCGGCGCCGGTCGTCGCCCGCGCCTGGGAAGTACTCGGGCTGCTCGAGACGGGGCATCACGTCGCGCACCTGCCCGCCCCCGCGCGCCCGGACTCGGCCCAGCTCGGTTTGTTCGCCGGCGAGCGTCCCGACCCGCTCCTGGCCGAGCTCGAGGCGCTCGACGTGAACTCGCTCTCGCCGCTCGACGCCCTGAACCGCCTCGCGGAATGGCAGCGCCGCCGAAAGGAACGCGCATGATCCGTCACCTGGGAGCCCTCACCCTGCTCGCGGCCTCCGCCTGCGGGCGCGGCGGCGCAGGGGCCGCCCCGCCGGCGTCTCCCCCGCCCGCCGAGGAGGCACCGGTCGCCGTCAATCCCGAAGTCCCCATCGCCTACCCGCCCGCCCTCTTCGACCGGGGCGTGGACGGCGAGGTGAAGCTCCGGCTCTTCGCCGACTCGGCCGGCAAGCTGGTCCCCGAGTCCACCCGGATCCTCGAGTCGAGCGGGTATCCCGCGATGGACTCGGCGGCCCTCGCGGGCGCGCCCCGGCTCCGCTTCGCGCCGGCGCGCCGGCACGGCATTCCCGTGGCGGCGGCGTTTCAGCAGGCCATCGAGTTCCGGCACCCGTCCGGCGCGCCCATCGCACCCGCGGGGGACGAGGGCGAGGCGAAGCCGCTCCCGCCCCCGGTCACCGCGGCCAGGCCGAAGCCCCAACCCCGCCGGGCGCGTCCCCGGCCCGCCCCCGCCCCGCCGCCGGCCGATACCGGCGCTCCCGCGGACACGGCGCGCACGGACTCCACCCGGGCGGACACCACGAAACCGAAGCCGGACTCGACCCCGGCCCGGCCCGACTCCGGACCATGACCGCGCACCTCGAGCCGTACGACGACATCCTGCAGACCGTCGGGTGGACGCCGGTGGTCCGGCTCCGCCGCGTGACGCAGGGGGTTCGCACGCCGGTCCTCGCCAAGGCCGAGTTCTTCAATCCCGGCGGGTCGGTGAAGGACCGAATCGCCCTCGCGATGATCGAAGCGGCGGAGCGGGAGGGGCGGCTCAAACCCGGAGGACTCGTGGTCGAAGCGACCTCGGGGAACACCGGCGTGGGTCTGGCGCTGGCGGCGGCGGTGAAGGGTTACCGCTGCATTTTCACGATGCCCGACAAGATGTCGCAGGAGAAGGCCCGCCTGCTCCGGGCGCTCGGCGCCGAGGTCATCATCACGTCCACCGCCGTGGCACCCGATCATCCCGACAACTACATCGTGAAGGGGCGGGCCATCGCGGCGGCCCACCCCAACGCCATCTTCGCCGATCAGCATTTCAATCCGGTGAATCCCGAGGCTCACTACCGCACCACCGGACCCGAGATCTGGACCCAGACCGGGGGCAAGATCACCCACTTCGTCTGCTCCCCCGGCACCGGCGGGACGGTCAGCGGCGTAGCGCGCTACCTCAAAGAGCGGAACCCCGGCATCCGGGTCATCGCGGGCGACCCCGTCGGCTCGATTTACCGGCAGTACGGCGAGACCCACACCAAGGGAGAAGGGGCGCCCTACAAGGTCGAAGGAATCGGCGGAGACAAGATCCCCACCGCGCTCGACTTTTCGATGGTGGACGAGTGGATCACCGTCACCGACAAGGAGGCGATCCTGCTCGCGGGCCGCCTGGCGCGGGAGGAAGGGCTCTTCTGCGGCGGCTCCACGGGCGTCAACGTCGCGGCGGCGCTCGACGTGGCGCGCCGGCTCGACGATCCCGACGCCCTCGTCCTCACCATCCTCTGCGACACGGGCGAGCGCTATCTGTCCAAGGTCTACAACGACGAGTGGCTCCGCGAGAACGAGATGCTCGAGTCCGAGCGGGCCACGGTGGCGGGGCTGATGTCCCGGAAGGACGGCGCGGGGCCGGCGGTGGTTCAGGTGGCGCCCGCCGCCACGGTCCGCCAGGCGCTGAACCTGATGAGCACGTACAACGTCTCCCAGCTGCCGGTGCTCGACGGCGCCGACGGCGTCGGCGCCGTCTCCGAACAGTCCCTGATGGCCCGCGCACTCGCCGACGCCGCCACGCTCGACCGGCCGGTCCGCGACGTGATGGACCCGCCGTTCCCGGTGGTGGACGGCGAATGGCCGCTGGCCCGGCTCACCTCGTTGCTGTCGCGGGAGACTCCCGCGGTGCTGGTGCGCCGGAACGGCGGGATCGCGGGCATCGTCACCCGCTACGACCTTCTGCACCAGCTCTCCGGCATCCGCTGATGCGCGTCACCGTCCTGACCGGCGGGGCCACCGCGGAGCGGGCCGTCGCGTTCGCCGGCGCCGCCCAGGTCGTCACCGCCCTGCGCGGGCGGGGGCATTCGGTGCACGTCGTGGACGTCGCGGGCGGACTCCTGGACGACGGGGGGGAAAAGCGCCTCCTGCGGACCGAGGTGGGTACGGCGCCGCCGGGCGATCTGGCCCCCCTGGTGGCCGCCGAGCGCCAGCTCCTGGCCGAGGGACTCGCCGCCTTGCCGGTGGTCCAGGGAGCGGACGTGCTTTTTCTCGTGGTGCACGGCGGGGCGGGCGAGGGCGGGCTGCTGCAGGGGATCCTCGAGGTCATCGGCGTGCCGTACACCGGCTCGGGGCCGCTGGGGAGCGCGCTCGCCGTGGACAAGGACCTCTCCAAGCGCCTGTTCCGCGCCGCCGGCGTTCCGGTTCCGGAGTGGGTGATGGCGCCCGCGTCGCCCGACCAGGTGAAGCAAGCCGTCGGCTGGCCCGCCATCGTGAAGCCCTCGAGCGGCGGGTCCACCATCGGCCTCACGCTGGCGCGCGGCCCGAAGGAGCTGGAGGCGGCCGTGCTCCTCGCCCGTCGATACGACGACGAAGTGATGATCGAGCGGTTCATCTCCGGCCGGGAAATGACGGTGGGGGTGCTGGGGGACGACGCGCTCCCGGTGGGGGAAATCGTGCCCCGGCACGAGCTGTTCGACTACGAGTGCAAGTACACGCCGGGGATGTCGGAAGAGACCTTTCCAGCCCGTCTGGCGTCGCCGGTGGCGGTCAAGCTGCAGGAGGCGGCGATGGCGGCGCACCGCGCGCTCAAGCTGGGCGGCTACTCCCGGATCGACTTCCGCCTGACGGCGGAGGGCGACATCTTTTGCCTCGAAGCCAACAATCTGCCGGGACTGACGGGGACCAGCCTGTTCCCCCAGGCCGCGCGGGCCGCCGGAATCGGCTACGCCGAAATGTGCGAGCGGATCTGCGCGCTGGCGCGGAACAACCGGGGTCCCGGGAAGGGGTAGTAGAGTCCATGGGTCCGCAGCGGATGTTCGGGATGACGCCCTGGGTACGACGGCTGCTCGTCGCCAATCTCCTGGTGTTCCTGCTCCAGGAGACGGTGTTCCTGAACGCCGTCCGCACCTTCGCGTTCGATCCGCTGCTCGCGGCCGCCCGGCCCTGGACCGCGCTGACCTATCTCTTCCTGCACGCCGGCATCCTGCACCTCGCGTTCAACATGCTCGCGCTCTACATCTTCGGCCCGCCGGTCGAGGAGCGGATGGGAGGCCGCGCCTTCATCGGTTTCTATCTCACCGCGGGCCTGGGTGGCGCGCTGCTCTCCTACGCCCTGGTGCTGCTGACCCGCTCGGGACCCATCGTAGGCGCGTCCGCCGCGGTCTATGGCGTGATGCTCGCCTTCGCCTGGTACTGGCCCGACGAGCCGATCTACGTGTTCCCGTTCCCCGAACCGCTCGCGGCCAAGTGGCTGGTGGTGCTGGCGGTGCTCCTCTCCCTGGCCCTGCCCCTGCTGGGCCTCGAGCCCGGAGTGGCGCACGTCGCGCACCTGGGCGGGTTCGCCGCCGCGTTCTTGTGGCTGCGCCTGGATGGCTGGCGGCTGGCGCGGGCCGAGCGACGCCTGCGGGGCGTCCCCGAGCGCGGCGTGCTGGTGCACCCGGCGGCCCTCGCCGCCCGCCGGGGCGCGGAGACGTCGAAGCCCAGGCCGCGGAGCCCGGAGCGCCCCAACGCGGACATCGACCGCGTGCTCGACAAGATTTCCGCTTCGGGCATCGGCTCCCTGACGCCCGCCGAGCGCCGCTTCCTGTACGAAATGAGCCGGAAGATGCGGGACCGGGACTGAGCGCCCGCGCGTGACACTGGACGGGACCGACGTCCGGCGGAATGTCAAGTCGGAGCCCGTGGCGGCGGTGGCGACCGTGGCGTGACGCGATCTTGTTTCCCGGAACGCGGATTCCCAAATTGGGGCGGCTCTTCAGCCCCTAAATGCTCGTCAATCTCATCCCGGAATTTCTCGCCGCCGCCGCCGCGCCCGATCCCCGGGGCGCCTACCACGAGTACCTCGAACGCCATCGTCCCATCCTCCGGAGCTACTGGACCAACTACGTCCTCGATCCGGACTCCAAGCCGGCTGACGACGTCATCCTGGGCGTCCTGCGCGCCGACCGTGCGGACCTCCTGCGGCTCCTCCAGGACGTCGACGTGGTGCAGATCGCGGAGGACGCGCTGCGGCGCGCCCTCGAGACGCTCGAGGCCGACTGTCCGGTGGATCTGTACCTCACCGTGGGCGTGGGCGCGGCGAACGCCGGAGAGCTGGTGGTGGGGGGCCGGGGCATCACCTTCGTGTGCCTCGAGCACTTCACCGGACGCGCCAACCCCCAGACCAACGGTTTGGGCCTGGCCCCGCATCTCCTTCCCCTGTGGATCGCCCACGAGGTGGCGCACGCCATCCGCTACACGTCCCCCACGAGCCGCGCCGGGATCCGCCGTCTGGTGGCCGAGGCCGGCGGAAACTACGACTACTGGGAGACCGGGTCCCGGGCCACGCTGCAGGAGCTCCTGGTGAACGAAGGCTGCGCCGTCGCCGCCTCTCAGACGGTCACGCCGGGGTTCGAGCCCTGGCAGTACTTTGGGTACACCCGGCGCCAGTACCGGCGGCTGCGGGAGCTCGACGCTTTCTTACGCCGGGCCTCGGCGCCCGAGCTGGCGACGTCCGGTCTGGGCCTGCGGCTCCGGTACCTGTCGGGGGGGATGAGTCCCGCCTCGCGCCTGGTGGCGGGCAAGGTCCTGCCCGAGCGGGCCGGCTACTACCTGGGAGCGCGAATGGTCGAGGGGTACGTCACCGAACAGGGTATCGCGTCCGCGGTGCGGGCCGGCGTCCAGGACTTCCGGGCCGCCGAAGAGCGCGCCCTCGGGGCCCAGACCGCGTGACGCCCCGGCGGACCACGCAGGAGCGCCGCGCCAATCGGCCCCTCCGGGAGGTGCTGGACGAGCTCCTGGAGCACGCCCGTGTCATCGCCCGGCGGGCCAAGGACATGACGGCGGAAGAGCTCAACTACGCGCAACAGCGCCTGGAATGGCTGGCCGACGAGGTGTGGCGCGTGGCCACGGGACAGGAGACCCCGCCCGAGGCATAATTAGGGCATGACTTACCGCATCCACGTCGCGAAGGAAGACCTCAACTTCGCCGCCGCCCATTTCATCACCTTCGCCGGACACCGCTGCGAAACGCTGCACGGCCACAATTACCGGGCCGCCGTGATCCTGGACGGGACGCTCGATCCGGAGAGCTGGTACGTCGTGGACTTCTCGGCGGTCAAGAAGATCATGCGGACGCTCACGTCGGAGCTCGACCATAAGGTCCTGCTTCCCCTCGAGAACCCGCGGCTCACGGTCACGGCGCGGGACGGCTCCGTGCACGTCGCCTACGACGGAAAGCCCCGGTACGTGTTTCCGGAGCGGGACTGCGTGCTTCTGCCCATCCCGAATACCACCGTGGAGATGCTGGCCACGCTGCTGGCGCGCCGGCTGGCCCGGGAGCTGGGTCAGGCGGGCGCCAAGACCCTCACCACCCTCGAGCTCGAAGTCGAGGAAAATTTCGGACAGTCGGCGACGTACCGGATGGTCCTGCCCTAGGAGGAGCGATGGCGAAGGAGACGGCCCTCACCGACCCACAGATCGCGGAAAAGCTCAAGGCCCTGCCCGGGTGGACGCACCAGGCGGGAGCGCTCCGCCGGCGCTACCAGACCGACGGCTGGGCCACGACCCTGATGCTCGTGAACGCGATCGGCTTCTATGCCGAGGCGGCCGACCATCACCCGGACCTGGGCGTGCACTGGGGCAGCGTGGAAGTCGCGCTCAACACGCACAGCGCGGGCGGCATCACCGACCAGGACTTCGAGCTGGCGAGGCTGTTCGAGCAGGCGGCGCTGTGGCGCCCGGGGGCCGGAAGCGCCTTCCGGGGAACGCCGAAGAAGTTCGTGTCGGGTGGCGCGTAACCGTGGCCGTCGAGCTCGTTCGGGCACCGGTGAGCCGGACGCGGCTGGCGGCGATCGCCGAAGGCCAGTTCGGCGACCTGGTCAAGGCCGTGGTCGACGTGGAGCGGGGCGTGATGGCGATCGGCGGCGAATTGCATTCGGACGAAGAGGCGGCGCTCCTGGAGGACGGATCCCGGCAGGAACATCTCTGGGGCGTCAATCTGTATCCGGCCGATGGGGAAAGTGACTGGATCGAGTTCGACAGCCTCATCAACGTGCGTCCGTCGCGCGGGAACCGGTCCCGGGGCGTGGAAGACGAGGGGCTTCGCGACCGCATCCGGGCGGTCGTGGGGACCCTGGTGGCGGGCTGAACGTGGCCGGGCACGCGGAGCTGGCCACGGGGCGGTGGGGAACGCTGTCGCTCCCGGAGCAGCTGGCGAACGTGGGCAGCGAGGTGGACCGCGCCTTCGCGGCGCGGCGGGCGGGACGCTCCGACCGCTTCGAGCGGGCGCTGGCCCGCGCCTTGGAGCTGTTCGATCTCACCGCCGCCGATCAGCGCTGGCGCGGTCCCCGTCTCCGCGAGATCCTGCGGGCCCGGGAGGAGTTCTGCGGAATCCTGTTCGGCACAGCGGCGGCGCCAGCCGATGCCGGCGGGTTGAGCGCCTACCTCCTGCAGTTCGCGAAGCTCAGACGGGCGACGTGAGGCCGGAAAACGTCACTTTCCCACACAGAACGACGCAAAGACCCGGTCCAGCACGTCGTTCGGCGTCACGGCGCCGATGAGCGCGTCCAGCGCCCCCGTGGCCGCGCGAAGGTGGGTCGCCGCCGCCACCGCCTCCACCCCACTGTCCCGCGCCTCCGTGAACAGGTCCAGCTCCGAGAGCGCCGTTTCGAGCGCCTGACGGTGCCGGGCCCGGGTGACGACGGGCTCGACGTCGCCGAGGGCGATGAGCTTGCCGAACGCGACCCGGGCAAGCTCCTGTTTCAGCTCCTGCATCCCGGCGCCAGTCAAAGCGGAGACGCTGAGTCGCGAAGCAGCTAAGTCGCTACGTAGATCGCTCTTGGTCCGGACCTCGATGACCGGGATTGAAGCACTTAGCGACTTAGCGACTTGACCGCTTAGCGCATTGGTCTGGTGCCCATCCTCACAGTACATCACCAGGTCGGCGGCACCGAGATACCGCCGGCTCACCTCGATCCCCAGCTTCTCGATCCGGTCGTCCGAGTCCCGGAGGCCCGCCGTGTCCACGAGCCGGAACGGAAACCCGGCGATCACGGCGGGGGCCTCGATGGCGTCGCGGGTGGTGCCGGGGACCTCGGTCACGATCGCCCGCTCGGAGCCCAGGAGCGCGTTGAACAGCGTGGACTTTCCCGCATTGGGAGGTCCGGCGATCACCAGCAGGGCGCCTTCCCGCAGCCGCTCGCCTTCGCCGGCGGTGCCCAGGAGGCTGGCCAGCCGCTCCCGCACCCGCTCCCGCGCCGTCGCGATCCGCTCCGGTGGAACGGGCCCGTCATCCTCCTCCGGGAAGTCGATCTCGTAGGCCGTGAGCCCCTCGAGCTCGACGATGTCGCCGCGCAGGGACTCGAGCCGCCGGGAGAGGCTCTGGTCCAGCTGCGCCAGGGCCCGCCGCCGCTGCGCCGGCGCTCCGGCGTCGATCAGGTCCGCGGTCGCCTCCGCCTGGAGGAGATCCATCTTGCCGTTGAGCACCGCGCGCCGGGTGAACTCGCCGGGCTCGGCCGGCCGCGCCCCGGCCGCCACCAGCGCCGCCATCGCCTCCGCGGGCGTGAGCAGGCCGCCGTGCGTGGTGATCTCGACCACGTCCTCGCCCGTGTAGGAGCGCGGACCGGGGAAGGTCGCCGCGACCACGTCGTCGATCGGCGCGCCACCGGAGCCGGACAGGCGGGCCCGGAACGCGGTCCGGGGAGGATCGGGGCGCCAGGGATGGAGTGAACGCTCGGCAATCGCGAAGGCGCCCCGGCCGGAGAGCCGGAGGAGGGCCACCGCCGATCGTCCGGGCGGAGTGGCCAGCGCGACGATCGGATCGGACAGCATCAGGCGATCCGGGTCACGTCGCCCGGGCGCGTTTCCCCTGCTCCGCCAGACGGCGCTGCGCGATCATCCACTGCTGCGGAATGCTGCAGAGGTTGGACACCAGGTAGTAGAGGTTGAGCCCCGACGACAGCCGCAGGAAGATGAACGTCATCATCGCCGGCATCATGTACAGCATCGTCGCGGTCTGCGGGTTGGGCGGCAGTCCCTTCTGCCCCACCTTCGAGAGCACGAACATCGAGACCCCCATCACCACCGGCAGGATGTAGAGCGGGTCATACCGGGAGAGATCGGGAAGCCAGAGGAACGACGCCCCCCGCAGCTCGAGCGCGTATTGGAAGACGAAATACAGGGCGAGCAGGACGGGCCACGGAATCAGCATCGGCAGACACCCGCCCAGCGGATTGACGTTGTGCTCGCGGTAGACCTTCAGTGTCTCCTTCTGCGTGCGCTCGGGGTCGTTCTTGTACTTGGTCTGGATCTCCTTCAGGATCGGCGCCACCGCCTGCATCCGCATCTGCGACTGCATGGCCCGCTGGTTCGGGTACCAGAGCACGAGCCGGATCACCACGCCGAAGCACACGAGCAACCAGCCGTAGGCCACGTGAAGCCGGTCGTGCCCCCACAGCAGGAGGTTGACCACCAGAATCGACACCGGCCGGATGATGGGCCGGAACACCGCCCATCCGTAGGGATTGGCGTCGTCCAGGTCGTGCCCCATCGCGGCCAGCCGGCGGTGCTCCAGCGGGCCGAGAAAGACGTCGTAGTGGAAGCCCCCGTCGGGAGGAGTGGGGAGGGTCAAGGCCACGGAGGTCCGCGTGGCGACCCCGTACCGGCCCCCGAACAGGGAGCGGGACGAATCGGGCCTGGGACCTCCCTCCGCCACCACGCCGCCGAACTGGGGCTGATCGGCCTCGAGCGCCAGGGCCGCGATCAGGAAGTATTTGGACTTCACGCCCGCCCACTCGAACGGTCCGTCGAGGATCGTCCGCTGGTGCTCCTTGATGGAGCCGAACAGCACCTTTTCGGTCTTCGTGGCCTTGGTCACCACCGCGTAGTCGCGGAAGGCGAGCACCGAATCGGCCTCCGTGTTCCGGAGTCCGTCGCCCAAGCCCACGAGCAGCTGCGCGCCCCCGGCGCCCAGCGACGTGATCCGTCCCCGCACGCCGAGGACGTAGGTGTCGGGCCGGAAGGTGAAGGTAAGGGTGATGGTCGAAGGGCCGCGCGTCGCCGTGAACGTGAGGATGGCGGAGTCGCCGGCGAGACTCAGCACGCGCGCCGAGGGCGTGAAGCTCAGATCGGACAGGGCCAGGGTGTCGGGGCCCACGACGATCCGCTGGGCCAGGAACGGCCGGTCCCGGGGGACCAGCTCGGCCCGGGTGCCGGAGTCGCCGGCGGCGTAGGAGCGGTAGTGGTTGAGCTGATCCGACACGACGGTGGCGCCGCGAGTGCTGAATCCCATCCGGTAGAGCGGCGTGGTCACCCAGACCGTCTCGGCGGGCATGGCCGTTGGTCGCATCGCCGGGTGGGCGGTCGGCGCTTTCAACGGGGCGGCGGGAGTCCGCGGACGAGCCCCGGCCGGCTGCGAGTCCACCCGGGTCGAGTCGAAGCCGGCCGTGGCCCGTGCCAGGGTATCCGGCCGGCCGCCCAACCGGCCGGCCGGCTTCCCCGGCCAGAGGATGCTGGGCAGCACCATCACCACAACCATGAGGGCGAGCGCGAGAAAAAATCGTCGATCCAAGGAGAGCCCTTCAGCCTGAGGGTGCCCTACGGCACCGGGTCGTAGCCACCGGGGTGGAACGGATGACACCGGAGCACGCGGCGCACACCGAGCCAGGAGCCGCGGATCGCGCCGTACCGCTCCACGGCCTCATAAGTGTAACGGGAGCAGGTCGGCGTGAAGCGACACTGCGTGAACACCAGATGCGACAGCGTGAGCTGGTAGGTTCGAATCAACCCCATCACCAGCAGTCTGGGAAGACGAAGAATGCTCATTTGATCTTCGCGGCGGCCCCGGTCAGGTCGGCGCGGAGCGCCGAGAACGGCGCGGTATACGCTTCCCGCCGGGCCCGGACCACCAGGTCTACGGGGGGCAGGAGCCGCAGAGTTTCGCGGCGGAGGATCTCCCGAATCCGGCGGCGCAAACGATTGCGCTGCACCGCGGTGCGCTGGTAGAGGGGGACGATGATGGCGATGCGGGACGGGCCGCGCCGGGGCAGCCACGAGAACTCGAGGTGCGGGAGCCGGAAGCGCGTGCCCCGGGTCCAGCAGGCCTGAAGGTCCTCGCCGCGAGGGAGCCGGGCGCGGCGCGGATGCCGCTCGCTCGTTTACCGGCTCCGGTGCTTCGACGCGATGCGAATGGTGAGCCGCTTCCGCCCTTTTTTCCGGCGGCGGGAGAGCACGGCGCGACCCCACTTGTCCTTCATCCGCTTCCGGAAGCCGTGCTTATTGACGCGCCGCCGATTCCGCGGCCGGTAAGTCGGACCCATGGTGACCTCTCGTAAGGGCGCAAAAATTACACGGGGCGCGCGAGCGTGGTCAATGGTTGACTTTTCCACATAGCGCCCGTACTTTCGGGCCGCCCTTGCTGAACTCCCACCAATTTTTTCAATCGTGATGGAGCAGTCGGCCAAAGAAGCGTGGAAGCGCCTCCTCGATGAGGCGCGGCGGGAATTGCCCGACTCGATCGTACGCACTTGGCTCGAACCTGCGGAGCCGATCGCGTTCGACGAGGGACGCCTCATTGTGGGCGCCCCGGACCAGTTCGCCGTGGAGTGGAACGAGTCCAAGCACTCGGGCCTTCTGGCCCGGGCCGCGGAGCGCGTTCTCGGACATCCCACCACGGTGGTGTTCAAGGTCCAGGACGAGCGCCAGCAACGCCCCCAGATGGACTTCTTCGTCGCGGGACGCGAGGCCCCGGCCGCCGTCGCCGAGCGCCAGTCGAACAATCAGCCGCTCAACGAGCGGTACACCTTCGAGAGCTTCGTGGTCGGCAAGTCCAACGAGCTCGCGGCCGCGGCGTCGCACGCCGTGGTGGAGGCCCCCGGCCTCACCTACAACCCGTTTTTCATCTACGGGGCCACCGGGCTCGGCAAGACCCACCTGATGCAGGCGATCGCCCACGCCGTGGTCTCCCGCACCCCCGGCACGCGGCTGCTCTACGTCGGCGCCGAGCAGTTCATCAACGACGTGATCGAGAGCATCCAGGCGCGGACCATGCCCGAGTTCCGGCGCCGCTATCGCAGCGAGATCGACCTCCTCCTCGTCGACGACGTGCATTTCCTGGAAGGCAAGGAAATGACGCAGGATGAGTTCTTCCACACCTTCAATGCGCTGTTCGAGGGGCGGAAGCAGATCGTTCTGACCTCGGACCGACCGCCCAAGGAGATCCCCGGCCTGGAGGACCGCCTGGTGTCGCGCTTCGAGTGGGGCATGGTGGCGGACATCGGCCAGCCCGACTTGGAGCACCGGATCGCGATCCTCCGGAAGAAAGCCCACCAGGATCACCTGGAGCTCACCATTCCGGACGACGTGCTGCGCTTCATCGCCGAGCACGTGCGGTCCAGCGTCCGGGAGCTCGAGGGGTGCATCATCAAGCTGCTCCTCTTCGCCTCGCTCAAGAACCGCGAGGTCTCGATCGACCTCGCCCGCGAGGCCCTGTCCGACAAGATCCGGCAGGGGGACGACGCCGGCTCCTTCGGCAATCAGGCCGCCCCCAGCATCGACCGGGTCCAGGAGGTCGTGGCCCGCCGCTGGGGGGTGACGCCCGAAGGGCTCCGTTCCAAGGCCCGCACCAAGACCCTGACCATCCCCCGGCAGGTGGCGATGTATCTGGCCCGCGACATGCTGGGGATGCAGCTGGTGGAGATCGGCCAGGCCTTCGGCGGGCGGGACCACTCGACCGTCATCCACTCGGTGGACAAAGTCGAGCGCCAGATGATGCGGGACCGGATCTTCAAGGAGCGCATCGAGAGCGCGCGGACTGAATTATCCGCATTGTAGAGAACGGGATGTGGGGATGTGGGGGCGTGGGGAAGTTTCCGGGGGTGTTGAACAATCCGCCAACAGTGCCCACACCGGACCCACAGCACGGAAGCCGGGAACCGGGATGGGTGCTGAGACTTAGGGATTCCATCCACATATCCCCGGTCTCTACTACTACTACTAGTTCTTTATATATAGTGAAGTAGAAGCTTCTTTCCCCAAGCGGAGTGAGATTCCGGACGGATGAAGTTCACCATCACGCGGGACCAGCTCCAGGAAGGTCTCATGGCGGTCGCGGCGGCCATTCCCGCCAAGACCACCCTCCCGGTCTTGTCCAACGTCCTCGTCGAGGCCACGAAGCAGGGAGTCAAGCTGTCGGGAACCGACCTCGACATCGCCGTGAGCACGACGGTCGCGGCGGAGGTCGACACCGAAGGGGCCGCGACGCTGCCCGCCAAGAAGCTGGTGGACATCGCGCGGGAGCTGCCGCCGGCCTCGATCCGGTTCAGCGCCGCGTCCGAGCAACGCGTGTCGATCGAGTGCGGTAAATCACGCTTCAAGCTCCTCGGTCTTCCCCGGGAGGAGTTCCCGTCCTTCCCGGCGGTCAAGTTCGACGGCGCCTGGAAGGCCGCCGCGGGCGTCGTTCACAAGCTGGTCGGCCACGTGGCCTTCGCGGCGTCCACCGAGGAGAGCCGCCCCATCCTGAACGGCGTGCTGTGGGAGCTCCGGCCCGACCGGATGCGGATGGTGGCGACCAACGGTCACCGCCTGGCCAAGATGGATGTCCCGTCGAGCGGGGCCTCCACGGCGGATCTGATCGTCCCGCCCAAAGCCCTGGAGCAGATCCGCCGGCTGTTCCCGGCCGACGCCGAGATCGAAATCGCCAAGAGCGACAACCACATCGGCTTCCGGTCCGCGGGCCGGCTCGTGTTCTCCCGGCTGATCGAAGGGCCTTATCCGCCCTACGAGAACGTGATCCCCCGCGAGAACGACAAGTCCGCGACCGTGGACCGGATCGCGATGGCGGCCGCGCTGCGCCGGATGAGCGTGGTGGCGAGCGACCAGACGCACCGGATCCGGCTCGCGCTGTCGGGCGGGAGCTGTCGCTTTTCCGTGCAGACTCCGGACCTGGGCGAAGCGCAGGACGAGCTGGCCGTGACCTACGAAGGGGAGCCGCTCGAGATCGGCTTCAACGCGACGTACCTGCTCGAAATCCTGAAGTTCATGCCCACCGATGAGGTCCGCTTCACCTTCAAGGCTCCGGAGCGCGCCGCCACGGTGGAGCCGGTCCGGTGGAACGATCCGGCCAGCTACATGGCGCTGGTGATGCCGCTACGGCTGGTGGATTGAGTCCGTGGAATCGGTCGAGCTGTCCGCGGGAATCACGACCGGAATCGAATCCAGAACCGCCGGGGGAATGACCGGCACGCTCAGGGAATCGATCGCCCCCGTGTCCGGCGGGATCGTGACGCGGTAGCCGCGGTACCGCGCCAGGATGAGATCCCGCCGCGCGAGGGTCAGGGCGGGACGGAAAACCGGGTTCGACGACCGCGGATGCGGGAGGGTCGCCGCGAGCTCGGCGGCCTGCTCCTCGTCGAGGCCGGCGGGCGAGATGCCGAAGTAGTCCCGGCTCGCAGCGTCCGCCCCCCACACGCCCGGCCCCCACTCCACCACGTTGACGTACAGCTCCAATATCCGGTCCTTGGGCAGCGCCAGCTCGAGGCGCACGGCGGTGACCGCCTCCTTCAGCTTCCGCAGCGGATTCCGGGATGGCGAGAGATAGAGATTCTTCGCGAGCTGCTGGGTGATGGTGCTTGCGCCGCGCAGTCGGTCCCGCTTCCGCCAGGCCGCCCGCACGGTGGCCCAGAGCCCCGGATGCTGCCCCACGCCCAGGGCGTCGCCGAGCTCCACGAAGTCGATACCGTGGTGGGTGCGGAACCGCGAGTCCTCGCCGATGATGATCATCCGGTCGAGGAGGGGTGAAACCGCCGTGAGGGGGATGGGGTGAACGGCGGGCGGCGTGCTCCCGGGCGGACGCGGCTCCTCGCGCATCAGGGCCGTTTCCCGGGGCCAGTGAGACCGCCACCAGACCGGCGGGGGCCAGACGCCGAAGAGCCAGACCGCGCCCGTCAGCGCGGCGGCGGCGGCCCAGAAGCCCAGCCGGCGGCGCGCCACGGCGCTAGCGCCTCGTGGGAGCGATCCGGGTCGCCACGCCGGCCAGCGTGACGTCGTTCACGGACGAGAGGTCCCCGGGCGCGGTGGCGACCAGGGCGAGCTGGTTGGTTCCGCCGATGGAAATGCCCAGGGCGAACTGGGTGCGCCGGAGCTTCTGGTCGGTGTCGAGGCGCCCGACCAGGGCGGCGGGCAGGCCGCTCCCGAATCGGAGGTGCGCCGCGAGCCCGAATGCCTGCATCCCGCTCGGGTTCGCCGCGGCCAGGCCCGCCACCGCGAATCCGGAAGTGAGGCCGAGGGTCGCGCTCGCCGTGTAGCGTACCCGCTGGATCAGCCCCCGGACCGCCGGCTCTCCCAGGTTGCCGATCACCCCCGCCACCACGAGGGACGCCGCCGCCTTGTAGGACGCCCCCAGGTCCCAGCCGGTACCCCGGGTGTCACCGCGGTACAGGGCGGCCGCGGCACCGAACGCCAGGCGCCCCTCCCCCACCCCGAACCCGATCCGGTAGGTGCTCCCCCGCGCACCGCCCGAGAACTGGTCACGCTGGTAGCCGAACGCCAGCCCCCGAGCGTTGAATCCGAAGTTGACCTGACGGAGCTGGGACTGGGCGCCCGGATCGGACGCCGTGAGGTCCATGTAGATGGACGCCTGCGACTGCACGCCGAGCCCGGCGGGGTTCACCCAGATCGCCCGGGCGTCCTGCACGTCGGACGGCATCAGATAGGTGTCGGAGCGGTTGACCGCGACCTGGCTCGCGAGCGGCGCGGCCGAGAGGGCCAGCGCGGCGAGGGCCAGCCGGCCCCGCATCAGGGAAGCACCGTGATCGTGGTGTGAGACACCTGGCGCCGCGGCACCGCGAGTCCCTGCGGATCGAACGAGATCACGATACCCGCGCTGTCGGTCGTGATGCCGCCCAGGAAGCGGCCCGCGGCGGAGAACTCGAGCTGCCCGGACCGCAGGCCCGTGCCGGAAAGCGCGAACGTCGATCCGCCGGCCTGTCCCGAGCCCGAGACCGTGAACTCCTCGGTCACCCGGATCCCCATCCGTTCACCGCCGACGCCGCCCGCGTTCTCCCAGGTACCAGCCTGGTAGTGGGTCACCGCCTGATCCTTCACGATGGCGGCGCCCGTCGTGTCGGTGAGCTCCGTGGAATCGGTCCACAGCGCCCCGGGGAGGGCGCCGGCCGGCGGCAGCCGGGGATAGAAGGTC
>Ga0335085_10003284_pt1 | contig 28265 bp, 27 predicted proteins | sample Lox_Sample_45_FD_206712 | JGI IMG/M metagenome (GOLD analysis project Ga0335085, IMG submission 206712) | Soil microbial communities from Loxahatchee National Wildlife Refuge, Florida, United States - Lox_Sample_4.5 | ecosystem: Environmental > Terrestrial > Soil > Wetlands | place: USA... | reverse complement strand
GGTCCGACCGGTTCGGCCGCACCGCGACCGGCGCAATCGAGATCACCCCCAAATGAGGCGGTCGCGCGCGATTTTTGCGAGTGCCGGGGGCGTAGCCGCCGTAGTGGCGGTGATCTGTGCCGCCCTAGTTTATTCGTTGGGCCCTGCGCCGCTCGGTAAGGCTCTCGGATATTCGCACGTCGTTCTCGACCGTGAGGGTCGCCTTCTGCGTGCCTATGCGACCGCAGAAGGACGCTGGCGGCTTCCGGCCACCGAGGACGACGTTGATCCGCGCTTCCTGAAGGTGCTTTTCGCATATGAGGACAAGCGCTTTCGCAGTCATCGCGGTGTCGATCCGCTGTCGCTCGGACGTGCGGCGATTCAATTTGCTGCCAGCGGCCATATCGTTTCGGGCGGCTCGACGATCACCATGCAGGTGGCGCGCCTGCTGGAGCCGCGGCAGCAACGCAGCTTGAGCGCCAAGTTACGGCAGATCGTGCGCGCACTCGAACTTGAACATGCGCTGGGTAAACACGAAATCCTTGGACTTTATTTGACGCTCGCGCCATATGGCGGGAATCTTGAAGGGATACGCGCGGCCGCGCTGGCGTATTTCGGCAAGGAACCGCGTAAACTGACTCTGGCCGAAGCTGCGCTGTTGGTGGCATTGCCGCAATCCCCGGAAGTGCGCCGGCCAGATCGCTCTCCTGACGTTGCGCGAGCCGCTCGCGATCGCGTACTCGATCGTGTCGCGGCGGCCGGCCTCGTGCCGCCCGATGAAATTGCGCGGGCAAAGTCTCAACCAGTTCCGCGCGAGCGCAAGCAATTACCCATGTTGGCGCCGCATGCCGCCGACCAGGTCGTATTGCTGGAGCCGGGTCAACGCGTGCATCGACTCACCCTCGACCTCGTTTTGCAGAAGACGTTGCAGGAACTCGCCCATGAACGCGCGCAGGCGCTCGGGCCTGATATGTCGGTCGCCATTCTCGCGGTCGACAATGCGGGCGGTGAGGTGAGGGCGCGAGTTGCCTCCGCCGACTATTTCGACGCGCGCCGTGCCGGGCAGCTCGACATGACGCAGGCACTGCGATCGCCCGGCTCGACCTTGAAGCCGTTCATATACGGGCTTGCTTTCGAAGATGGCCTTATCCATCCGGAGACGCTGATCGACGATAAACCAAGCCGCTACGGCAATTACACGCCGGAAAATTTCGACCTCACCTTCCAGGGTACGGTCACAGTGCGGCGGGCGCTGCAAATGTCGCTCAATGTTCCCGCAATCGCAGTGTTGGGCAAAGTCGGCGTCAACCGCCTGAGCGCGCGGCTGTCGCAAACCGGCGCGGCGCTGGTGCTGCCAAAGGGCGAAGCGCCCGGCTTGGCAATGGGCCTCGGCGGGGTCGGTGTTCGTCTGTCGGATCTGGTCATGCTTTATGCAGGCCTGGCCCGGCTTGGCCGCGCGTTGCCGCTGACGGAGCAGCTTGGGGGCCCCTCTCAAAATCCACGCCGCCTGCTTGATCCGGTGGCCGCCTGGTATGTCGGCAATATTCTCATCGGCACTCCGCCGCCTGAGAATGCGCCGCTGGGACGCGTCGCCTTCAAGACCGGTACCTCGTACGGCTATCGCGATGCATGGGCTATCGGGTTCGATGGACGAATGACGATTGGCGTATGGGTGGGACGCGCCGATGGTGCGCCTGTCCCAGGGCTGGTCGGCCGTGCCTCCGCGGCGCCGATCCTGTTCGATGCTTTCGCGCGTTCGGGATTTACGGCCGCCTCGTTGCCGCGTGCGCCCAAGGGAGCGATTTTCGCCGCAAGCAACAAGCTCCCGCCTCCGCTGCAAAGATTTGCCGTTAGTCGCCCGAATGACACGATGGAGCCGCCGCGCATCATGTTCCCGCCCGATGGGGCGCACTTGGACATCGCCGCCGGCAATCAGTTCGACCCGGTCGCACTCAAGATTACCGGCGGTCGCGGGCCGCTCACCGTCATGGTGAATGGCGTACCTCTGGCCGCGCCGAACGGTCGCGGTACTTTGTTCTTCCAGCCCGATGGTCCCGGCTTTGCGCGTGTGACAGTCATGGACGCCCATGGCGCCAGCGATAGTGTCACCATACGCCTGCAATAGGAGCGAATGACAGGGCAGCGTCTAGAGACTATTGTCCGGGAAAATTGCGGGTTCAAGGCACTATAGAGTGAGCATCACCACTGACGAGGCCAGGCCTTCGGTCGCTCGGGCGCGCGGGCTCGCTGCTGCGCTGGATTTCGCCATGGGTTCGCATCGCCGAGCGGCGGCGCTGCTTGTGGCATTCTCGCTCCTCGCGTTCCTCCCAGGATTTTTCCAGATACCGCCGGTCGACCGCGACGAAGCACGCTTCGCGCAAGCAACCAAGCAGATGCTGGAAACCCGGGAATTTGTCGATATTCGCTTTCAAGACGAGGTTCGTTACAAGAAACCGGTCGGCATTTACTGGCTGCAAGCGGCGGCAGTGAAGGCCGGTGAAACGCTCGGCTTGCCGCAGGCGCGCACAACCATCTGGCTTTATCGTTTGCCATCACTATTCGGCGCGGTCTTCGGCGTTCTGTTGACCTATTGGGCCGCGCTTGCCTTCGTTGCGCGCCGCGCTGCGGTTGTGGCCGCATTGATGATGGCGAGCTCGATTTTGCTCGGCGTCGAGGCGCGTCTCGCCAAAACCGATGCCATGCTCTTGCTCACCTCAGTCGCGGCGATGGGCGCGCTGGCCCGCGTATATCTCGCAAGTCATAGCGTACTCGAGAAAAAAATCGGCTGGGCCGAGCCGACAATCTTCTGGACGGCGGTTGCCGGCGGGGTGCTGCTAAAAGGTCCCGTGATCCTGATGTTTGTCGGGCTCACAGCTATCGTGCTCTCGGTCGTCGATCGTTCGGCGCGTTGGTTGTGGTCGCTACGTCCGTTCATTGGCCTTGCCTGGCTGCTACTCCTCGTATCTCCGTGGTTTGTTGCAATTGTCGCCAAATCCGGCGGCCGCTTTTTCGTTGACGCACTCGGCCGCGACATGCTCGAGAAAGTGGCCAGCGGACAGGAAGCACACGGTGCACCTCCCGGGTTCTACTTTCTGCTGTTCTGGGTGACGTTCTGGCCCGGCTCCGTATTGGCCGGAATGGCCGCGGTGATGGTTTGGAAAGCGCGTCGTGAGCCGGGCACACGGTTTTTGCTCGCATGGTTGATCCCGTCGTGGCTTGTCTTCGAGGCGGTCATGACCAAGCTGCCGCACTACGTGCTGCCGCTTTATCCCGCGATCGCCATTCTGATCGCCGGCGTCCTCGAGCCGGGCGGTTTGTCGAAAGCGCGCTGGATGACGCGCGGGACAGTTGGGTGGTTTCTGTTGCCGGCGGGCATCGCGATAGCGACGCTGGTTGCATTTATCGTATTTGGCCGCGATCTTGGTCTCGTCGCGTGGCCGTTTTCGGCGGTCGCGGTTATCTTCGGGTTATTCGCGTGGTGGCTCTATGAAGTGGATGGCGCCGAACGCTCACTGTTGCGTGGTATGGTGGCCTCGGTGTTTGTTGCGATCACTGTCTACGCGATCACTTTCCCCCTGCTACCGTCGCTGTTTCCCAGCGCCATAATTGCCGATGAAATACTCGCGACCAACTGCAAGCAGCCGCGCGTCGCCTCGACATTTGCCTTTCAGGAGCCGAGCCTGGTGTTCCTGCTCGGTACGGACACGCGGTTCACCGACGGGGTGGGGGCAGCCGATTTTCTGCGCTCTGGATCGTGCCATTTTGCTCTTATCGACGCTCGTAGCGAGCGCAGCTTCGTGCAGCGCACGGAATCTGTTGGATTGCGCTACTCGCTTCTTCAGCGCGTGGAAGGCTACAATATCAGCATCGGGAAGCCGGTATCGCTAACTGTCTTCCGTTCGCAGGCGAGCCCATGAGCGTGGCCAACGGATTTAACCGCATGGAAGGCGCGGCGATCTCGACGTTGCGGCGCTGCGCGGCCAATTTGACGACAGTGGGCGCCTTGCTGGTCCGGCCTGCGCGTGCGCGGCTGTGGCCGCTTGCTCCGCGCGAAACCGCAATCGCGGCCGGCATTGCAGTCGCTGTGTTCGCGTTTTTGATGGTGACGCTGGATGCTGCAGCCATCCGCGGCGCCCGCCATTTGCCGCAGTGGATCCACGCAGTTTTCCGCGAGATCACCGAGTTCGGCAAATCCGGGTGGTTTCTTTGGCCGCTCGGACTGCTCTTTATTGCGCTTGCTGCGCTGCCACCGATTCTGACGCCGTATTCCCAGCGGGTTCTGGCGGCAGTTATGGTGCGTGTCGGTTTTCTGTTCGCCGCGATAGCCGTGCCCAGTCTGTTTGTCACGATCGTCAAGCGTATGATCGGCCGCGCGCGGCCGATGGTCGGCGGCAGTCTCGATCCGTTTTTGTTCAGTCCATTCGAGGGATCGGCGGCCTATGCGGGCCTGCCCTCCGGTCACGCCACAACCGCATGTGCCGTGCTGGTGGCTTTCGGAACATTGTGGCCGCGTGCCCGTACGGCCCTGCTGGTCTATGCATTGCTGATTGTTGCAAGCCGTATTGTGGTGGTCGCACACTATCCAAGCGACGTTTTTGCCGGTGCGGTGGTCGGGTTCACGGGCGCAATCATGGTCCGACGCTATTTCGCGCAGCGCCACCTCGGTTTTGCGATCGAGGTCGACGGCTCGACCCATCTATATCCAGGCCCCTCGCTCGGACGCATCAAAGCGGTTGCCCGCGAGCTTCTGGCCCCATAAGACATCGCGCCATGAATACGATCGATCCCGCGGTGTCCATCGTGGTGCCGGTGCGCAATGAGGCCGGCAATATCGCTCCACTGGTGGCGGAAATCGCTAGCGCGCTCGACGGGCAATGGCATTTTGAGGCTGTCTACGTCAATGATGGTTCAGATGACGGCACCGATGCCGAACTCAAACGGCTGATAGCGCAGCATGCGTGGCTGCGCCGTGTTCGTCACGAGCAGTCTTGTGGGCAGTCGGCGGCGGTACGTACGGGCGTTGCCGCGGCGCGCGCGCCCATCGTGGTGACACTCGACGGCGACGGGCAGAACGATCCCGCATTCATACCGGCGCTCGTTCGCGCCCTGGAAGCGGGGAAACCGCGGATAGGCCTGATCGCCGGCCAACGCGTCGGCCGCAAAGCGAGCGGATTCAAAAAATTTCAATCGAGGATCGCCAATGCGGTGCGGGGCGCGGTGCTCCGCGATGGCACCCGCGATACGGGCTGCGGCTTGAAAGCATTCCGTCGCGACGTGTTCCTGAGCCTTCCATATTTTGATGGGTTGCATCGATTTCTTCCCGCGCTCGTCCGGCGCGAAGGTTACGCCATCGGCTACGTCGACGTGGTTGATCGGCCGCGGGCGCACGGCGTGTCGAACTACGGGATGTGGGACCGGCTGTGGATCGGCATACTCGATCTCGCCGGCGTGTGGTGGTTGATCCGCCGCAAGAAACGAATACCGATAATTTCGGAGGAGTAGCGCGTGGACAAGATCGTGCGCAACTGAAAGGAAATCGTATGCTGATCGATATCGCGAATTCTGTCGGCGGTTATCTGCACGACGTGTTCATCGGCACCGCAGATTGGGGAATTTTGATCGGCTATGTCGCGCAGGCGATGTTCGCCATGCGCTTTGTCGTGCAGTGGATTGCCTCCGAGCGAGCAGGCAAAAGTGTTGTGCCGACCGCGTTCTGGGTTTTCTCCATCGGCGGCGGAATCATGCTGCTCGGCTACGCCCTTTACCGGAAAGACCCCGTCTTCATCATTGGACAGGCTTTCGGCGTATTCGTTTATTTGCGCAATCTCCAGTTCGTTATGCGCAGTGGCGGCACCACGGCGGCGGTGTGATCGCGGAAGCTTACCGAGTTTTCGCAGCAGCCAGCGCGCTAAATCCGCGTTCGAGGTCGGCAATGAGATCCTCAGGATCCTCCAGCCCGATATGAAAACGGACGGCCGGACCGCCCGGCGCCCATTTCGTGGCGGTGCGATATTCCGTGCAATCGAACAGGATCGCCAGGCTTTCGAAGCCGCCCCAGGAATAGCCCAGACCAAAAAGCGATAGCTCGTTCAGGAAAGCATGCACACATTGTTCGCTGATCGGTTTTAGCACGATGCTGAACAAACCGCAGGCGCCGGTGAAATCCCGTTTCCAGATGGTGTGTCCCGGATCGCTTTCGAGCGCTGGGTGCATCACTCGCAGAACTTCCGGCCGCTGTTCAAGCCACCGCGCCACGCGCAGGCCCGATTTAAAATGGCGATCGAGCCTCACGCCGAGGGTCCGCAAGCCGCGCAGTGCGAGATACATGTCATCGGGACCGACGCACAGCCCCATCGAATAAACAGTATCTTTGAGTGCTGGCAACGTGGCCGCGTTCGCCGATACGCAGCCGAACATAATGTCGGAGTGACCGCCGATATATTTGGTGCCTGCTTGAATTTGCATGTCGACGCCTTTCTCGAAGGCGCGAAAATAGAGCGGTGTAGCCCAGGTATTATCCATCAGCACGACGGCGCCCTTGTCGTGGGCAATTTTGGCGATGGTGGGGATGTCCTGCATCTCGAAGCTCTGCGAACCCGGAGCCTCGACGAACACTGCACGCGTGTTGGGTTTGACTAGTTTTGCGATGGCAGCGCCGATCACAGGGTCGTAATAAGTCGTCTCAACGCCAAGGCGTTTGAAAACGCCGTTGCAGAAGTTACGGGTTGGCCGGTAAACGCTGTCGGGAACCAGAACGTGATCGCCCGAGCCGGCGGTTGCGAGCAAGGCGACCGCAATGGCGGCGAGTCCGGACGGAAGCAACGCCACACCCGCGCAGGACTCGCCGTCGAGCTCGCGCAAGGCGCTCTCCAGGGCCTCTGAAGTGGGCGTGCCGCGGCGGCCGTAATTGTAGCGGGCACGATGGGCAACCTGGTCTTCAGCGGTGGGATAGAGCAGGGTCGACGCGTGATAGACGGGTGGATTGACGAAGCCGTAATAAGCTTCCGGATCGCGGCCGGATGTAACCAGCCGAGTGTCGGGTTTTATCGGGCCTTTGAGCTTCTTCTTCATACGAAAGAACGACCGTGTTTGGGACAGTAGCCGCGTAATACCGTCGCAGAACCATATACGTCCGCATAGGACGCGAGCGTCAACCCCTTGACCCGGCAAGCCGATCGTTCTGAGATGCCGGCGCTAAGGGGGCCTCGGGTGGGGAACGGCTAGAAACTTGCTATTGGCATCGTCGGACCAAGGACCGGCGGTGGAGATATTTGGTCAGTCTCGTGGGCCGCGCCCGAAATAGTTTTAAAGGAACCGTCACATGAAGCGATTTGCAACCATTCTCGCGCTGATCGTCGCCGTTGCCGCGCAGAGCGTCTCTGCTCAAACGCTGAAAGCGGTCAAGGATCGCGGCATGCTCAATTGCGGCGCCAACGGAACGCTCGCAGGGTTCGGGCTTCCCGATGCTCAGGGAAAATGGACGGGATTGGACGTAGATTTTTGCAGGGCGATCGCCGCTGCGGTCTTGAACGACGCCGAGAAGGTCAAGTTCGTACCATTGTCGGCTAAGGATCGTTTTACTGCCCTTCAGTCAGGTGAGGTGGACGTGCTGGTGCGCAACACAACCTGGACGTCGTCGCGCGACACCTCACTTGGACTCAACTTCACTGGGGTCAACTACTATGATGGTCAGGGCTTCATGGTGCGAAAGGCGCTCAAGGTGAATTCGGCGCTCGAGCTCAATGGCGCAGCCATCTGTGTGCAGCAGGGCACCACCACCGAACTCAATCTCGCGGACTATTTTGGCGCGCACAAGATGCAGCTCAAGACCGTGACCTTTGCCACCGCCAATGAGGCAGTGAAGGCCTACGATGCTGGCCGGTGCGATGCCTATACGACTGACGCGTCAGCCCTCTATGCGGAAAGACTGAGGGTCACCAGTCCAAACGATAACATCATCCTTCCCGAAATCATTTCCAAAGAGCCGCTCGGTCCTGCCGTGCGTCACGGTGACGACCAATGGTTTGACATCGTCAAGTGGACATTGTTCGCGATGCTCAACGCCGAGGAGTTGAATGTTTCCTCGAAGACACTTGACGAAGCGCTAAAGTCGAACAATCCGGAAATTATGCGCTTCGTTGGGACCGAAGGAAGTTATGGCGAACAGCTCGGCCTGACCAAAGACTGGGCGGTCCGTATCGTCAAACTTGTCGGTAACTATGGCGAGTCCTTCGAGCGAAATGTTGGCCAAGGTTCGCCGCTGAAGATCGAACGCGGTTTGAATAAATTGTGGAACAAGGGCGGCATACAATACGCGCCGCCTATTCGCTGACGGCAAACCGGCGCGCGTGTATGCGGGCGGCAAGCGCGCGGCGGTTTCGCCGAGCGGGAGCTGACGCGCGACAGGCCGGACGAGGGGCACATGTCGAGTGAGCTTTCTGCGCGGGCGCGGCCGGCGCAGGTTGTATTCTACAACGATCCGAAATTTCGCAGCGTTGCCTACCAGCTCGTGCTGTGCGCCATTGTTGTCTTTCTTGTTTACGGCGCTGCCAGCAATGCGATTGAAAATCTCGCACGATCTCATATCGCGTCGGGGTTCGGCTTCTGGAAAGAGACTGCCGGCTTCGACATCAGCCAGACTTTGATTCAGTATTCGCCGCGAGGATCGACATACGGTCGCGCCTTCTGGGTCGGATTGCTCAATACGGTGCTAGTGGCGGGCTTGGGCATCATCTTCGCGACCATTCTGGGATTCGTGGTCGGCATATCGCGGCTATCGCGCAACTGGCTGCTGGCGAAAGTTGCAGGTGGATACGTCGAGACGATCAGAAATCTGCCGCTGCTGCTCCAATTGCTGTTCTGGTACAACGCCGTGCTTAAGGCGTTGCCCGACATTCGCGAGAGCATCGTCATTCCGGGCGGTGCGTTCCTCAACAATCGCGGCTTTTTTCTGCCGTTGCCCGTTTCCAAAAGCGGGTTCGGTGCGGTCGTGATCGCCTCGCTTGCCGGCATCCTCGGGGCCGTTGCGTTCTATGTCTGGGCACGCAAGCGGCAGGAGCGGACGGGGCAGCAAGCCCCGGTTTTGTGGGTGATGCTTGCACTGGTGCTTGGCCTTCCGCTCGTCGTGTCTGCGCTCGCCGGCTTTCCGCTTGGCTTCGAATTTCCACAAGCAGGGCGCTTCAATATAACCGGCGGCGTCGAGGTGCTGCCGGAATTCCTCGCGCTGCTTTTTGGCCTATCGATCTACACTGCAGCATTTATTGCGGAGGTTGTGCGCGCCGGCATCCTGGCGGTATCGCGCGGGCAGAGCGAAGCGGCCTACTCACTTGGCCTTCGACCGGGACCGACGCTCCGTCTGGTTGTAGTCCCGCAGGCGATGCGGGTGATTATCCCGCCGCTGACTAGCCAGTATCTCAACCTGACCAAGAACTCGTCGCTGGCAGTGGCGATCGGATACCCCGACCTCGTGCAGGTGTTCACCGGTACCGTGCTGAACCAGACCGGCCAGGCGGTGGAGGTCGTCGCTATCACGATGCTCGTCTATCTCGTCATCAGTCTCGTCACCTCGCTGCTGATGAACATCTATAACAGTCGAATGGCCTTGGCCGAGCGGTGAGGGGTCTCCCATGACCATGGCCGAAGGCGATCTCGCCGTTACCGAAATAGCGTTTGTCCGCCGGACCGGCATCGCGCCGCGGCCACCGCCAGCGACAATGACAGGAGCAATCGGCTGGCTGCGTCAAAACCTTTTATCGACCCCGTTCAATGTCGCGCTCACCATCGTGATCGGGCTGCTGCTTGCCTGGGCGATTCCGGAGCTGGTCAAATTCTTGCTGATCGATGCGGTGTGGAGCGGCACTGACCGCGACGCTTGCCTTGAATCCGTGCAGCACCGCGAAATTGGCGCCTGTTGGCCCTTCGTCTGGGAACGGTTGCCTTACTTCATTTACGGTTCCTATCCAATTCCCCAGCGTTGGCGTGTCGATGTTTTCTTCGCGATGCTGGCGGTCGGGATTGTTTGGTTGTTGTGGCTCAATGCACCTCGTCGCGATATTGGCGCCATTTACTTCTTCGTGATCTTGCCGGTTACGTCATTCATCCTGCTGACCGGTTGGGCAGCGATCGGCCTGCAGCCCGTTGATACGGTGCTATGGGGCGGCGTGCTGGTGACCATCGTGGTCGCCTCGGTCGGCATCGTTGTTTCATTACCGCTCGGGATACTTCTGGCCCTCGGCAGGCGATCGCACATGCCGGCGGTGCGATTGCTGTCGGTTATCTTCATCGAGTTCGTGCGCGGCGTTCCGTTGGTGACCGTATTGTTCATGGCGGGCGTGATGTTGCCGCTCTTCGTTCCGGAGCAGCTGTCGCCAGATAAATTGGTGCGTGCACTCATTGGCATCGCCATTTTCGCATCCGCCTATATGGCGGAGGTTGTGCGCGCGGGCCTGCAAGCCATGCCAAAAGGCCAATACGAGGGCGCGATGGCGGTTGGTCTCCGCTATTCGCAAACGATGCGACTGGTCATATTGCCGCAAGCGCTGAAGGTGACGATCCCGAACATTGTCAACACCTATATCGGACTGTTCAAGGATACGACGCTGGTCTTCATCGTCGGCATATTCGATCTCCTGCGTACGATCGAAGTGTCCCGCATCGATCCCAAATGGGCGACGCCCGTCACCAGCACGACCGGCTATGCGGTCGCCGCTATCTTCTATTTGATTTTCTGCTACGGGATGTCGCGTTATGCCCGCGCCATGGAGGCTCGGCTCGCCAAAAGCGATCGTCGTTGAGGACCGTCCATGAACGTCGCGGGAAATCACGGGTCATTGCTCAAGCCGGCCAAGCTCAATACGGCAGTCGCCGTCGAGATGGACGGCGTGAACAAGTGGTACGGCGATTTTCACGTCCTGCGCGATATCAATCTCAAAGTCATGGGCGGAGAGCGCATTGTCATTTGTGGCCCGTCCGGATCGGGCAAATCGACTATGATCCGCTGCATCAACCGCCTGGAAGAGCATCAGTCCGGCCGCATCTTCATTGATGGTGTTGAGTTGACGGCGGACCTGAAAAAAATCGACGAGGTTCGGCGTGAAGTCGGCATGGTCTTCCAGCATTTCAACCTGTTCCCGCACCTGTCCGTCATGGATAACTGCACGCTGGCCCTGATCTGGGTCCGTAAGATGCCAAAGAAAGAGGCGGAGGAAGTCGCGTTGCACTACCTGGAACGGGTAAAGATCCCCGAGCAGGCCAACAAATATCCGGGCCAATTATCCGGCGGCCAGCAGCAGCGCGTCGCCATCGCGCGCGCCTTGTGCATGAATCCGAAGATCATGCTGTTCGACGAGCCGACGTCGGCGCTCGATCCCGAAATGGTCAAGGAAGTTCTCGACACCATGGTGGAGCTCGCCCACGACGGCATGACAATGCTCGTTGTCACCCACGAAATGGGTTTTGCTCGCCAGGTGGCGAGCCGCATCGTGTTCATGGACGAAGGCCAGATTGTCGAAGCCAATGTGCCGGAAGAGTTCTTCGCTCATCCGCAGCACGAGCGCACAAAGCTGTTCTTGAGCCAGATTTTGCGCTGATGCCCGTCAGTCTTTGACAACTTCGACGTCGGGCCGCGACCCCCATTCGGCCCACGAGCCGTCGTAGATGCGCCCGGGCGGTTTCCCAAGGGCGTCGAGACCCAATGTTAAAATTGCCGCGGTAACGCCGGAGCCGCAGCTCGTGATCACCGGCTTATCGGCATCAACGCCGGCTTTCTTGAATGCTTGCGCGATGCGCTCCGGTGAAGCAAGGCGGCCGTTCTCGACGATCTCGGTGTATGGCACATTCAGCGCTCCAGGCATGTGGCCGGAGCGAAGGCCGGCGCGGGGTTCCTTTTCGCGTCCGGCGAAGCGTCCCGCCGAACGGGCATCGACGACCTGGGCGCTTTGATCGTTGAGAGCCATCTGCACATCGGTAAGCATCGCCACGGCGCCCGTGTCCATACGGGCATTGAACGTGCGCTTTTGACGTTTGACTTCGCCCGCTTCGGTCGGGTGGCCTTCCTTCTTCCAGGCCGGCAGGCCGCCGTCGAGAATGAAGACATCGCCCGCGCCAAAGATGCTGAACGTCCACCAAACCCGCGCTGCCGAGAAAAGTCCGACGCCATCATAGATGACGATGGTGTCGTTTTCAGAAATGCCGAGGCCCCCGGCCGCGCGACTGAATTGATCGGGCCCAGGCAGCATGTGTGGCAGGTCGGTGGAGTCATCTGCGATCGCATCGATGTCGAAAAATACCGCACCTGGAATATGCGCAGCCAGGTATTCCGCCTTCGCGTCGCGATTCTGCGCCGGAAGGTAATAAGAGCCGTCGACGATAACGACATCTTTATTACCGAGCTTGCTTGCGAGCCATTCGGTCGACTTGAGCCAACGGCTCGCGGGTTTTGTGGCGTTCATCGGTGTGGCCATCAAAGGTGTCAATGCGCACCATTGCCCAATCGTTCCTTGGGGGCAACTAGGCGAGGGCGAGCCGCACACGGCGGTTTTGTTTGCCCTTCTTTTCGATCTGCGTGACGCGGACGGCGCCGATTTCTCCCGTAGCGCGGACATGGGTCCCGCCGCAGGGCTGCAAATCGAGCCCTTTAATTTCAATCAGCCGCACACGCCCGGTGCCCATCGGTGGTTTGACCGACATGGTTTTGACCAGGCCGGGGTTCGCGTCGAGTTCGATATCGGTGATCCACCGGCTGCTCACCGACGCATTGGAAGCGATCATCTCGGTGACCTTTGCGGTGATCGTATCCTTGTCGAGGCCGGCCTCCGGAATGTCGAAGTCGAGGCGGCTTTCGCTGTCGCCGACCGCACCGCCGGTCACTGCGTAGGGCAGCACTGCGGACAGCAGATGCAGCGCCGTATGCATGCGCATGCGGGCATATCGTTTATTCCAGTCGATCGACACGGTGACGTCATCGCCTACTTTGACCGCCGGTGCGCCGGCGGCCGGTACATGGGCAATCTCGCTCTTGGCGGCATCGGTATAGACAGCCGTCTCGATCGGAATCCGTGTGCCACTATTTGTTGTCAGCACCCCGGTGTCGCCCGGCTGGCCACCCGAAGTCGCGTAGAAAACCGTACGATCAAGCACAATCCCACCCTGTTCGGTGAGGGCGACAACGCGCGCGTCGCAGCTCTTGAGATACGAGTCGTCGCGGAACAGGCACTCCGTCGGCATCGTTACGTCTTTTCGAATGGTGGCTTGATTTCCAATTTGCGTTCAAGCCAATCGGGTACGGGCAATTTCTTCGAGCGCAGGAAGTCCGGATTGAAAAGCTTCGACTGATAGCGCGTTCCATAGTCGGCAAGGACCGTCACGATTGTCTTGCCGGGGCCCAACTCCTTTGCCAATCGGATTGCGCCCGCGATGTTGATGCCGGAAGAACCCCCGAGGCAGAGGCCCTCATGCTCGAGCAGATCGAAAATGAGGGGCAGCGCTTCCTCATCAGGAATGAGATAGGCCTTGTCGACTTTTATATCGCGGATGATCGGTGTCACGCGGCCGAGCCCGATGCCTTCGGTTATCGAGCCGCCTTCGGTCGCCTTGGCCTGGCCGTCCTTGAACAGATGATACATCGCTGCGCCGCGCGGATCGGCGACACCGATTGTGATGCGTTTGTTTTTCTCCCGCAGAAAAGTCGAGGCGCCGGCGATTGTGCCGCCGGTGCCGATGGCGCAGATGAAGCCGTCGACTCGCCTGTTGCACTCTTCCCAGATTTCGGGACCGGTGGAGACGTAGTGGGCCTTGCGGTTGTCGAGATTGTTCCACTGATCGGCAAAGATGACGCCGTTCTTCTCGGTCTTCTTCAATTGTTCCGCAAGACGCCGTCCGACGTGCTGATAGTTGTTCGGATTGGAATAGGGGGCAGCGGGGACCTCCAACAGCTCGGCCCCGCACAGCCGCAGCATGTCCTTTTTTTCCTGGCTCTGCGTATTGGGTATGACAATCAGCGTGCGATAGCCGCGAGCATTGGCGACCAGCGCCAGGCCGATGCCGGTGTTTCCGGCAGTGGATTCCACCACCAGCCCGCCCGGGCGCAATTCGCCCCGTTTCTCGGCTTCGAGGATCATCTGCCGGCCGGCGCGATCCTTGACCGAACCGCCCGGATTCATGAATTCCGCCTTGCCAAGAATGGTACAGCCGGTCGCCTCGGAGGCGCGCCGAAGCTTGATAAGCGGCGTGTGGCCGATGGCTTCGACGATACCGTTGCGGACGTGCATGCCCGGTCCCAAGGCTGGTGAGGGATATTTGAACCTAGTGGAGGGCTAATTGCCCCACAAGACCGGCGGTTCGCCCGATCGGACGGCAATTGCGGCGAATTTTGCAACGGTTTGGCGCGATTGCAGCAGTTTCGGAAACGTCTTCGAAACCATAACAGTGCAATGGACGCTGCGGGAATAAAGGCATTCATCAGTTGTTTCAGCCGCCTGGTCTATTCGTGGCGACCGGGGATCAATAGCCAGACCAAAGACCCCGGAAGATTTTAACCGCCGACCGATGACCCTCGACGTCCATACGCTCTTTTTAGTGACGATCTACGTAGAAGCCATCCTCGGCTTGCTGCTGCTTTTTGTGTGGGCGCAGAACTTGGCGCTCCGCGCCGTCTGTTGGTGGGGCTTTGCCCATCTGATCCGGCTTGCGTCGATCGGACTATTCGGAATGTACGGCGAAGTGCCGGACCTGATCAGCATCGATCTGGCCAATGCGCTGCTCTTTACGGCATTCGCAGTGACCTGGACGGGCGCGCGCGTTTTCGATGGACGTCCGGTGGAACCGGTCTATCTGGTGACGGGCGCCGTCCTGTGGCTGTTGGTCTGCCGTCTCCCGTTGCTCGCCGACGACGTCAATCTGCGTTCGCTCATCGCCTCGGCAATTATCTCCGGTTACAGTTGGCTGACGGCTTACGAATTCTGGCGTGGCCGCGACGAGCCTTTGGTTTCGCGCTGGCCGGCCATCGTCATTCTATTCGCTCAAGGGGCGCTATTCTTGCTGCGCACGCCACTGGTCGCGCTGCTACCCGGCTCGGCCAGCGACGCCGTCTTTGGCAGCGTCTGGATGACGGTTTTGAGTTTCGAGGCTCTGTTGTTCACAATTTCAAGCGCCTTCATCCTGCTTGCGATGGCGAAGGAACGCACGGAACTGCGTCACCGCACCGCCGCCATGGTCGATCCGCTGACGGGCATCTCAAATCGGCGTGCGTTTTTGCAGGATGCCTCGCTGCTTGCCAAACGCCACATCGGCAATCCGCGGCCCATCGCCGTTCTCGCGATCGACCTTGATCACTTTAAATCGATCAACGATCGCTTCGGTCATGCGGTCGGCGACCGCGTGCTGAAAATCTTCGCGGACGCCGCGCGAAAGTCGATGCGTGGATCGGATCTGGTCGGACGGTTGGGCGGCGAGGAATTCGCCGCAATTCTGACCGAGACCAGCCGCGAGAAAGCTATCGAAGTAGCCGAACGGATTCGCGAAAGCTTTGCGCAAATAGCGCAAGACGTGGATGGCCTTCCGATCTGCGCGACCGTGAGCGTCGGGCTGGTTCATTGCCAGGAGCGAACGCTCGACATCCCCGACCTCCTGACCCAAGCCGACCACGCCCTGTATTGTGCCAAGGAACGTGGCCGCAACCGCGTCGAAATCGCCTCGCTCGACACGCCTGAACGCAGGGAGCAGGCAACAGCCTCCACCACCTCGGCCGCCGCCACCGCGAAAAGTGCCGCCTGACCGCCGCTCAAAGCGCGTGCTGCGACTCCAATCCTGATTGACCTACGACTAAAAACTGGTCCAGTTTAGGCGCGAGTGGGCCAAACTGCCGGCTCATCGTTTGGTGGGATTCCAAACTAATTCAAGGGTCTAGGAGGACGAGATGCGTATGATTGGCTGGCTTGGGGTAGCCGCCCTGGCTTTCACGGTGGGCGGAGCTGCCCAGGCTGAGACCGTCAAGATTGGCGTCGTGCTGCCTTTCAGCGGCGCGAATGCGGACCTTGGTCATCAGATCGACAAGGCATTCGATCTTTATGTCAAACTGCACGCTAAAGACATCGCGCCGAACACAGTCGAACTGATCAAGCGCGACGAAGGTCCGCCGACCGGCGCGAATGCCAAGACCGTTGCCACCGAACTCGTTACCAACGACAAAGTGAACATCCTGACCGGCTTCGTATTCTCCCCGTCGGCAATCGCGCTGGCGCCTGTGGTGACGCAGGCCAAAGTGCCTATGATTATCGCCAATGCCGGAACCGCCTGGATCACCAATCTGTCGCCTTACATCGCGCGACTTTCGTTCAGCATGTGGCACCACGCCTATCCGATGGGCGCTTACGCCTTCAATAAGATCGGCTGCAAGACTGCCGCGCTGGCCTATACCGATTTCCCGCCGGGCAAGGATTCGACCGAGGCGTTCAAGACCGGCTTTGAAAAAGCCGGAGGCAAGATCACCGACTCAATTCCGATGGGCAGCCCGGTACAGGTGCCGGACTTCACGCCATTCTTCCAGAAGATCAAGGATGCCAAGCCGGACTGCATGTACGTATTCATTCCGTCGGGCGCGCATGCAGCCGGCGTAATGAAGACCTATGGCGAGCTCGGCATGCGCAAGGCCGGTGTCAAGCTTATCGGTCCGATGGACCTCGTTCCCGACAACAAGTTGCAGGACATGGGCGACGCCGCCATTGGCACCATCGTGATGGGCAACTACGCGGTCGATCTCGATAACGCCGACAACAAGGCCTTCAACAAGGCATGGCACGAAGCGTACGGCAAGGATTCCTATCCGGATTTCATGTCGGCGGCTGGCTGGGACACCATGCACGCGATCTTCGATGCCATCAAAAAGCTTAACGGCAAAGTCGATGACGGCTCCAAGGTGATCGACGCAATGAAAGGCTGGTCCGCGAACGGTCCGCGCGGCCACGTCAGCATCGACGCCGCGACCCGCGACATTGTCCAGGACGAAAACGCCATGGAAGTCGTTCGCAAGCCGGATGGCAAACTCGGAATGAAAGTTCTGAGCACCACCAAAGCGGTTAAAGACGAATGCAAGGAGCAAAAAATCGGTCGCTGCGGTTCATAAGCATCTGACGCTGTTTGACAGCAATCGGTGCCGCCGCGCATAAAGGCGCGGCGGCTTTTTCTTCAACACGAGGTGGGGCTCGTGCCGCATTTTGCTATTGTTGCCGTCAGCATTCTCTTCGACGGCCTGGCTTACGCCATGTTCTTGTTCATCACCTCCGTTGGCCTTTCGGTCACGATGGGGCTGATGGGTTTCGTGAATCTGGCGCATGGCGCCTTCGCCATGGCTGGCGGCTATGTCGTCGTTACTCTCACGCGCACGCTCGGGGTCGGTTTTGTTCCCTCGCTTGTGATCGCTGCGGTTGTGGTCGGCGCGGTGAGCATCGTGTTCGAGCGCGTGCTCTATCGCCGCCTCTATAAATCGACCGACCTTGAACAGGTTCTGCTCACCATTGGATTGGCATTCATGGCGATCGCCACGGCGACCTATTTTTATGGGCCCATCCCGAAATCGGTGCCGTTGCCGGACTGGTTGCAGGGCGACGTTAATCTCGGTTTTCGCTACTTTCCGAGCTATCGCGCCTTCCTGATCGTGCTCGGCGCGGCGCTCATTGCGGTCCTTTGGTATGCCTTCGAACGCACCAATATCGGCGCCAAAATCCGCGCGGCGGTCGACAACCGGCGTATGGCGGAATCGGTCGGCATCAATGTTGACCGGCTTTTTACGCTCACTTTTGCGGTCGGGTCGGGGCTTGCCGCGCTTGGCGGCGGTCTCGCCATTCAATTGTTCGGCCTTTCGCCGAGCTTCGCGGTGCTCTATCTGGTGCTGTTCCTCATCGTGGTGGCGGTTGGTGGCTTGGGCAGCCTGAAGGGCACGCTGCTCGCCGCGCTGGTACTCGGTGTTTTCGATACCGCCGGAAAATATCTGCTTGCCGATGCGGGCGGCTTTTTCGTCTACGCCGTCACCGTCGTCGTCCTCCTGATCAAGCCGGCAGGCTTCTATGGCCGCGAGTGACACCATGGTCACGGCCGACCGTAGCTCGACGCGCGAGCGCGCAGCGGGCTATCTGCTCCGGCGCCACCGTTTCCGTGCCGCGGAGGCATTGCCATGGCTGATAGCGATCGCCGCCTTTTTCCTGTTCCCGGACCGGATGACATTCGGAAGCCAGGTGCTGGTTATGGTGATGTTCGCGCTCTCACTCGATCTCATCCTTGGCTATGCGGGCATCGTGACACTTGGTCATGCCGCCTTTTTTGGTGTCGGCGCCTATACGGTCGGACTCGCCGCGGCACGTCTGCAATGGACCGAGCCGATCAGCGGCTTGTTCGCTGCTGCGATTGCCGCCGGTATCGTCGGCTTCATCACCGGATGGTTCCTGTTGCGCTATCGCGGCCTCACGCTGCTGATGCTGACGCTCGCGACCGCCATCATGTTGCAGGAAACAGGCAATCTGCGCTCGGATATTTCCGGCGGCTATGACGGATTGCCGGGGCTGACCTTCAAGCCGCTGCTGGGTGTCTTCGACTACGATCTCTACGGGCACACGTATTATCTCTATGCGCTCGCTGTGCTGGCCGTCGTTTTCTATTTTGTCCGCAGGATCGTCTATTCCCCGTTCGGACAGGCGCTGACCGGTATCCGGGAAAACGTGCGGCGCATGCATGCCATCGGGTCGCCGGTGCATTGGCGGCTGGTGACGGTCTACACGATTGCCGCGGCGGTCGCGGGCGTTGCGGGCGCGCTCTTCACGCAGACCAATGCCTATGTCACGCTGACGGTCTTCGATTTCGACAATTCCGCAAAGGTGATGGTGATGCTGATCCTCGGCGGAACGGGGAGGCTCTACGGCGCTTTCGTTGGCGCCACCGTCTACATGGTGCTTGAGGACTACTTCTCGAAATTGAGCCCGACATTCTGGCAGTTCGGCATCGGGCTGGTTCTGGTGCTGGCGGTGCTGTTCGCGCGCCGCGGCCTTCTGGGGATTTTCGAGAGCATTGGCCAGTACATATCCGAGAGGAAAAAATCTTGACGGCCGCGCTGCAAGTCGAGGGGCTGAACCGAAGCTTCGGCGCACTGCCGGTCACGCGTGACGTCAATCTTGCGCTCGAGCGCGGTGCGCGCCGCGCGCTGATCGGCCCCAATGGGGCGGGCAAGACCACGCTGGTCAATCTGATTACTGGCGCGCTCAGGCCGCATTCCGGCCGCGTGCTGCTTGACGGCGAGGATATCACCCGACTGAGCCAGGCCGATCGCGCGCGCCGCGGGCTCGCGCGCACCTTCCAGATCAATCAGCTTTTCCGTGGGCTCACAGTCCTTGAAAATCTCTGCATGACGATCGGCGAGCGCGACGGCCATTGCAATAATCTCTGGCGTTCGGCTGGCTCCAGGCGTGTCGTGATCGACGAGGCGCTGGACCATCTCGATTCCCTGCGGCTGACCGATGATGCGCTCAAGCTGGTGCGCGAACTGCCTTATGGCCGCCAGCGGCTGGTGGAAATCGCCATTGCGCTCGCACAAAAGCCGCGCGTTCTCCTGCTTGATGAACCCGCGGCCGGCGTGCCGTCATCGGAAAGTCATCTTATTCTCGACGTGGTCGCCGCGCTTGATCCCGATATCGCCGTGCTGATCATCGAGCACGATATGGACGTGGTGTTCCGCTTTGCAAAGGAAATTACCGTGCTGGTGCAGGGCGCAGTGTTCACGCAAGGCACGCCGAACGAAATCATGAACAACGAGCAGGTGAGAGCGGTTTATCTCGGCCAGGAAAGACACCGCGGAGGCCACCATGGCTGAGTGGGCGCTCCAGCTCGATAATGTCCGCGCCGGGTACGGCGAGACGGTGGTGCTTGAAGACATCCGCATTGCAATCGGCGCAAGCGAGACCGTGTCGGTGATTGGCCGTAACGGTGTCGGCAAGACGACCTTGCTGGCGACCATCATGGGCCACACCACGCTTCATGGCGGCCGGGTATCGTTGCATGGCGAGGATATATCGAATCTGGCAACGTATCGGCGCGTGACCACCGGGCTCGGCTATGTGCCACAGGAACGCGAGATTTTTCCTTCACTCACGCTGAGCGAAAACCTGGAAGTGGCTGCGCGCCCCGGACCATGGAACAGGGAAACGGTCTTCGAACTCTTCCCGCGGCTGGGCGAACGCGCCGACAATCGTGGCAATCAGCTATCCGGCGGCGAGCAGCAGATGCTGGCAATCGGGCGCGCGTTGATCGGGAACCCGACCGTCTTGCTGATGGACGAACCCTCGGAAGGGCTTGCGCCGGTGATCGTTGAAGAACTCGCGCGCGCGGTGAAGCGTCTCACCAAAGCGGGCGGGCTTGCGACTATCCTGGTCGAACAGAATTCCCGGCTTGCGCTCGATATAGCGCCGCGCGCCGTAGTGATGGACCGTGGCCGCATTGTCTATGACGGCCCGAGCGAGACCTTGCGCAATGATCCTGCCAAACTTGAACAGCTCATCGGCGTGGTGAAGGCGTAGCCGCAAATTGTGCCCCGGACGCGGCGCAGCACATAGTGCTGCGCCGCTGATCCGGGGCCGTCACGCGCTCCGAATTCGCTGCGGCCCCGGGTCTGCAGCGCACCGCTGCCGCGCTGCGCTGCGCCCGGGACACCGGGCAGGCAGGGCGCTGCCCACGGATTGCCTTTCGCCACCGGCTCGCCTAGCAAGCGCGCATGAAACGCAGCAGCAGTCGCATCCTCTCTACTCATGTGGGCAGTCTGATCCGCCCGCAGCCCTTGCAGGAGTTTCTGCGCGCGAGGCAGGGCGGCAAGACCTACGATGAAAAAGCCTACCAAAAGTGCCTGGCCGAATCCGTTGCCACTGTCGTGCGTGAGCAGGCGCAAGCCGGCATTGACGTGGTCAGTGACGGCGAGTTCGGCAAAACGATCAGCTGGGCGCAATACGCATTGGATCGGCTCTCCGGTTTTGAGCGTAGGCCGATCAGGCAGGAGGCCGCCAATCCGTTCAAGCGGGGCGCCGACCGGACTAAGTTTGCCGAGTTCTATGCCGAGCTCGACGCCAAGGAGGCGGTTGCGACGACCACGGAAGCAATCTGCGTCGGGCCTATCAAATATACAGGCCAGGCCGAACTCCAGCAGGACATCGATAATTTCAAATCCGCGCTGAAGACCACGAAAGTCGAGGAGGCCTTCCTTCCGGTCGCAGCGCCCGCGAGTGTCATCCCTGACCGGAAAAACGAATACTACAAGAGCGACGAGGAACTGCAGGCTGCTATCGCCGAGGCGATGCGCACCGAATACAAGACGATCGTCGACAGCGGGTTTCTGCTGCAGCTGGATGATGCGCGCAGCGCGGTCACCTTCGATCGTATGGTGCCGCCCGCAAGCTTTACCGACTACCGGCGGTGGCTCGCGGGCCAGGTTGATACCCTCAATCACGCCATTGCCGGCCTGCCGGTCGATCGCATTCGTTACCACGTGTGCTGGGGAAGCTGGCCGGGCCCGCACACCAGCGACGTGCCGCTCAAGGACATTGTCGATCTGATCCTGAAGGTGAAAGTCGGCGCCTACGTGATTGAGGGTGCCAATCCTCGCCACGAGCACGAATGGCAGGTCTGGAAAGCGGCCAGGCTGGCAGCGGATCAGGTGCTCATTCCCGGCGTCATTAGCCACGCCACCAATGTGGTCGAGCATCCGGAACTCGTGGCCGAACGCATCGTGCGGCTTGCGCGGATTGTCGGACGCGAAAACATTATTGCCGGCACCGATTGCGGCTTTGCGCAGGGGCCATTCTATCGGCGCGTGCACCCGTCGGTGATGTGGGCAAAACTGGAGGCCCTGAGCCAGGGCGCCCGGCTTGCGAGCAAGGAACTCTGGCAATAGGCTGTCTTCGAATGGCGCAATCTGATTTGCGCCGGGAGTCACGAGCCATGAACATCAGCGCGCAACACTCAGGCAAGCTTGCTATCCCGTTTGATCATCACCGCCTTGATCGCCTGATGGACGAGGCTGGCATCGATCTCGTGATCGCGACATCCAAGCATAATGTGCAGTATCTGCTCGGCGGCCACCGCGCCAATTTCTTCGACTATATGGATGCGACCGGCGTCACCCGCTATCTGCCGGTGTTCGTCTATCCCAAGGGCGCGCCGGAAAAGGCCGCCTATATCGGCCACCGCCTGGAGAAATTCCAGCGCGAGGTAAAGCCGATGTGGACGCCGGAAACGCAAACCAATACCGCTGGCTCCGTCGACGCGATGCAAAAGGCGGTGGACTACATCCGCAAAGCGGGCCTGAAGACCAAACGGATCGCGGTCGAACTTGGTTTCTTGCCCTACGACGCGGCCGAAGTGCTGCGCAAGGCATTTCCGGATGCCGATTGGGTGGACGCGCTGTTTGTGCTCGAGCGTCTGCGCGTGAAGAAATCTCCCGAAGAACTGAAATTGCTGAAATTCGCATCCGAAGCGGTGATTGAGTCCATGAAGGCGGTGATTGCGGCCGCCAAGCCCGGTATCACCAAGGCCGAAATGGTGGAAGCGCTGCGGCGCGAGGAGACCAATCGCGGGCTCACTTTCGAATATTGCCTGATTACCGCCGGTACCAGCTTCAATCGCGCGCCCTCCGACCAGAAATGGGAGAAGGGCGAGGTGATGTCGATCGATTCCGGCGGCAATTATCACGGTTACATCGGCGATGTCTGCCGCATGGCGATCCAGGGCGAGCCCGATGCGGAGCTCACCGACCTGTTGAACGAGATCGAGCAGATCCAGCGCGCGGCGATGAAACCGATACGCGCCGGCGCGATGGGCAAGGAGATCTACGCGGCCGCCGCACCATTGGTCGCGAAATCCAAGTATCACAATCACATTGAATTTCTCGCCCACGGGATGGGTCTTGTCAGCCACGAAGCCCCACGGCTCACGGCGCGTGGCCCGGTGCCGTATCCGGCCGATGACGCCGACCGTCCGCTCGAAGCGGGGGCGGTAATCTCGGTTGAGACCACGCTGATGCATCCGACCCGCGGCTTCATCAAGCTCGAGGACACCGTGGTTGCTACCGATACCGGCCACGAGGTGTACGGCGAAGGTGCACGCGGCTGGAACCGGGCAGGGGTGCGGTAGCCATTCTCCCGCTCATTCCCGCGCAAGCGGGAATCCAGCTTTTTCTATCTGGGTCCCCGCTTTCGTGCGGGCGAGCAGATATCGGAAAAATCTACCGATGGCCGATCTGTTCGGCCAAAGTGCTGAGCGTCTTGGAAATTTGCACAGCATAATCGAAGCCGGCTTCCAGTTTCCGCAGCGGTTCCGGCAAACGCGCCAATTCTCGCGCTGCCCGCTCGCGGATCTGCGCCAGTGTCGGCGCGGGTGCAACGCGTTTGCCTCCGCGCATCACAGGCGCGATCAGTGTTTCACCCGCCTGGGTATCATTCTCAAGTGACAAGACATCTCCTCGCATGCGGCCATCGGTGCCGAAGCTGCGCCACACCTGCTTGCGTCCAGGCCACGTGACTTTGCCCTCGGAGAGTTTGCGTCGCGGCTTGCCGGCGTATTCCTGGAGCTTGTAGGCGCAATCGAGCGAGGGCGCGTCGATTGACGCATCGAGGTTGACGCCTATACCAAAACCATCGATAGGCGCTTTTGCCGCCATCATCATTTGCAGAACGTCTTCATTGATACCGCCGCTCACCAGAATTACGATATCCTTGAGCCCGCCGGCATCGAGGATACCGCGCACTCTTTTCGCCATTGCGGCGAGGTCGCCGCTGTCAATTCGCACGCCGCGAATTGCGATGCCGTCTGCCTTGAGTCTCGGCGCAAGCTCCACGACCTTACGTGCTCCGGCCTCGGTGTCGTAGGTATCGATCAGGAGGACGACGCCTTCCGGCCGCGCCCGTGCAAAATTCTCGAAAGCGGTCGTTTCGTCGTCATGCACCTGCACGAAAGAATGCGCCATGGTGCCGACCACCGGAATTCCGTAACGTTCGCCGGCAAGGACATTGGCCGCGCCGGCAAACCCCGCGATATAGCTTGCGCGCGCGGAGAACAACCCGGCCTCGGCGCCGTGAGCGGTGCGCAGCCCGAAATCCGAGAGGATCTTTCCGGGCGCCGCCAGGACCATGCGCGCGGCTTTCGAGGCAATCATCGTCTGGAAGTGCAGAATATTGATCAGCCGCGTTTCGACCAGCTGCGCCATCGGCAGCGGTGCGGTGATGCGGATCAGCGGTTCGTTTGGAAAACAGGCCGTGCCTTCCGGAATTGCGTGCACATCGCCGGTAAAACGGAATTGGGCGAGGTAGTCGATGAGATTGCCACGAAAGCGTCGCGTACCTTTGAGCCAGTCGATCTCCGAAGGCGAGAAGTGCAACGTTTCAAGATAGGCGAGGGTGTCCTCAAGCCCGGCTGCGAGCAGAAAGCCGCGCCGCGCCGGCAATCGCCGCACGAAGAACTCGAACACCGCCTGTTTGTCCTCGCCGCGGTCCAGGTAGGCCTGGACCATGTTGAGTTCATAGAGATCGGTGGTGAGCGGACTGGTGGCAGGCGTCATATGCGATGCTTACCGCATTAGCGACCCACGACGAAAGGCTTAAGCAAGTGGTAACTTCCATATTGTAGCAGACCTCGCCCACGATTTTTTCGATATGCCGATGCGAGGATGTCATGCGTAGAGGTTTGGCAATTATAACCGTCGCCGCGCTCGTGAGCGTCGTGGCATTCAAGGCGATGATCGGTCCGGGCACGATGGATGGGATAAAGTCCACCGTGGGCCAACGTTCGTTCTTCGGTCTTCACATCGCGCAGCCGACGTCGATGAAGAGCTTTCCGGCGGAGCCACCGCTACCCTGATGGCGGGCAACGGCGCGTAAAAAGCTAACCCCGATCCTGATTTTCGACCCAGTCACTGGGCGCGATTGCAACAACCAGCCTGGCTTCGCGGGGGCAGCCAGGAATGTTCTGCCCTGCAATATGGGCAACGCGTGTGAGTGAATTTTTGTGGCACCGGGAACAGCGTTTCAATATAGACCGGAATGCCGGTTGAAAATTCGCGCCCGGTCTTGGGACATTTGATGAGCAGCACGCCGATGGTGCAGCCGCGGTAACTGTTTAAGCTGGACGTCTCCCGCTCAGAGCTCTGCGCTTTCCAGCAGCCAGCAGAACTGCGCCGCTGTGAAAAGCAGAGCCAGGAAAGCCAGTCCAAAAACTTCTAAGCCGAACATTGTTCTTCTCCTGCATGCTTCTTCTGCACGCCTCTTTTCTTTGGTCGCCAACATAGACGCCACGGTTCAAGTGGCTGTGCTTTCCGTCACAAAAAAGCGGATTTCACTGGTCCCTTTCCACCGCCGCATCAAATCGTGACGCCGGGAGGTATTTCTCCAAACCGCTGATTTTCGACCGATTTTGCGGACATTGCGGCCAAAAGCGGATTTGCGCCCTGCGCCTGTCAGAAAATCGCGCGGTCCTCAAGGGAAAATCAAGGTTGGCTCAAGGACTGAGCGGGGGTGTGCCGGTATAGCCGGGCCCAACGGTGCAGCCTCAATCGGGAAAGTCGACAAATGTCTACAAACTCACGCCACGCTGAAACCATCGCCCTTCACGCCGGCTGGCGTGCGGACCCCGCAACCGGCGCGGTTGCAGTACCGATCTATCAAACGACGTCTTACCAATTTCGCGATACCGAGCACGCGAGCAATCTTTTCGCTCTGAAAGAGCTGGGCAACATTTATACGCGGATCATGAATCCGACCAATGACGTGCTGGAAAAGCGCGTTGCCGCCCTTGAAGGCGGCGTTGCTGCGTTGGCGCTTGCATCCGGTCAGGCTGCCTCGGCCTTTGCAATTCAAAACCTGGCGCGCGCCGGCGACAACATCGTGAGTTCGACCGACCTCTATGGCGGGACGTGGAATTTGTTCGCTCATACCCTGAAGGATCAGGGAATCGAGGTTCGCTTTGTCGACCCGTCCGATCCGCAGAGTTTCCGGCGCGCCACTGACGACAGAACTCGCGCCTATTACGCTGAAAGCCTGCCAAACCCGAAACTGACGGTCTTTCCGATTGCCGAAGTGGCGGCGATCGGCCGCCCGCTTGGTATTCCGCTCATCGTCGATAATACGGCGACGCCGGTTCTCACCAAACCGTTCGAACACGGCGCAGCGGTCGTCGTGTACTCCACCACGAAATATCTCGGCGGACACGGAAACTCGATCGGCGGCCTGATCGTCGACGGCGGCAATTTCGATTGGGCGGCACTTCCGAAGCGCCAGCCGGCGCTCAATGCACCGGATCCCAGCTATCACGGAGCGGTGTGGACGGAAGCGGTCAAACCGCTCGGTCCCATTGCTTATGCGATCAAGGCCCGTGTCACGCTGCTTCGCGACATCGGGGCTTCGATGTCGCCCTTCAATGCCTTTCTGACCATCCAGGGCCTCGAGACCCTGCCGCTTCGCATGCACGCGCACTGCAAGAACGCGCAATCGGTGGTCGATTTCCTGCGGACACGAAAAGAAGTGACGCGAATTATCCATCCGTCCCAACAACAAGGGGTTCATCGCGAGCGCGCGGATCGCTATCTGAACGGCCGGTTTGGCGGTCTCGTCGGCTTCGAGCTTGCCGGCGGCAAGGAAGCCGGTCGCAGATTTATCGACGCTTTGCAGCTTCACTATCACGTCGCCAATATTGGCGATGCGCGAAGCCTGGCAATCCATCCGGCGACCACGACGCATTCGCAACTGACAGCCGAAGAACGGCTCGCTGCCGGCGTTTCAGACAGCTACGTGCGCCTGTCGGTCGGTATCGAACATATCGACGACATCGTCTCAGACATTAGACAAGGCCTTGAAGCGACCGCCGTGAAGTCCAGGCGAGCCGCGTGATCGGGTTTGGGAGCAGAACATGAGCATAGGCAGCATTGACGTCGGGGACATCAACCTGAAGTACTTCGATGTCGGCACGGGCGAGCCGATCGTGCTCTTGCACTGCACCGGTGGTTCGAGCCGGCAGTGGACCGAGCTAGCGGAGGCCCTTCGTACAAACTTCCAGGTAATTGCACCGGACCTCTGCGGTTACGGCGGCACGACCCACTGGCCGGGCACTGGCACGTTCAATCTGGCTGTCGAGGCTGATCTTGTTGCCGCACTTATCGACACGCTGAAAAGGCCGGCGCACATCGTCGGCCACTCATTCGGCGGTGCGGTCGCACTGCAGTTGGCATTGCGGCACCCCCAACATATGAAAAGTCTGACGGTCATAGAACCGGCCGCATTCCACCTGCTGCGCGGCGGCGACGAAGTGGATGATCGCGCCCTCAGCCAGATTTCCGACGTCGCGACGACGATTGCGAGTGCGGTGAACTGTGGCGACTATGTCGGGGCGATGCGGCGGTTTGTCGATTATTGGAGCGGCGAGGGGGCGTGGAATGCCCTGCCAAATCCGCAACGTGTCGCGCTTGCAACCCGCATAAACAAGGTGACGCTCGATTTCTGGGCGACGCTCAATGACCCGACGCGGCTGAGCGACCTTGTCGATCTGCCGGTGCCGTCCATGGTCGTATTTGGTGGGCGCTCACCTTTGCCGACACGCCGGATTTGCTTCCATCTTGCGCGCAAGTTGCCGGATGTGAGGCTGCGAACGATCGCCGACGCCGGCCACATGCTCCCGATGACGCACTTCAAGGACATCTGCGAACTCGTCGCGGCGCACAGCGTGGTAAGACGAAAATCCGTTCCGAGAAGCGGAATGGATCTTCCTGTGCGGGTTTGCGCTTGAGCAGAGGCCGGTGACTCGATGTACATTTCATTTATCTCATTCGTCGTCCGCGCGATCAAAAGTCTGTTGACGCGCGCAGCTGCATCGGCGGAGCAGCTGCACGCGAATCACGCGATTATCGCGCACTATGCCGGGCGTCGCTGGTGCGATGCGACCGAGCGGGCTTTGAACGAGGAGCTCATAAGACGGGGAAGCTGGCTCGGAAATCGCTTCGAGTCTCAAAATGACTTAAAGTGAAAGGCCACGCGTATTTTTTGCGCGACCCCGGCCGTCTTGGGTGGGGGAGTCCACGTGTAGCGCAGCTTTGAGCGGTGCGGAAACCGGCCGGCTAACAACGCGGCGCTGGCGATCTCGGTGGGTAAGGCCTGCTTGACCGGCAAAGGAAAAGGGACCGCTGGTGTGGCACTACAGCGGTCCCTTTTACGATCCGTCGAAATGGGGACCCCGACGTTTCGCGCTTTAAAGGTCGCCCGGCTGGTTGGTTTTGGCTG